>LXNI01000739.1_pt1 | contig 35297 bp, 45 predicted proteins | sample 809091 | NCBI WGS metagenome assembly LXNI01 (sample SAMN04870527, study PRJNA318959) | sponge metagenome | biome: 01000161; feature: marine sponge reef; material: water | host: Sarcotragus foetidus | place: Greece: Milos, Mediterranean Sea | collected 2013-05-29 | depth 5-7 m
CAATGTACAAATGGAGGTGGAGTTGATCACGCCGATCGCGATGGACGAAGAGCTTCGCTTCGCGATCCGGGAAGGCGGCCGCACCGTGGGCGCCGGCGTCGTTACCTCCATCATCGAGTAGGAAGAATCATGGCAACACCGGTAAGCGCGCCGAGCCCCGCGAGGGGGGCGTCCAAGGGAATGACGAACAGGATCAGGATACGCCTGAAGGCCTTCGACCACTGGGTCGTCGACCAGACGGCCGCCGACATCGTGCGGACCGCCCAGAAGACGGGCGCGAGGATCCGTGGGCCCATTCCTCTCCCGACCCGGCGGCAGCGGTGGACGGTCTTGCGTTCGCCCCACATCGACAAGAAGAGCCGGGAGCAGTTCGAACTCAGGACGCACAAGCGCCTGATCGACATCGTCGAGAGCCGTCCCCAGACCATTGACGCCCTGACCAAGCTGGATCTTCCGGCAGGGGTCGATGTCGAGATCAAGGTGGACTGACGATGGCCGGATTGATCGGGAAAAAACTGGGAATGACCAGGATCTTCACCGACGAGGGCCGGTCCGTTCCGGTAACGGTGCTGGAGGCCGGGCCCTGCCCTGTGCTCCAGGTCAAGAGCGAGCAGTCCGACGGCTATTCGGCCGTACAGGTGGGCTTCGGCGCCAAGAAGCACAAGCGCACGAGCAAGGCCGAATTGGGCCATGTATCGAAGGCGGGCCTCGAGGCCGCACCGCACCTCATCCGCGAGTTTCCTGCCGGAGAGGGCGAGACCTACAAGCCGGGCCAGGAGCTCACCGTCGAAATTTTCGAAACCGGCGAGCGGGTCCGAGTGACCGGTGTCTCGAAGGGCAAGGGCTTTCAGGGTGTAGTCAAGCGCCACGGATTCGTGGGTCGGCCGGCTTCCCATGGGCACCCGATGTCCCGCACCCCGGGTTCAATGGGGCCCGGCACCGACCCCTCGAGGGTGATCAAGGGAAAGAAGCTTCCCGGTCGCATGGGAGGCAAAAGGCGGACGATCCGGCAACTGCAGGTCGTCCGGATTGATTCGAAGCGCAACTTGCTCTTTATCCAGGGCGGCGTTCCAGGCAGCAGGAACAGCTACGTCCTGATCCGGAAATAGAAGCATGTACAAGGCACGCTACATCAAGATGGACGGTTCCACGGGGGAAGAACTGACTCTCCCGGCCGCCCTGTTCGATGGGGTGATTCACGAGGGTGCACTTCACCAGGCGGTGACCGCCTACCTCTCGAACCAGCGCCAGGGCACCGTCGGAAGGAAGAACCGGAGCGCGGTTGCCGGTGGAAGCCGCAAGCCGTGGCGCCAGAAGGGAACCGGGCGGGCCAGGCAGGGGACCATTCGCGCGGTCCAGTGGCGCGGCGGCGGGCGGGCATTTCCGCCGCAGACCCGTTCCTGGACCCAGCGCGTACCCCGTCGCATCCGGGCACTCGCCCGCTCATCGGCCTTCAACAGCCGCGCGTCCGCGGGCCGGGTCGTAGTCATCGAAGGCTTCGACTTCGAGGCCCCCAGAACGCGCAAGCTCACCGAATTGCTTGCGGCGATGGACCTGCCCGGCAAGATCCTCTTCCTCACGCAGGGCGTGAACCGGAACCTGTATCTCTCCGGGCGCAATCTGGCCGGGGTGCGGGTCATCCCCTTCGGCCAGGAATCGGCGTTCGACGTGGTCTGGTCCGGCACCGTGATCATCGAGGAAGCGGCCCTCGCCGGTGTGGGCGAAACGGCCCCGAGCAGTGATCGTCCGCGTCGGCGTCCCGTTCAGCGTCCGGCGGCCGCAACCGCAGAGGGGGCATGATGCGAGAGGCCTACGATGTGATCGTGTCGCCCGTAATCACGGAAAAGACCACTGAGCAGATGGGGTCGAGCCTGTACACCTTCATCGTCAACAAGCGCGCCAACAAGCACGAGATTGCGCGTGCGGTCGAGTCGCTGTGGGATGTCAGGGTGGAGGATGTCCGGACCATGCGGTATCCCGGCAAGGCAAAGCGGGCGCTGCTCGGCCGGATGGCAAAGAACTGGGACCTGGGACGTCGGGCTTCCTACAAGAAGGCGGTCGTCCAGCTGACCCCGGGCGATGAAATCGAATTCTACGAGATGGGTTGACCCATGGCGCTGAAGAAATTCAAACCTGTGACGCCCGGCAGCCGGTTCCGGTCGACGACGGCCAAGGACGCCGTGACCCGGAAGGGGCCCGAGAAATCCCTTACCGAGCCGCTGACCAGGTCGGGCGGGCGAAATCACCACGGCCGGATCACCATGCGTCGGCGGGGCGGCGGCAATAAGCGCCGGTACCGGAAGATTGACTTCAAGCGGGACAAGTTCGGCGTGCGCGGGAAGATCGCCGCCGTCGAATACGATCCCAACCGGTCGGCCTTCATCTCGCTCGTCCACTACGAGGACGGCGAAAAGCGCTACATCCTGTACGTGCGCGGAACAGGTGTGGGCGACCCGGTGTCATCCGGCCCCGACGCCGACGTGCGGCCCGGCAACGCGCTCCCGCTCGATCGGATCCCTCTCGGCACCATGGTTCACAACGTCGAGATGAAGCCCGGCAAGGGCGGGCAGCTGGCGCGCTCCGCCGGCGCGGGCGTGCAGGTCGTCGCCAAGGAGGGCAACTACGTCACTCTGCGACTGCCATCCACGGAAGTCCGCCGGATCCACAAGCGCGGCCTGGCGACGGTGGGACAGGTCGGCAACGCCGATCACAATCTGCAGTCACTGGGCAAGGCCGGGGCAACCCGCTGGCGCGGCCGGCGGCCCAAGGTCCGCGGTGTAGCCATGAATCCGGTGGATCATCCTCTCGGAGGCGGCGAGGGCAAGGCCTCCGGTGGACGCCCGCCGGTTACCCCGTGGGGCAAGCCGGAGGGGGCCAAGACCCGCAAGAGAAAGAAAGCATCGAACCAGTTCATCGTCCGAGGACGCAAGCGCGGCAAGGCCACGCGCTAGCGACGGGCATCAGGGAGACCGAGGAACAGCAATGCCGCGAAGTTTGAGGAAGGGCCCGTTCATCGACGAGAAGTTGCTGCGCAAAGTCGAGGCGATGAACTCGCGGAATGAAAGAACCGTAGTGCGCACCTGGTCGCGGGCGTCGACGATTTCACCCGATTTCGTCGGCCACACGATCGCAGTCCACAACGGTAACAAGTTCATCCCGGTCTACATCAGCGAAAACATGGTGGGTCACAAGCTCGGCGAGTTTGCGCCCACACGGCTCTTCCGCGGTCATGGCGGCAAGCTCGCCGACAAGCGGTCGAACAGGTAGGAGACGTGGTCATGGAAGCGCGAGCGATCGCCAAACACATCAGAATGAGCCCGAGGAAGGTGCGGCTGGTGGTCGACCTGATCCGCGGCCGTTCCGTCAACGAGGCCGTCTCGGTTCTCAAGTTCTCCAAGAAGGCTGCGGCCGTCCCGGTCGGAAAGACGCTCCGCTCGGCGGTGGCAAACGCCGAGGACCTTGCGGACCGGGATGGAGATTCGGTCGATGTGGACGAATTGGTGATCAGCCGCGCCTTCGTCGACGAAGGCCCCACCCTGAAGCGATGGAAGGCCGGCGCCATGGGACGAGCGACGCCCCGCAGGCGCAGGACAAGCCACATCACGGTCGAAGTGAAAGCGAAGGAGAGTTGACGGATGGGTCAAAAAACCCACCCACACGGATTCAGGCTCGGGATCGTGGCGGATTGGCGTTCCCGATGGTACGCCGAGCGCGACTTCCCGAAGCTGTTGAAGGAGGATCACACCATCCGCACCTACCTTCACCGGCGCCTGAATCACGCTGCGTTGGCCAAGGTGGACATCGCCCGCAAGCCGTCCAAGCTGGTGGTGACGCTGCACACCGCGCGCCCCGGGGTCGTGATCGGGAAGCGGGGTGCCGAGGTGGACAAACTGCGCGACGAGCTGGCGGTGCTGACTAACAGCGAGGTGTCGGTCAACGTCGAGGAGATCAAGCGCCCGGAAGTGAACGCGCGCCTGGTGGCCGACAACGTTGCGCACCAGATCCGGCAGCGGATCTCGTTCCGGCGGGCGATGAAGCGAGCCGTTCAATCGGCGATGCGCGCCGGGGCCGAGGGCATTCGCATCCAGTGCGCCGGACGTTTGGGCGGGGCGGAAATCGCCCGCACCGAGGGATACAACGAGGGACGGGTACCCCTCCACACCCTTCGCGCGGACATCGACTATTCGCAGGTCGAGGCTGCCACCACCTACGGGGTCGTTGGCGTGAAGTGCTGGATTTTCAAGGGTGAAGTGATCGAGGACCGCTTCGGCCGGACCTACTCGGCCGGCCCGGGCTCCCGAGGGTAAGGATCGGAGATGCTAGCACCAAAACGTGTCAAACGCCGCAAGACCCACAAGGGCAAGATGCGGGGCAAGGCGTATCGCGGGAGCAAGGTCTCCTTCGGTCAGTATGGTCTGCAGGCCCTCGAGGCCAGCTGGATCACCAACCGTCAGATCGAGTCCGCCCGTGTGGCCATCACCCGGCACGTGAGAAGAGGCGGCAAGGTCTGGATCCGGATCTTCCCGGACAAGCCCGTCACCAAGAAGCCGGCCGAGACTCGCATGGGGAAGGGCAAGGGCAACCCGGAGGAATGGGTGGCTGTCGTGAAGCCCGGCCGGATCATGTTCGAGCTCGAAGGCGTCGGGGCGGAAACCGCCCGCCGCGCCATGGAGCTTGCCTCTTTCAAACTTCCCGTGAAGACGCGCTTCGTCGACCGGGCTACGCAGCTGTGAACCAAACGATCGCAGGGAGAGCGAAACCGTGAAGGCTGAAGAAGTTCGAGACCTCGACAACGCGGAACTCGGGCACCGCCTGGGCGAACTCAAGATGGAGCAATTCCGACTGAGGTTCCGCAGCGCGACCATGCAGCTCGAAAACCCAAGGCTCCTGCGGGAGATCCGCCGGGATATCGCTCGCATCAAGACAATCCTTCACGAACGCCGGAGCACCAGCGATGAGTGACAATAGCAATCGTGGCCAGCGCAAGGTGCGGGTGGGAGTCGTGGTCGGAGACAAGGCCGACAAGACCGTGACCGTGCTCGTCGAGCGGCGTTTCGGTCATCCGCTCTACGGCAAGCTGGTGACGCGCTCCAGGAAGTACCACGCCCACGACGAGGCAAACGAGTACAGGGCGGGAGATACGGTTTCGATCATGGAGACGCGTCCTCTCTCGAAGACCAAGAGATGGCGGGTCGTTGAACTTATTGAGCGGCCTGCCTGAGCGGCCCGGCGCGCAAGACGAACTGGATAGAGTCCGATGATCCAACAGGAATCAATGTTGAAGATCGCCGACAACTCGGGTGCCCGGCGCGCCCTGTGCATTCGTGTGCTGGGCGGGTCAAAACGGCGGTACGCGCGTATCGGCGACCGGGTCATCGTGACCATCAAGGACGCAGTGCCGAACGCCGGGGTGAAGAAGGGCGAGGTGATGGAGGCGGTGGTGGTGCGCACGGCCAAGGAGATGCGCCGGCGCGACGGAACGTACATCCGCTTCGACGACAACGCGGCCGTTCTGATCAATGCGCAGAAGGAGCCTCGGGGAACCCGCATTTTCGGGCCCGTAGGTCGTGAACTCCGCGAAAAGCGGTACATGAGAATCGTTTCCCTGGCACCGGAGGTGCTGTAGACCATGGCCAGTGCTATCACCAGGATCGTCAAGGGCGACCGGGTACGCGTGACTCGCGGCAACGACCGCGATGCCGAGGGCACGGTGCTGAGGGTGCTGCATGATTCCAACCGGGTGGTCGTGCAGGGTGTGAACATGCGCAAGCGCCACACGCGTCCGACCCAGGCCAATCCCGAAGGCGGCATCATCAGCTTCGAAGGATCGATTCACCTCTCGAACGTGATGCTCGTGGACCCCGCCAGTGGAGACGCCAGCCGGGTGCGGATGCGAGTGGAGCCGGATGGCTTCAAGGAGCGCATCGCGGTGAAGAGCGGCAACCCGGTCCCGAAGCCGAGCTGATCCCTTGAGTACCATCGGAGACCATAGGAAATGAAGGAACCAAGACTTCAAGCCCACTACAGGGACATTGCCGGGCCGGCGCTGCAGAAACAGTTCGGCTTCGACAACCCGCATCAGATCCCGCATGTCGTCAAGGTGACGCTCAACGTCGGGGTCGGAGAGGCCAGCAGGGACCGCAAGCTCATCGATTCGGTTGCGAGCGAACTGGCGGTGATCTCCGGTCAGAAGCCCGTGATCACACGGGCCCGCAAGTCGATATCGAATTTCCGGCTGCGTGAGGGTATGCCGGTGGGCGCGTCGGTCACGTTGCGCCGCCGGCGGATGTGGGAGTTCATCGATCGCTTCGTCTCGATCGCGGTGCCGCGGATCCGGGACTTCCGCGGCCTGAACACGAGGTCGTTCGACGGGCGGGGCAACTACACTGTGGGCATCAGGGAACAGATCATCTTCCCGGAAGTGGACTACGACAAGGTCAACCGAATCCATGGAATGGATGTTTCGATCGTGACCTCGACCAACAAGGACGACCAGGCGTATGCCCTCCTGCGGCAGTTGGGATTCCCCTTCCGCGGCGAGATTCCGGTGATCATCGGGGCGCAAGCCTGACCAGGAGAAGAGTAAACCGACCATGATGACCGATCCCATTGCGGACATGCTCACGCGGATTCGCAACGCCGGCCAGGCGGGGCACCGATGGGCCGACATCCCGCTCTCCAAGCTGAAGGTGGAGATGGCGCGACTCCTGAAGGAGAACGCATTCGTATACGACTACAAGGTGCTGAACGACGGGCGCCACGGTCTCGTGCGCGTCTATCTGAAGTACTACGAGGGAGAGCCCGTAATCAGGCATATCGCCCGCGTTTCGCGCCCGGGAAGGCGCCGGTACGTGGGGATCGACGAGATTCCCCGGGTGCGGGGCGGCCTGGGTATGGCGGTGATGTCCACCTCACGCGGCTTGCTGTCCGATCGCGGGGCGCGCGCGGCCCAGGTGGGTGGCGAAGTCCTGGCCGAGGTCTGGTAGGAGGATTCATGTCACGTATCGGCAAAATGCCCGTGGAGATTCCCGCAGGGGTGACGGTGTCCCTCGTCGGACGGCGGGTCGCGGCCAAGGGGCCCAAGGGTGAACTGGAGCTTCAGGTGCGCTCTCCGATTTCGGTGGGATGGGACGACGACGGTGGCAAGACCATCGTCGTGACCCGGCCCACCGACCAGAAGGACCATCGGGCGCTTCACGGACTGACCCGGTCTCTGATCAACAACATCGTGCTCGGAGTCAGCCAGGGGTTCAGCAAGACCCTCGAGATCGTCGGCGTGGGGTATCGGGCACAGATCAAGGGGAAGGGACTCGAACTCAGGCTCGGGTTCTCGCACAATATCGATTACCCGGCTCCCGACGGGATCAGCTTCGAAACCCCGAACCCGACGACCATCGTCGTGCGCGGGCCGGACAAGCAGCAGGTGGGCCACACGGCCGCCGTCATCCGCTCCTTCCGTCCCCCGGAGCCCTACAAGGGCAAGGGCATCAGATACCAGGGTGAATATGTCCGGCGGAAAGCCGGCAAGACCGCCGCAAAGTGACGGCCTGACCGACCATGATCAAAGCAAGCAAACTGAGGAAGAGCCGCCAACTGCAGCGCAAGCGGCGTCACGCGCGGATTCGCAAGAAGGTGCACGGCACCAGCGGAAGGCCGCGCCTGGCCGTGTTCCGGTCGCTGAAGAACATCGAGGGCCAGTTGATCGACGACGATGCCCGTCATACGGTGCTGGGCATTTCCACGCTCGCCCCCGATCTGCGAAGTGCGCCATCCGATGCCGCCAGCGGCAAGATCGGCGCGTCGCGCAGCGCGGGCAAACTGCTGGCGCAACGCGCTGTGGAGGCCGGAATCACCACCGTGGTCTTTGACCGCGGGGGGTATCGTTACCATGGACGTGTGAAAGCGTTCGCAGAGGGTGCACGAGAGGGAGGCCTGGTGTTCTGATGGCAATGGACAAGAAGAAGAGGGGGCCGCGCGACAGGGGACCGCGCGACGGAGCGGAGGTCGAGAACCTGATTCACATCAATCGGGTGGCCAAGGTCGTGAAGGGCGGGCGGCGGTTCTCCTTCACCGCCCTTGTGGCCGTCGGCGACCAGGCCGGCCAGGTCGGGATCGCCCACGCCAAGGCAAGCGAGGTGGCCGAGGCCATCCGCAAGGCGTTCGAGCAGGGCCGGCGCAACATGATCAAGGTTCCCGTGGTGAACGGCACGATTCCCCACGAAACCATCGGGCGCTGGGGCGCGGGCCGCGTGCTGCTTCGCCCGGCGGCGCCGGGTACCGGGGTGATCGCCGGCGGACCCGTGCGGGCGGTTCTCGAGGCCGCAGGGATCACGGACGTGTTGACGAAGTGCCTCGGGACCAACAATCCGATCAATGTAGTGCGGGCAACGATCAGCGGCCTCGAATCGCTCGTAACCGCGTACGACGTGGCCGCCGCCAGAGGCATATCCGTGGAACAGCTTGGAGTACACAGCCGTGGCTAAGCGGATCAAGATCACACAGGTCCGGAGCGCGGTGGGCCGCCAGAAAATCCAGCAGCGAACGCTGGACGCTTTGGGCATCAAGCGACATCAGCAGAGTGTGGTCCACAACGACACTCCCGCCATTCGCGGGATGATCGCGAAGCTGGAGCATCTGCTAGAAGTCACGGAGGTGGATTGACACATGATCGAATTGCACAACCTCAAGTCCGCAAAGGGACCCCGCCAAAGCCGCAAGCGCGTCGGACGGGGGCCGGGTTCGGGCAAGGGCAAGACCTCGGGACGCGGAGAGAATGGTCAGAACTCGCGTTCGGGCGGAGGCGTCCCCGCGTGGTTCGAGGGCGGCCAGATGCCGCTGCAGCGGCGCATCCCCAAGCGTGGTTTCACCAACCGCAACCGGGTCGAGTATCAGGTCGTCAATGTCGGCGACCTGCACATCCTTAACGGCGATGCCACCCCGGAAAGCCTGCGCAAGGCGGGGTTGATCCGTTCCCTGCGCAAGCCCGTGAAGATCCTCGGGACGGGTGATGCGAGTGGCCCAATCACCTGCTCGGTCCATGCCGTCAGTGCCGCTGCCCGCACGAAGATCGAGGGCGCCGGCGGTTCGGTGACGATTCTTGCCCCGCGCGGCGGGGCGGAGGAGTAAGTACCGGCGATGGCCAATCCCATCCCGAATCTCTTTCGGGTCCCGGAGCTGAAGAACAAGATTCTCTTCACGCTCTTCATCATGCTCATCTACCGGATCGGGTCGCACATCACCGTGCCCGGAGTGGATGTCGGGGCGCTGCAGCAGCTCGCCGGCCAGTTCTCCCAGACCTTCCTCGGCGTCTACGACATGTTCGTGGGCGGCGGCCTGAGCCGCGCGACCATCCTCGCGCTCGGGATCATGCCGTACATTTCGGCGAGCATCATGTTCCAGTTGCTTGCCGCCGTCTTCCCGACCGTCGAGAAACTGCAGAAAGAGGGTGAGCAGGGCCGCAAGAAGCTGACGCAGTGGACCCGCTACACCACCGTCCTCCTGTGTGTCATTCAGGCATTCGCCTACGCCAACTTCCTGCAGGGACTGGGCAGCGCCGTCCCGGACCCGGGCCCCACCTTCGCCTTCACGACCGTCGTCGTCCTGACCGTCGGTGGTGTGTTCGTGATGTGGCTCGGCGAGCAGATCACGGAGCGGGGCGTCGGCAACGGCATGTCGCTGATGATCTTCTTCTCGATCATTCAGGGATTCCCGGGCGCGGTGGCGCGAACCTGGGAGTCGCTCATGGTGGGCGAGATCGGCCTCTTCGCCATCCTCGCGCTTCTCGGCGTCCTGGTCGGGATCACCGCCGGTGTCGTCGCCATGACGATGGCGGCCCGCAGGATCCCCGTTCAGATCCCGCGCAAGGTCGTGGGGCGGGGGCGCATCCAGGAGGGACAGAAGAGCCACATCCCCCTGCGCATCAACTCCGCCGGCGTGATGCCGATCATCTTCGCGCAGTCGTTCATCGTGGTTCCGGGGACCATCGCGGCGTTCAGCTCGATACCCTTCATCGCGGATCTCGCGGCCATCTTCCAGCCGGGGAACTGGGCTTACTACATCACGTATGCCGTGCTGATCATCTTCTTCACGTATTTCTACACGGCGATCATCTTCAACCCCGTGGACCTGGCCGAGAACCTGAAAAAGCAGGGCGCCTTCATCCCCGGCGTAAAACCGGGCGCGCGGACGGCCGAATACATCGATCGCATCCTGACGCGGGTGACCCTGCCAGGATCGATGTACCTGGCCTTCATTGCGCTGGTGCCCTTCTTCATCTTCGACACCTTCGGGATTCAGAACTTCGCCTTCGGCGGCACGAGCCTGCTGATTGTGGTCGGAGTCGGACTGGACACCGTGCAGCAGGCTCAGCAGCACCTTCTGTTGCGTCACTACGACGGCTTCATGAAGAAGGGCCGGGTGAAGATGCGCGGCCGCCAGCGATACATGTAGTGAACTCCTGGTGAAGACCGCGGGAATGGTGGTCGTCCTCCTTGGCTCTCCGGGGGTCGGCAAGGGGACGCAGGGCGTGCGGCTCAGCCGCGCTGTCGACTGGGCGCATGTGTCCACGGGCGACCTGCTGCGGGCCGCGCTCAGGGAAGGCACGCCGCTCGGTCTTGAAGCGCGCAAGTACATGGATGCGGGCGATCTGGTTCCAGACGACGTGATGATCGGTCTGGTTCGTGAACACCTCGCGGGACTTGGCGCCGGGCGCAGCGTGATCCTCGACGGATTCCCGCGCACGGTTGCCCAGGCGGAGGCGCTCGACGATGCCCTTGACGGCCAAGGACGGAGCGTCGGCTGGGTCGCTCTTCTCGAGGCGGACGATTCCGTCCTCTTCAAGCGGATTTCGGGACGGCGGTCTTCGCCTTCGGGGCGGGTGTACAACGTCTACTTCGATCCACCGCGTCGAGAGGGCTTCTGTGACGATACCGGCGAGCCGCTCATTCACCGCGCGGACGACCAGCCGGACACCGTCCGCACGCGGCTCGCCGTCTATCATGAACTCACGGCCCCGCTCGTCGGGTACTACGACGCCCGGGACCTTCTGGTTCGCGTACACGCCGAGGGCGGGATCGACGAGGTCCAGACCGCTCTCCGGGGCGCGTTGGGGGTGTAGCAGCGGATGGCCAGAAAGCGAGCCGGAGGGATCCACCTCAAATCGGCGGCGGAGATCGAGGCGATCGCGGATGGCGGGCACATCATCGCTGCCCTGCTGGACGAGATCGAGCCGCGCGTCGTGCCGGGCGTGACGACGGCGGCACTCGATCAATTCGTCGACGCGTACGTACGGTCGTACGACGGCGCGGTTCCGGCCTTCAAGGGATTGTACGGCTTTCCCGGCAGTGCCTGCATCAGCGTGAACGCCGAGGTCGTGCACGGGATCCCGGCGAAGCGCACACTCCGCAGCGGCGACATCGTTTCCATCGACGTGGGTGTGCGGCGACGTGGCTGGTGCGCCGACTCCGCCTTCACCTTCCCGGTGGGGGAGATTGGAGCCGACGCGGCGCACATCATGGATGTAACCCGTGATGCGCTTCGGCTGGCCGTCGCAGCGGCCATGCCCGGCAACCACGTCGGCGACATCGGGGCTGCGGTCGTGAAGCGGGTGCGCGGAACCGGACTCGCGATCATTCCCGACCTCGTCGGGCACGGGGTCGGCCGGGAGATCCACGAGGAGCCCCAGGTGTCGAATGTGGGCCGTCCCGGGCGGGGTGCGCCCTTGCAGCCGGGCATGGTCCTCGCGATCGAGCCCATGCTCGCCGCGGGCACCGATCAGATCATCACCCTGCCGGACCGATGGACGGTCAGCACCGCGGACGGTCGTCTGTCAGCCCACTTCGAGCACACGGTGGCTGTCACGGCCGACGGTCCAGCGATTCTGACGGGGGGCGGCATATGGGAAAAGCCGCGCCGCCACAGGGGACGCGGGGACGAAGAACTGCCGGGCATCGGCGCGCCCCTGAGTACTACCATACAGCATCCATGATGGTTACCTTAATAAGCTGTGCCCCGAATTGGGGAACCGCGTCCGATCAGGAGGTCGAAGCTCAGTGAAAGTACGAACCAGCGTAAAGCCGATGTGTGAATACTGCCGCGTCGTGCGGCGGCGCGGGGTCGTGCGCGTGATCTGCAGCCGGAACCCGCGGCACAAGCAGCGACAGGGCTGAGGAGAAGCACCCTAATGGCACGAATCGCGGGGATCGATCTTCCGAGAAGCAAGCGCATCGAGGTGGCACTTACCTACATCTACGGCGTCGGTCCGGTCCGCTCCAGGCAAGTCCTGGATGCGACGGGGATCGACCCGCACCGGCGGACGCACGAGTTGAGCGACGAGGACGCGAGCCGTCTGCGCGTGGAAATCGAGTCCAACTACAAGGTCGAAGGCGCCCTGCGCACCGAAGTTTCGATGAATATCAAGCGGCTGATGGACATCGGCTGCTACCGTGGTCTTCGACATCGGCGCGGGTTGCCGGTGAGGGGCCAGCGGACGCATACCAACGCCCGCACCAAGAAGGGCCCGCGGCGGGCGATCGCGGGCAAGAAGAAGGCTCCCAAGAAGTAGCAATCCACCGGAGACCAGTCCTCAGGAGGCAGGTGCCGTTTGGCTAAACCCAGATCGACCAGAACCAGGAAGACCAAGAAGATCGTGGCGTCGGATGGCGTCGCTCACATCAAGGCGACGTTTAACAACACGCTGATTACGATCGCGGACAAGGCTGGAAACGCACTGGTGTGGGCTTCGGCGGGAACCGCCGGCTTCAAGGGATCCAAGAAATCGACCCCGTTCGCCGCTACGATGGCTGCCGAGCAGGCGGGCCGCGAAGCCGTCGCAATGGGGGTCCGCAAGGTTGTCGTGCGCGTCCAGGGCCCCGGTTCCGGAAGGGAGTCGGCGATTCAGGCCCTTGCCGCCGCGGGACTCCACATCGAGTCGATCCACGACGTGACGCCGCTGCCGCACAACGGGTGCCGGCCGCCCAAGAAACGCCGCGTCTGACGGAAGAAAAGAACTCTTTACAATGGCACGATATACAGGTCCGGTCTGCAAGCGGTGCCGCAGGGAGGGGCAGAAGCTCTTCCTCAAGGGCACGAAATGCTACACGGAAAAGTGTCCGGTGGAACGTCGACAGTATCCGCCAGGGCACCTTGGTCCGGCTGCCGCTCGCCGGCGCAAGCAGTCCGACTACGCGGTTCAGTTGCGCGAGAAACAGAAGGTCAAGCGGATATACGGACTTCACGAAAAGCAGTTCCGCAATCTCTTCGAGTACGCAGCCGGCCGCCCCGGGGTCACCGGCGAGAATCTCATCGTCGCGCTCGAAAGCCGTCTCGACAACGTCATTTTCCGGCTTGGCCTCACCCCGAATCGGCGGCAGGCTCGTCAGTTGGTCCGACACCGGCACGTGCAGGTCAACGGCAGGGTCGTCAACATCCCGAGCTACCGCGTGGCTGCGGGAGACGAAGTGGCGTTGCGCGAAGGCTCGCGCGAGTTGGAAGTCGTTGACGTGAGCCTGGGTTCCCGCTCCCGGCCCCAGCTGCTCGACTGGCTGGCGCTCGACGAAAAGAACCGGGTGGGCAGGATGACCCGGGAGCCGACGCGGGGAGACATTCCGCTGGCGGCCCAGGAACAGCTGATCGTCGAACTTTATTCCAAGTAAACAGGTCGGGGCCGCGACAGTTACGTGGCCCGACATGAACAAACGCACGCGAAAGACATACCAGGAGGGGACACCAAGGTGAATCTGGAGATTGATCTTACCGGTCTCGTACTGCCGGAGCGCGTCGAAATCACGAAGGTATCCGAAGACGGTCGCTCCGCGGATTTTGTACTCGAGCCGCTGGAGCGGGGTTACGGGCACACGCTCGGAAACTCGGTGCGCCGCGTCCTTCTTTCATCTTTGCAAGGATCGGCGGTTTGGGCGTTCCGAATCGGCGGTGTGGTACACGAACACCAGACCATTTCGTCCGTGGTCGAGGATGTGCATCAGGTGATTCAGAACCTGAAGTACCTGGTGCTGAGCCTGGATGACGATGTCGACGAGGCGGTGCTCGAGATCCGCGCCAACAAGGCCGGCCCGGTCACTGCGGCGAAGATCCAGGGACCGGCTTCAGTCAATGTGCACGACCCGGCCCATCATATCCTGACTCTGGAGGACGATGTTGACGTGAACATCGAACTCCACGTCAACAAGGGGCGTGGATTCGTGCTCGCCGACCAGCATGCCGTGCCGCGGAACTCTCCGGTCGATCTCGTGCGCATCGACGCCATCTACAACCCGGTGCTGCGTGCCAACTTCACGGTCGAGGAGACCCGCGTCGGACAGCGAACCGACTTCGATCGTCTCACCGTCCATGTGGAGACCGATGGATCGGTCGATCCGGAGCGGGCGATCCGGTATTCGGCCGAGCTCGCGCGCCGGCACTTCGAATACATGCTGTACTTCACCGAAGGCGGACCTCCCGTGGCCAAGCCCACGGAGGCGATGCCGGTGCCGCAGCAGATGGTCAAGCTCTTCGAGACCTCCATCGAGGACCTCGCGGAGCTGAGCGTGCGGTCGCGCAACTCGCTGCAGCGGGAATCGATCAAGACCCTTGGGGACCTGATCGTCCGCACCGAGGCAGAGATGCTCGCGATCGACAACTTTGGCAAGAAGTCCCTGCAGGAGATCTACGAATTCCTCAGCGAGCACGGGCTCCGCTTCGGCATGAAGCTGGAGCGCCGCGACGATGGGCGCATGTTCTTCGTCGAGGAAGAGGCTCCCGCCGGGGCGAGCGAATAGACGTTTTCCGCACGAGGAAACGGGAACGATGCGTCACAGGAAGAAAGGCCGGGGCCTCTCACGGTCTCCCAGTCACAGACGGGCCGTGCTGAGGAATATGGCCACTTCGCTCTTTCAGCATGAGCGAATCACCACGACTACGGCTCGCGCCAAGGAGTTGCGGCCCTACGCGGAGCGCCTGATCAGTCTCGCGAAGCGGGGCGATCTCCATGCGCGGCGCCAGGCTGCCCGCCGGATTTCCGACCGGGAGGTGCTGGGCAAGCTGTTCGACGAGCTGGGTCCGCGGTACACTGAGCGGCCCGGTGGCTATACCCGCATCCTGAAGCTGGGGGCCCCCCGCAAGGGCGACGCGGCGGATATGGCGCTCATCGAGTTGGTGTGATAGAATCGGCAGATAGGCGAGGCCCGTGTCGGGACCTCCACCATGAACACGGATATGGAAGGCAGATGGCAATGTTCCTGAAGTCCCGGGCAGGTGCGGCGAAGCTGGGCACCCCGCTGATGATCCTGTGCTTCCTGGCAATTGGTGGCTTCCTGTACTGGCTTTCCATCACGGCCGAGCCGACTACGATCGTGGTTGAAGAGGTATCCGACGATGAACTCGCAAACGTGGTTGCGTTCGCGGACTTCTCGGCGGCGACGGGCAGCTACATCGGGCAGGAGATCTCCCTGGAGGATATCTCCGTGACCAGTCTGCTCGGACCCCATTCCTTCTGGACCAGCCTCGCGGACGCCCAGCAAACCGCCTATCTGCTGCATTTCTCGGACGCGGTGCTCGCCGATTCCGTGTCGGTGACGAGCGGCGGTTCGGTGACCGTGACAGGAACGGTGATGGCAATGACGGATTCCATCCTGGAAGCGTGGCAAGCGGCGGGTGCGTTCCTGCAGGAGGGAGACCGCATGCAGGCGGAATTCGCCGAGAATTTCATCGAGGTGTCCTCGGTGTCTGTAGAAGGGGCGGAGTCCGGCGAGGGGTCCGAACCCTCTTCCTGAACGAGCGGGCGTCACAAGGCTTCGCGGTCCGTGGTTGAGCCGCGTGACCTGCCTGCCGGGGACTCTACGCGCCAATCGGTGTGGCGCGGCAGCACGCAATGATTCCGACGACTTCTGAGGGAATCGCCTTTGGGGTGATTGGCCTTGGCTACGTCGGGCTGCCTCTGGCCACACAGGCCGCGCGCCGCGGCATCAGAGTGATCGGATTCGATGTCGACGGGGAAATCGTTGACGGCGTAAACGCTGGCCGCAGCCACATTTCCGATCTCGGCGACGGGGACGTTGGCGAGGCAGTGCGGAGGGGGCGACTCGAGGCAACGGTCGACATGGCTCGGCTGGCTGAATGCGATGCGGTGGCGATCTGTGTGCCAACGCCGCTGTCCAGTACCCGCGACCCGGACATCTCCGCCATCCTGGCCGCGTCCAGGGCGGTAGCGCAGGCGCTGGTGAAGGGCCAATTGATCGTGCTGGAATCGACCACCTATCCCGGCACAACTCGCGAAGTCGTGCAGCCGCTGCTCGAAGAGGGCGGCCTCAGGGCGGGCGAGGACTTCTTCCTCTGCTTCTCGCCGGAGCGCGTCGATCCTGGCAACGCGGTCTGGAAGACGGGGAACACGCCGAAGGTCATCGGTGGCGTCACGACGCGGTGCACGGAGGTCGGCGCTGCGTTCTACTCCAGGTTTGTGGACGAGATGGTGCCGGTCTCTTCGGCGGAAGCGGCTGAGTTGACCAAGATCCTCGAGAATGCGTTTCGCGCGGTGAACATCGGGCTGGTAAACGAGATGGCGCTGATCGCGGACCGGTTGGGCCTGGACATCTGGGAGGTGGTCGAGGCGGCGGACACCAAGCCGTTCGGCTTCATGAAGTTCACCCCCGGGCCGGGCCTGGGCGGACATTGCCTGCCGGTCGATCCGCACTACCTGTCCTGGAAGATGCGGTCGATGGACTACCGCACCCGCTTCATCGACGTCGCGTCCGAGGTCAACGCCGAAATGCCCGGATTCGTGGCGAACAAGGTCAGGGAGGCCCTGAACCGCCTGCGCCGACCCGTGAGGGGTTCGAGCATTCTCCTGCTCGGGGTGGCCTACAAGAAGGATGTGGACGACGTGAGGGAGTCACCGGCGATCGCGATTCTCGACCTTCTCGAGCGGGATGGCGCCAGAGTGATGTATCACGACCCGCACGTTCCCGAGTGGCGGCCGCGCGAGGGCCGTGCACTGGAATCGGCTCCGCTCGACGACGCGTTGTTCGACGAGGTCGACGCCGTGGTGATCGTGACGGACCACTCGCGCTTCGACCTGAAGAGGATCTTCGAGCGCTCAACGGTGCTGGTGGATGCGCGCAACGTCACGGCTTCGATCGCCGATTCCAAACGGACGGCCCGCCCTCAGCGGTGGATCGTGAAGGGGTGAACCCGTCGCGCCACGATGGCAATTCACCTGCGGCCGGCAAGGCGCGCGGGCCACACGAGGAGTGACATGAAGATTGCGGTGCTGGGCAGCGGGTACGTCGGCCTTACCACGGGTGCCTGTCTCGCCGAGACCGGCAACGATGTGATCTGTGCAGACATCGTAAAGGAAAAGGTGGATGCTCTGAGGCGGGGAGAGATCCCGTTCTTCGAGCCGGGCCTGGCAACGCTGGTGGCACAGAATGTGGCTGAGCGTCGCCTGACCTTCACTGACGACCTGGCAAAGGCAGTGCGCGAATCCTACATCATCTTCATTGCGGTCGGGACGCCCCCCGACGAGGACGGATCCGCCGATCTGAGCCACGTCGTTGCCGCAGCCAGGGACATCGGTCGCGCGATGGATGGCGAACGCATCGTCATCACCAAGAGCACGGTCCCGGTGGGGACGGCCCGGCTTGTGCGGGAGGCGATCGAAGCCGAGACCGATCACACGGTTCGCGTCTGCGCCAATCCCGAGTTCCTCAAGGAGGGAGCCGCGCTGCGCGACTTCCGGCGGCCGGACCGCGTGGTATTGGGCGTGGACGACCCGGTGGCGGACGAGACGCTCCGCGACCTCTACGCTCCCTTTGTGCGCACGGGCAACGAGATTCTGGTGATGGACACGGCATCCGCCGAAATCACCAAGTACGCGGCCAACGCGATGCTCGCGTCCCGGATCAGCTTCATGAATTCGGTCGCCCGGCTCTGCGAACTCACCGGAGCGGATGTGGACATGGTGCGCCTCGGCGTCGGTTCCGACCGGAGGATCGGTCCGACCTTCCTCTTCCCGGGGGTCGGGTACGGCGGCTCCTGCCTTCCGAAGGACGTCAAGGCGCTGGCCCGGACAATGAATGAAGTGGGGGCGAACTCTGCCATCCTGGACGCGGTCGAGGAGATCAATGCGGGGCAGAAGGGGCTGCTCCTCGAGCAGTGCGTCGAGCGCTTCGGCGAAGACCTGAGCGGCCGAACCTTCGCGATCTGGGGATTGGCGTTCAAGCCGAATACCGACGACATGCGCGAAGCTCCCAGCGTGGTGACCATCCGCGGGCTCAAGGCAAGGGGGGCTCGGGTCGTTGCCCACGACCCGGTGGCGATGACGCAGGCGAGGAGCATTCTGGGTGCCGCGATCGAATTCCGCGAACTCAACTACGATGCCCTCGAGGGCGCGGACGCCCTGATCATTCACACCGAGTGGCACCCGTATCGCCATCCGGACTTCATCCGCATGCGAACACTGCTGAAGCAGCCGATCATCCTCGACGGGCGGAACCTCTATACCACGTCCACGATGCGTGATCTGGGCTTCGAGTACTACTCGGTCGGGCGTCAACCCGTCCGTCCGGGAGGGCAGGCGTAGCCGTGCGGGTGCTTATCACCGGAGCCGCCGGGTTCCTGGGTTCACACCTGGTGGACCGATTCCTGGCCGCGCGGTACCAGGTCGTCGGAGTCGACAATCTGATTACCGGATCCAGAATGAATCTGGCCCACCTCGATGGGGATGACCGTTTCCGCCTGGTCGAGCACGACATTTCAACCCCGCTCTTCGTCGAGTCTCCGCTTGACGGAGTGCTGCACTTCGCCTCTCCGGCAAGTCCGGTCGACTACCTCGAATTCCCCATCCAGACGCTGAAGGTCGGAGGACTGGGCACCCACCATACGCTGGGGCTGGCCAGACGGCACGGCGCCCGTTTCCTCCTGGCGTCGACTTCGGAGGTATACGGAGACCCGCAGATTCACCCGCAGCCGGAAACCTATTGGGGGAACGTGAACCCGGTAGGGCCCCGCGGCGTCTACGACGAAGCCAAGCGGTATGCGGAGGCCATGACGATGGCGTACCACCGCGCGCACGGCCTCGATACCCGCATCGTGAGGATCTTCAACACCTACGGTACCCGCATGCGGCCCGGGGACGGGCGCGTCGTCTCGAACTTCATTGTGCAGGGGTTGCGCGGCGAGCCGATGACCGTCTACGGGGACGGCTCGCAGACCCGGTCCTTCTGTCATGTGGATGACGAGGTCGAGGGGATCTTTCGGCTCTACAACTCGCCGCATGTGGCCCCCGTCAACATCGGCAATCCCGACGAATTCACGGTACGCGAGCTCGTCGAGCTGGTCATGGAAGAGACCGGCAGCACCGTTGCGCCGACCTCTCTGCCGCTCCCGACCGACGACCCGACGGTGCGCCGGCCGGACATCTCGGTTGCCAGACGGGAGCTGGGCTGGTCGCCATCCGTCGATTTGCGCACGGGTCTGCGAAGGACGATCCCCTACTTCCGCGACCTGCTCAAGCACGCCGACGCGAAGTCCCGGACCTTGAGCGGGGCAGGTCAGTGAACACCGGCAGAGGGGAACCTCCTATATTTCATGTTGTAAGAACAGCCGTATCCGGGGGATGTTCCCCGCGGTGCGGCCTCGCGCGAAACGGACAGGTGTACGAGCAACACTTACGAGGACTGCCAGAGGCGGAACAAGGAGGACGCAGAAACCGCCGGGGGTGGCGTGTCTTCGGGTTGCTGGCAATCGCGATCGCAAGCGGTGGGTGCGGCGGCGCCGACAACAGCCTCGAGACCGCGCGGCTTCGGGGCGACCAGGCGTTCGCTCGTGGCGCATACGAGGACGCCCTCGCCGAATACCGCCTGGCCCTGCGAGAAGACCCGGACATCGCCAATGTGCTGAGGACTGCGCACGCGTACGCGGTGCTGGGACGTGTGGACGAGGCCCGTGCGCTCTACGACGAGGCGGTGCGGGAAGACAGCGCCCATGTCGACCAGGCGGTGTCCGACTTCGTGGCCCGCGCCAAGCAGGCGTTCTCGAACCGGGACAGCTACGGGGGCGCGTCGGCCATGGAAACCGCCTTGTACTTTCGCCCCGGGATCGTCGTCGATGAGCTTGTCCTGCCGATGGCGCGGCACTACAGCAGCAGCGGCGAGCACGGCCGGGCCCAGCCCCTGTATCTGAGGGCGCTTGGGGACCAGCGGCGAGACCCGGACATCGTCTTCGAAACCGCGCTGGCGCACACCGAGATCGGGGACTGCGAGCGCGCGATGGGGTACTTCGAGGAGTTCGTCGACCTGGCGCCCCGCAGAGAGAACGAGACGCGCTGGCACGTCGGCACCTGTGCCATCCAGCTGGCGCGCGAACTGATGGAGCAGGGGGCGATCCAGGAGGCGCTCGATCGCGCCGCGCTGGCGGATGCCGACGACACCGGGATTGAGACCGACACGGCCACAGCGGAACTCGACCAGGCAGTTGATCAGGTCCTCGGGTATCTGGATCTGGTCATGGAGCTGAGAGAGCCCAGGACGATGTTGCCGGAGGCGTACTTTCAGAAAGCCGAAATCCTGTCCCGCCTGGGCGAGTGTGAAGCTGCAATGGAAGCGTATCGCACGGTCCCGGCGGTGAGCGTGGCCGGATCGGAGGTCCTCGCCCGGCGGGCCCGCGAGCGCGTCGACCAGATCCGGTTCGGCAGCGGGAGCACGCCATGCTGACCCGGTCGGTAGCGGCGGGAGCCCTGGTCGGGCTGCTGGGGGCGGCCTGCTCTTCCGCGCCTCCCTATTCGGGGTGGACGGCCGACCAGCTCTACGAGCACGGCCAGCGTGCCTTCCAGGAAGGCGACTGGAGTGAAGCGCGGCGGGCCTTCGAGCGGCTGATCCTCACATTCCCGGGATTCGATCAGGCGGTCGAGGCGCGCCACTACCTGGCGCGGTCGTTCTACTCCGACGATGAATTCCTTAGCGCCGTCTCGGAATTCACGCGGATCGTGCAGGTCTATCCGGACGACGAGCGAACACCGGAAGCCTATATGGGGTTGTGCCGATCCTATGCGGCGATGTCGCCCCACCCGCAGCGGGACCAGCAATACACGGTCCAGGCGCGGACGACGTGCCGCAACGTGGCAAACGATTTCAACGGGACGCCGCACGGCGACTCGGCCTCGACGGTTGCGCAGGAGATGCACGGCAAGCTGGGCGACAAGGCCTATGGGGAAGGCTACTTTTATTTCCAGCGAAAGGCACTGGAGTCCGCCGAGCACGTATTCCTTGACCTTCTGGAGACATATCCGGACACGGAGGCCGCCCCCCGGGCGCTCGCCCGCCTGATCGACATCTACACGGAGTGGGAATGGGACGACCAGGTGGAGGAGTACAGCACCCGGCTGTTGCGGGCATATCCGGCCTCACCCGAAGCGCGGACCCTGGACGAGCCAGCCACCGGTGACACCGTTTCGACAGTCCGCAGCCGCGCCCCGCCCGGCGCCGCACAGCGGACAGGATGATCGCCGGCGGGTAGGAATCTTCGGCGGCACCTTCGATCCGCCGCACGTCGGCCACGTCGCCGTGGCGGCAGAGGTCGTCGAGGCTGCGAATCTGGACCGGCTACTGTGGGTTCCGGCGGCCGTGCCACCGCACAAGGCGAACCGCCGCGTCACGAGGGGTTGCCTGCGGCGGCGTCTGGTCGCCGCGGCCATCAACGGCGACCCGAGATTCGAACTTTGTGATCTGGAACTGAAGCGTGGAGGCATGTCCTACACAGTCGATACCCTGCGAGAGATCAAGGCGGAGCATCCCGAGTGGTCGCTGTCGCTGGTCATGGGCACGGATCTGTTTGCCGGGTTCCGGCAGTGGAAGGAGCCGGAGGTGATCACGGAGCTGGCCGAACTGGTCGTCATCTGCAGGGCGGGGGCCGATCCACCGCGGGAGGCGGGGAGGATGGGCGTGCGGACGGTGCGGGTGACGCCGGTCGACATCTCGTCTTCGCTCATTCGCGACCGGGTCGGACGAAATCTGGCCGTTACAGACATGGTAACGCCCGCGGTTCTGGCGATAATTGAAGAAGAAGGGCTCTATGAAGAGCCAGCCGCCGTTCCCGGGCAGGGGTCGGTGGAGACAATCAGGGAGAAGTAATGATCAAGGGCATCATAAAGAAGATCGTCGGGTCCCGTTACGCGCGCGAAGTACGGCGCCTGGGTCCCCTCGTCGACCGGATCAACGAGCAGTATGCCCCGCTGGAGGGAATCTCCGACGAGGCGCTGCGCGGCAAGACCGACGAGTTCAGGGACAGGATCGCGGCGAGCACGAGGGAGACGCAGGACGAGATCGAGTCGCTCCGCGAGCGCAAGCGCGGCGCTGCGGATCCGGACGAGCGGGAAGAAATCGGTCTGGAGATCAGCAAGCTCGAGGAACGATTCCGCTCCGAACTGGCCGATGCGCTCGAGGAGATCATGCCCGAGGCGTTCGCGGTGGTGAAGGAGGCATGCCGCCGTCTGGTAGGCCAGGAAGTGAAGGTGACGGGACACAAGCTCGCCTGGGACATGATCCCCTACGACGTGCAGCTCATCGGTGCGGTGCAGCTTCACCGGGGGAGGGTTGCCGAGATGGCCACCGGCGAGGGCAAGACCCTCGTCGCGACGATGCCCCTCTACCTGAACGCACTCGCCGGGCGGGGCGCACATCTCGTCACCGTGAACTCCTACCTCGCCCAGCGCGATGCGGAATGGATGGGGGCGATCTACAGCCTCCTCGGACTCACGGTGGACTGCATCGACCTCCACGAGCCCGGCTCACCGGAGCGGCGCGAGGCGTACAACGCCGACATCACCTACGGCACCAACAACGAGTTCGGCTTCGACTACCTGCGCGACAACATGGTGCACACCCTGGAGCAGCGGGTGCAGCGCGTCCACAGCTACGCGATCATCGACGAGGTCGACTCCATCCTGATCGACGAGGCGCGCACGCCCCTGATCATCTCCGGGCCCGTAACGCGGGATACCTCGACCCCCTTCAAACAGATGGCCCCGGTCGTCGGCGCGCTGTACCGCAAGCAGAACCGGATGGTGACCCAGATGGTTGCCAAAGCGGTCAGGGAGCTTGATTCCGAAGGCGACGAGTACGAAGCCGGCAGGAACCTCCTGGCTTCGAAGCGCGGGGCGCCCAAGAACAAGCGCCTCATGAAGCTCTTCGCCGACCAGCCGGCGCTCGTCAAACTCGTGGAGAAGGTCGAGGGCGACTACATGCGCGACAAGCGCCTGTACGAGGTCGACGAGATGCTCCTCTTCGCCATGGACGAGAAGGGAAGCGCCGTCCACCTCTCCGATGCCGGGCTGGACGAGCTGTCGCCGGGCGACCCGGGGGCGTTCGTCGTCCCCGACCTGTCGGAGATCATTGGCGAGATTCAGGAGGACGAGGAGCTGTCGCTCGAGGACAAGCGAACGAAGATCGAGGCGCTTGAAACCGAGTACGCCGACAAGTCGCAGCGCATTCACGTCATCCACCAGCTCCTCAAGGCGCACACCCTGTTCCACAAGGATGAGCGCTACATCATCGGCGAAAACGGGGCCATCGTCATCGTCGACGAATTCACCGGGCGGCAGATGCCGGGCCGGCGGTGGAGCGATGGCCTGCATCAGGCCGTCGAGGCCAAGGAAGGGGTCGAGATTCGCGGCGAGACCCAGACCCTGGCCACGATCACGATCCAGAACTACTTCCGCATGTACGACAAGCTCGCGGGGATGACCGGGACGGCGGAGACGGAGGAGACGGAGTTCCACCAGATCTACAACCTGGACGTGTCCGTCATCCCCACCAATCGGCCCATCACGCGCGACGACCGCGACGACCTGATCTTCCGCACCCGAAGGGAGAAATACCTGGCGCTCATGGACGAGATCGAGCGGCTGCACAAGCTGGAGCTGCCGGTGTTGGTGGGGACGACCAACGTCGAGGTCTCGGAGACGCTGTCGCGCATGCTCAAGCGCCGCGGCGTGCCCCACAACGTGCTCAATGCGAAGCAGCACAAGCGCGAGTCGGAGATCGTGGCCGAGGCGGGGCGGCCCGGAGGCGTGACGATTGCCACGAACATGGCGGGGCGCGGGACCGACATCAAACTTGGCCCGGGAGTCACCGATGCGCGCAGTATCGACTGGATAGCCGAACGAGAGCTGGACCTCGATTTCGTGGCCCCGACCGACCCGACCCGCTACGAAGACCTCGAGGGCAAACCCGGAGAGCACGTCGTCGAGGTTGGGGGACTGCACATCCTGGGGTCGGAGCGGCACGAGGCCAGACGAATCGACCGCCAGCTGCGCGGCCGCGCCGGCCGTCAGGGCGACCCGGGGGCGTCACAGTTCTTCCTGTCCCTCGAGGACGACCTGATGCGTCTCTTCGGCGGCATGGAGCGCATTGCGAACGCCATGGAGCGGATGGGGGCGGAGGAGGGCGAGGTCATCACCCACCCGCTGGTCACGCGGTCGATCGGCCGGGCGCAGAAGCGGGTCGAAGGCAACAACTTCGAGGCTCGCAAGCGGCTGCTGGACTACGACGACGTGATGAACCAGCAGCGCGAGGTCATCTACGACCTGCGCCTCTTCGCGCTGGAGGGCGGTGAGGACCTGAAGGGCGAGATCTGGGAGATGGTGCGCCACACCATGGAGGCGGTCTTCGAGGAGCACCTGCCGCAGTCGGAGCTGGAGGAAGGCATCGAGGTGGCTGGCCTGAGGCAGAGAATGCTCCTCGACCTGCACACCGTGCTGCCACCGGTCGAAAACGAGAACGACCCGGAAGAGGTGGATCGCGAGGATGTGCTGCAGCTGGCCGAGGACTCCGTCCGCGAGTCCTTCGACCGAAAGATCGAATCCTTCGGCGAGCACGGCGAGCGAGTCATGAGCTTTGTCATGCTCTCGACGATCGACGGAAAGTGGAAGGACAACCTCTACGACCTCGATCACCTCAAGGCATCCATCGGCTTCCGCGGCTGGGGACAGAAGGACCCCCTGGTCGAATACAAGAAGGAAGCCTACGAGATGTTCGTGAACCTCATGGACGACATTCGCCGGACCGTCACCCAGCAGTTCTTCCGGGTGCGTCTGGAGCAGCGTCCGGCGATGCGGCCCCAGGCGCCGCGGCGGATGTCCTATTCCGGGCCCTCCGGACCCGGCCGGATTTCGGCCGCCGGGCGGGTGCCCCCCGGGCGAAGACCGGTCCGGCCTGCCGCGGCAAGGCAAACGGAGCAGCCTGCGGCAGCGATGGATTCCATGGGCATGTCGGGTGCCGCCCGCCGGAGTGTCGGCGCGGCTCCCACACCCGCGGGGAGCGACGTTAGCCAACTCGCGACCAACCGTGGCGAAGCGCGGGCGAAGACACCGGTGACCGGCGGGAAGGCGCCGGGCCGCAACGCGCCCTGTCCCTGCGGAAGCGGACGGAAGTACAAGAAGTGTCACGGGGCACGGGCTTAGCCACGCATCCGCCCGAGGCGCGACCGCGCGAGCGGCTCCAGCGCTATGGCCCCGGCCCCCTGTCGGAGCAGGAGCTGCTGGCACTGCTCATCGGCGCGGGTGGCCGAGGGACACCCGCCCGCGACCTGGCCGAGCGCGTCCTCGACCTCTCGGGCGGGCGTCTGCGGGAACTCGCGCGGATGGATCTCGGCGGTCTGGAAGCCATTCCCGGGATTGGACCGGCCGTTGCCTCCAGGATCGTGGCGGCGATCGAGCTTGGCAGAAGAGTGAGCGCCGCGCGCACCATCCAGGAACACCCCATCACGGGGCCTGCCGACGTGCACGATATCTTCGCGCCCGCGCTCGCCCACCTCGCCCATGAGGAATTCCACGTCCTCCTCCTCAACTCCCAGAACGCCCCGATCTGCCAGCGCCAGGTCACGCGGGGCATCCTGGACGCGTCGCTGATCCATCCGCGCGAGGTTTTTCGCGACGCCATCGTACTGCGTGCGGCTGCGCTGATTCTTGTCCACAATCATCCCTCCGGGAATCCCGAACCATCGGCCGAGGATCTGCAGGTGACGCGGCAACTGAGCGCGGCGGGCAGCCAGGTCGGCATTCCCGTGCTCGACCACGTCATTGTGGCCGGCGAGGCCTTCGCGTCGCTGGCGGGGCGCGGCTGCTTGCAGGGTTCGGGCCCGCACTGAAGAGGTGTAAAGAGCCATGGACGAATCCATCTCGGCGCGGCGCGAACGGATCCCCGTGCGCGTCATGCCGGACCACGACAGCATTGCGTCCGAGGTGGCGGGGCGGATCGCGGCCCTCATCCGGGAGCGCGCCAGCGAGGGGCGCAACGCCGTGCTGGGCCTCGCGACCGGGTCCACACCCGTCGGTGTCTATCGGGAACTGATTCGCCTCCATCGCGAGGAGGGGCTCGACTTCTCCAACGTGGTGACCTTCAACCTCGACGAGTACTTCCCCATGCGGCCCGGCAGCATTCACAGCTACCACCGCTACATGCGGGAGAACCTCTTCGACCACATCAACATCCCCCCGGAGCGATGTCACATCCCCAGGGGCGACCTGCCGGAGGACGAGGTCGAAGCCCACTGCCTCGACTTCGAGCGCCGCATCCGCGATGCGGGCGGCATCGACCTGCAACTGCTGGGGATCGGTCGCAGCGGGCACATCGGATTCAACGAGCCGGGCTCGGTGCGGGATTCGCGCACGCGGCGCATCTATCTCGACACGGTGACGCGCTCGGACGCCTCGGCGGACTTCTTCGGCGAGGAGAACGTGCCGCCGCAGGCGATCACCATGGGGGTCGCGACCATTCTGGAGGCGCGCGAAGTGATTCTGCTGGCCACGGGCGAGCACAAGGCCGAAATCGTCCTGCGCTCGGTGGAGGGAGGCGTGCACGCCGATGTCGCCGCCACCTTCCTCCAGCAACACCCCGCCGCCACGGTCTACCTGGACCCGGCTGCGGCGGAGCAGCTCACGCGCGTCCGCACGCCGTGGCTGGTGCAGGAGGTGGAGTGGACCGGGCAGAGCGAGACCGAGGCCGTCATCTGGCTGAGCCTGCAGACCGGGAAGCCCATCCTCCACCTGGCCACCGACGACTACCGCGAGCATCACCTGGCCTCGCTGGTGTCGCGGCATGGATCCGCCGAGCCCCTCAATGGACAGGTGTTCAACGTCCTCATCTCGAAGATCCGGGGGAAGAGCCGGCTGCCCCGCGGCCAGGACATCCTGGTCTTCTCGCCGCACCCGGACGACGACGTGATCTCGATGGGAGGACTGCTGCGCAAGCTGGTCGAAAACGGCAACCGCGTCACGGTGGCGTACCAGACGTCGGGGAACATCGCCGTCTTCGACCACGAGGTCCGCCGCTACCTCGATTTCATGCGGCGCGCCGCCCGCGTCGTCGACCTCGGAGACCCGGAGCAGGTCGAGGCGGTGGTGGCGTCGGTGGAGAAGGACCTCGCCCGCAAGGAGCCCGGCGATGTCGATCCGGCTGTCGTCCAGAACCTCAAGCGCATCATCCGCGAGAGCGAGGCGACCGCGGGAATCGAGACGCTCGGCCTGGCCGCCGACTGCGCGCGTTTCCTCGACCTGCCCTTCTACCGGACGGGCAAGGTGCGCAAGAACCCGATCTCGCGACTCGACGTGGACATCGTCACCGAGGTGCTGGAAGAGACCAGGCCCACGATGGTCTTCGCCGCCGGCGACCTCTCCGATCCCCACGGCACCCACCGGATGTGCCTCGAAGCGGTCGAGGGCGGACTATTGCGTTACAGCGGCGAGTCGCCCTGGCTGTGGCTATACCGCGGCGCCTGGCAGGAGTGGGGCGTGGGCGAGGCCACGGTGCTCGTGCCGCTCTCGGACGGGGAGATGCGCAGAAAGGTCCAGGCCATCTTCCGGCACGAATCCCAGAAGGACTCGGCGCCGTTCCCGGGCGCGGACCCGCGCGAGTTCTGGGAGCGGGTGGTGGACCGCAACCGGGAGACTGCAGACATGCTGAAGTCGCTGGGATTGCCGGCGTATCGTGCGATGGAGGCGTACGTCGTCTCGCGCGACGGCCATCCGGTCGAGGCGCGCGAGATTCCGACGTCGTCGCTGGCGGAAGGGGAAGGCTGACCCGACTACCCCCGCGCCTACGATCCGGTAGATTACCCTTTTCCGACACCGTGAAGGAACCGTGCGCGAGGCTGTCACCCATGTCAGAATGTCCTGTTTGCGAGGCGGAGGTCACCATTTCGGACGACCCTGTCGAAGGAGAGCTCCTGGAGTGCGAGGAGTGCGGCACCGAACTTGAGATCCTCGCCCTGGATCCCATCACACTCGGCGAGGCACCTGAGATGGAGGAGGACTGGGGTGAGTGAATGAGGGTCGGCTTCCTCCATTCACTGATCCGGAAGGACGAAAAGCTCCTCATCGCCGAGTTGCGCAAGCGCGGCGACGTGGAGCTGGTCTTTCTGGACGACCGCCGGCTCGTGTTCGATCTGGACGCGCGGCCACAGGTCGACGTGGTGCTCGAGCGGTCGATCAACCACTCGCGCGCCATGCACGCGCTGCGTCTGTTCGAAGGGGTGGGCACCCGCTGCGTGAACACCTACGAGGTGGCGCGCCGGTGCGGCGACAAGATCCTCACCGCGGCTTCCCTGCGCGAGAGCGGGGTGCCGCAGCCGGACGTGCGGGTCGCCTTCACACCCGAGTCCGCGCTGGAGGCAATCGAGGAGCTCGGGTATCCGGCGGTGCTCAAGCCCGCCGTCGGGTCGTGGGGCCGCCTGCTGTCCAAGATCAACGACCGCGACGCGGCCGAGACCATTCTCGAGCACAAGTCGATCCTGGGCAGTTATCACCATTCCATCTTCTTCGTGCAACAGTATGTGGAGAAGAAGGGCAGAGACATCCGCGCATTCGTGGTGGGCGACGAGTGTATCGCGGCGATCTATCGCACTTCGGAGCACTGGATCACCAACACCGCCCGGGGAGGCCGCGCCACCAACTGCCCGGTCACCCCGGCGATCGCGGACATCTCGCTGAGGGCGGCCGATGCGGTCGGCGGCGGCGTCCTCGCGGTCGACCTCTTCGAAGCGGGGGGCGAGCTGCTCGTCAACGAAGTCAACTACACGATGGAGTTCAAGAACAGCATCGACGTCACCGGGGTGAACATCCCGGAGCGGGTCGTGTCGTATCTGGCCGAGGTGGTGCAGTGAGCGCCCTAGCCACGATTCCCGGGCGGCCCGCCATGGTCGCCGGCGCGGTGATGGCCGAGGCGGCCCGATGATCACCGTCGCCATCGCGGGCGCTTCGGGCTACGCCGGCGGCGAACTCCTGCGCCTGCTCCTGGGGCATCCCGACGCCGAGGTTGTCCAGGTCACCTCCGAGCGCCTGACCGGCAAGTTCGTACACCGCACCCACCCCAACCTGCGCGGCCTCACGCGGCTTCGATTCACGCCCCTCGCCGACCTCTCACGCTGCGACGTCCTCTTCTCGTGCCTCCCGCACGGCGCGTCGGCCACCCACATCGACGACTTCCGCGCCGCCGCGGAGTGCGTCGTCGACCTCGGCGCCGACTTCCGCCTGAGCGACGCCGCCGACTACGAGCGCTTCTACCGGCGCCCGCACCCCCGCCCCGAATTGCTCGGCCGCTTCGTCTACGGAATCGCGGAGCTGAACCGGGACGCTCTTCGCACCGCCAACCTCGTGGCCTGCGCAGGCTGCAACGCCACGGCCTCGATCCTCGCGCTCCGTCCCCTCTACCTCGAAGGGATGGTGGAGTCGGCGGTGATCGAGGTGAAGGTCGGGTCGAGCGAGGCCGGGAACCGGGCGACCGAGGGCAGCCACCACCCCGAGCGGAGCGGGGCGATGCGATCCTACAAGCCCACCGGACACCGCCACATGGCCGAGATCCAGGCCGTGCTGGGGGGGCTGGGGGGGCGCGTCCACTTCTCGGCCACCGCCGTCGAGATGGTGCGGGGGGTCCTCGCCACCTGTCACGTGTTCGTGAAGCACGACCTCGGCCTCGACGACAAGGCGCTCTGGAAGATCTACCGGCGCGCATACGCGCACGAGCCCTTCGTCCGCATCGTGAAGGAGCGCACCGGGATTCACCGCTACCCCGACCCGAAGCTGCTCGCCGGCTCGAACTACTGCGACATCGGGTTCGAGGCCGACCCCCACGCGAAGCGGGTGGTGGTGCTGAGCGCGATCGACAACCTGATGAAGGGCGCGGCGGGACAGGCGGTGCAGGCGTTCAACATCATGCACGGGCTCCCGGAGAGGCGCGGGCTGGAGTTCCCGGGCCTGCATCCGGCCTGATCGCGCGCGCGGATCCATGTGCCGCCTCCTCTGCGTGCGCCGTACCGAAGGCTTCGAGATCGAGGAGCACCTCGCCGCTCTCGCCCGCATCTCGCGCGACAGCCGGGAGTACCAGGGACATGGCTGGGGTTGCGCGTGGCTGGAAGGTAGCGAACAGTATGGATGGCGGTTCCATCACGACATTTCGCCGATCTGGAAAGACACAACCCGACCAACCGGCCGCGCAACGCTGCTTCTGGCCCACGCCCGAAGCGCATTTCGCGACGAGGGGATCCGTGTGGAGAACAACATGCCGTTCTTCGATGGTGAGCGCGTCTTCGCCTTCAACGGCGAACTCCACGGGGTGCGCATCAAGGAGCGCGGGCGGATTGGGGCCGAGAAGGTGTTCAACTTTGTGAAGCGCTTTGACCGGGGGGACTTCGCGGATGCGCTGAAGCGAGGGCTCGACGCGATCGAGCGGCGGACGCGGTACATGCGCGCGATGAATCTCATCGTTGCCGACACCGCAAGCCGGGTCCATTTCGCCTCCCGCTTCCGCGAAGACCCCGGCTATTTTCAGATGCATGCAGCACACTTTGACGGCGCGCGCATCCTTTGTTCCAAACCCTACCCGGACACAATGGGGCGCATTGACTGGACTCCCGTCGAAAACGGGTCGACGGGCGTTCTTTGACAGAACCGGCGCACGGCCGGAAATGGGGAGGCATCAACATTGCTGCTGATCAAGATTGGAGGGGGCGCGGCGATCAACCTTGCCGGCGTCGCACGCGACATCAAGGCACTCGAAGACCAGATCGTGATCGTGCATGGGGCCAACGCGCTGCGCGACTCCCTGGCCAAACGCCTCGGGGTGGAGAAGCGCATTCTGACTTCCGTATCCGGAGTGACCAGCGTGTATTCGGACACGGAAATGGTCGACGTGATGCTCATGGCCTACGCGGGGCTGCGCAACAAGCGCCTCGTCGAGATGCTGCAACAGAGCGGGGTCAACGCCATCGGGCTGACCGGGCTGGACGGGGCAATGGTGCGCGGAATGCGCAACAAAGGCATCCGGGTTCAGGAGGGGGGCAAGAAGCGGATAATTCGCGACCTCTCGGGCAAGCCGGTTGCAGTGAACCGCAAGCTGCTCGGGCTGCTCCTAGAGAACGAGTACGTCCCCGTCATCACCGTCCCGGTCATCGATGAGCGCAACGTCGCCATCAACTCGGAGAACGACGACATCGTGACCCTCCTTGCCCATGCGCTGCGCCCGAGCTGGGTGATCCAGCTGATCGAGGCGCCGGGGCTGCTGGAAGACCCGGACGATCCCTCGTCGGTGGTCGACCACGTCGCTCCGCACCAGGTGACCCGCTGGGAAGACCAGATAAGCAGCCGCATGATGCGGAAGATGAAGTCGATCTGCAGGATGGTCCGCCCCGGAGCGACCAGGGTGCTGATCGCCGACGGCCGCACCGAGACCCCGATCTCGGATGCCCTGGCCGGAAAGGGCACCGTCATCGCATGACCATGGCGAAGCCCTCCCGCGGGGCCCGAACCGCCCAGGACACCGTACCGATACACCGTACCGAGCGCCGTTACGCACTCGAGGTGTTTCCGAAGCGCGACCTCACCCTGGTGAAGGGCAGCGGAGCCGAGGTCTGGGACGATGGGGGCCGCCGCTACATCGACTGCGTGGCCGGGATCGGAGTCGCGAACATCGGGCACGCCAACGAGGCCGTGGCCGAGGCGCTGGCCGAGCAGGCGCGCACGCTGGTGGCCTGTCCGGGCATCTTCTACAACGATGCGCGCGCCCGGCTGCTGGAAAAGCTCGCAGGAATCGCGCCGCCCGGGCTGTCACGCGGGTTCTTCTGCAACTCGGGAGCCGAGACGATCGAGGCCGCGATCAAGTTCTCGCGGCTGACCACCGGGCGCTCCGGTGTCGTCTCCGCCATGCGGGGATTCCACGGCCGCACCCTCGGCGCCCTGAGCGCGACCCACAAGAAGCAGTACCGCGAAGCCTTCGAGCCGCTTGTGCCGGGGTTCTCGTTCGTGCCGTTCAACAATCCCGCCAAGCTGCGCAAGGCCGTAGGCCCGGACACCGCGGCCGTTGTGATCGAGCCGGTGCAGGGCGAGGGAGGCGTCCGGCCGGCCACCGCCGAGTTCCTGCAAGCGGCTCGCGAAGCGTGCGACGACGCAGGCGCGCTGCTCGTGTTCGACGAGATCCAGACGGGCTTCTGTCGCACGGGCCGGATGTTCGCCTGCGAGCACCACGGCGTCGTGCCGGACATGCTCTGCCTGGCCAAGGCGATCGCTGGCGGCGTGCCCATGGGTGCCGTTCTCGCCAACGACGGCATCCAGCTGCCGCCCGGCAAACACGGCACCACCTTCGGCGGCAACCCCCTCGTCTGCGCGGCGGGGCTCGCCGCGATCCGGTTCATGGAGGAAGAGGGACTGGCGGCGCGCGCCGAACGCCTGGGCGCCCGATTCCGGGAGCGATTCGAGCCGAGACTTCCTGCGCGGGTGCGCGCCCTGCGCCAACTGGGCCTCATGATCGGCGTCGAGCTGAAGGAGCGCTGCCGGCCCTACATCGACGCCCTCGCGGACGCCGGCGTGCTCACTCTGCCAGCGGGGACGACCGTGATCCGGCTGCTGCCGCCGCTGGTGATCACCGAGGAGCAGATCGACGAGGTGGTGGAGGCGCTGGTGGGCGTGCTGGATCAGGACGAGCACATCACCTCCAGACTGAACTCTGTCTACTCGGACCTGCCGAGCGGGGTGGACCCGGCATTGCGCCGAGCTCAGGCTCGATCGAAGTCTGAAGAGTGAGCCGCCATTCAGCCTGCTCCGGCGTCGATGCCCAACTCCTCCCAAGCTCCTAGCGCAAACAGCGGCCCCCAACTCTGAAACCGCCGCCCCTGCCCGCGGCCCGTGCGCGAATCGAAGTTCTCGCGGCAGAACCCCGTGCGGCGCCGGTCCGCCAGAAACATGCCGGCCCCCTTCCACGCGAGTTCCGCCGCGAGGTCGTCGAAGCCGTACCGCCGCAGACCCTGCAGCACGAGGTAGTTCATCGGCGGCCAGATCGAGCCGCGCCAGTACTGTTGGTCGCCGAACGCGGGATCGTCGCGCGAGATCGTGGGCAGCACCCAGTCGCCCCAGAACCGAGCCGGGTCGCGCAGCACGTCGACCATGCGCCGGGCACGCTGCCGCGAAGGAATGCCCGCGAGCAGGGGGAGGAAGTGCGACGCTGCCACGCGCGGCGACCGACCCGAAGGCAGTTCGTCGAGGTAGAGGCCGGCGGCTTCGGACCAGAGGGTCCGGTTCATCGTCTCGGTGAGGCGCTGCCGACTGGCGTCCAGGCGCCGCGCGGCCGCCTCGTCCCCCAGGATGCGCGCGATGCGCGCCAGGCACTCGACGTCGAGCGCGCGGTAGCTGCACAGATCCACCGCCGACATGGCGAGGACTTCCCGCTCGGCATCCCACTCGGCGTCGTCCCAGAGCGGCAGGTCGTCCTGGCCCGACTCCCAGGCCGCGCGCTGGTGGCCGCTCGCGCCGACTTCCCACTCCGGGACCTGCTCAGGGCCCGGCACCAGCGCCGTGTCCGAGCCCCACGAGAGCAGGCCCGGAGTGAGGCCTTCGCGGCGCGGCCGCCCACTCTTGTCGGCTACCCACCAGTCGGACCAGGCAAGGAGCCCGCGATACGCGGCGGCCAGCGCATCGCGGTCCGGGTGGATGCCGTACAGCTTCAGCGCCGCGAAGGAGCCGACGGGGGGCTGGGAGCGGTCGGGGGTGCCGCCCCGGCGGCTCCGCCAGTTGGGAATGTTGCCGTTCGGGTAGCGCGCTTCGACGCCGGCGAGGAGAGTCGACCAGGCCAGTTCGCCCGAGACGGTCGCGAGGAGGAGGGCGTTGAAGAAGGTGTCCCATCCGAAGATGGTCCAGTCGTCGGGCTCGGGGGCGTGCGTGGCGTCGAGCGCGCGTGGCCGCGGGAAGATCCACCGCCGGCCGGCAGGGGTGTAGAGCCTGCCGGTTTCAGGCTGGAGGAGGACGGTCCACATCAGGTTGTCGGCGATGCTCTCGAGCAGCTCGGAATGGGTGGCGCGCGGCGGACCCGCCAGCGAAGGCCGCGCCTTGGCGGAGACGGCCGCGCCCTGACCCGGCCGGGTGGTCGCGCGGAGCCCGCGGCGGGCCCACTCCGTCCGCGCCTCGTCGATCCAGGTGTCCGCGTCGGGGAGGAGCTTGTGGGCCCGGGCGAGCGGGTCTCCGCCCCACGCGGCTACCATGGCCACGCGCCCGGTGGCCCCCGGGGCGACATCGAGGGTGCGTGCGGGGTGGGCATCGTCGCCCGGCTCCGGCATGGCGCCGCTGCCCTGGGCCGATCCTGCCTGGTCGCACGGTGCTGTTGCGGTCTCGTCGCGGCTCACCGTCCCCGCCGAGAACACGGCCGCAATCTCCCTCGTCTCGAGCGCGGCCCGCCAGCCGTCCGCGCCGGGATCGCCGGCCTCGCCCGCCATCTCCGCCCTCTCATCCCCCACCACCTCGACCCAGCGCGCGCTCCATCCCCACGGCGCATCCCCGACCAGCTCCAGACGGCCGGGCGCCGTCACGGTGGCGCTGAGTGCGACAGCATCCGCGCGGCGTGACCACTCCAGGATCAGGGTGCCCGCCGTCGGGACAGACGACGGCGACGGCTCGGCGTCCAGGTCGAACTCGACGCGTGCGTAGGAGCCGTCCGGCGCGTGCGTGCCGACGCGCGAGACCATCCAGTACCAGTCGCCGTGATGGCGACGATCGCCTGCCGGGGTGGTGAAGGCGAGGCGCACCGCGATTCCGTCGTCGGGGCCATCGGTGAAGACCAGGCCGGCCCAGTTGCGTGCTTCGAGGGCGCCTACGTGCATGGGGGTGGGAAGCGGCTCAGAAAATGACCGGGCGATGAGCGTTGTTTTCGGACCTAAGCGGGTTTGCGAGCCAGGAAACAGTACAGCGGCGTGAAGATACCCGTCTTGCCGCCCGCGACATACGCCTCCGCGGTCCGATCGAGGAGCCGAACGACTTCCGCCGAGCCATTCGGAAA
>LXNI01000740.1_pt1 | contig 35158 bp, 27 predicted proteins | sample 809091 | NCBI WGS metagenome assembly LXNI01 (sample SAMN04870527, study PRJNA318959) | sponge metagenome | biome: 01000161; feature: marine sponge reef; material: water | host: Sarcotragus foetidus | place: Greece: Milos, Mediterranean Sea | collected 2013-05-29 | depth 5-7 m
GTTGCATGATCCCGTCAATGGCGCTCCAGCTCACCCCCATCAAACGGGCAACCGCTGATACACTCGTCTCCTTAAGCCAGTCAATCACCAGGGCCTCATAGGCAAACGTCACCCGTGCCTTCGCTGGTGCCCAAGGAACCATACCGTCCGAACTCCATGATTTGAACACTGCGCGCGGGCAATCTCTGTCACCACGAATGTGCGATACTCCCGCGTATCCGATGACGCCACCGACGAGGACGACGATCATACAAAGGACAAACCTGATCACACTTCGGACAACGCAGCACAGATGCATCCGTGCAAATAACATGAACTTCCAATTCTTTCGTCTCACGGTCCAGCATCATCCGTAAAATCTCCCAAGGAGACTGGATCCCGTATGCGTGACGAACCTCCTTGATCTCTTTGGTCTCCGTTTTCATTACTCCGATTCGGATGCTTGAAATGATGGATAACCTTGGAAAATCATTCCCAAGTCAGACCGAAGATTCAGCCAGCACCATTCAAAGCATTTTCGAATCCAAGGTTGCTTCCACTATATTCAGTGAAGAGCCAGTTTTTCAATGTTCACAAAAACAGACTGATTAAGAGGTATTCTAGTATCATCTGGTAGTACCAATGCTGCCTTATCTCCAGGCCCAAGAAGTTCTCTGACAGATTCAAATCGTGGAATTATGTCTATAAGATTTTTATCAGAAATCGGAAAACGTAGCGAAAGAGTATCCATATCTACTTCATTGACCAACTCGAACAGATCATTTTAAAGATTCCTTAGTTCTGGCGGATCATCAACCTTATTGGTAGGCTCAAAATTTTCTTGATCTCCTCAACTGAAAGTGTAGCAAGGAATCTGTTTAGGTTTCCACTTCTGACTGCTTCCACTCCTTCCTCCGCCAAAACATTTTGAACCAAGTTTTAATTGATCCCGTTGTTATGTTTTCCAACACAATAACTGGTTCAACAGATACTCCGGCAGATCCCAGAAGAGCTTGACTGGATGCTTCACAAGCCTTGCATATTCCGAGCGATCTGGGACACTGATTCCGATTGATCTGGGACACTGATTCCGATTGATCTGGGACACTGATTCCGATTGATCTGGGACACCATTCCGATTGATCTGGGACACCATTCCGAGCGATCTGGGACACCGTTCCGAGCGATCTGGGACACCGTTCCGAGCGATCTGGGACACCATTCCGAGCGAAGTGGGCCACCTTACCAGCCGGTATTTTGGAGCGTTGATGCGTGTTCATCAAATCTGGAAGCGGTTTGATTTTCATCTGATCCAGGTAAGGTCTGTCATAGTTTTTGGTTTCACCAAAAACTATGAGCTATGCCTACAAAACGTGTGTTGATGAAAAAGATTAAGCGCATTCTGGAACTGCGATTTGTGTTCAAGTTGTCCATTCGTGCGATTGCCCGTAATGTGGGGGTTGGTCGCAGTTCGGTCTCCCGGATTCTTGAGTGTGCCACGGTGGCGAACTTGACCTGGCCGTTACCTGACGGGATGACGGATGCGGAGTTGGAGGCGATCCTTTATCCCTCCACGGCCCGGTCTGCGTCAACGCAGCGACCTGTGCCGAACTGGGCTGAGATCCAACTGGAACTAACCAAACACCGAACGCTGACCCTGGCACAGCTTTGGAAGGAGTACATTGCGGCGCACCCGAAGGGGTACCAGTACAGTCGCTATTGCGGTCTGTATCGCAGTTGGTGCGCTGCTAATATGGATCCGGTGATGCGTCATACGCATAAGGCCGGCGACCGACTATTCGTAGATTATTCGGGAAAGAAGCCGTGTGTGGTGGATCCGGATACCGGTGAGGTGCGAACCGTAGAGCTGTTTGTCGCGGTACTGGGGGCTTTCAACTATCTGTATGCAGAAGCCACCGAGACCCAAAAAGCGCGGGATTTCTGCGCGTCTGTTCGCCGGACGTTGGAGTTTTTAGGAGGGGTGCCCCGCGCGATTGTGCCGGACAATCTGAAGTCAGCCGTGATTCAATTCAAAAAGGATGATATTCCCGTTCTGAATGAATCTTTCCGTGATTTGACGGAGCATTACCAAGTAGGGGTGCTCCCTGCCCGTCCGAAAAACCTAGGGATAAAAGTGCGGTGGAAGCGGGAGTATTATTTGCACAGTGTCAGATTCTGGCCCCCTTACGCAACGTGAGCTTCTTCAGTCTTCGGGAGCTCAATGCCGCCATTGTAGAACAGGTCAAGGCCTTCAACCTAACGCCCTTCCAGAAGATGTCCGGCACCCGACAGCGCAGGTTTGAAGAAGTGGATCGGCCCGCTCTTCGCCCCTTGCCGGCGAATCCGTACGCGTATGGCGCATGGACCGGCAAACGGAAAATCGGCCCAGATTACCATGTACAGATTGAAAAACACTTTTACAGCGTGCCGCATCGCTACCTTGGGAGGTCTGTGCGCGGATTGATTCGTCAAGGTACCGTAGAGATTTACCTTGGAGACGAGCGGATTGCGTCTCATGTACGCAGTCGAGCCAGCGGCCGACACACGACGACGCTGATCCATATACCGGTTCACCACCGGGAGTATGTGAAGTGGTCCCCCAAGCGATTTATCCGCTGGGCGCAAACGATCGGTCCGCAAACGACCGCATTGATTGAAGAAAACTTTGCGTGCTTTCAGATTCCAGAACAGGCCTATCGGCGCTGCATGGCCATTCTCAGACTGGGGAATGCGTTTGGTCATGACCTGTTGGAGAAGGCCTGTGGGATTGCGTTGGAGCGACAAACTCTGAGTTCGCCTGCGGTGAAACAGATCGTCAAACGGATGGCGACCGAACTGCACCAGAAGCCCCCCATTGAACACGAAAATATTCGGGGAGCCAACTACTACGCATCAAACGGAACGACTTAATGCTTACCCATCCAACCCTCTCAAAACTTGAACAGATGCGGCTTAGCGGTATGGCCACCGCACTGCGCAATCAATTGGAGACGCCCGACATCGAGGCGATGTCATTCATGGATCGTCTGGGCCTCATGGTGGACCATGAGGAAGCCGTACGTGAAGATCGGCGACTGGCCCGGCGATTGAAGATGGCCAAACTGCGCCTCCAGGCCTGTATGGCCAATCTGGACTACCGTCCATCTCGCGGACTGGACAAGCGCCTGATGCTGCATCTGGCCAGTTGCCAATGGGTTCGACGGCGACAGAATGTCCTGATTACCGGACCCACCGGCGTCGGTAAAAGCTATGTGGCCTGTGCGTTGGCCCACAAAGCCTGTCTGGAAAACTTCCGAGCGCGCTATTACCGTCTGCATCGCCTGTTGGAAACCCTCCAGCTCGCGCGCGAAGACCGCACCTACCTCCGTGTGTTGAAACAGCTGGCCCGCATCAATGTACTTCTCCTCGACGATTGGGGACTACATGGCATTTGCCGCACACAACAGCGTGATCTGATGGAACTCGTGGATGACTGCTATACCCTGCGATCTACTATTGTTACCAGTCAGTACCCCATTGACAAATGGCATCAGACCATGGAAGATCCTACATTAGCCGACGCAATCCTGGACCGACTGGTCAACAATGCCCACAAAATTCAGTTGACCGGTGACTCCATGAGCAAGGTCCAAGGGGAACAAGAATTGATCATCAAATCCACTAAATCATGAAGGGCAGTCTAATAACACATAGGTGTCCCACATCGCTCGGAATAGTGGCCCGCATCACTCGGAATGGGTGTCCCGCATGGTCGGAATGTGCAACAAGCCTCAATGAATCTATAGGTTTCCTCGAAAATATGTTTGGCTGCTCTATCCTCCAGATCATAATCTATATGAAAGCCAAAGTCTGAAGGAGGCAGATTCTTTGGCATCTCAGATGCTTGTGTTATTATCGAAATTGTCATTGATAAAAATGGGATTCAACGATAGGGATCAAGGTTTGGGGTTACATCCCACGCATCCTGAATTCCTTAATGTTTGAGTATGAATCAATTCTCTCTTTCTTGGTTCTCCTATATCCTTGCCAGTATCTCGCAAATTCCTCTTCTGATATAAAAACTCCATTGCCTATTCTAAAGTCATCAAGATCACCTCTTATGCTCCCGATGTTCGTAGTATTTCCACTGCCAGCTTTGTCACCAGCAATTCTCCATTTTTCCTGCACAAAAACGCTCACATCGTCAAAAGGCAACTGTATCTGTCTCAGTTCATCAAACGAGTAAATCTTCGGATCAATCGTTCGCTTTTCCGCCGTCCTTTTATAGACAAACCCTATAACCCAATGCTCTTTATAGGTACTGTAGGGGTAAACGATATTCTTGGATTCGGTTTCAGTGTTGATATAGCTTGTGTAGCTTCCTAATGTATACGCAAACTTTGAGTGGGCAGCGGTTCTATATGTAGTCTTCACATCAATGGCAATCTTGGCTTTATCTCTATCATCCCTCATCAGCGTAAAGTCAGGATAGTGATTTTGTTTGTCAGGTTCCTTTAATTCCAAACCGGTTTGATCCGCATATGCAGCGACTACCTGTCTGGTTATAATCTCGAAAATGGTACTGATCACTTTCGTATCCGAGCCTATCGGATATATACGACCTCTTCTATCCACCATACCACATACTGTATATCCGTTCTGAAGTTGGGTGAGCCTTTCCAGTATGAACTCTTTCATCTAACTACAAGCGCTTCTTTCATCGTGTTTCTGAGGTTTTCGGTTGATCCTAGGTGGTAGAAATAGTCATAGGTTCTTGTCTCATATTCTGAAAACACCTTATAAAGCTCATTATTCCTGCGATATTTATTTTCTGCCCACATTGAATACAGAAATGAGCAGGGAAGCTCCTTCAAGCGATTCTCTAAGATCACTGAATCCTCGGTACTCCGAGGATCCCCCTTTCAGATTGGTGATTTCCAAGTAAATTACCCAAACCCACTTCCTCAAAGGCAGGTTTGAAGATTCCATTGCGGTTCCTGTTTTGACGCTGAAGTACTTCTTGCAATCACGGCAACGGAAGGGCATAGTCTTGCGTTTGCACCGATAGACATTCTCACTTCCGTAAGTAGGCAATAGAGTTTTCCGTCTGGCCAATGCACTTTCTCGAACCATTTCTGGGAAGATTCCTCATCAGGAGACTTTTCTGCAAGTTGCAAAAGCGTGATTCCTTTTCTATGTGAACGTCCTGGGACTTGTCATAAGGTACAACCTCTAATTATGTTTGTTGTATTCCTTTGTATTTGAGGAGCAAATCAGCACGTCCGTGGACTGACTGAGGGCGAAGCCCTCGCACGAATGGTTCTATGTCTGATGATATTAGTGGCTCCTCGTTTCCTGTGGTACGGTTTCGAATCAATCATGACGTAAGTAAAGCCTTCTCTTGGTCATCAAAATTTTTCGCAGGGAGGGTTTGCCAGTAGGTCGGGAAATGACATAAGAGCTGCCAGCACGGGCAGAATATACTCTAACTGAATCGTTTACTAGAAGGTTAACTTTTGCAGGTGTTTGCCAAATTGGACATTTTTGTTCCAGTGTGATCGGTTCCATTTTACGGGGTTATGCGTTAGGTTCGATGTAGAATGTTCGCTGTGCGGTGTTCAACGACAATTTGCGTATTCCGATCGAACTGTGCCACTTCGATCCCAATATGCCCGGGGGGTGCCAGAAAATAGGACGAGTAGGAGGTAGCTACATGTCTTTTGCTTACTCGCGGAAACTCGACACATGATGAGAAATTCCCTCTCGCTATAACCAGTTCTTTTGATCACAATATGTCAACAGGATCTGGACATTACAATGGACATTTTGTTAAGCATAATTTTATACTCTGAAACAAAGTAGCTCAAAGTATCGTCAAAGCACCGTTTAGTCGAACAATATAATGAGTGTTAGTCCTGCAATTATTGGCTATTTCATTGGTCACTTAACATCGTGAAATCAGGGTCCTCGGCCATGCCGAACAGCCACGAATACCTCCGCACCCACCCATGGATCAGTTTCCGTCATCATCTGGAACGCGCTGATTCTCGCCATTGGTTATTGCTTGGCGAGGCAGTTGCACGATGTGACCAGGTAGCTCAAGCAGTCTTACCACCCGTTGCCGCCCACAAGCTACACCGGGTCCACTTGATCAAGGGGGCTAGGGCTACTACAGCAATTGAGGGGAATACGCTCAGCGAAGAACAGATCGCAGCCTGCCTAGAGGAGCGATTAGAGCTTCCAAAATCCCAGGAATACCTGAAGCAGGAAGTCAACAATGTTCTCAAGGACTTCCGTGAGATTATTGAGAGTACCATGGGAGGCAATCCACCGGTACTGACACTAGACTGGATTGCCGGAGCAAATCAACGCCTGCTAGCAGGTCTTGAAGAGCATCTAGAAGAGGGTGTGGTTCCAGGAAAGATTCCAACGCACCCCGTCGGAGTCTTTCACTATAGAGGTGCCCCACGGAAGGATTGTGCTTTTCTCCTCCACCGACTCTGCGAGTGGCTTGAGGGAGATGACTGGCCGGTGTGTCCAGATCGGCCAGAAGATCACACCGCATCCGCGATTCTGCGAGCCATCTTTGCTCATCTGTATCTCGCGTGGGTTCACGCCTTTGGGGACGGCAACGGACGAACCGCTCGGTTGGTTGAATTCATGATTCTTGTGCGACAGGGTGTACCATCGCTTTCTGCCCATCTTCTCAGTGATCACTACAACCTCACACGGTCCGAATATTATCGGCAGCTTGATCGCTCAAGCCGGGCGAACTCTGGGCGTGGAGATCCACTCGGATTTCTCCATTACTCGCTAGAAGGATTCGTTGACGGTCTGCGGGAACAAATCCGATTCATTGAAGAGATCCAGCTGGAGCTAGCCTGGGAGCACTTCGTTTACGAGGAATTCCAACGGAGACATCGTCCGTCAAAAGCTATGAGCCGACGTCGCGAGGTAGCACTGTTTCTGGGACGCAATGCAGTGCCGATCCGTAAGCAGGATATACCGGATCTGAATCTTCTTCTGGCTAGACTCTATACAGAAAAAACTTCTAAAACGCTGACTCGCGACATGAACTGGCTTGTAGAACAAAACTACCTGGCGAGAAGCGAGGATGGTTATAGGGCGAAAATAGAATTGATGCATGCCTTCCGGCCCGGACAAGCATAAGGCCTCCTGCTTTTGTTCTCGTCTTAACACCACCAAAAGGTATTGGTGCTGCGGTGCGCTGAAGTTCTCCCTTCAGGAGATTAGGTCTTAACGCAAGCCGTTTGACCTATAACACATTCACTTGACCAACAGCGTTTTCTTCCTACAGTTGGCCACTTTTCACGTACAAGTACGACACCATTTTCAATCTTCTTAACCGCTATAGGCGGTTTTGATTGGCGTAGTGGCACTTCCCGTTCTGTATAACGGTAAGGAATCCCTACATGGTTCAGGGAAACCGAAAAATGGACAAAAAACAACCGTTTCCCAGACGCTCTCCAGTTTGCAGAGCTACAAATCGAAGTGTAGCTCTACTCTGAGAACTGGGTCAAGCAAGCAATTGCTCTTGGACGCGTGCATTTTTGATGTCTACTTGGTCGACCATGTCCGCTTTATAATCAATAAATCGCTGCTGAAGTGCAGGGTCAGATGTGGCAAGTATTTGTACTGCCAGTAGAGCAGCGTTCTTTGAGCCATTGATGGCCAGGGTTCCTACAGGAATTCCGCTCGGCATCTGTACGGTAGCCAAGAGGGCGTCAAGCCCTTGAAGTGCACCGGAATTAATGGGTACGCCAAGTACAGGTAGAGGTGTATTAGCTGCGAGTACGCCTGCTAAGTGTGCTGCTACACCTGCACCGGCAATCAACACCTTGATCCCCCGGGTATGGGCAGTAGTTGCATACTGATGCGCACGATCGGGCGTACGGTGCGCGCTCATGACATTTAATTCAAAGGGAACGTCAAAAGACTTCAGAATATCTGTGGCTTTGCGCATGATGGGGAGATCAGAGTCGCTTCCCATCAGAATTCCAACTAAAGGCTTCATGTACTTAATTGAGATGTTGCTAGAGTTAAAGAAAAGATTAGCCATGCAGGAGTCGTTCAAGGGCAACCTCGTCAGCTACAAGCACGTCGCGCGGTTTTGCTCCGGCAAATGATCCGACAACGCCAGCTTGCTCCAATTGATCGACGATACGAGCAGCCCGCGTATAGCCAATGGATAACTTGCGCTGAATCAACGAAACAGAGCCCTGCTGACTCCGCACAATGATTCGTGCAGCTTCTTCAAAGAGCTGATCCGTGGTGCCCTCCTGAAAAGATTGATCGTAGGAAGAGCTCTTGGTGGGTTCCAATTCGACCTTGGGTAATCGATAGGAGCTTGGTTCCGGCTGCTTCCTGATGTAATCGATCAGTCGGTCAATCTCCTTGCCGGAGACGAAAGGCCCCTGCAGGCGCAAAACTTTACTACCGTTCATATACAGCATATCACCATTGCCGACCAGTTGCTCAGCACCGTTCTGGTCAAGGATAGTCCGTGCATCAACTTTAGAGGCAACTTGGAAAGCGACACGGGACGGGAAATTCGCTTTGATAAGCCCGGTGATCACATCAACGGAAGGGCGCTGGGTTGCCAGGATCAAGTGGATGCCTATGGCCCGTGCCTTCTGGGCGAGTCGTGCGATGGGAGCCTCAACATCCTTCCCAGCCGTCATCATGAGATCAGCCAGCTCATCAATGATCACCACAATGTAGGGTAGATGTTTGTGACCGGAAGCAGGGTCAAGAGCTCCCTCAGCAAATCGGGTATTGTAACTCCTGACTCCGCGCACGCCGGCTTCTTTAAGAAGATCATAACGCACATCCATTTCCTGTTCGCAAGCTTTCAGGATATTGAGTGCTTCTTCAACTTCCGTTATGATGGCGTCACTCCCGTCTTCCGGCATGGCCAGGAAATGATATTCAAGCTTTTCATACTGCTGAAGTTCGACCTTTTTCGGGTCGATCATCACGAACTTCAGATCCGACGGAGCACATGCATATAGGAGTCCCGTGATCAACGTATTCAAGCCGACGGACTTACCGGATCCTGTAGCTCCCGCGATCAGTAGGTGCGGCATCTTGCTGAGATCCTGCACGAAGACACCTCCCTCAATAGTCTTGCCCAGTACCACGGGCAGCTCCATGTTGGACTCCTGGAACCGGGCTGTATTGAGCACCGACTGGACCCGCACAAGCTCTCTTTGTCTGTTCGGTATTTCTACGCCAACGGCAGATTTATTGGGGATGGGGACGATCATTCGAATCCCCTGTGCAGCCATAGCCATAGCCAAGTCATCCTCCAGTGACTTGATACGACTGACCTTCACACCGGGAGCAGGAGTAAGCTCATAGAGTGTGACGGTGGGCCCCACCTTGGCATTCACTTCAATGATCTCAATCTTGTGTCGGGCGAGTTTTTCGACGAGTTTGGTCTTGTTCTCTTCTAACTCCTCGTAGTCAATCTTTTGCTCGGTTTCCTTTGGAGCATCTAGCAGCCGAACGTGTGGAAACTTGTACTTACCCACTCCCGCAATCTTAGTACTTCGAGACCGGGATGTGTGCCCAGCCTCCTCAGTGATCTGTCCGGTAACCTTGAGTTCCAAGCCGGTTTGATCAGTCTCTGTTGCGGGTTGGTTAGCCGAGGGTTTCGTTGCACGGGGCTGTTTCAAGTCAATATCCTGCTCAGGTTCATGGTCCACGTTATGATGGTGTGTTTCCGCCGGTGCAGGAGAGGATTGGGGATCAAGATCCTCCCAGGTTGATCGCAATTTATTCTTGCTGGAAGCTTTTTCAGCTGCACGTTCTTTTCTGGATTTCTCTTGGTTTTCCTTGATTACCCGAGCCGTGGTTTTCCATGCTTGCTCTGTACGATCCAACCAATGCTGAATGTCCCGATCTATGGTCAGCATAAGCCCAATAACGAGACCAGCACCCAGAATGACCCATGACCCAAGCCAGCCTACGATTTCGTTCAACCAAAATGCTGCCCCAAGACCGAAAGCACCTGCCCATATACCTAGTTCAGACATGGGCGCGTACAAGCTAAGACGACCAAATATTATGGCGATAAGACACACAATCCAGATAATATGTACGGTTGGTATCCAGATACCCCGCAGTGGTCGCTTTCTGAGGACAGTGTAGCCACATAGAAGTATCGTAATGATCAGGAGCAGGGAAGTGTACCCGAAAAAGGATGGTACGATGGCGTGCGCAAGCCACGCACCAACAGCTCCGACAGCATTACTGACGGATGGGCCCTCAAAAGGAAACAGTAATTCCCAGAAAGGCCTTCCCTCAATAAGAATATCGTCTGATGAAGCGTAGGTGCCGCCGGCAATAGCGAGAAAGACACCGAGCGTGAGAATAAGTATCCCCAGAACTTCCTGCCTGCGTCTGGTTCTCGAACGAGCTTTAGGTTTGGATGAGGTCGAACTGCCTCGCCTGCGGTTGGCTTTAGGATCGGCCATTAAGGAAAAAAAATCGGGATTTATAAAATGCACAGATCAATCAAGATACGACGTAGGATCATGCGTCTATTTCTTTGGCTTCCGATGAAATGGTAACTTCTGCACAGAGGCATCCAGCGTTCGGGATCGAACACGTATACCTACCTTACTCCCGGGTGTTGTGAACGCCGGATCGTTTTGGACATACGCGAGTGCTATGCCACGATTTAGTGTGGGAGACTGGGATCCACTGGTGACACGACCGATACTTTCCCCAGATTCAGAAACAACCGTGTAGTCCGATCTGGGGATCCCCCTGCCATCTATGACTAGGCCAACCAGACGGCGCTTAGGGCCGTTGGCCTTGATATCCTGCAGAGCCTCCCGGCCGACAAATTCTCCCTTCTGCAGTTTTGTAGTCCAGCCTAAGCCTGCTTCATAAGGATTGATATCTTCGGTTAGCTCATTTCCGTACAGGCAAAAACCCGCCTCAAGTCGGAGAGTATCTCGAGCTCCAAGGCCGATAGGCTGTAGGTTGTAGTCCGAACCGGCTGCCATGATTGCGTCCCACAGCGCATGGGTATTTTCGGATTCAACATAGAACTCAAGTCCAATCTCTCCGGTGTAGCCGGTCCGAGAAACGATCACCTTATTGAAGCCCATAAACTCACCGGCGGCTGGTCGCAGGAAGTGAAAGCTTGATAATTGATGGACAGGTTCGCCCAGGAGTTTTGCTCCAATCTCCAGAGAGTCTGGTCCCTGCAATGCGAGTAGTCCCATTTGGTCCGATACATCATACAGGCCTGCCCCCATAGGATTGTTGGCCTGCATCCACTCAAAATCCTTCACCGTGTTGGATGCGTTGACTACGAGCATGTAGGCACCATGATTGACCATGTACACGAGTAGGTCGTCAATCACTCCTCCTGTTTCATTGCACATCAGGGTATACATTGCTTTCCCAATACTCAGTCGAGAGACATCATTGGTAACCAGATGCTGTACAAAATCTTCTGCCTCTGCTCCCATGGCAAAGATTTCTCCCATGTGGCTTACGTCGAACAATCCTGCAGATCTTCGAACGGCCTTATGTTCGTCCAGAATGCTGGTGTACTGCAGTGGCATACTGTAACCGGCAAAATCGACCATACGGCCTCCCATAGCTACATGAGCTTCATTTAATGCGAGTGTGCGTGGCATATTTTAGAATTATTGAAGTCTGTGTGCGCGGCAACCTTGTGACTTTAACGCTGCTACCGCCGCATCGGCCGTGCTATCGTCCTCCAAACTTATCCTGAATGCGCCACCGGTACCCTCACGAATTTTGAGTAGCTCAATGTCTTTGATGCTGATTCCCTGCTCAAAAAGCGTTCCTGTGATATGTGCCAGTACTCCCGGCTGATCTTTTGCGTACACGAACACATCGCTTAAAGGTCGGAGAAATCCTTTAAAATCCCGGGGGATAGTGTCGCGGATTGCGCGCGCCCGTTCAAATACAGGACGCAATTCCCGAAGATTACCGTCTTGGCGCAGCTGTTTTCGGGTGAACTCCAAGGCATAAATCAACTCATCAAGAGCTGTTCCGACATCTGTGCGGTTAGCTTCAAGGACTGCAGACCACATCTCAAACGGAGAGGAGGCAATTCTCGTCATATCCCTGAATCCTCCTGCCGCCAGTTGCAAAGTGATCGGGTTGGCCTGGCTTCTATCGGCTGCAACGTTCATCAGATTTGTGGCCAGAAGCTGAGGCAAGTGACTGACGCAGGCCACCACACGATCATGCTGCACACTATTCATGGAAAGCACTCGTGCTCCTGTGGACTCCACGAGGTACGTGAGCGCACGATAGGTGTCTGAGTCTTCCTGTCCCTCCGGGCAGAGAACGTAAACAGCATTTTCAAAGAGAAAAGAGTCTGCTCCTCTAAGTCCGCTCTGTTCGGATCCGGTCATGGGATGACCTCCGATGAAACAGATATTGTTTGGTAGGAGGTGTTCTGCTGCTTTGATTACAGGTTGCTTTACAGAGCCTACATCGGTTACAAAAGTATGGCGCTGTAGGTGTGGAGCAATCGAGCCCAGCACCAGCTCCAGAGCGTTGAGTGGTACGGCTAAGAATACAGCATCAGCCTGGCGGACCGCATCCACTAGAGAACGGGCTCCATGGTCAATCACGCCCAGTTTGATTGCTTGACTAAGCACATCCGGTTTATCAAAACCTGTGACATGCAGACCCGGTAGTCGCTCCTTCCAAGCCAGAGCGAGCGATCCGCCAATCAAGCCGATGCCGATTATGGCAACGCGCTCAATCATTAGATTGCTATTCAGATGCACCTTCTTTCTGAGGTTCTCCAGCTTCTGGAAAGGGTATTGACGGTCTTTCGACCTCCAGAGAAAGGGCCTCAGCTGAGGTAGTGTAGTCGACTAGGATTCGGTCTCCGTCTCCCAAACCCTGGTCAAGAATCATTTCCGCCAACGGATCCTCCAGGTAGCGCTGAATCGCACGCTTGAGTGGTCGGGCGCCAAACTTGGCGTCGTAGCCCCGCTCGACGAGAAAATCATTTGCAGAGGGTTGCAGCTCAACGGAAATTCCGAGTGCTTGGACGCGTGTAAAGAGTTCCTGAGAAAGCAGTTCGATAATCTGAAAGATATGTTTTCTTTCCAAAGAATGAAAGACGATCACGTCATCAATCCTGTTCAGGAATTCGGGGTTGAATACATTCTTCAAGGCGGTTTCAATAGTGCTCTTCATGGCCTTATAGTCAAAGACCTCGGAGCTTTGCGAGAAACCTAACCCAAAACCGGAGTTACGGATATCCCTTGCACCAATGTTGCTGGTCATGATAATGACCGTATTACGGAAATCAACCCGCCGTCCACTTCCATCGGTCAGAATGCCATCATCAAAAACCTGCAGCAGGATGTTAAACACGTCGGGGTGGGCTTTTTCGATCTCGTCCAGCAGTACGACCGAGAACGGTTTGCGACGGACCTTCTCGGTTAGCTGTCCACCTTCATCGTAGCCCACGTATCCTGGAGGCGCTCCAACAAGGCGGCTAACTGCAAACTTCTCCATGTACTCACTCATGTCAATACGAACGAGTGCATCGGCAGAATCGAACAGGTACTCGGTGAGTACTTTTGCCAACTCTGTTTTTCCAACCCCTGTAGGTCCGAGGAAGATAAAGGATCCGATTGGCCGACTGGGATCTTTGATTCCGGCTCGTGTGCGACGTATCGCTTTGGAGAGCTTGGCAATTGGCTCGTCTTGGCCTACGATGTATTTCCGGAGAGCAGTTTCCATGCCAAGCAGTTTTTTCTGCTCAGGCTCGGACAATCTCTCAAGAGGAATGCCGGTCATCATTGCTACTGTTGCAGTTACATCTGCTGCGGTGACGGCAAAACGCTCTTCTCCGGCCAGATGCTTCCATTCACGCTTGGCCTGCTCCAGTTTTTCCTGAAGCTTCGACTCTTTGTCTCGCAAGCGAGCGGCTTCCTCAAACCGTTGTCGGGTTACAACTTCGACTTTTGTTTTTCGCGTTGCTTCGATCTGGTCTTCCAGTTCGATGATGTGATCCGGTACGCGAATATTACCCAGATGGACACAGGCACCGGCCTCGTCGATGATATCAAGTGCCTTGTCGGGGAGATGGCGGTCGGTTATGTAGCGTTCTGAGAGCGATACAGCCAGCTTTATCGCATCGTCCCGGTAGGTCACGTGATGGTGATCCTCGTATCGATCCTTTATCTGGCGTAGAATTTCCAGCGTTTCCTCCGGTGTGGATGGATCAACAAGGATCTTTTGGAAGCGTCGGTCAAGGGCGCCATCCTTTTCGATATATTGTCTATACTCATCCAGCGTAGTGGCTCCGATACACTGCAAGTCCCCACGGGCCAGTGCTGGTTTGAACATATTGGATGCGTCAAGTGACCCCGAGGCACTGCCTGCACCGACAATGGTGTGGACCTCATCGATAAAGAGGACTACTTCCGGGCATTTTTCCAACTCAGTCATCACGGCCTTCAGTCGTTCTTCAAACTGCCCCCGATACTTGGTCCCTGCTACCAGCGCAGCAAGGTCAAGGGTTATGATGCGTTTGTCGTGTAGGACACGAGAGACTTTGCGCTGGGTTATGCGCATCGCGAGACCTTCTGCGATGGCGGTCTTTCCGACACCAGGCTCACCAATCAGAATAGGGTTGTTTTTCTTGCGACGGCTGAGAACCTGAGCTACTCTCTCAATCTCTTTATGTCGGCCAATAACCGGATCCAGCTCTCCTTTATCCGCGAGGCGGGTCAGATCACGCCCAAAATTGTCCAATACCGGCGTTTTAGATTTCGTATCCTGTGGTGTCTGACGACCGCGGTTGCCCTGTGTCCGTCCACCTTGGGGCTCGTTTCTGCGCGTACTTGAAGGTCCTCCAGAGAGAATCGCATCCAACTCTTTACGCAGGATCTCATACGTGATTGAATATGTGTCTCCCAGTATTTTGGCGGCCACATTGTCATCATCTCGAAGCAGACTCAATAGGAGGTGCTCGGTACCGATTACATCCGATTTGTAGAGCTTGGCTTCCAGATAGGTGATACGGAGTACTTTTTCAGCCTGTTTTGTTAGTGGGAGATTTCCGACGGTGAGCGTACCACCGCCAGAGCGCACGGTGCTTTCAATTTTTTTTCTAAGTCTATTCAGATCGCAGCCAAGATTGCGCAGTATTCGAACAGCTACGCCCTCTCCTTCACGGATCAGTCCGAGCAGCAGATGCTCGGTACCTATGTAATCGTGACCGAGACGAATAGCCTCATCACGGCTGTACGAGATCACATCACGTACACGGTTCGAAAAGTTACTGTGTCGATCCATTAGCGTCTGGCTCAGGCTGCAAAGCTGGATCCGCAACCACACGTCTGTGTGGCATTTGGATTATTGAATACAAAACCACGAGCATCAAGGCCTGCATGATAGTCAATCGTAGTTCCTAAGAGATACAGTCCCTGTCGTTTATCAATGTACAATACAATTCCATCAAAATCGAACGTAATATCGTGCTCACGAAGTTTGTCGAAGCCGAGAATGTAACTCATACCGCTGCATCCTCCACCTCGAACGCCAACCCGCAGCCCATAGCCTTCAGGGATTGTTTTCGCAGTCAAGATTTTCTGTACCTCTTCGGCTGCACGAGGGCTCAGCGTTACTGGGGCAGTAGGTGAATCGATCATGGTGATTTCGGGAATGGCCCGCACCGCCTATACACCTCCTGTCAAAGCCTGTTCCGTTTCAGTGGAAGGCGCCAGCTTCAGCGTGGTGTATCAAGACCCGGGTCATGAGACGTACTGAGTGACTCAGAGCCCGTTCATCTACATCAAAGAGGGCATCGTGGAGTGGATAGCTTGTAGCCGTGCTACCGCGTGTTCCAATGCGGATGAGCATGCCCGGAACATACTTCAGGTAATTCGCAAAGTCTTCTGCTCCCATACTGGGTACGCGTATATCCAATACGGAATCTTTGCCAAAGAGATCGTATATGCAGGTTCGAACATTCTGGCACAGCCGGGGATCGTTGATGACAGCAGGGAGTCCGCCCTGGTTTATTAACTCAATCTCAACGCCATGTAGTTGTGCAAAATTCTCGGCAGCGCGCCGCATATAATTAACTAGGAAAACGCGGACATCATTATTAAGGCAGCGTAGAGCACCCTCGAACGATACTTTGGCGGGAATTACATTGTGTGCCAGACCAGCCTCAAGTATGCATACAGTAAAAACCGCAGGATGGCGGGCATCGGTTACCCGCCCAATGAGCTGATAATACTGGTTCAATAACTGTGTGGTGATCCATACAGTATCCTTCGCGTTCTGTGGGCGGGCAGAGTGTCCAGTACCTGACGCAGTAACCTCGACTCGCAGACGATCGGATGATGCCGTGACCTGTCCTTCAGGTATCCCAAATTGTCCAATATCAAGTGTTGGGTCCACATGAATGCAATAAAGTGCTTTCAAAGGATCGCATACACCTGCTTCAATCATGGGGATGGAGCCACTGGGGTTGCCCTCCTCATTTGGCTGAAACAAGATTCGAACACGCCCCCTGAGATGATGCCGGAGTCGGTGAAGGTTGAGGGCAATACCAATACCAACTGCTGTGTGTACATCATGCCCGCAAGCATGGGCAACACCAGTATTCCGTGAAGCATACGCTACATGTTTAGCGTCTTGCAATTGTAGCGCATCAAGGTCACAACGAAAACCGATGTGTGGCCCAGGATGCGCACCGTCTATATCTACGAACAGACCGGTCGTTGCATGTGGCCCGGAAACCTGTAAGCCATGACTCTCCAAGTGATCGCGTACCAAACGGCTGGTAGCATACTCTTCGAAGCCGATTTCCGGGTTACGGTGCAAATGCCGTCGCAAGGCGATCAGATAATCAACAAAACCTTCAGGAAGCTGCTCATTGTCGAACGATGCAGGAAACGAGTACGTTGCAGGCATGGCGTCAAAGGTTGACATATTTGGAGGGGCACTCAATAATTTCGGGGTATACGCTGTGGAAGGGGTTTCGTGGTGATAAATGTTCAGACGAAAAGTTTTTTACGACTTAGAGTTTCCCATGTAAATCCAGTAGAAGTTTTGATGTGTGATAACAGAAATTTGATGTATAACAAATACGACTGCGGTAATTGATTCTGTACGGGACTTGCTAAAAATTTGGAGTTAGATATGCATCGACTCGAGTTAATTTGCCTGTGCGGCCAAAGAGCGCAGCACTCTCCTCGAGGGAGAGTGCGAGTTCCGGTCGTTCCTCGGTGTGCTCCCCTCGGGTTTTAAGCAGAGGCTCATCAGATAGATGAAAAACAAAAGGGATCTGACAATAAGTAAACGCAAGAGTCCCCACATTTAGTTGCAAGGACATGAGGTTGCCATGAATATCATACCAACTGAATTTTTCTGGACTCCGGCAAAACTCCGCTCTGCGGAGCAGGGCGGGATTGATGCGAAGAATCCCATCGGTGATGCGAATACCCAGCTCACCCCAGCGACAGAGAATATCTTCCTTGACCTGTCCGGTCAGTCCAGGCTGCTGTGCTCCGCCCCAACTCGGAGTATGCGAATATGGATCTTGTGGAAACGCACCGTACTTGGCCGGTGACTGCGCTCCCCCCAGACAGTCTCGAATCTTGTAGTAATGGCGGGCAAGCTCCTGTTGTACGGTTTGCGGTGCATCTGTATCCACCGCATTCCAAAAGGCGTCCTGCACTGCCAGAAGTAGTTTGGAAATAATATGCCAGTAAACACAACCGAGTCCTTCATATTTGAAAAACCGCCCGGACCGTCCCGTGAAGGATGCGTGCTTGAAATTTTTTTCGTACAGTGCCAAAATATGTGCCTTATCACGTTCAGCGGCCTCATAGCCCTCATCCCGCAGAGAATCCAACAGATTTGCCAACTCAGTGGCATTTACAAGTGATGGGTTGAAATAGTGCTGTCCAGTGGCAGTTCGAGCAATCAGTCGATGATCGCCTTGCTTGATCAGTTTCCGCACCAATGTTAGTCGCACGACGTCGTTGGGAGCTATATGATTACGGGCACTGAACGTGGGGAGATCCTCGTCTGCGTAGAGGAGATAGCTACCCTGTCGAGTGCTGTATAGCGGGCTCCGTCTCAAAGCGTTCAGCAGTGCCAAAGCATCCGTGGAACTAAGGATGCCGGATGCCAAAGCTGCAATTTGCCCCTCTAACATGAGAGGCAATGCCTCTATCTTGATAGAGCATTCAGACGCTATATGGAGGATCGTATAGGAATGTGCGAGATGATCCTCTTGGATCGCTTGTTGGAGTGTTGGTCGAATGACTTTACATGCAAGGCTGCAGAATTCGGCCAGACTTGAAGCTTCAATCGGTACGGGTTCTTTCTGCATGCCTTGGGCATACAGGTTCGCACGATACCTGGACCCTGCACACCCCAACGCATCCATCGAATTGAATTGAGCAGCGGGGTCATCAATTTTTCCGCAGCTTGTCAACGCATTCTCGACATCATTACGCCAGTCAGCCACTTCTTGGGAAACCAGATATTGTATGTCCTCCTGTGCTTCATACAACTGACCAACAAACTGTAGGTACCTGTACAAATGGAACAGTGTAACCAGAGAGCATCCCCAGCCGGCAAGTGCATTATTGGCATCATTCCATTCGGGGCGCTGCGTGTTTAGCCAGATCCCCCCACCGGGCACCAGTGCACAAAGTTTTGCGAGTGCGGGGACAAGTAGTTTTTCAGCTAGTGTTACAAGAATCGGTTGGCCATCCGGGGTCTGCAGCAAGCGACCGTCGGATCCCATTTCCTGCACACGTTCAGAGATTTGCCCGTGCAAATCCCAGTCAAAATGTACCGAGTTCTTTGGATCAGATAGGATCTGCTCATGTTCAGCCAGTCGGTAGGGTACTTGCATATAGCTGAATATGCGCATGTTCAGCAGCCGGGTAAGCCTGGTTGGATCATGTGCGTAAGCCCATTCCAAAAGACAAAGCAGGTAATTGATTTGGTGATCTCCCCAATATCCAATTGAGGCCCATGGATCGGACTCGTCAGGTACTTCCCAGTCTACCCCGCTTCGCTCAATCCGGTAAGGATTGTATCCGTCAGCCGTAGAGGCATTGACGAAGGTTGCGATCATGGCAGGATAGTAGTGGGGAAAGGACCTGCCTAGGGCCTCCCAGTTCTGAAATAAATCACGCCAGTTTCCCGAGTAGTCCAGTACCACATTACCTTTCTCATCGTGTGTACGGATTTCAAAAGCATTCCAGGGGCGGCTAGGATCTCCATGCCGCCTGCTGTATCCTAGCGGGAGATATTCGGATATAAGTCGGCGCAATTGCAAATCTTCGGGCTGGTGCACCATCGTCAAATCTACGGTGCCAGGCAATGCCCCCAGGTAGGGGGAGTGGGCAAGTGCATGATTGCGCACACGAACGAAATCAATCAAATCATTCTTGTCGGCAAGGTATCCACGAAGCGGGATACCTCCCCGCATTACGTTGAAAAGTGTGTTTGCGTAGTGACGCGAATCATTGGAGGCCCGTGCGGTTTGTTGAAAGCCATCTGCGCTCCCAATGAGATGGCGAAGGTCCGTGGTATCCTGCTGTTCTTGACGACGTAGTGTTCGTACGTATACTGCTGAATTTTCCAAGGCGGTGTGCAGGGAGATCAAATGACCAACATGCTGGTCCACATCTGCGATCAAGTCCCAGGAAGTAGGGCGGTCTTTGACGAGGCGAAGATTGCGTTCGACGAAGAAAGCCCCGCGGCGACCACGGATATGGTGTTCCGTATTCAGTTGTTGTCCAGCCCTGTAGGCATTCAATTGCAGTGTGGATAGCAATATTGATGCTGGACGCGGCCCATGCTGCCAGACTAGCGTGGCTGTTAATGCTTCCTCCGGGACTGGTTGATCAACCACAAGTGTGCTGAGTGAGAAAATACCAACTTGTTTCTCCAACTCATTTACTTTATAGGCATCAACGAGTGTACTGCGGGAGCGCTGCAGTAGGGCGCCAACACCCGAGGGCAGAATATTACAGATCCCGTCCAGCACACTGGCACGTATAGGTAGGTGCCAAACGCTTTCCAGCCGAGCGCGCCGTACAAACCCGAAGCCGTTAACACATTGCCAGCTGTAAGAGAAGCGAAGACTGAGATCGCGATTGAACTCCTCAAACAACAGCTTATTGCCTGTTGTGTTCTTGTACAGATTACGTTCGATCCGATATAATCCCGATTGTATAGGCGCGAATGGTTCCCAAAGGATCGTTCGATTGGATCGTTCGACGCGTACTATTGTGATACTTCCTGTATGTGGGGCCGCATCGTGAAGCTTATCGTCAGTTACATATGGAAAGAGTGCATGGTCGGCGTTCCGGCGGCCGGCGGTCAGTGCGCCGGTACTGGAAATAAACATCCAGTGATCTCCGACACTGGCTAACGTAATGAGAAAAGGGGGGAGTTGGTCGTAATTTCCAATTCGATACCAGCGCTCACCATACCGGTCAACGAACTGTCCGGTACAGGATCCGCGATTTGGGTATACCTTGCTCTGCCCGACGAATATGTCCTGAGGATCACTCTCCCGCAACGAGGAACGGGATGTTGGCGTGCGCCGCACTTCCTTGGCCATCAATAATGTCAACAAATAGTCGATAGGCGCCCGGTTCAGAAGGTGCCTTCAGGTTAACCTGTGCGCCATCTGCACTTGCGAACAGGCCGGGGATAGGTTCTGGCTCGGCTTCGTCATCCCCACCATGGCCAACGGCTGTGGCTTCGGGGCGAATGGTCCAGTGGTAGCTTAGAGAGTCTCCTTCGAAATCATTCGTAACGACGATACTGGCAGCATCTGCGTTAGGAGACAACTCTATGTTATCGGTGGCTTCCAAGCCATTAAGCGTAAAGGAATTTATTCGAGGGGCCTGATTAGCTGGCCAGGTGCCCGTCCATTTGTAGTGCATTACGTCGACCGCGGCCGTTTTATCTCCGTTTGGCATAAACATGCCATACCAAGTGGGCGTACGTTCCTGTTTCTGCCCCCAAAGAAACACATAGGAGCCAATACACTGAATAGTATCGGATGCAATCACCGTTTCGTATCGCCGATCATACCAGTCTGCTTTTACTGTAGAGTTGTTCTCGAGCGGTGCCCCCCAAGGGGTTGTTGGAACCTCCCAGTGTCCGGTGGCTCCCCATTCAGTCACGACGTAGGGACCATTCCAATCAGACTCCTCCAGATAACGCGGCAGGTTTATTATGTCGGCGTACATCTGAATACCCAGAAGGTCCAGGTCCGGTGCGCGTGCTTTGATCTGAGCGATCAGTTCCGGGTTGATACCGGCCAGCATAGTCAGCGTTGGATGATTGCCATCAACTTCATGGATCATCTTTGAGATATCGTTCACGGCATCCCAGACGAGTGGATTTGTAGCACCCAGATTCAACTCATTTCCGATTCCCCACATGAGCAGGGCAGGGTGATCTTTATACAACAGAATCTCGTCCCGGACGGCAGTCAGCTGGGCAGCGACAGCCGCCGAGTCACTGTAATCGAAATTAAATACACCCCGTCCGCTTCCCGGGCGCTCCCGTGCAATTTCAATGCCCATGGTCACCATTAGTCCATTCGCATGTGCGCGATCCAGGACCTCCGTACCAGTATCCCGACCATTATCCGTACGCCAAGTGCGGAACGAGTTACCTCCGTGTGCGGCCAGAGCTTCTACATTCCCAAACTCCAGGCCTGCCCCATTGATGTAAAAAGGATCCCCATTTACATACAGCTGGTATCGTCCGTCTTCTTGGCGAACTTCCACTTTGTTCGTTCCTTGTTTCTGAGCTGCCTCTCCTTCCGCTTGGCAACCTATCACCGCAACGAGGAGGATCACAGCAAGTATATGGTGGCGTCTTTGATGGCTCATTTCAACCTGATTCAACTTTTAGGTACACGGTCGACTTTATTGTCCCGTGCCAAGAGAGATTCCAGTGCTTCGAGTGATCGTCCCTTCGTTTCGGGAAGAGCAATAATAACAAAGATCAAGCCCATTGCAGCCATAACGCCATACAGCAGGAAGGTCAGAGCACTCCCCAGATTCGCAAGCTCCCACGGGAAAACCAGTTGCACGGTGAAACTTACGGCTGAATTAATCAGCCCAACAAACGAAATGGCCAGAGCACGCAGACGATTCGGGAAGAGTTCTGAGAACAGAACCCACATAACCGGCCCGAGAGACACTGCGAAGGAGGCGACAAACCCTAGAATACCAACCAGAATCAGAACGGGATTCATACTGATGGCTGCCGCAATCAACTCGGATTCATATTGGCGCGCGGTAGCAAGCCCCAGTGCAGATTCCAGTGCCTGCTTAAAGGCAACATCAGAATTGAAGGTTGTATCCAGGATGGGTTGTAGTGCATCCAGACTTACTGCTGCGGGGAGGGCTATGTCAGACGTTAATGTGTACGAGGCACCATGGAACCCGTAAGCCAGGAGTGCCATGGCAATCGTTATGCCTGTGAGCCCCGTAATAAGCAACGGTTTTCTTCCCAGTCGGTCGACTAATGCGATAGCAACAACAGTAAAGACCAGATTGACCAGCCCGACCAGTATGGCCTGAACAAAGGAAGCATTGGTTCCTATGCCCGATTGCTCAAAGATCATGGGGGCATAGAAGAACACAGCGTTAATCCCTGTGATTTGCTGTACAATGGCGATTACAATACCAATGAGCAGTACAAACTTCATGGCAGGTGCGAACAAGGCTGTCAGGCCAATATTGCTCTTCGCTGCGTCTGCATCCAGGCTGGCCTGCACTGCACGCAAATCTTCTTTTGCTTCCTCGGCCCCGCTTGCCAGGGTCATGATGGCAAGGCCTTCGGAGATACGACCTTTCATTACAAGCCAGCGTGGACTCTCAGGCACGGCAAAAAGTGCACCAAAATAGAGTACGGCGGGTAGGGTTTCGAGGCCAAGCATCCAGCGCCAGTTGTGAGGACCAAACTGCATTGCTTCAGCCCAGGCACTGGAGCTATCACCAAGCTCCAGTATGAGGTAATTGGTGAAGAATGCGACCGAGATGCCGATGACGATATTGAGCTGATTGAAGGACACCATACGTCCCCGCAGCGCTGGCGGAGAGATCTCTGCGATGTACATCGGAGCGATAATTAGTGATGCGCCCACTCCAAGTCCGCCGATCATACGGGCGATGACCAACAGCATATAGTTTGGAGCCAATGCTGAACCAATAGCCGAAATAGCGTAAAGCACGGCGGCCCAATAGAGTACAGTGCGGCGACCTATACGATTGCTGAGGGGCCCTGCAGCCAACATTGCCAGGGTTGAACTCAGGGTCAAAGAACTCACGGCCCACCCAAGCTCAAGATTGGTTAGGTCAAATTCTACTTCAATAAAACCGACTACTCCGGAAATAACCGAGGCATCGAAGCCCATAAGGAATCCTCCCAAGGCAACAATCAGGGCGGTCCGTGCTACATAAATATTTTGAAACATCTCCAGAAAGTTATTGGTGCACAGTTACCTCGGGATGCCAGGAGCGGGTTAGGCTTGATTAAGGCAGAGAAGTTAGCGTGCGGTACATGCAACGTATAAGGTACAACATTCTTACAGGTCTTCAATCAGGTCAATCCAGGCTTGTCGAACAGTTTTCGGACTGTAGTCCGTTTCATAATGCTTGCGTGCAGCTAATGATGTATTTAGCCATGCATCCTCATTACTTAGTGTTATAAGCGCCCTTGCAATTGCCTCAGGATCATGCGGTGGTACAAGAAAAGCGCCCTGTCCTTCATTTACCAGTGCTTCAAGCGCTGGACGTTTTGTGATGATCACAGGTGTTCCGGCACTTAGTGCCTCCATGATAGCCAAAGGTTGTGCCTCATGAGCGAGTACACTCGGCAGAGCAAACACATCTGCAGTTCGGTGCAGCTCGGCAACGGTTGTTCTGTCAGAAATTGGCCCGTGAATTATAACTGTGTCTTTGAGCCTTAGACGTTCAACTTCGCTGCGAAAACTTCTTTCATCACTTTCATCATTCCAACGTCCTGCAAAATGTGCTTTGATGGACAGACCCTGTTTGGTTGCGATGGCAATGGCTTGGAGAAGATCATGACAACCCTTTTCCTTAACCATATGGCTCAGGAATAATACACGCATAGCGCTTGAAGCGGCATGGTTTTCATGCTTGATACGGAGTTCATCCTCAGATGCAATTTGGGGCACATAATTAGGAATGACACAAAGTTTATGTGCTGGTACATAAGCTCTAATTTGGTTTGCCAGTTCACGGCTTAGAACGACAACACGGTCTAGGCGTCGGATCAGCCGTCGGGCAGAGGTCGCCATAGACCAGTGCGTGAATATCCTGGAGAGGTTTCCCCAATGTACCACGGCAACGATCGGCTGATTGGGTTGTAGGCAGGGCATTACAGCTAGAATGTCACGCCAATGCCCCGAGGGTTGGCTGGAAATATTTGCCCACAGCACCGGGTTACCATCGCTAAGCTTGGATTTTAGTCTTGGTTTGAGTTTGAGATAGTGCTTAATTGTATGCCGTGCCCCTGAGCGCCCGGAAGGCAGCAGGGCCCTGTTGGCAAGAGTCATATTGAATTGTTTGACGTCGTAGTCTTGTTCAAGTAAGCTGGCCAGGCTATGTGTTGCAAGACTTTGCCCATCTATTGGAGGGGGGTATCGCCCAATAACGTGAACCGTTCTCGATCCGTTAGAGTTGGGCAGTGTTTGTGCCATGCGGGTTAGTGGATGCGAATCTGTGGAAGAGTCAATGTCTGTATAATTTATGGGATTATAAACCCGAGTCCCCATATTATGTGGCAACTATTGTATCCATTTCACGGATCAACGAGGTGGCTAACGCCACGTAGATTGCTGCTTCATTCCACCTAGATACTTCGATATAGGATCCGGTTGACCGTGTTGTATTCGCAATGAAGCAGTTTTGCGGTCTCCCTCTGGTTCTGCGTCACCAACGACAGACCTAGGGTCCAGCACTCAAATGAAGACGTGAACCGATGTAATGCATCCGCCCAAGGACATTGATCGTCTTGGTGCTCACAGAATCTCTTCCTGTGAAAGGCGTACCTTTGGATGCCATCGGAATATAGATCAAGGAGAAGGGCATTTTGACGGACTGATGGGAATAATTAGAGTAAGTTAACCAAAGCTGCCCACCCGCAAGACACGCCAACTCCAGTCGATCACCTAATCATGCAAGAAGCACATTGTTGTTTGCAAGGCAGGATTTCCGCTCAACTGTTCATTTTTCTTTTAGCCACATCTTTAGCCATATCTGCGGGAGGTTGTCTTACGGATGAATCAAAGGTGCACACGGTTCGGTCGCCCTTAGTGCCCTTTGACGAACTGTTTGTGCTACAGGACACACTGCGGCTGGATCCGAGTATGCTCATTGGACAGGTCGGGTTTCTTGACATCAGCGCACGGGAAGAAATTCTCGTAACCGACCACGTAGCTAACAGTGTCTATCTGTTTTCCCCGTCAGGAAGCTACGTACGGTCCTATTCCGCACCTATATGCCTGCCTGACAACGTGCACTTTTATCCGTCGAGCACTCGTTTCATAGGAGGCGGCCGCATAATGACGATGCGATTCGCTGGTGGTGCCGTCGTCTTTAACGCTGACGGAAGCTGCTTTGCCCAAAAAAGAGTGTTGATGCCCTATGCGAAGGCGTTTTGCGCAAATAGGGACTCAATCATTGCTCAGCAGATCCATATTGAGGAACAGGCTGTAGCCCATGTGTACTCTCCAATGCTTGAGACGATTGGAGAGATTCTCATTGAACCGCCACGTCTGATTTTCCTAAATAGATATTTTGGGGGACAACGAGGTAGAACTATTGATTGCTTCGACGATGGTGCATACTACGTGTACGCCGAAAGCATGGACGCGATACCTGTGGAATCAAGTTTGTCCAGAACCCAATACAAACCCGATTTTTTCGAATGGAGACCGGAAGATTTGCCCGAGACTTACGTTTACAATTCCATAGAAAATAAACACCGCCTGCGAAAGGAGTATCCGTCTACTATTGCAGTTTTTGCGCTCAATGGATCAACACGGATGGTTCTCTACACAAACTTGGACAGTGGGTGGAGCTTAAGTGATGTTCGTACGGCTGAGGGATTCGGTTTAAGCGTGGCTAGCAATACAGAACAGTTCCCCGCACGCAGCACGATTTCCCCGGTTTACCCTCAGGCAGCTGGCGGTGGATATTTTTATGTCGTTGGCGAACATGAACCGCTTCCCAATGGTGAATTTGGTAACCCAGTGATTCTTCGCTATCGATTTAAGAATTCCTAATCAAAGACGTTTTGGTGGCTGAGCTGGACTGCAATTCAGTCATGGGGACTACTGGAAGGCCAAATGGAGCCTTTATGTAGACCGTAACTTGCGTTCCGAAGGTCTTGATGTTTCATTAATGGCATCCGGGCGTACCTACCCGGGATCTGCCTGTATTGCCCCAGTTGGAAAAGCCTGCAATGCTAAGTTCACTATGATCCATTAAATGGGTTAACCCGAACGCCAAAGTCAGATCTGATTAGCGCTGGCCACTAACATTTAACCAACCATTTGAAACGAAACGGTACCGCAGTGGTCGAATAGTCCTCGAAGGTTGTACGGAACCCGATCCAGGTTTGGACCAAATATGTCCTCCTTATCGGACGGATACACTGAATCCATATCCTGAAGGACTCCGAAATTAATTCTCCAATAAAAGGCGAGACCCTCACTTATAACTGTTCACTGGACTATGACTATAGCGACCAAGGCGTTTCGTTGTCTAATCTTCTTAGTATTTCCGCTTCTTATCCCTCTCGTTCCCACTGTAAGTGCACAACTCGCTGTTCACGGCACCGTAATTGACGGCGAGACAAACCGGCCCTTTCCGGGTGTCACTGTTTCTGTACGTGGAACCACACTGGGTACCACGACGGCTGCGGATGGAACGTATTCGTTACAGGTGCCAGTTGGAGATTTTACGCTGGTATTCAGTTTTGTTGGTTATCGTACACAGGAGTTTAATGTATCCGCAAGTGATGAGAAAATTGACGTAGTTCTCCAGTCACAAGTACTTGGTCTCGATGAATTTGTCGTTGTAGGTTCACGACGGCAACCGCGATTACTGAAGGACTCGGCCGTGCCGGTTGATGTACTAGGACCCTCCGATTTACAATCGATGGGTAGTACAGATATGGACGATGTGGTGCGAACACAAATACCGTCCTATAATCTGCAGAGCTTAAATGGTGATGAAGCTGCTATTGTGCGCCCGGCTACGCTGCGCGGACTGCCGACAGACAATGTGATTGTGCTTGTTAACGGGAAACGCCGGCATCGATCCGGCTCCATTGCGTTGTCAGCTGGTTCCCTGAATGAGGGAGCACAGGGGCCGGATCTCAATATGATTCCGGTAATTGCTTTGCGCCAAATTGAGATACTTCGTGACGGCGCTACGGCCCAATATGGTGCGGATGCCGTAGCCGGGGTATTTAATCTGCAGCTTCGCGAAGACGCGCAGGGGGTACGCGCACGACTACGAACCGGGCAATACTCGAAGGGTGATGGGCGCTACGTACATGCGGCAGCTAATGCAGGTTTTTCGCTGCCTCGCAACGGTTTTGTAAATCTAAGTTTGGAGTACAGAGATGTGGAGCCCACCGTGCGCAGCGCTCAGCGTGACGATGCAATAACCTTGATCGGTCGTGGTTACCCTGTGGCAGAACCGGCCCAGCTTTGGGGGAGTGCAGAAGTGAGTCACAGCGTGGTTGGATTCTTTAACAGCGGCTTTGATGTTACCCCCGGGATTCGAGGCTATGTTTTTGGAGGTGGGGGACGCAGAACCCAGGAGTCAGGTTTTTATTTTCGGTCGCCGGGCACCGAGACAGCTCGCAGTAGTGTGTTTCGTTTTGGTGATGAGCGGGCCGTAGTAGATCTTAATCCAGACAGTGGTGTTGACTGTCATACGGATAAAAGGCTGCCAGACCTGGACGCGACGAATGCAGAAATACAGGGTTTTATTGATGAGTTCCAGGGGGAATGTTTTTTGTTTAATGAAATATTTCCCGGGGGATTCACCCCGCGATTTGGGGGAGATGTATTTGATATCAGTTTGACTGCGGGCCTGCGTGGCGGCAGTATTGACGGCTTGAACTGGGATGTCAGTGTGAGTGGGGCTCGAAGTCTGTTGGATTTTTTCATTTACCGAACAGTCAATGCTTCCTATGGTCCGGACACCCCGACCTCCTTCAAGCCACGGTCCTATTTTCAACAGGAAGCGGAAGTGTCTGCAGCCTTTTCTGTTCCAGTCACAGTGAGCCGGTTGGCTTCACCGATTCATTTGGCTTGGGGTGCAACCTGGCGTACGGAGATTTTTGAGAGCCGGCCCGGAGATCTCCAATCCTGGAACGCGGGCCCGTATGCAGATCAGGGATTTAGCGTTGGTTCCAATGGCTATCAGGGGCTGAACCCAAATTTTGCAGGCCGGTGGGCCCGGCCGAATTTTGCCGTCTATGTAGATGCCGAAGCGGATCTTACCCGGCGTCTACTAGGCAATATTGCAGTGAGGTATGAGAATTTTACCACTGAATTTGGAAGTACGCTGAATGGAAAGTTGGCAGCACTGTACCGGGTAACTGATCGTATTTCACTGCGTGCCACAACCAGTACAGGATTTCGGGCACCGACGCCGGGGCAGGCGAATCTGAATGTTTTCCGGACGACAGGATTTTCGAAAGAGCACGGATTGATAGAAGTTGGAGTTTTACCGTCAGTACATCCTATCTCGGAGGCATTGGGAGGGGAGCCCCTAACTCCGGAACTTGCTAACAGTGTATCGTCAGGACTGATTGCAGAGATCAGTGAGGATGTTACATTGACTGCTGATTATTTTCGGATCAACGTGCGTGACCGTCTCGCACTCACGGGTAACATCCGCATCACGGACGAGATCATAGAGATTATTGACGCGAAAAACATTTTGGGGGGCATCACCAACATTAGGGAGGTTCGTTTTTATTCGAATGATTTTAGTACACAGACCAATGGTTTGGACGTACTTTTGGCTTGGCAGCGTGAATGGAGTCCTACTCGCGCCACTTCTGGGAGTATTGCATGGAACTGGACGGCTATATCCCTTACCCATTTCACGCCACCAAGCGAGATTACCAGTTTCCTTGGCCAAACGTTGCAGGATCCACTGACACTGGGTTTGCTCAACAAACGACGTCAGGTTGAGATAGAAGATCTGAACCCAAAACATCGACTGGTTGCGACATATCGGCATTTATTGGACAGATGGTCTGCACTCTTTCGTGTGAGTTGGTTCGACAGTTGGCAAGCATGCAGATTTACAAGTTCCACCTGCCAAGAGGGTGGCATAAGTGTTCTGGATCGGTTCCCTGGGGTCTGGCTTACGGATGTTGAGATTGGTTACGCGCTCCGGGATTCCTGGCAAGTCACACTTGGTGTAAACAATCTGTTTGATATAACTCGCAGAGCACACATGGAAGAGACTCATCGGCAGGGCAACCTGTCTCCCCGCAGTACTCCATTCGACCACAACGGTACTTCAGTGTATTTGCGAATAACGACAGAGCTGTACTAATCCATGTTTTGGTGCAAACTGCATCTCGAACGGGAGTTCTTGCTGATCTTGATTTGTCATTCGACCTGAACAATCTTCCAATTGACAGATTTGGTTTATAAATAAGTAGCTGATTATGCGTTCGTCTCGCCGACAGTTCTTCAAACTTTCACTGGGGGAATTATTCACGTCCATCACGCGACGGGAGAGTTCCTTAAAGTTTGGTCTTGTAACCTATTTATGGGGGCAGGATTGGGATATTCCGACACTCATTCGTAATTGTCAGGGTGCTGGTGTAGGGGGTGTGGAATTGCGGACGGAGCACGCTCATGGAGTAGAGGTCCATCTGCAATCTGCCGAGCGTGCTGCAGTTAGTGCACAATTCGCAGACAGTGATGTGTCATTGCTGGGATTGGGCACGAACTGGGCCTTTCACCATTTGGAGCCTGCGCAATTAGCTCATGCAATAACTGGCGCCAAAGCTTCCATAGTGCTCTCCCATGATGTGGGAGGCAGTGGTGTAAAGGTTAAGCCGGATGCGTTACCGAGTGAAGTACAGGAAGAGCAGACTATTACCCAAATTGGGCGTGCACTGCGAATACTTGGACAGTTTGGAGAAGATTATGGCCAGGAGGTTCGTCTTGAAGTTCATGGCCAGGGCACGGACCGGTTACCAGTTATTCGACGAATCATGGAAGCAGCCGACCACCGAAACGTCAGAGTCTGTTGGAACTGCAATGAGGCTGACCTAAACGAACCAGGGCTGGCACATAATTTCGAGCTTGTCCGCGAGTATTTTGGACAAACTGTTCATATTCGTGAGCTGAATGTCGGCACGTATCCCTATCGAAATCTATTTGAGCTGCTACAGGCATCGGAATATGCGGGTTGGATACTGTTAGAGGCTCGGACAGACCCCGACGACCGTGTAGCTGCATTGGGACGTCAGCGAGTGCTGTTTGACAGTCTGGTTGAACTGACAAAGGAGAGTGGTTAGGGCAGTCGTCATAGGTTAGAAAATTCTGTTGACGTTCCCCCGGATCTTTCTCTTTTTCCCGGTTAGTCAGGGATGTCTGGTGGGCGTTGACCTGAAAAAAAAGAGGTCTCGCGCCCTGCGGCACGAGACCTCCGTTGTGGAGATGCCGGGAATCGAACCCGGGTCCGAAGAGTCGAACAATCAAGCGTCTACGTGTGTAGGTCGTTCTTGGTGTCTCGTCTGTGCCCTTTGGCGTACGACCAAAGCCGGGTCAGACAAAGGCTGATCAATACTCTATACAGAATGCAGCCGGAATTCAAAACAGAGTCCCCACAATTGACGATGCCTTACGGACTGCCTGTGGGCGGGCGTGTCCATAAGACAGATGGCGGGACTATGCCGCCATCGCGTACGAGTAATCGTTCGCAGTTACAGATTCCTGACGTAATTCACGAGCTCAAGTCAGGTTAGCTCGACACGCAACTTGTCGTACGATGCTGTCCGTCGAAGCCAGATCATCCCCATTAAGTCAAATAACATTATAGGTACGCCTGACCTCAACCGAGGTTGCACAACCCAAAGAGCAGCCTATACACCGTATAGATTGTCTATGCGTAACAGCCTCAGACTCTAGAGGAGTCACCTTCTACGGACACGGTCTCGAGAAATATCTGTTCCAACTGCTACGAGGTTGTATGATTCAAATACTCGATCGATATCATGGATCACCCTGCGACGGATGCTGCGCTTCAAGAAGGGTATTTTGCTGCGCGATCCGGTTACATAGATTCGATAAGGGTGCACAAACAGGCGCACATGCCTGGAGCCCACTGGAACGGCTTCCACTTGTACTACGACACGGTAGATTACCCAATCGCGAATTTGGCGTTCTGCTGTAGCCACAGCGTTTGGTGCTGGTGGAGGAATCAGTTCCCAGCCGGCCTCAACGAGAGCTTCCTCAATGTGATGCAGCGGGACATGATCCTCGGAGTCGTGCTCATAGTCTCTGTAGAGAGGGTACAGAGTAGGCGAACAGCTGGCGATCAGCAGCGCTGAAAGACCCAGTAACAATACGGCAAGTGTTCTGAGGAACAAGGATCTCGGCTCAGATAGGTATGGAGGGCAAGGTAATCCTATCGATTGAGTGCTCCAGAAAGTCTATCATTATTTCGTTAAATGTATCCGGATGCTCCATCATAGGAGCATGGCCACATTTCTCGATGAAATGCAACTGGGTCGACGGCATCATTCGGTCGAATGTATGCGCAACGTCAGGAGGAGTGATCTGATCTTCAGCTCCCCAGATGAGCAGTGTGGGTGCTGTGATCTCCCCTAGGTCGTCAATTACGAGATCGTTCACCGAACTGCGAGCAACCCAGACTATTCGGAGCGCCCGAAAACGGTCTGTTGCGAGCTCATGAATCCGGTCAATCAATTCGTCGGTTACCATGGCCGGATCATAGAATGATTTTTCTGCCTTAGCCCGGATGAAGACACGATCTTGGCGTCGAAAGGTTGTTGTACCAATTTCCGTTTCGTAAATCCCCGAAGAGCCAGACAGGATCAGAGCAGCTATGTGTTCCGGGTAATCTATCGAGTACCTCAGGGCGATCTGGCCCCCAAGGGAATTACCAACCAACACCATAGAATCGAGATCCAGGAAATCAGTGAATTCACGCACGTAGTTAACGAGCCCGCCTACGTTAGCCTGCCCGCGGGGCATATGATCGATTGGAAGGTATGGGACGATTGCGCGGCATTTCCTGGTGGCCAAGGCCGCAGCTGCATCAAACCATCCTTCCGGGTTTCCCAAAAGGCCATGCAAGAATAAGACCGGAGGTCTCTGTGAGGCATTATTCAGGTCGACAAATTTGAAGCCGCCAGCGTTCTGGAATTTGAAAGTCAACTTACCGTTTGGTATAGCCAGTAAAAAATGTACACCACTTGGAATAAATATAAGCCGCACAGAGCAAACAACGGGTAAACCAGTAAAATTCTGGGCTTGAGGATAATGGAACATTGAAACATTAAGCCATTGTTCCAGTACCACCTTTCACGCTCGAGGTCTTATTCACACCTAAATAATCACAACTTGTATGCCCTGCGGCAAAAAACGAAAACGCCACAAGATAGCGACGCATAAGCGGAAGAAGCGGCTGCGTAAGAATCGCCACAAGAAGCGGAGTCGCTAACCTTGGTCAGGGTAACGACGGTTCTTGAACCAAGATCCCGAGAAGGTTCTTTATTTGCTCATAATCTGACTACTGCTACGCTACTCAGTAGTTATTGAGCTTGCCACGTATGACACGAATCATTCGAAGCAATGTCAAAAAATCATGGCTTAGGTAGTATGACCCGAGCATTGGGCTGGGGGCTGTTGCTTGGTGGTGGTGTAGGCTTTACTTTGGGTCTCTTACTTGCTCCCGAGGAGGGTAGCCGACTACGCCGTCGAGTTACCTATCACTTGGAAGGACTGGCAAATCATATTGGAACCTTGGCGGAGACCATGAAAACGCCTAATGAGGACGCCAATGCTCGACAGAAGGGGGAAGCCCTCGTCGCAAAGGCAGAAGAACGGGCGCGGGAAATTAATTCACGTATGGATGAAATCCTAGGGTCTGCGTCATCATCGGGCACGGAATCTTGAGAAGGGGTACTATCGACGATCGTTTCGCAGTCTTGGCTGCGTCGGCAGATATTATGGTGAGTGGAGGTAATCCGTTCGCTCCCGATGTGTTCGACTACCGCTCGAAGACTACTTTCAACTACTTTCACCAGTTGATTCCCGAACGCCGACGGGTTCTGGATCAACTCCAGGGAGCTATTCGGCGTGAAGAGACCGAAGCGTTGGAAGAGATTTTCGGTAAAGCGAGATTCGCAGAGGTGCTGAGGTTGACAAAAGCCGTCTATACTGCGCCGCTAATGGCAGCGCGTAAACGATTTGAGCCTGATCCGTTTTACAGTGCAGTTGACTTTGAAGGGTTGCCTACGGGAGCACAGCGCAGGCTCCTGGAAAACAGCGCAATCATAAGTGGTTTGTTTGGCCTCTTGCGCCCCGATGATTTGGTGCCGGAGCATAGTCTCAGTATGTCCGCAGTTGTGCCCGGCATTGGGTCCTTGATTTCCTTCTGGAAACCGCGTATCAGCCCCCTACTTAATAAGGTTGTCCAAGGACGCTTCGTTTGGGATTTGCTGCCGGAATCACTTCGGGATGTATGGGATGATGATGGATCCCACGATGGTCGGGGGCGAGTCAAGTTTATCAATCCGAATGGACGTGAGGTTAAAATGGATACGATTTATCGTGGGCAGATGATGAACTTTATTGTCCGTGGGCCGATTGTTGAGCCGGAGATACTGGCTGATTGGCGGCATCCAGGAGGTTTTAAGTTCAGTCGGAAAAAGTCAGACTTAGAAGGCAAGCACAAGACGATTGCAATGGTTCGCCGTTATTAGGCGATAGTATGCCAGAGTTGCATGTCTTACTGATCCTGTTTGGTGTAGGCGTAGCAGCAGGCATGGTCAATGTAATGGCAGGGGGTGGCTCAACCCTCACACTTCCGGTGCTCATCTTACTCGGCGTTGATGCCGGTGTGGCAAACGGTACTAACAGGGTTGCTATCGTTATTCAAAATATATCGGCTACGTTAGCCTTTAAGGCCGATAAGAAGACCCGATTGCGTAAGAGCATATCCTATGGGCTTTGGGCGATACCGGGTGCCTTGGTAGGTGCTTTTGCTGCGACCAGGATTGAGGATGCCTGGTTCGAGCGGATTTTGGGAGTGCTCTTGATTGTGGTTGTATTGACCATGATTGTCCCACGGAGTAATCTTACTTCAGAGTCAACAGTAAGGAAATCCCCATGGTCTGGCCCCGTGCTTTTGTTGCTTGGATTCTATGGAGGATTTATTCAAATGGGAGTAGGATTCCTGTTTATGGCCGTATTTTTTCACCTCCTGCACATGGACCTTGTCTCTACCACAGTGCATAAAGTCGTTATTGTGCTGCTCTATTCTATACCAGCTTTGATGATCTTTGCGATTGCAGGAGATATAGATTGGGCCTTGGGATTGTCACTGGCTGCGGGCAACGCAACGGGAGCTTTTGCCGCAGCGAAAATAGCGGTACGGCGAGGTGAGAAGGCTATACGTGCGGTGCTGATAGTCGCTGTATTGATTATGGCCCTGAGAATACTAGGGATTCTATAGGGCTCGCCTAGTTACACCAAGATGAATTGCTGTAATTAGTCTGAGACGTACATTGTGATAAGTAATGGAATTTTATATTCGAAACTGTAGTTCGTTATGCAGCTACATACGTATCCATATGATGCTGTGTTAAGCTCTGGGTCGGAGGACTAACCTAGGCCCAGTGCGTCCGTTAGCCGTTCGCCTGCGGAAAGGTTCTCATGAGTTACAGTTTTGGTTATAATCCCCTGGTATAGTAGGACTCTCCGTGACAAGGCAGAGCTTATGAGGCGCTATGTTTTTTTGCAATTTACATCATAATATACAACGTGGCTTATGGAGAAGCGACTTGGCGGCTTCGACGGCTAATCAGTCTGGTATTCGCGTAT
>LXNI01000741.1_pt1 | contig 35154 bp, 30 predicted proteins | sample 809091 | NCBI WGS metagenome assembly LXNI01 (sample SAMN04870527, study PRJNA318959) | sponge metagenome | biome: 01000161; feature: marine sponge reef; material: water | host: Sarcotragus foetidus | place: Greece: Milos, Mediterranean Sea | collected 2013-05-29 | depth 5-7 m
GAAAAACCGCAGAGGGTGCCGGCGCAGCGCCTGACATCATCAACGAACCCCGTCTACGACGCGGTGCGATGGTACCGCTCGGCCTGATGCCAACCATCCGTCGAATCAGTTACACAGCAAACAGACTGGGGCATGTATTGACTCGCAGGTCGATGGCTCTGTCAGCGGACAGACGCATCCTGATTCGCCCGTCCTGGGGAATGCGCCTCTCGGCCACATTCAGTCTCGCCATGACTTTCAGCCGGGCGGCGAGCCGTCCTGCCAACGTCATGGGCGGATGCGCTATTTCGCTGAGAACGCCGTCGTGGCGCATGCGGATACGGTATGTCTTCTCGTAGGGTTCGAAGTGGATATCCGACGCACCCCGGTTTACACAGTCCAGCATGACCTGATTGACGAACTTCACCACGGGGGCGTCATCCACATCCGCGTTGGCGACCTCCGTGTCACGGCCGTCGTCGACGACGTGGAGACCCTCCGGATCGAAGTCGGCAAAGTCGAACGCGGCGATGGCGGCGTCCTGTCCCCGTCTGGACCCGGAGATGCGCGCCTGAAGCTTGTCGTGTTCGACGACGACCGGTTCTACCCGCAGGGAGGTCTGAAACCCGATGTCGTCCAGCGCCTGGATATTGGAAGGATCCGAGATGCCGACGTGCAGACGTCCGCCTCTGCGCATCAGCGGGAGCACCCTGTACTGTTCCAGCAGTTCTTGCGAAATCAGGCCGGACGCCGCAGGCTCCGGTTCCAGCGCATCCAGATCCAGCGCCGGAACACCGAATTCGCGAGCCGCCGCCACTGCAATCCGGCCGGCGTCGCCGCGGCCGGTGGACACGAGGCAGGCGACCAGGGACGCGGATTGTTCCCTGGAGGCCCGCAGTGCTTCGGTCAGGGCGTCCCGGGAGACGATCCCCTCGCGCAGCAGTCGCCGCGCCAACCCGGTCAGCGGTTCCGCAGCCGCGGCGGGACCGCGCCTTTGCGCCTGCGCCCGAACCTGCTGCATTCCGGCAGACCCTAAAGTCGGCAGGCAGCAGGCAGATAGCGTATTGGCAACGTCGGCGCCACGTAGGCCGCCGCCATACCGGCCGCAGTGCCCAGCAGTTCCGCGCCGTCCGGCTCCGGAGCGGACCCGCACCGCCACAACAGGCTCAGGTCGGCGGATTCGTAGGGGGTCAGCGTCAATGTGTTGGCGCCGTCCTCGGCGATCCGGGGATTGGCTTCATTGCCGTAGGTGATGGTCAGGACCCCGTTGGCGATGTCTACGCCGGCTACGTAGCGGCCGGAAGTGTCCGCCGCGTCGGCGCTCATGCCGGCATCGGTACGATCCGTTGGCGGCAGGCCCTCGGTGAGGAATTCCTCCGCAACCGCCGCCCTGGCGATGGCCGCGAGACTCATGCCTTCGGATACCTGAGCCCGGATCGTATAGTCCTGGTAGGCGGGTATGGCAAAGCTGGCGAGAATGCCTATGATGGTCACCACGACCATCAATTCAATGAGCGTGAATCCGGATTGTCTGCGTTTCATGGGAACCTCCTTGCTGTCATGCAGGCAGTTTGCGGCAAGCAGGCGCCGAACATGAGGGCAGAAATCAGGGCAAAGTAGGCAGATTTGCGCAGTTGCGGCCCCCTTTCACTGTGACCGCCATTGAACGACAATAGCGCTCGCCCGGAATCCGAGGATCCCTTTGAACCTTCACGAATATCAGTCAAAGGCGTTGTTTGCCGAATTCGGCATACCTGTGCCCCAGGGCCGGGCGGCGGCGACGCCCGAGGCCGCGGCGGACGCGGCGCGCGAATTGGGAGGCGATCGCTGGGTGGTCAAGGCACAGGTGCACGCCGGAGGCCGCGGCAAGGCCGGCGGCGTGAAGCTTGCGGATTCGCCCGGGGAAATCGCCGCCCATGCCGAAGCCATGCTGGGAACCCGTCTCGTCACTCGTCAGAGCGGCCACGAGGGACTGCCGGTGGATACCGTCTACGTCGAGGCCGCATCGAGTATTCGGCGGGAACTCTACATGAGCGCGCTGGTGGACCGGGCCCGTGAGCGGGTGGTGATCATGGCTTCGGCGGCGGGCGGCGTGGACATCGAGGAGGTGGCCGCGACAACACCGGAAAAGATACTCACGGCGACGATTCACCCGGCGGCCGGCGTGATGCCCTACCAGTGCCGGCAACTGGGATTCGGGCTGGGACTGGACAAGGACCAGATACGGGAATTGCAGGACATCATCCAGCGGCTTGTAACCCTCTTTCACCGCTGCGACGCAAGCCTGGTGGAGATCAACCCGCTGATCGTGGACGGCGACGGGCACGTGATTGCACTGGATGCCAAGATCGACATCGAGGACAGCGCGCTGTTCCGCCAGCAACGATACGCGGGTTGGCGGGATGAGGGCCAGGAGGACCCAAGCGAGCGCGATGCCCGGGAGCATGGCCTGAACTACGTGTCGCTGGACGGCAATATCGCCTGCATGGTCAACGGCGCCGGTCTCGCGATGGCGACCATGGACATCATCAAGCTGCATGGCGGCGAGCCCGCCAATTTCCTCGATGTCGGCGGAGGCGCAACCGCGGAACGCGTCGCCCAGGCCTTCAGGATCATCCTCGCCAACGCCAACGTGGAGGCGATCCTCGTCAACATTTTCGGCGGTATCGTGCGTTGCGATCTGATCGCCGAGGGCATCCTCGCGGCAGTCAAGGACATTGGTGTGTCCGTGCCCGTGGTGGTGCGTCTGGAGGGAACCAACGTCGGTAAGGGACGGCAGCTTCTTGCCGAGAGCGGGCTGGCCATCGTGCCTGCCTCCGATCTGCGCAGCGCAGCCGAGAAAGCCGTCAGCCTGGTGCGAGGAAAAGCGTCGTGAGTATTCTCGTTGGCGCAGAAACGCGGGTGATTTCCCAGGGCATGACCGGGCGCCAGGGGTCGTTTCACACTAGTCAATGCATGGAATACGGCACCCGGATCGTCGCGGGCGTGACGCCGGGCCGGGGCGGCGACGAACACCTGGGTGTGCCGGTTTTCGACACCATGCAGGATGCAGTGGATACCACCGGCGCGGATGTGAGCATGGTCTTCGTACCCGCGCCTTTCGCCGGTGACGCCATCCTCGAGGCTGCCACCTCCGGTGTGCGGCTGGTGGTCTGCATCACCGAGGGTGTGCCGGTGCTCGACATGGTGAAGGTCAAGGTGGTGCTTGCGGAACATGACTGCCGGCTGATCGGGCCCAATTGCCCGGGAATCATCACTCCGGGAGCCTGCAAGCTCGGCATCATGCCCGGGTTCATCCACCAGCCCGGTTCCATCGGCATCATCTCGCGCTCCGGCACGCTCACCTATGAAGCGGTGTGGCAGACGACCAAGGCCGGTCTGGGGCAGTCGACCTGCATCGGCATCGGCGGCGACCCGATACGGGGCATGAATTTCATCGACTGCCTGGAGTTGTTCGAAGCCGACCCGGGCACGCAGGGCATCATCCTGGTGGGCGAGATCGGCGGCAGCGACGAAGAGGCGGCCGCGGAATACATCCACAGTCACGTCACCAAGCCGGTGGTGGCGTACATCGCAGGAGTGACGGCGCCGCCCGGGAAACGCATGGGCCATGCCGGGGCGATCATCTCCGCCGGCAGCGGTACCGCCCAGGCCAAGTTCGAAGCGCTGGAGCGCGCCGGAGTCACCACCGTTCGATCGCCGGCCATGCTCGGTGCGGCGATCGCCGAGGCGCTGGGTTGAAGGTCGCGCTGGCCCAGCTCAATACCCACGTCGGCGCGATCGACGCCAATGTCGACAAGGTTCTGGAAACCGCGCGCCGCGCCAGGGACGAACTCGGCTGCGATCTGGTGCTATTCCCCGAACTGACGCTGTGCGGCTATCCCCCCGAGGATCTGCTGTTACACCGCGGCATGCGTTTGCGCGTCGAAGCCGCCCTGGAAAAGGTTCGGCAAGGTATCGACGGAATTGCGGCCTTCGTGGGCTTTCCCGAGTACCACGGCGAGCGGGTCTACAATGCCGGTGCGTTCATCGCCGACGGACGAATTCTTGCCTGTCACCGCAAGATCATGCTCCCCAACTATTCGGTCTTCGATGAAAAGCGTTATTTCGAACCGGGTACGGACCCCACGGTGGTGGAATACCAAGGCATTCGATTCGGCCTGACCATCTGCGAGGATACCTGGCAGCCCGAGCCCTGCCGCGCGACCGTGGCGGCGGGCGCCGACGTCATCCTGATTCTCAATGGTTCGCCCTTTCACCGCCAGAAACAACAGGTTCGCGAGGATGTGCTGGCCGAACGCGCGCGGGAGAATGGCCGGGCGCTGATCTACGTCAACATGGTGGGCGGGCAGGACGAACTGGTCTTTGACGGCGGCTCGGTGGCGGTCGATGCGGCCGGCGAGATCGCGATGCGGGCCCCGGCCTATGACGAGGGTGTCTTTGTGGCCGAACTGAGCGTGCGCGACGGGGTTGTCGATGCATCTCCCGGCGACACGGCGTCGCTACTGCCGTATACGGAAAGCATCTACCGGGCGCTGGTCATGGGGACGCGGGATTACGTCGTGAAGAACCATTTCGACGGCGTGATCCTGGGGCTTTCCGGCGGGGTCGATTCTGCGCTTACCCTGTGCGTGGCCGTGGATGCCCTCGGCGCCGAGCACGTGCACGCTGTGCGGATGCCGTCGCGCTACACCTCGGCAATGAGCCTGGAAGACGCCGCCGAACAGGCGCAAGGACTCGGTGTGCGGCTGGATACGCTGTCTATCGAGCCGATCTTCAGGGCGACCCTCGGCATGCTGGAGGATCTCTTCAGTGGGTTGGACCCGGATACCACGGAGGAGAACATCCAGGCGCGCTGCCGCGGAATCCTGCTCATGGCCATCTCCAACAAGCTCGGCAAGATGTTGCTGACCACCGGCAACAAGAGCGAGATGGCCGTGGGATATGCGACGCTGTACGGGGACATGGCCGGCGGATTCGCGCCGCTGAAGGACTGCAGCAAGATGCTGGTCTACGAGCTTGCGCGGTATCGCAACCGGCTTTCCCCGGCGATACCGGAGCGCGTGATCACCCGGGCGCCCAGCGCGGAGCTGCGCCCCGATCAGAAGGATTCGGACTCGCTGCCGCCCTACGAGGTACTTGATCCGATCCTCGAGGCGTTCATCGAGGACGATCTTTCGGTCGATCAGATTGCCGGGAAGGGTTTCGATCGGGAGTCCGTCGGCAGGATCCTGGGAATGGTGAAACGCAATGAATACAAGCGCCGCCAGGCGCCTCCGGGCGTGCGCGTCAGCAGCCGGGCATTCGGGAGGGACTGGCGCTACCCGATTACGTCGGGCTATTGATTCCGCGCCGAGCCGGCGCAAGCTGTCTCAGCGGCGAACAGTCAGCTCCCGGGGTCGGCCCCGGACTGTTCATCGGATTCCACCGCTTCGACTTCCAGGATCTCCACCTGGCCAGGCGTTGCCGGTGGCTCAGGGGCCTCGAAGTTGACATTGAATACGCGCTGGGCATCGGCGGCCAGGTCGGACAGGCCCAGCAGCGAATAGGCCCGCGCCATAAGGGTCAGCGAGTCCTCAAGTGCAGGCGCGCCGCGGTAGTGCTCAATGGCGTACTTGGCCCGATTCACCGCGGCCACGTAGGCGCCGCGGTCGATGTAGTAGCTGGCCACGTGATTCTCGTATTCCGCCAGGCGATTGCGCAGGAAGACCATGCGCTGGCGGGCATCGGGGATGTATTCGCTCTCCGGGAATCGCCGAATCAGTTCGTCCAGCGTGGCGAATGCCATCAATGTGTCCCTGGGCGGGCGCTCGGACATGTCCACCCGGAACATTCTCTCGAGGAAATTCGGTGCGCCGTCGAAGTAGATGAGCCCCTTCATGTAAAGGCAGTAATCCACCCGGGCATGGGTTGGATTCTCCTGTTCGAACTCGTTGGCGGCATCGATGGCGGACTCCGGCTGCTGAGCGCGGTAATAGACATAGATCATGTCGAGCTGCGCCTGGCGGGTCACGTTGCTGAACGGGTAGCGGGCTTCGAGTTGCTGAAAGTAGGCCAGCGCCGTGGGGTAGTTGCCGCTTCGCATGGACGCGGAACCGCGGTCGTAGAGTTCCTCGGGGCCCGCCGACTCCACGACCCGGTCGCGGCGATTGCCGCAACCGGAGGCCAGCATGGCCGCCGCTGCCGCGACGAGCACGAGTTTAGCTGGTGAGATGCGCAGGCGAGACTTCATAATGCCCGATTATAAACAAACTTGGTATCTGTCAGAGGAAGTCCTTGGAACCCATTTCACGCCGTGTGCTTGTTCCGGCCGAGCAGGCCGGGCGCCGCCTGGACCAGGCCGCAGCGCAGTTGCTGGAGGAATTCTCCCGCAGCCGGCTCAAGGTCTGGATCGAGAGCGGCGCGCTTACCCTCGCAGGATGCCGGGCCGCGCCGAAAACGCGTGTCCGTGAGGGGCAGGAAATCGTGCTGGATGTCACACCGGAACCGGTCGTCGCGGTGGAGCCCGAAGCGATACCGCTGAATGTCATCCACGAGGATGACGCCCTGTTCATCGTCGACAAGCCCAGCAAACTGGTCGTTCACCCGGGCGCCGGCAATCCTGCCGGGACGCTGCTCAACGCCCTGTTGCACCTGGACCCCGACCTCGCCGGGTTGCCCCGGGCGGGGATTGTCCATCGCCTCGACAAGGACACCAGCGGCTTGCTTGTGGTGGCGCGGACACTGAATGCCCATCGTGTCCTGGTGCGGCAACTGGAGCGGCGCGAGATTCGGCGTACCTACGAGGCGGTGTGCCAGGGCGTGCTCACCGGCGGCGGCGAGATCGACGCCGCCATCTCGCGGCATCCGACCCATCGACTGCGCATGGCGGTGGCGGAGCGCGGACGCCCGGCGCGAACCCGATATTGGGTGATGGAGCGATATCGGGCCCAAACGCGGGTCCGGGTCGAACTCGAAACCGGCCGCACGCACCAGATCCGCGTCCACTTTGCCCACATCCGGGCGCCCCTGGTGGGGGATCCGCTGTACGGTGGGCGGCCGCGTCTGCCTAAGTCTCCCCAACCGGAATTGCTTCGGGTGCTGCAACCGTTTTCCCGTCAGGCGCTGCATGCCCGGCGGCTGGAATTCGATCATCCCGAACACGGCGGCAGCATGACGTTCGAGAGTGCGCTGCCCGCGGACTTTCGCGGCCTGATCGAGGCATTGCGCAGGGATGCCTCGACCGCGTTGTCGGCGGGCGCCACGGGCGGATGACGTTTCCCGGACATGACTCTGTGATAGTGCCCGATTGGCCGGCCCCCGCACGCGTCCGTGCGGCCAGCACGCACCGCGCAGGCGGTCTGAGCCGGGGGCCGTACGCGAGCCTCAACCTGAGTACAGGTGTGGGTGACGATGAGAGGACCGTGGCTCGCAACCGCCGGATTCTTGCGAAGACGCTGGATCTGCCGGCTGAACCGATCTGGCTGAGGCAGATCCATGGAACCAGGGTCCTTGATCTGGACGAGCATGATCAATCTGCCGGGACACAGCGCGCCGGGCGGAGGCCCGCGGAGCCATCGTCATTGTCGAGCAAGCCCCCGGCTGCCGACGGTGCGGTCACCTCGAGACCCGGCCAGCCATGCGTTGTGCTCACGGCCGACTGCCTGCCGGTGCTGCTGTGCGATACCTCGGGAACTCACGTTGGCGTGGCGCACGCCGGATGGAGAGGATTGGCCGGCGGCGTGCTCGAATCGGCGCTGCGACGCATGCAAGTCGACCCCGGGGACCTGCTGGCGTGGGTTGGACCCGGTATTGGCCCGGGGGCCTATGAAGTCGGCGGCGAAGTGCTCGAGCAATTTGCGGCAAACGATCCGGATGCGGCACAGTGCTTCACCGCCAACGCCAATGGCCGCTGGCAGGCTGATCTTTACGGACTTGCCCGCCGACGGTTGAGGGCCGCGGGCGTGGAAGCCGTATACGGCGGCGGCTGGTGCACCCACACCGAGACCGAGCGCTTTTTCTCGCACCGCCGCGAGGCGCCCTGCGGGCGCATGGCGACGGTGATCTGGTTGGACTAGCGGTCCGTCAGAACCGGTTTCCTCCTCCGAATTCGTCTCCCAACCGGTATCGGACGTGCGGAACCTCGCGCCGGTTCACCGATCAGAGTTTTTGACGGGTGAACCCGGAGGTGTAGGATAAAAGCATGATGCACGTCAGCGAGCGTCAATTGAACCAGGTGGTTCAGATTGGCCACCTGGCGCAGGAATGCGTGGTCGAAACGGATTTCGCGCGCATCATGACCCGTGAACTGATGTATCTGCTGCGGTCCTGTTCCGGGGTATTCATCGAATTCGACCCGAGTTCCCGGATGATCGACCTGATGTCCGGCACGTCCTACCAGGTCGATCACAGCAACATGAAAAAGTACCTTGAGTACTACCAGTTTCAGGATCCCGCCCTGGCTCGCTTCAAGCGCGACTCCAGCCCGAATCAGGCAACCAGCGTGTCGACGGATCAGGTTATCAGGTCCAATGCGTCGTATCAGGAGTGCGAGTTCTATCAGGACTTTCTGGCCCCGACCCGAGTTCATTCCGCGGTGATTTTCGACGTCAGCATCGATGGTAACCAGTTCGGTCTTGTAGGAATGCACCGCACGAAACGCATGGGTCACTACAGTGGTGTGGATCACAAGCTGATAAAGCTGGTAATTCCCTACCTGAGCATCGCGCTTCGATTTCGGTACAACAGACGCCGGCAACAGAAGCGGGACGATGTCGTGAAAAACCTGTTGCGCGCGCGTGGGATCCGGGGCTACTTGATGCTGGATCAGAATTTCCTGTTGCACGATGTCGTTGGCGATTTCGAGAGTTCAGGACTGGTCGCCAACGATGCAGACCTCAACCACATGCTGGGTTGTTCCGTCTTCAACGTGCTGTCGGATTCGGTGAGGGCGGCGCTGCTTCGGATACGGTCCGGCAGACGCGCCGAAGATTCATTCGTATCCGATGCGTTCGGGGGTGCCCAGGGCTCTCATCGGATCGAAGTGGTGAAGCATGCCGACGGGACAAGACACTATGTGTTGGTCGCTCTGGACGAGAGCTACTCCCTGGTTTCCGAATCCCGCATGCGGGAATTTTCTTTGTCCCCCCGGCAGACGCAAGTCGTAAAGCTGGTGGCGCTGGGGATGACCAATGCCCAGATTTCCCGGTCATTGGGTATTCAGGCAAAGACTGTCGAGAACTACCTTACCGCGATCTACCAGAAGACCAGCGCGTCCAATCGCACAGAACTGGTTTCAGTGCTCTCGAACTGATCGACTCGGCTTAGGGGGAATCCCCCCTAGAACTCAAGCAGCCCAGGGCTACGCTATTGATGGGTTCCCTCGATTTGAGCGGAAATCAACGGCGTTTTCCTGGGGGTGTACGGTAAATGAGTGCGAATTCGATTCTGGCGCGGCATGTGTGGTCGGCCGCCGTTGTGGTGTTTGGTTTCTTACCGGCGACCAATGGGCTTTCACAAGGGGTGCTCGAGGAAATCGTCGTCACCGCGCAGAAACGGGAAACCACGCTGCAAAGCGAACCGTTGGCGGTTTCGGCGTTTTCAGGCGAGGAGATCGCGCGTTCCGGCGGCGTCGATGCGAACGTGCTGGGCTACATCGTGCCGAATCTTCACGTCGGCGAGGAAACCAACCGGGACGGATTGTCGATGACCATTCGCGGCGTTTCCGGCACCGATGTGCGTAACGCCTCCGACCCCACCACGGCGTTTCACGTAGACGGCAGCTATGTGCCGCGACTCTCCGGACCGCAGGCGTATTTCTTCGACGTCGAGAGAGTTGAAGTGCTTCGCGGGCCCCAGGGAACGCTCTACGGTCGGAACAGCACGGCCGGCGTCGTGAATGTGATCTCCAACAAACCTGACTTTGACGGATTTTCAGGTCTGACCGAGGTGACGACCGGCGACTATGGGCTGTTCCAGTTCAACGGCGTCCTCAACGTACCGTTTTCCGATCGGGCAGCGGCGCGCGTCGCGGTCATGTCCAACGACAGGGACGGGTATCGGGAAAACGCGCCTTCGGAGGACGGCGATGATGCCGACGATCTGGGCGTTCGGGTCCATCTTGCATTCGAAGCGGGGGAGAACACCTCGGTACTGATCACGGGCGAACGATACGAGCGCGGTGGCGTCGGCGGGGTGGCCTCCTTCGCGACTTTTCCGATGGACACCACCGGCCTGCTGACCTCGGACCCGGCGCGCGTCAACCCGGTCGATACCCAGGGATTCCGCGACAACAGCGACTCCAACTTCCGCTTCGACGTGAACCATGGTTTCGCCAGTCTGGATCTCACCTATCAGGCTGCCTTTCGCAGTCATGAGAGGGATTTTCTGGCCGACGCCGACTACACGGCCGAACCGTCCATCACCTCATTTGTCCGGGAAACGACGAAGTCCGAGGCCTGGACCCATGAGTTGCGACTCACGTCGACCGGCGAAGGGCCGTTTCAGTACATCGCAGGGATCTACCTGCTGGACGAAGTGATCGACGGAGATTTCCGGGTCGGTTTGACGCATTTCCGTTTCGGCCCGACATTCCGGGTCCGATTCGTCGATCAGGGCCTCACCAACCAAAGCACGGCGGCATTCCTCCATACGACCTGGGACCTGAACGATCGGCTTCGGCTGACCGCCGGGCTTCGCCACACGAGCGACGAGAAGGACAAGGGCGGTAATCCGGACGATCTGGGTGCGACTGCGGATATGGCCACCGGGAGCTTTCAGACCGTGGGACTCGAGAATGGGCCTACTTTCTTCCTGGCGCCGCAACTGGCAAACCCGGAATGGGACGAAACGACCTGGAAACTGGGATTCGACTACCAGGTCTCGGAAAATTCCCTGCTGTACGGCTATGCAAGCACCGGATTCAAGGCGGGCGGCTACAACCGTGGCAGCCAGGCCAGGCCAGGCGCTCCCCTGGTGATCTATAACCCCGAGACGGTCACGGCGTACGAGGCCGGCTGGAAGATGACGACCGGGAACGGCCGCGTGCGCGTCAACATTGCCGGCTTCGTCTACGACTACAAGGATCTTCAGCTTGGCCAGACGTTTACCAATGAGGCGGGCACGATCACCAACCAGACCGTCAACGCGTCGGATGCATCGGTCTGGGGACTGGAGCTGGAAGCTGAAGCGCTGCTTGGCGAGTCCGGACGAGGCGTGATTTCACTGGGCCATCTCGGTACCGAATTCGATGAATTCACCGGCGTGGACGATCCGCTGATGGTGGGCTCGCAATCGTTGAGCGCAACCGGCAACGAACTGACCCGGGCACCGGATCTGACCGCAACCATTATGCTGGAACCGGTCGTCTGGCAGGTCGGTGGCGGATCGTTGACCCCGCGGGTTCAGTTCCACTATGAGACCGACGCGTATCTCGGCGTGCTAAACCGGGACTTCGAAACAAGGGACGGGTTCACCAGGACTAACGTCAGTGTGTTGTTCGAATCGGCGCAGCAGAACTGGTATGCCGAAGCGTACGTTCGCAACCTGGAAGACGACGACGTGGCGACCTACATGGAATGTTTCGACTTTCGTCAGATGGGCGTGCCCGTTCAGCAGTGCGAGCGCTCGTACGCGCCGCCTCGAACCTGGGGTGTTCGAATGGGGCTGAGGTTCTGACTTCGGGCATCCCCTCGCACCCAGTCCGATTCACCAACCGCGGAACCCAGCCATGAACCAGTACGTCCAGCTTTCCGATGAACTGACCATTCACTACGTTTCCAAAGGCGAGGGTCGGACCCTGATCTTCATCCCGGGCTGGACCATGACGGTGGAGGCCTTCAGCAGAAACGTGGAACCGCTCTCGGAACAATACCAGGTACTTGCCTACGACCCCCGCAGCCAGGGAAGGTCGGCAAAGCTTCAATCCGGGAACGACTACACGCAGCATGGGCAGGACCTGGCGGCGTTCATCGCGGCGCTGGGCCTGAAGGATGTCGTCCTGCTTGGGTGGTCCACTGGCGTCTTGACCGCGTACGCGTACTTCGAGCAGTTCGGATGCGACAACGTCAGCGCATTCGTGAGCATTGACATGTCGCCCAAACCCGTCAAGGACTCCGCTTCGGACTGGGGCATCGACCTGCAGCAGAATGTCAGGCGCGTGCAGGCCAGCGTCACGGCGCCCGATCATTCGAACGTGGCAAGGAAGTTTGCGTCGCATATCTTCCTTACCGAGCCTGCCGAAGAGACCTTTGTCGAAGACATCGTTGCGCGCTCCCTCAACACGCCTCCCCACGTTGCAGCCTTGCTGTTGGCTGATGGAAACTTGTGCAATTACTCGATAATTGCAAAGGAAGTTGCGTCTCAGTTACCAGTTCTGCAAGTTGTCAGCGAACATGCCTCGCACGCCGCCAGGAGCTGGATCGAGGCCAACACGCCCAATGCGCAACTCCTCGCGTTGGGCGCGCACATGATGTTCTGGGAGTATCCGGACGAGTTCAACGGTGCGGTAGCAGATTTCCTGAACGCTCGTTTGAGCGGATAGCCCACCGCTGCTGCCCCGGCCTGGCGAGCATTCATGGGCTTGTGGTCGGCCAGGAGGTCGAGTTTCTGGAGCACCAGGGCAGCGACAGTTCACCGCAACGACAGCAGCCTCACACGGAGAATATGCACTTCCCGCCTTGTTGAATTGATATAGTTCGGCCGGAGCGGCCGACTCGGTTGCTGCACGAAACGGACATCCTCCAACTCAAGGGAATCGCTGTGCAATCCTCATACAACATACTCGTCCTGGGCGCGTCCTACGGCTCGCTGTTCGCAACCAAATCGATATTGGCGGGACACGACGTCACGCTGGTGTGTACCCAGGCGGAAGTGGAAGTCATCAACCGTGAGGGCACTGTGGTCATTCTGCCCATCAGGGGTAGGGAACAGCCTGTGCGGATTTCCTCCAACCAGGCGCCGGGCAAGTTGTCGGCCATTACGCCGGATGAAGCGAATCCCCCGGACTTCGATCTGATCGTCTTTGCCATGCAGGAACCGCAATATGCGTCGGCGGGCATTCGTGAACTCATGCCCAAAGTCGGCCGGTCACGGGTGCCGTGCCTGGCGATCATGAACATGCCGCCCTTGCCGTACTTGCAGCGAATTCCAGGGCTCGACACCGATTCGCTGAAACAGTGTTACTCAAGCCCCGATACCTGGCAGGACTTCGATCCCCGGTTCATCACCACCGCAAGCCCCGATCCCCAGGCGGTGCGCCCGTCGCTGGACGAACTCAATGTTCTGCAGGTCGGGCTGCCTACCAACTTCAAGGCTGCTCGATTCGCTTCCGACGAGGCGACCGCCATGCTTCGCTCGATACAGGCCGATATTGAGAACATTCGGTTCGATACCGATGACGGCGCCATTCAGCTTCCGGTGAAACTGAAGGTGCACGACTCGCTGTTCGTGCCGCTCACCAAGTGGCAGATGTTGCTCGCCGGGAACTACCGTTGCATCAGGCGGGACTACATGATCCCGATCGGCGATGCGGTTCACGGATACATCGACGCGTCCCGCGAGATATACGATTGGGTGGGAGACCTTTGCATTCGTCTCGGCGCCGGCAAGGACGATCTCGTCCCGTTCGAGAAGTATGCGACGGCAGCCACTTACCTGAAGAAGCCGTCTTCCGCTGCGCGGGCGGTGTTCGGGGGCGCCACGAACATCGAGCGCGTCGATTTCCTGGTGCAGCAGATCGCCAGGCAACTCGGGATTGATACGGCAGTTATCGATCCGATCATCGTGACGGTCGACGAACGATTGGCCATCAATCGGGGAGAGAGCTGAGGTCTCTCTGCGGCGAGCGTTCTGGGAACAGCCCGGAAATTGCGCGTCCTTGCCTGTTTTTCCCTCTCGTCCGCGGCCCGGCACTGCCGTGTTCAGTTCAATGCCGTTGAGATGTCATCGATCTCGGCGAGCCAGCGTTTTTTCTGCGCCTCGTTCGCCCAGGAGGCCGCGATCGAATTGCGCGCCAGCGTGGCGATGTCCTCTGCCGACAGGTCCAGCGCGTCGCGGGCGGCGACGTAGTTGTCGAGCACATAGCCGCCGAAGTAGGCCGGATCGTCTGAATTGACCGTGGCCACCAGGCCCGACTCCAGCATTCTCTTGAGCGGGTGCTGGCGCAGGTCGTTCACGACACACAGTTTGAGATTTGAAAGCGGGCAGACAGTGAGGGGAATCTTCTCTGCCGCCAGCCGTTCGACCAGGGCCGGCGCTTCAAGCGCGCGGTTGCCGTGGTCGATCCGGGCGACTTGCAGCAGATCGAGCGCTTCCTCGACGTAGTCGGGCGGGCCCTCCTCTCCGGCGTGAGCGACGGCCACCAGGCCGGCCTCGCGCGCCCTGGCGAATACCCGTTCGAACTTGCTCGGCGGGTGGCCCACCTCCGAGGAATCCAGCCCCACCCCGGCGATGCGGTCGCGGTGTGCCATGGCCTGGTCCAGGGTGCGAAAGGCGTCATCCTCGTCGAGATGCCTCAGGAAACACATGATCAGCCGCGAGGTAATGCCGAGCTCCTGCTCGCCCTCCCGAAGCGCCTGCCAGATGCCGTTCAGCACCGTCTCGAAGGCCACGCCGCGCCCGGTGTGGCCCTGGGGGTCGAAGAAGATCTCGGCATGCACCACCCCGTCATCGCGGACCCGGCGCAGATACGCCATCGTCAGGTCGTAGAAGTCCCGCTCTTCCAGCAGCACGCCCATGCCCTGGTAGTAGATATCCAGAAACGATTGCAGATCTTCAAACTCGTACGCTGCACGCACCGCCTCGACCGAATCGAAGGGAATCCGCACACCGTTGCGGCGGGCGATCTCGAACATGAGGTCCGGCTCGAAGCTGCCTTCGATGTGGATATGCAGTTCCGCCTTCGGCAGGCGGCGGATGAAATCATCGAAGGCGTTCATGGTCTGTTCCCGGCCCCGCGACCGCCTGTTCCGCGTCCCCCCGGAGTGGCGTCCCGGCGACGCGCGCGATTCTTGCCACGGGCCAAGTGTCTGCGCCGCAGGAAATCACGGCTGCAAATTCACGATCGTGATTTCCTACGGCGCAGGCTCCGGGCTCGTGAGTTCGACAAGCGCCTCTTCCCGCGCTGCATGGACGGCAATGATCCGATCGAAACCGCTGGTCTGAAAGATTTGCGCAATCATGCCGGACAACGAACAGATCGCGAATCTTCCCTCCCGCCGCTGGAGCGTTCTCGCGATCGACAGAAACGCGCGCAGACCCGCGCTGCTGATATAGGAGAGATCCTTGCAGTCGATCAGCAGCGGTCCCGTGCTGTCCCCCAGGCCGGTGTGCACGGTGCTCTGGAACTGCATCGCGTTCGTGCCATCGATACGCCCCTCAACCGCGACAACCAATACACCGTCCTGGGGTTCGATCTGGACCTGCATCCGCGAATTCTTCTTCGTGGTGTTGAAGGATGAAGTATAGCAGAGGGTCCGGTGGCGCCATTTGCCGGAACACCGTCCTTCAACTACGCTGGCGCGCCGACCGTCGCCGCTGCCGATAGGATGCAAAGCGTCGCGAAGGTGAAAGGCTCGGGTGAAGCTGATCGGTGTCGGCGAACGCGGCCAGGTGGATCAATCCGGAGTCGACCACGAGTCCGCCCGCGATGACCTCCGGCGCCTCGATCCGGATGTCCTGCCCGAGGCCGACAGCGTCGTGCTCGTCGATCTTGCCCTTGCCGAGGTGGGCGAGAAATTTGCGCACTCCGCCCGCGCTCGGCGCCGATTCGGTGTCCGAGCCGAGTTCAAGTGCGTCGATGCCGTAGCTGCGCACGAGCTTTGGAAGCATCGTCGCAAACGTAGTCGCCTTGTCGAAAACATCCAGTCCGTAGACGGCCCCGGCCACGGCAAAGGCGCCGCCCACCTGATTGGGTCCGGCCTGCAGACGGTTCACGAATTCGTCAAGCGACTTTGCATGTTTTTCGAAGACGGAGCCCATCGCGCTTGTGGGCGAGGGGGCATCCATGGCTTCGGCCTTGTTCTCGATGGTGTCCCAGACCGCTCCCTGGTCGGAGTAGCGGGACCCGGTGGATAGCATGGACGCCTGCACGCTGGCGAGCTTTTCGCGTCGACCGCGCGCAAAGTGGACGCGCTCGGACAGCGCAAACTCATCGCTGCGGTACGCCCAGCGCCCGGCTTCAACGCAGGAGACCGGAATGGTCGTGGACTTGGCCGCCGCAACGAGAAGCGTGAGGTTGGCCACCCGGTTCTGTTTGGCGCCGAGCAGTTCTTCGCCGTCCACGATCAGGACGGGCCGGTCCGCGCGATTCTCGACAACCAGGTCGGGGACGCTGCCGCCATGGGAGGATTCCCGGACGGAAACCAGTCCGGCTTCAAGGGCTTCGCTGAGAAGGAGATAGTCGGCCGACCCATTTGCGGATGACGTCAGGGGGAAGATCGACAACCCCCTGTATGATTGCGGTGAACCGATCTCGAGTTGAGTTAGTGTTGAATTGACTGGATGCATGAGGGTTCCTCGGTTATATTGTCAGTAAAAGCGAGTTAACGACAGTTTACGCGTCCGGAACCTGATGTCAACAGTAAACGACATATTTTCATCACTAAACGTCATACGCGTGGGATTTGATGCGCAGCTTTACCGCCGAAGAACTTGAACGGGAAACGGGCTTCGATCGCAGAACCATCGCCTACTACGTGCAGGAAGGCCTCATCCCGAGGGTGGGTCGCCGGGGCCCCCGCACCCGCTACCCCAAGCTGGTCATGGATCGGCTGCTCTTCATCAGGAAGGTGCGAGAGGCCGAGGAAGCCGGAGAAATCGGCCCGGTGTCCTTGAGCGACATGCGGCGCCTGTTTGACGGTGTCTCGCCGGGTCTGATCGAACGGGTGGCCGAGGGACGCTTTCCGGTCAACGCGGCGGTGGTCGACACGGTGAAGCCGCGCTACCGGTCGATGGCGTCAAGAAGGGTGGGATTGGACCGCGCCTGGGCCGCAATGGAAAGCAGGGCGGCTCCGGAATACGTTAGCTCAGGTCCGGAAATGGACGTAGGGTCAAGCGAGTCCGATGAGGCAGCATGGCAGGAACACAGGCTGGCAGAGGCGCTCCTGGAACTTCAGGCTCTGGCCGGGCGCGGACAAGATCTTGAAACCGGGTCAGTCGACCACTGGTCGCGCGTCGAGATTACGCCCGAAATCACCTTGTCGGTGCGCGGAATCGCGGAGGAGGATGCACCCTTGCTCGAGTCGGTCGCCAGAGAGCTGCGCAGACTCATCTACGGCGACTGAGCGCGATACAGCGATGGCGTGGCGTCGCGCTGGCCGCTAACAATTGATATTCCCCGCGCCGACCCCCATCTACTGAGGTAACCATCCTGAACCCGGAGTCGAAACCCGTGCGAATGGACAAACTGACAAGCAGGCTGCAACTGGCGCTCGCCGATGCCCAGTCCATGGCGGTCGGGCGGGACAATCAGTTCATTGCGCCGGTGCACCTGATGGCGGCGCTGCTTGAGCAGGACCGCGGCAGCATCGGCGGATTGTTGACCAAGGCCGGCGTCAACATGAATCAACTGCGGGTCGGACTGGGCAACGCTCTGGACCGTCTGCCGCAGGTCCGGGGCGATGCCGAGGGCGACGTGCACCTCTCCAACGAGCTGACCAAGCTTCTGAACATTGCCGACAAGCTGGCCCAGCAACGCGGCGACGCCTATATCGCAAGCGAACTGTTCGTGTTGGCGGCGTGCCGGGACCGCGGTGATCTGGGTCGCGCGCTACAGGACGCCGGTGCTGTCGCGGGCGCCGTGGAGAAAGCCATCGACGAGGTCCGCGGTGGCGCCAGCGTGGAGGACCCGGATGCGGAGGAGTCCCGCCAGGCACTGGAGAAGTACGCGGTGGATCTCACCTCCCAGGCGGAGCAGGGTCAGCTCGACCCGGTGATCGGCCGCGACGACGAGATTCGACGTACCATCCAGGTGCTGCAGCGGCGCACCAAGAACAATCCGGTGCTCATCGGGGAACCTGGGGTGGGCAAGACGGCCATCGTCGAGGGGCTGGCACAGCGCATCGCCAACGGCGAGGTGCCCGAGGGCATCAAGTCCAAGCGGATCCTCGCCCTGGACCTCGGGGCCCTGATTGCCGGCGCGAAGTTTCGCGGCGAGTTCGAGGAACGCCTCAAGGCGGTGCTCAACGAACTGGCCAAGCAGCAGGGTCAGATCATTCTCTTCATCGACGAACTGCACAACGTGGTCGGCGCGGGCAAGGCGGAGGGCGCCATCGACGCCGGCAATATGTTGAAGCCGGCGCTGGCCCGCGGACAATTGCACTGCGTCGGCGCGACCACGCTGGACGAATACCGCAAGCGCATGGAGAAGGATGCGGCGCTGGAGCGTCGCTTCCAGAAGGTCCGGGTGGATGAACCCACGGTGGAGGACACCATCGCGATTCTGCGGGGTCTCAAGGAGCGCTACGAGGTGCACCATGGCGTGGAGATCACCGATCCGGCCATCGTCGCTGCCGCCACGCTGTCGCATCGGTACATCTCCGATCGCCAGCTTCCCGACAAGGCCATCGATCTTGTGGACGAAGCGGGTTCGCGCATCCGCATGGAGATCGATTCCAAGCCCGAGGAGCTTGACCGTCTGGAGCGCCGGCTCATCCAGTTGAAGATCGAGCGCGAGGCGTTGAAGAAGGAACCGGACGAGGCGTCCAAGCGCCGGCTGGAGTCCCTGGAATCGTCCATAGCGGATCTGGAGCGTGAGTTCTCCGACCTGGACGAAATCTGGAGCGCGGAAAAGGCGGTCATGCAGGGCGCCACGCATCTGAAGGAGGAATTGGAGCGCGCCAGGACGGAGCTTGAGAAGGCGCATCGCGCCGGCGACCTGGCGCGTATGTCGGAGTTGCAGTACGGGCGTATCCCGGAATTGACCGGCGAACTCGAGCAGGCGCTCTCCGCGGAGCAGGAAAAACCGACGCTCGTTCGTAACCGCGTGACCGACGAAGAGGTTGCCGAGGTGGTCTCCAAGTGGACCGGCATTCCGGTGACCAAGATGCTCGAGGGGGAGCGGGAGAAGCTCATCAGGATGGAGGACTTTCTGGAGACCCGCGTGGTCGGCCAGGATGAGGCGCTTCGGGCGGTTTCCGACGCCATCCGCCGCTCCCGCGCCGGGCTCGCCGATCCTGATCGGCCCAACGGCTCGTTCCTCTTCCTGGGACCCACCGGGGTGGGCAAGACGGAGCTGACCAAGGCACTGGCAGAGTTTCTGTTCGACACCGAAGACGCCATGACGCGCATCGACATGTCGGAATTCATGGAGAAGCACTCCGTGGCGCGGCTCATCGGTGCGCCGCCGGGTTACGTGGGTTACGAGGAAGGGGGCTACCTCACCGAGGCGGTGCGGCGCCGGCCCTATTCGGTGGTCCTCATGGACGAGGTGGAGAAAGCCCATCCGGAAGTCTTCAACATCCTCCTGCAGGTGCTGGATGACGGGCGCCTCACCGACGGTCACGGCCGCACGGTGGATTTCCGCAATACCGTCGTGGTGATGACCTCGAATCTCGGCAGCCAGCGGATCCAGGAACTGGCGGGCGAGGAAAACTACGACGAGATGAAGGCGGCGGTGATGGAAATCGTGGGCCAGCAGTTCCGGCCCGAGTTCGTCAACCGAATCGACGACGTGGTCGTATTCCATCCGTTGAACGCGGACCATTTGCGGCTCATCGTCGATATCCAGTTGAAGTACTTGCAACAGCGCCTTGCTGAACGCGATATGTCGCTGGTGCTGGACGATGCCGCCCGCGGCCGGCTGGCCAAAGCGGGCTACGATCCGGTGTACGGTGCGCGGCCGCTGAAACGCGCGCTCCAGCAGCAGGTCGAAAATCCGCTCGCGCAGCGGATCCTCAACGGCGAATTCGCACCCGGGGACACCATCCGGGCAACCGCCACAAGCGACGAACTGGACTTCGTCAAGGATAAGGCCGCCGCGGCCTGAGGAACGGCTGCGGCAGGGCCATCAACATGCGTGCGGATTGATATTTGCCCTGATCGCCCCCATCTTCTGACGGAGAGACTCCCGCGTAGGGCGCGACATTGCGTGCTGATTGGCCAAACCTGCGTGAACCGCCGTTCGGGCGGTTGCGCCGAATGGCCATGAAGTGCCAATCTATGCGCGTTTTGCCGGTCCGGGACGGGTCGGGACAGGAGGCGGCAGCATGCCGATATACGAATACCGTTGCGATGCCTGCGGGCACTATCTGGATGCCCTGCAGAAAATAGCCGACGATCCGCTCAGGGATTGCCCGGCATGCGAGGCGTCCACGCTGCGCCGACTGGTCTCCGCACCGAACTTCAGGCTCAAGGGCAAGGGGTGGTACGAGACGGACTTCAAGTCCGACAAGGAGACGAAGCGGAACCTGGTTGATCGTCCGGACGATGCTTCCGCCGGGAAAGACAAGGAACCCACGAAGAGTGATGGCGCTTCCGGGAAGGGCGCTTCCGGGAAACGCGACAGTGCGTCCGGAACGAGTGGCGCAGAGAAGTCGCAGCAGGCGTCGAGCAAGTCCGGGGGCCGCGCCGGGTCGAAGTCGGCATCACGTTCCGGACGCAGGTCCGGCAGCGCCGCTGCATAGTCCGGGCGGAAAGCCAACCCGGGGGAGTTGCCTTGATAGTTCGAATACGCCGCTACATTGTCGCCGGGCTGCTGGTCTGGCTGCCGGTCGGTGCGACGATCCTGTTGGTGGCGTTCCTGATCGACCTCATGGATCGGGTGCTCTTCCTGATCCCGCCGCCGTACCGTCCGGAGGCACTGTTTGGATTCCGGATCCCGGGCCTGGGCGCTGTACTGGCGCTCATTCTCGTCATTGTGACCGGCATGCTGGTGGCCAACCTGATCGGCCGCCGCCTGGTCAACCGCTACGAATCGCTGGTGGCGCGGATTCCGCTGGTGCGCACCGTCTACGGCGCCGTCAAGCGATTCACGGAACTGGTGCTGAGCGACTCGAGCGATTCGTTCAAGAAAGTCCTGCTCATCGAATACCCTCGCAAGGACCTCTACAGCCTGTGTTTTCAGACCTCGGAACATCCGCCGGAGGCCGAAGCCAGAGCCGATCGGGAAATGATAGCGGTCTTTCTTCCCACCACGCCCAATCCGACCTCCGGTTTCATGCTGTTCGTGCCGGCCGAGGACGTTGTGGAGCTGGACATGGGCGTGGAAGAGGCGTTGAAGATGATCATCTCCCTGGGCGTGGTGGTGCCGGAGTGGCATCCTGTCCACCCGGGGCAATAATTGCAGGCCCGGCCGCTTCACCGTAACATCCGGCGGCTTCGCGTCCCGGCATTGAAACAAGGTTGAATCCCATGCGCAGCCACTATTGCGGTCAGGTGGACCGTTCTAACATCGGCGAAGAGATCGCCGTCGCCGGCTGGGTGCACCGGCGCCGCGACCATGGCGGCGTGATTTTCGTGGATCTGCGAGATCGGGAAGGGCTGCTGCAGGTGGTTTTCGACCCCGGCGATCCGGACACCTTTGCCGAAGCCGAACGACTTCGCGGCGAGTACGTGATCGCGGTGCGCGGGCGCCTCCGGGAGCGGCCCGAGGGTACGGTCAATCCGGACATGGCCACCGGGGAAGTGGAGCTTGAGGCCGCTGAACTCACCGTCCTCAACCGTGCAAAGACGCCGCCCTTTCATCACGAAGAGCACGCCGGGGAAGAACTGCGGCTTCGTTACCGCTATCTCGACCTGAGACGCGAAGACATGCAGCGCAACCTGCGCCTGCGTCACGCCGTGGCGCGGTCGATTCGCGAATTCCTCGATGACAACGGCTTCATCGAGCTCGAGACGCCGGTACTCACCAAGACGACGCCCGAGGGCGCGCGCGATTACCTGGTCCCGAGCCGGACCCATCCGGGCCGGTTCTTTGCCCTGCCGCAGTCGCCGCAACTGCTGAAGCAGTTGCTGATGATGTCGGGCTTCGACCGCTACTACCAGATCGTCAAGTGTTTCAGGGACGAAGACCTGCGCGCCGACCGCCAGCCCGAGTTCACCCAGGTGGACATCGAGACCTCCTTCATGGGGGAAAAGGCGATCATGACGGCGATGGAGGACCTTGTGCGGCATGCGTTCCGGACTGCGCTGGACGTCGAACTGCCGGATCCGTTGCCGCGGCTGAGTCATCGGGAGGCGACGGAACGTTACGGCACCGACGCGCCGGATTTGCGCAACCCGCTGGTGATGACGGAAGTGGGCGACCTGATGCGCGGTGTGGAATTCAGGGTGTTTGCCGGCCCCGCGGCCGATCCCGGGAGTCGCGTGGCGGTGTTGCGGTTGCCCGGCGGGGCGGACCTGAGCCGGGGGGCCATCGACGGCTATACGGCACTGGCCGCGCGCCACGGCGCCCGGGGTCTGGCGTGGATCAAGGTGATCGACCGCGCCGCGGGCAAGCTGCAGTCGCCAATACTCAAGTTCCTCCCCGACGAGGCGGTGACCGCCGTGCTGGATCGCGCCGGCGCCGAGAGCGGCGACATTGTTTTCTTCGGCGCCGGGAAGGTTCAGGTGGTCAACGACACCCTGAGCGCCGTTCGCCAGCAGCTTGGGCGCGACCGCGGCTTGATACGGGAGGGCTGGGCACCGCTCTGGGTGGTGGATTTCCCGCTGTTCGAGGACAACGGCCAGGGGGGCTGGACCCCGTCTCACCATCCCTTCACGGCGCCGTGCACCGACGATCCGGCCGCGCTGCTGGCGGATCCCGGCAACACGCTGTCCCGCGCCTACGACATGGTGCTCAACGGAATCGAGATCGGCGGCGGATCGATTCGTATCCATACGCCCGCCATGCAGTCCGCGGTATTCGAGTTACTCGGCATCGGCGAGGAGGAGGCCAACGAAAAGTTCGGCTTCCTGCTGCAGGCGATGGAATACGGTTGCCCGCCGCACGGCGGCATCGCCTTCGGGCTGGACCGGCTGGTGATGCTGATGGCCGGTGTGGACAGCATCCGCGAAGTCATCGCCTTCCCCAAGACCCAGACCGCCAGCGACCCGCTGACCGGCGCGCCCAGCCCCGCAGGCGCCGCCCAACTCAGGGAAGTGGGCATTCGGCTGCGTGCAAAGCAGTAGTAACCCGTGGCAAGAGTCCCGCAGGCTCGCATGGAATTACCCATTTCCCTTCGCGTCAGCGCGCCGGCAACCGGAGCGAAGCCTGCCAGCCGGGGACGTTGCCCGACGCCGACCATGATTGATTGTCGGCAACGCATCCGGATTTGAGCGTGGGGGAGTTCAAACGCCCCGAATCCGTTCTGGTGGTTGTCTACACCCCGCGTCTCGAATGCCTGCTGCTCGAGCGCGTGACCCCCAGGGGCTTCTGGCAGTCGGTTACAGGCACGCTACGTTGGGGAGAGGAACTCACCGCTGCCGCAGTAAGGGAGATGCGTGAGGAAACGGGCCTGGTCTGCATAGCGCCGGCGCCGGCTGCCGCAGGCGTATCCGCTCCCCTGGCCGAAGGAGTACACCGACGCCAGCCGCCGTTGCTGTTACAGACGAATGTCAGCAACCGTTTCCCGATACTGCCCGAGTGGCGCCACCGATACGCATCCGGCGTGACCGAGAACCTGGAGCATCTGCTCTATCTTGAGCTACCTGAAACCTGCGAGGTGACCCTCAACGCCGCAGAGCACGTCGCCTATCGTTGGGTGAACTTGGAGGAAGCCATCCGAAAGGTCACGTCATGGACCAATCGGGAGGCATTGGAGCGGTTGCGATCCACCGCCGGAGATCGCCGCTGATCGCCGCTGATCGCCGCGTGTCGCCGGGTGCTCGCCGCGTGTCGCCGGGCGCCCGCCGCAAGCGGTCAGACTCGCGACGTGCTGCACCGGCTACGAATTCTCTCTCTCCACCGCAGCCAGTTCGTACAGCAATTCCAACGCCTGCCGCGGTGTGAGCGCGTCCGGGTCCACCTCCCGGAGCCGCAGTCGAATCGGGTCCTCTTCTACAGGAGCCGCTGCGGATTCCGGCCCATGCAGCGGCAGTTCGACTTGGGGATGATCGGCTGAACCGTGCTCGCGCGCTTCCAGCGTGGCCAGGTAGTGCCGGGCATCCGCGACGACCCTCGCCGGGACGCCGGCCAGGCGGGCCACCTGCAGCCCGTAGCTCTGGTTGGCGGGGCCTTCCTTGACGGCGTGGAGAAAGATGAGTTCGTCGCCGTGCTCGGCTGCGTCCAGGTGCACGTTGGCGCAGTCGGGGAGTTGCTCGGGCAGACCGGTCAGCTCGAAATAGTGCGTCGCAAAGAGCGTGAACGCGCGGGATTCCCGGGCGATGTGCCGCGCCGCCGCCCATGCCAGCGACAGGCCGTCGAAGGTGCTCGTGCCGCGCCCCACCTCGTCCATCAGGACCAGGCTCGAGGCCGTGGCGTTGTTGAGAATGTTGGCGGTTTCGGTCATCTCCACCATGAAGGTGGAACGCCCGCCGGACAGATCGTCGGAGGCGCCCACGCGAGTAAAGATCCGGTCAATGGGGCCGATGCGCGCCTCGTCCGCCGGCACGAAGCTTCCGATGTGCGCAAGGATGGCGATGAGGGCGGTTTGGCGCATGTAAGTGGACTTTCCGCCCATGTTGGGCCCGGTGATGATCAGCATCCGCCTGTGGTCGTTGAGCAGGAGGTCATTGGGTACAAAGGGCTCGGAACTCGCCTGCTCCACCGCCAGGTGGCGCCCGGACCGGTAGCGGAGTTCCGGGTCCTCGCTCAATTCCGGCCTGCTCAGGTTCATCGCCACGGCGCGTTCCGCCAGGTTGCCCAGCACGTCGATCTCGGCGATGCATTCCGCGGTTTGCTGCAGTTCGGTCAGATGATCGTTGAGCGCCTCCAGAACCTTTTCGTAGAGCGAGCGCTCCCGAGCCAGCGCGCGTTCCCTGGAACTGAGAATCTTGTCCTCGAAGTTCTTGAGATCGGGGGCGATAAAGCGCTCGTTGCCCTTCAGCGTCTGGCGCCTGACGTAGTCGTCGGGTGCGTTCGCCGCCTGTGCCTTGCTGATCTCGATGTAGTAGCCGTGGACCCGGTTGTAGCCCACCCTGAGGTTGGCGAGCCCCGTACGCTCGCGTTCGCGCTGCTCGAAATCGTCCAGGAACCGGCTGGCATCGGCGCTGATGGCTTGCAGTTCGTCCAGTCGGGCGTCGTAGCCCGAAGCGATCACGCCGCCGTCCTTCATCGTCACCGGCGGTTCGGCAACGATGGCCCGGTCGAGAAGCTCGAGTTGCGCGGCGTGTTCGCCGCAGCTTTGAACGAGCGTGTCCAGGCGAGGCGAGTCCAGCCGGGCGATCGATGCGGTCACGCTGGGCAGTTCGCGCAGGGCATGCCGCAACTGCGCCAGGTCCCGCGGCCGCGCCGAGCGCAGGCCTACGCGGGTGAGAATCCGCTCCATGTCGCCGATATCCCGAAGCGTTGTCCGAAGGGATTCGGCGGCGCCGGCGTGGATAAGCGCCTCGATGGCCTGCTGTCGCTGCCGCAGAGCCTCCCGGTCACGGATGGGGCGGTTGATCCAGTGCCTCACGAGCCGGCTGCCCATGGGCGTGGCGCAGCGATCCATCAGCCCGACCAGTGAGAACTCGTTGCGATCAGCCGCGGTGGACTCGATCTCCAGGTTGCGGCGGGTAGCGGCGTCCATGACGATCGCCTCCTCCCGCCGCTCCCTTGCCAGGCCCCTGATGTGAGGCGCCGCGGAACGCTGGGTGTCCTTGACGTACTGGAGCAGGCATCCGGCCGCGCCCACGGCCACCGGCGCATCCTCGGCATCGAACCCGGACAGATCGCGGGTCCCGAACTGCCGGCACAGCGACCGCTCAGCGGCTTGTGGGTCGAAGTGCCAGGGCGGACGCTCCCGAAGCCCGTCGAAATCGCTCAGCCAACCGGGCTTTTGCGCGTCTTCGGCCAGCAGGGTTTCGGCAGGCCTCAACCGCTCCAGTTCGCCTCGCAGCGCGTCGCCGTCCGCCAGTTCGGCAATGGCGAAGCGGCCGCTGGCCATGTCGAGCCAGGCCAGACCGATGGCGCCGGTTCGGTCAAGGCCGATCGCCGCCAGGTGCGAGGCCCGTTTCGAATCCAGCAGCGCGTCTTCGGTGAGCGTTCCCGGGGTGATGATGCGTACCACTTCCCGGGCCACGGGCCCCTTGCTCGCCTTGGGGTCGCCGATCTGCTCGCAGATGGCCACGGACTCGCCCAGGCGCACGAGCCGGCCCAGGTAATTGTCCGCCGCACGCACCGGAACACCCGCCATGGGAATGGGTTCGCCGCCGGACTGCCCGCGGCTGGTCAACGCGATGTCCATCAATTCGGCGGCTCGGCGGGCGTCGTCGAAGAACAGTTCGTAAAAGTCCCCCATGCGGTAGAAGAGCAGCACATCGGGATGCTGGGCCTTGATGCCCAGGTACTGCTGCATCATGGGTGTGTGGGGTTTGTTCAAGGTTCAGCAGTCCGTGGCAGAAGTCCCGCGTCGCGCCGAGACCGGCGAGGCGGGTTCGGCGCGACGCGGACATTGTAATCGGCTTCTCCGTATCCGGCCGCCACCTGGGGTTGACTGTCCCGACAGACTGCCTGAGGATTTCTTGTGGGTGCCGCAGTCAGGAGCGTGTCAATGCAGGGAAGCCGGGTTTGGCGGGCCTGGATCGTTGCGGCGGTTGCGCTGCTCGCTGCGGGTGCGGCGAAGGCGCATCCGGAACTCATCTTTGTCCCTGCCAACGCGGCGCTCCCGTACGCCGTGCGGGCATACCAGGAAATCTGGGATGAGGACGGCGAACGCATCGTGGCCGCACTGGAGGCGCAGACATGCATGCCGTTCTCGGAGGCAAGCGTAACGGCCATCGTGGACTACGCGATCAGCCATTCCGGCGGGCCCGACTACCCGATGCGCCTGCGCGGGAGCTACGCGCCCGACGTGAAGAAGTCCACGCTGGTTCACGAACTCGGCCACCGTCACCTGTGGCAACTGGCCGAAAGGCTCGCGGACATCGACGGGCACATGACCCTGTACCTGGTCCTTGACCGCGTGTGGGCGGATGTCTGGGGCGAGGAATTCGCCAGGGAGCGCGTACGGTACGAAGCGAACTGGGGCGACGACTACGCGGCTGCCTGGGCCTGGGCTCAATCGCTCAATGCGGAAGAACGCTCGCAACTGTGGAATCGGCTGCTGGTCATGAACGGCTTTGCGGACGGTTGCGGGAGTTTGCCCGACGTTGCCGAGTGAGCCCGGTTAACGGGAGTGGGGGCGCGCGGACGGCCGCGACGGCAATTTGACTTAACCGCCGCGTACAAGAACGTATGATGGGGGCTGCACCAGGAGATGCACATGCCAAACGACAAACCAGACGTGGATTCGACCCGACGAACTCTTCTGAAGACCGGAGCCGCGGCTGCCGCGGTCGCCGCCGCGGGACGCGCTTTCGCCCAGGACAGGCAGGAACCTGCCGGCACGGGCTATTACGAGAGAGGCGATGTCCGTATCCGTTACAACGTTACGGGCTCCGGTTTCCCGCTGTTGCTTATCGCGGGTGGGGGCCTGAATTCGGTCTTCGCCAACTTCTTCAACGGCAGGTCGCCCTTCGACGTGATCGGCGAATTCGCCGGCGAGTACCGCTGTATCTCGATGGACCTGCGCAACGCCTACAGCGGGCAGTCCACCGGTCCGCTGGAGGTCGACCGGCCGTGGGATTCGCACACCGACGACCAGATCGGGCTCATGGACCACCTGGGAATCGACGAGTTCATGGTGATGGGCTTCTGCATCGGCGGCCCCTTCATCTGGAACCTGCTGGAGCGGGCGCCGGAGCGAATCCGCGCCGCCGTGATCGCCCAACCCGTGGGGTTCGACCCGGACATGCCCGACTTTTTCTACGAAGGCAACATGAGCGGCTGGGGGCAGGAACTGCTTGCCCTGCGCCCCGACATCACGCTGGAAACGGTCGACGCCTTTGTGACCAGGATGTACCGGACCGACGCCGATTTCGTCTTCACCGTGACGCGCGACTTCGTGCGCAACTGCCAGACACCCATACTCGTTTTGCCGGACGACAGTGCGGCGCATCCGTTCGAACCCGCCATGGAGTCGGCCATGCTCGCGCCAAACGCCCAGGTGAGTCTGTTTCCCTGGAAGCAGCCCGAGGATCGAATTCCGTTGGCTGTGCGCCATATCCGTTCGTTCCTGGGGGAGCATCGGGACTAGTGCTCTATCCAACTGATCCGAATTTATCAGGTTGATAGAGCACTAGAGCAACCACCGGTACCGCGGGGTACCATCGGCGCATGCGCATCATGCACGTCGAAGCCGGCCGGTACCTGTACGGAGGTGCGCGGCAGGTCTGCTACCTTATTGAGGGGTTGGGGGCCGAGGGGTTCGAGAACCTGCTGGTCTGCGCGCGGGGCAGCGAGATCGCCGGCTCGGTTCGTGGCGCCACGGTCGTGGAGTTGCCCATGGGCGGTGACCTCGACCTGTCCTGGGCCGGTCCGCTGAGGAAGCTGATCGAGGCTCACGCGCCCGACATCGTGCACGTTCATTCGCGTCGCGGCGCCGACCTGGTGGGCGGACGGTGCGCGCGACGGGCCGGAGTGCCGACGGTGTTGACGCGCCGTGTGGACAACCGGGAACCGGCGTGGTGGGCGCGGCTCAAGTACCGGCCCTACAGCGTGGTGGCGGCGATCTCCTCCGCCGTGGAATCGGAACTGGTGAATCATGTGGGCCTGGATCCGGCTCGCGTCGTCAGGATAGCGAGTGCGGTGGACTCCGAGCGCTATCGGCCCGAATCCGCGGCGCGCGCCCGGTTGGCTGAGGCCTTTGGCATCCCGACGGCAGCGAAAGTTGTCGGCGTCGTCGCACAACTCATCCCGCGCAAGGGCCACGCCCTGCTACTGGATTGCATGCCCGAGGTGATCGCGCGCCATCCCGAAGTCCGGTTGCTTTGTTTCGGGCGCGGGCCGCGGGAGCGTGCGCTGAGCCGACAGATCGCCGAACGCGGACTGGGGGACCATGTGCGGCTTGCGGGATTCAGGGACGATCTTGCGGAGCTGATGCCGGGACTGGACCTGCTGGTGCATCCGGCCTTGCGGGAGGGTCTGGGGGTTGCCGTACTGGAAGCAATGAGCGCGGGCGTGGCGGTGGTCGCGTCCGATGCGGGTGGAATCCCCGACATCATCGAGCACGAGGGGAGCGGGTTGCTGTTTGCCGCAGGAGACCCGCACGCATTGCGCGACGGCGTTTTGCGGATGCTTGGCGACGAGGCGCTACGCTTGCGATTGGCCCGTGCCGGCCGGGAACGAGTGAACGCGCGATTCTCGGTGCGGCGCATGAGCCGGCGCTACGCGGAGGTCTACAATCGGGTTCTGAGTGCACGATCATGACGCCATCCGACGCCCAACTGACCGATCTGGCCCGTAACCTGGGGGAGGCTTTGCGGGAACGGGGCGCCCGCGTCGCCTGTGTGGAGTCCTGCACCGGCGGCTGGATCGCCAAGACCCTGACCGACGTCCCCGGAAGCTCGGAATGGTTCGGCTGGGGCTGGGTAACCTACGCCAACGACGCCAAGCGCCAACTCGTCGGCGTGCCCGAGGCCATTCTCGATTCCGATGGCGCGGTGAGCGAGGCGGCCGTCGCGGCGATGGCGCGGGCAGGGCGAGTATTGAGCGGTGCGGACTTTGCCGTCGCCGTCAGCGGCGTTGCAGGGCCCGAGGGGGGCACGCCCGAGAAGCCCGTCGGCACGGTCTGGTTCGGGTGGGATGGTCCCGCGGACGTTATCGATCGCGGCACGCCGGGTACCGGCGATAAGGACGCTCCGGATACTGCGAATCTCGATGTGCCTGGCATCACTGATCGCCGCGTGTTTGCGGGCGACAGGGAATCCATCCGGCGACAGGCTGTGGCGCACGCGCTCAAGGGCGTACTGTCCCTGGTCGGGAGTGGTCCTCAGCAGGCTGGCTATCGTGAGTTTGACGGAGACCACTGACGTCGTGGCGGGTTGTTGGTGAGCGAGAGCGCGCACAAGCCGTCCAGACGGCGAGTGTTCTTCGCTCTTTGGCCCGGGGAAAGCACCCGGAAGGAGTTACTGCGCGCCACTCGCGCCGCGGTCAGGCGCTCCGGCGGACGTGGCGCCCCGCCGGGCAATCTGCATATCACGCTGGCCTTTCTCGGGCCCGTGACGAAAGCGGACCTGGAGCGGGTGATGGAGGTTCCTCCCATACCGTCGCCCGAATTCCCGATCGAGCTGGACCGGCTCGGGTACTGGCGAGGATCGAGGGTGCTTTGGCTCGGGCCGACCCGGCAACCGGCGGCACTGCTGGACCTCGAGCGCAGGCTCTGGGATGCCCTGGTCGCGGTGGGCTTCGAGCGCGAGCGCCGGCCGTATCGGGCGCACGTCACCCTGGCGCGCAAGGCCAAGCCCGTTGAACAGGCCATCAATCCCGTGGTTTGGCCGGTATCGGATCTGGCGCTGGTCCAATCCAGGCCGGGCGCCCGCCATTCCGTTTACGAGGTCTTGCGGATCTGGGAATTCGCGGCGCCGACTGATTCGCCGACGCCCGATGGCTGACCGTTTTAACGCTGGTTGCGGCTGAGTATCTGTACCAATCGTACATATTAGCCTCTTTCGCTCCACCATCCCCGTATGCATCATGGTCACCGAGCGCCCCGGTTACCGGGATGAAGTGCGCTATTGAATTAGCCACTTCTAGCCATACTTGAACAATTATTTCCACATGGCTAATGCTGGCTAATGATCAGGGACCCTTGACCTAACTGCAACTCGGTCATGACGCGCCTTTCTGGTCCCAAGGCCCAGTTTTTCGGCTGTCAGCCAGTGGGATCTGTGAAATAATCACCCTGAACCAAACGACCGATTTTTGCCGAACCAACGAGATCATCCAAATGAAAGACAAGCGTAAACGAGCGCTCGCAGCCGCCCTGGGGCAGATTGAAAAACAATTCGGCAAGGGTTCGGTCATGCGCCTGGGCGACGCCATTGCCAGCCAGGACATCGCCGTGATCTCGACCGGCTCCCTGGGACTGGATGTCGCCCTGGGAATCGGCGGGCTGCCCAAGGGGCGCGTCGTGGAGATATACGGGCCGGAATCGTCCGGCAAGACCACGCTGACCCTCCAGGTAGTCGCCGAGGCCCAGCGTGCGGGCGGCACCGCCGCCTTCGTGGATGCCGAGCACGCGCTCGACCCCATCTACGCCGGCAACCTCGGCGTCAACGTGGATGAACTGCTGATCTCCCAGCCGGACACCGGCGAGCAGGCGCTGGAAATCACCGACATGCTGGTGCGATCGGGGGCCGTCGACGTCATCGTGGTGGACTCCGTGGCAGCGCTCACTCCCAAGGCCGAAATCGAGGGCGAAATGGGAGACTCCCACGTCGGACTGCACGCGCGGCTCATGTCCCAGGCCCTGCGCAAGCTCACCGCCAACATCAAGCGCTCCAATTGCATGGTGATCTTCATCAATCAGATCCGCATGAAGATCGGCGTCATGTTCGGCAGTCCGGAAACCACCACGGGCGGCAACGCGCTCAAGTTCTACTGCTCGGTCCGCCTGGATATTCGCCGCATCGGCGCCATCAAGAAGGCCGACGAGGTCCTTGGCAACCAGACGCGTGTGAAGGTGGTCAAGAACAAGCTGGCGCCGCCGTTCAGGATGGCCGAGTTCGAAATCATTTACGGCACCGGCATCTCCCGGGAGGGAGAACTGATCGACATTGGCGTCAGCGAGAACATCGTCGAGAAATCCGGTTCGTGGTACAGCTACCGGGGCGACCGGCTCGGTCAGGGGAAGGAAAACGTGCGCGAATTCCTGCAGACCAACACGGATATTGCCTCGAGCATCGAAACCGAACTGCGTGCCAGACTGTTGCCCGGTTCGCGCGAGGCTCAATCCGTGAATGAGGGCACGGAGGGTGTCGCTCTCAAGCAAGCCTGAATCGACCGACAATCCACTGGAGGAACAGCGTCGCGCCTGCCGCAAGCAGGCGCTGGACCTGCTTGCCCGCCGGGAGCACAGCCGGCTTGAACTGCGCCGGAAACTTCTTGCCCGTTCCCATGCCCGGGACATGGCGGACGAGGTGCTTGACAGGCTGCAGCAGGAAAGGCTTCTGGATGAAGCACGATTCGCGGAGCAATTCGTCCGCAGTCGCACGGGCCGGGGACAGGGACCTGCGAAAATTCGCGCGCAGCTTCTCCAGCGAGGCGTCGGCGACTCGCTCATCGACACTTCCCTGGCAGAGTCCGAGTGCGACTGGGTGGCGCTGGCGGCGGCCGCGAGGCGCAAGCGGTTCGGCGCGGTCCCGCCGAGTGCATACCAGGAACGCGCCCGGCAGGCGCGATTCCTGAAATCGCGGGGATTTGAGTACGGTCAAATCCAGGCAGCGCTGGATTTGGAGCCGGATTCCGATTAGCTTCACGGCTTGCCCGATGAGCACGACATGAAACCGACCACCAACGAACTACGCCAGTCCTTCCTGGACTATTTCCAGGACAGGGGGCATGAGCAGGTCCCCAGCGCACCGCTGGTGCCGGCCAATGACCCCACGCTGCTCTTTACCAACGCCGGCATGGTGCAGTTCAAGGATGTGTTTCTCGGCCGCGAGGAGCGCAAGATCCGGCGTGCGGTCACCTCGCAGCGATGCGTGCGGGCGGGCGGCAAGCACAACGACCTGGAGAACGTCGGCTACACGGCGCGGCATCATACGTTCTTCGAAATGCTCGGCAATTTCAGCTTCGGCGATTACTTCAAGCTCGAGGCGATCGAATACGCCTGGGAGTACGTCACCGGTGTGCTGGGACTACCGCCCGAGCGGCTCTGGTGCACGGTCTACACGGACGACGACGAGGCCGCCGACCTCTGGCTCAGGCACATCGGCGTGGACCCGGCGCGATTCGGGCGCATGGGAGAGAAGGACAACTTCTGGGCCATGGGCGATACCGGGCCCTGCGGACCCTGCAGCGAAATCTTCTACGATCACGGCCCCGGCGTGGCGGGCGGTCCCCCGGGCTCCGCGGACGAAGACGGCGACCGCTTCGTGGAAATCTGGAACCTGGTGTTCATGCAGTTCGACCGCAATGAGGGCGGCGAACTGATTCCGCTTCCCAAACCGTCCGTAGATACCGGCATGGGCCTCGAACGGTTGGCTGCGGTCATGCAGGGCGTTCACTCCAATTACGAAACGGATCTCTTCAGGAACCTTATCCGCGACGCGATGGATGTCACGAAAACGACGCAACCCGAGCATCAGTCCCTTCGGGTCATCGCCGATCACATCAGGGCCAGCTCGTTCCTGATCGTCGACGGGGTGGTGCCCGGGAACGAGCAGCGCAGTTACGTGCTGCGCCGGATCATTCGCCGCGCCCTTCGTCACGGTTATCAACTCGGCGTTCAGGAGCCCTTCCTCTACAGGCTGGTGGCCTCGCTCGAAGCGGAGATGGGCGCGGCCTTTCCCGAATTGACGGTGCAACGGGCCCATGTAGAACGGGTCTTGCGCCGTGAGGAAGAGCGCTTCGCCGAGACGCTTGCCGAAGGCATGCGCATCCTCGAAAGTGCAGTGGAAGGACTCGGCAAGGGTGGCGTCATCCCCGGGGAGACCGTCTTTACCCTCTACGACACGTATGGTTTTCCCAGGGATTTGACCGCCGACTTTGCCCGCAACCGCCATCTCGCCATCGATGAGGACGGGTTCGAGGCGCGCATGGCCGAGCAGCGCAACCGCGCCCGGGCGAGCCGGCGGTTGACAGGTTATGGTGCGGCGCCGCCGATACTGACCGACACCACGACGTTTCTGGGGTACCGGATGCTCGACGGATCGGCCACCGTCAAAGCGCTTTTTGCCGGCGGTGAATCCGTCGACTCGCTAGAGTCCGGAATGGCCGGTGCCGTGGTGCTCGACCGCACGCCGTTCTACGCTGAAGCGGGCGGCCAGATCGGCGATACCGGCACGTTGCGCGGCGGCGGGGCCCTGTTCAAGGTGGAAGACACCATCAGGTTCGGCGAAGCTCATGGCCACCTCGGCATGATGTCCGAGGGCGGCCTGAGCGTGGGCGACAAGGTCGAAGCGCGGGTCGACGCCGAGCGGCGCGCGGCAATCGTGCTCAATCACTCCGCCACGCACCTGTTGCATGCGGCGCTGCGGTCCGTGCTGGGCACCCATGTACAGCAGCGTGGTTCGCTGGTGGCGCCGGACCGGCTGCGATTCGATTTCTCGCACCACGAGCCGGTGACGGACGAGGAGTTGCGGCGCATCGAACGGCTCGTCAATCGGCAGATCCGCCTCAATTCGGACGCGGAAATCACCGAGTTGCCTTACGACGAGGCGATAGCGTCCGGTGCGATTGCGTTCTTTGGCGACAAGTACAGCGGTACCGTGCGCGTGCTCAGGCTCGGTGATTTCTCAATGGAATTGTGCGGCGGTACGCATGTCAACCGCGCCGGTGATATCGGGTTGCTGAAGATCACCTCCGAAACCGGGATCGCAGCCGGTGTGCGCCGGATCGAAGCGGTCACCGGTGAGGGCGCCGAGGAATGGGTGGACGCCAGCGAGGGGCTCTTGCGAAATGTAGCGGGCCTGGTGAAAGGCGCTCGCGACGACGTGGCCGACCGGGTCGCCCAGTTGGTGGAGCGAAACCGGGGGCTTGAGCGCGAGGTGCAGGCGCTCAAGGGTCAACTGGCAAGCGGCGGCGGGCGCGACCTGCTGGCCGAGGCCGTGGAGGTGAAGGGCGTGAAGGTGCTCGCGACGCGCATCGACGGGGTCGATCCGTCGCCGTTAAGGGACGCCGCAGACAAGCTCCGGAGTCAATTGGGAACAGGTGTGGTGGTAATCGGCAGCGTCCAGGGCCGCAAGGTCCGTCTGGTGGCCGACGTTTCCAAAGACCTCACGGAATCGCTCCACGCGGGGCGGCTTGTCGGTGCGATAGCCAAACGGGTCGGCGGCAAGGGAGGCGGGCGAGCCGATTTCGCCCAGGCAGGCGGAACGCAGCCCGAGAACCTCGACGAAGCGTTGGCCCTGGTTGCGTCGCAAGTCTCGAGCGCGCTGGGGTAAGTCCACCGGCGGTCGTGTCCCGGGTAGCGTCGCAGTCTAATCCAATACCGACATGAGCCTGAACGGGGAGGTTGACTTGAGGTGTAGGCGGAGTCGGGATCGGTATTGAAAGTACCTCTATCCTGGGGCACGGACGGTCTCGATACAAGCCCT
>LXNI01000742.1_pt1 | contig 35130 bp, 31 predicted proteins | sample 809091 | NCBI WGS metagenome assembly LXNI01 (sample SAMN04870527, study PRJNA318959) | sponge metagenome | biome: 01000161; feature: marine sponge reef; material: water | host: Sarcotragus foetidus | place: Greece: Milos, Mediterranean Sea | collected 2013-05-29 | depth 5-7 m
GGGTGCGGGGCGCCCCGCACCCGCACGAGCAGACCTCTTTACCGAGGCGGTGGCCTACGGAGTGTGTCGTGGGTACAGTCGGAGCGTGGCTGGACACGAGAGTACTGGAGCTTCGAGCGTGCTCACGCAGCTTGTCCTCCGTGATCGCCACAAAGCGCTGGGCGCGCGCTTCGCACCCTTCGCTGGTTGGGAGATGCCGCTCCAGTACGAGGGCATCGTGGGCGAACACACTGCGGTGCGCGAACGCGCCGGGGTTTTCGATGTCTCACACCTGGCGCGGGCCTGGGTGGAGGGGCCGGAGGCGGCGGGTCTGCTGCGATCGGTCACGACCTTCGACGTTACGGCGCTGCCGGTAGGCAAGGCGCACTACTCCCTCTACTGCAACGAGAGCGGAGGCATCGACGACGACATCTTCATCTACCACCTGCCGGGCGAGCGCTGGCTCGTTATCCACAACGCGGCGAACGCGGACGCGGACTTCGAGCGGCTGCGGGCCGTCGCCGGCAGCGCCGCCTCGGAGGTCACGCCGGAGACGGTGATGCTGGCCGTGCAGGGGCCCGACGCCGTAGGCATCCTGAGCAAGGTGCTGGGCGATGGCTTCGCGGGGTTGGAGCAGCGCGACTGCGCCGAGCTGGACTGGGGCGGGACGCCGGTGCTCGTGGCCCGCACGGGCTACACCGGCGAGGACGGCGGGGAGTGCATCGTCGGGGCCGAGCAGGCGGGGGCGCTCTGGGACGCTTTCACCGCGGCGGGCGCGGCGCCGGCGGGGCTGGGCGCGCGCGACACACTGCGGCTGGAGGCGGCGCTGCCGCTTCACGGCAACGACATCGACGCGACGACGCACCCCTACGAGGCCGGACTTGGTTTCGCGGTGACCCTCGACGACGAGGCGCCCTTTACGGGCCGGGAGGCGCTGGTCGAGGCGAAGGCGGAGCCCCGAACGCGGCGGCTCGCGCACCTGCAGGCGCAGGAGCGAGGCGTGCTGCGGGCGGGATTCGCGGTGCATGAGCCGAGCGAGGAGGAGCCCGTGGCGCACCTCACGAGCGGGGCCTTCAGCCCTAGCTTGCGCCTCGGCATCGGCATGGCCTACCTTCCCGTGCGGCTTGCGAAACCCGGCGTCACGCTCGAGGTGGATGTGCGCGGCCGCGCGCTCCCCGTCGAGGTTGTCCGGCGCCCGTTCTACCGAAAGCAGAGGCAGTCATGACGATGGACCACGAAACCCCCGACACCCTCCTCTACACGCCTGAGCACGAGTGGCTGCGACGTGACGAAGGAAGCCCGGACGAGGCCGTGATCGGCATCACAGACTTCGCCCAGGACCAGGTGGGGGACGTGGTCTACCTGGACCTGCCGGCCGCGGGCGACCAGGTCACGGCGGGCGAACGCTGCGGCGAGATCGAGTCCGCGAAGACCGTCTCGGACTTCTACTCGCCGGTCAGCGGGGAGGTGGTGGCCGCCAACGGGGAGCTTGAGGAGCGACCGGAACTGGTAAACGAATCGCCCTACGACGACGGCTGGATTATCCGCGTGCGCATCGCCGACGAGTCGGAGCTTGAAGGGCTGCTCGACGCCGCAAGTTACCGCGCCCAGCTTCCGGAGAACTGACGTTGACGGCGCCGTCCCTCGGTGGCTCGCCGCATCCGTACATCCCGGCCACCGAGGCGGATCGGGCGCGGATGCTGGAACGCATCGGCGTGGCCGACCTCGACGCGCTGTTCGCCGACCTGCCGGCGGCCATGCGCGACCCCGCGATCGACCTGCCGCCGGCGCTTACCGAGCCGGAACTGATCGCGCTGCTGGAAGAGCGCGCCGCCGAGAACACTGGCCCGTCGCGACCAAGCTTCCTCGGGGCGGGCGCCTACCAGCGCTCAATCCCGGCCGTCGCCGCCCACCTCACGTCACGCTCGGAGTTTGTGACGGCCTACACGCCCTACCAGCCGGAGATCAGCCAGGGGACGCTGCAGTCGGCGTTCGAATACCAGTCGATCGTGTGCGAACTGACGGGCATGGACGTGTCGAACACGGGCCTCTACGACGTCGCCAGCGCGACAGCGGAGGCCTGCCTCCTGGCCGCGCGGGCCACGAGGCGGCACGCGGTCGCGCTGCTGGAACCGATTCACCCCGGCACCGTCGAGGTCGTGCGGACCTACACGCGCGGCGCGGGGCTGCGGGTCGACGTGGTGTCGGCGGCGGATGCGGCAAGCGAGGACCACGCCTGCCTCGTCGTTCAGCAACCGGACTTCCTCGGGGCGATCGTCGACCTCGAACCGCTGGCCGAGACGGCCCACGCGAACGGCGTGCTGCTGGTAGCGGTAGCCGACCCCTTCGCCCTGGGCCTGCTGCGATCGCCGGGCGAGGCGGGGGCCGACATCGTGACGGGGGAGGGGCGGGACCTGGCGGGGGCGCCGGGCTTCGGCGGACCGTCGCTGGGGCTGTTCGCCGCGCGCTCGCCCTTCATGCGGCAGATGCCCGGCCGGATCGTGGGGCGCACGAAGGAGCTGAACGCACCACCAGAGGGGGGCGAGCCGCGCACCGGCTACGTGCTCACCCTGCAGGCGCGCGAGCAGTTCATCCGACGTGAGCGCGCAACCTCGAACGTCTCGACGGCACAGTCGCTGATCGCGCTCGCCTTCACCATCACCGTGCAGGCGCTCGGGCCCCGCGGCCTGCGCGATGCGGCGGAGCTGTGCTACCAGCGCGCGCACGACGCCGCGAGGCGCATCGCCGCGCTCCCCGGCTACGAGACGCCGGAGCGCGGACCGTGGTTCCAGGAGTTCCTGGTGCGCGGGCCCGTGCCCGCCCCCGAACTCGCCGCGAGGCTTTCGGCGCAGGGCATCGGGCCGGGGCTCGATGTCTCGGGACGACCCGAGCCCGAGGCTCGCGACGCCCTGCTCTTCGCCGTGACCGAGGCGACGCCGGACGCGCACGTCGATGCGCTGGTCGAGGCGCTGGCGGCGATCGGAGGCGACGCGTGAGCCTGCCACGACCCAACGGCGAGGATTTCGGCGCGCGTCTCAGCTTCGACCGCGGCAGCCCCGGCCGGCGGGCAGTCGACGTGCCCGCGTGGGGCGGGGAGGAGACGCCGCTGCCGGATGCGGGCCTGCTGCGCGATTCGCTGCGGCTTCCCGAGCTGAGCCAGGGCGAGCTCGTGCGCTATTACACGGCGCTCTCCACACGGAACTACGGGATCGACTCGGGCACCTACCCGCTGGGGTCGTGCACGATGAAGTACAACCCGAAGGTCGACGACCTGGTGGCGTCGCTGCCGGGGTTCGCGGGGGCGCACCCGCAGGCTCCGGCGGAGGAGGCGCAGGGCACGCTGCGCACGCTGCTGGAGCTGCGGCAAGGTCTGGGCGAGGCCACGGGCCTGCCCGCCGTCAGCCTCGCGCCCGCGGCCGGGGCGCAGGGGGAGCTGGCGGGCGTGCTGATGATCACGCGCGCGCTCGAGGACCGGGGCGAGCTGGAGACGCGCCGCCGCATCCTCGTACCCGACTCAGCGCACGGCACGAACCCGGCGACCGCCGCGATGGCCGGTTTCGCGGTCACGCAGATCCCGACGGCGGCCGACGGCTCGCTCGACCGGGCGACGATCGAGCAGGAACTGGACGCGAGCGTCGCGGCGGTCATGGTCACGGCGCCGAACACGCTGGGTCTGTGGGAGCAGGGCATCGAGGAGGTGGCGAACCTGATCCACGATGCGGGCGCCTACCTCTACGGTGACGGCGCCAACTTCAACGCGATCATGGGTCGCGTGCGCTACGGCGACCTCGGGTTCGACGTGGTCCACCTGAACCTGCACAAGAGCTTCAGCACGCCTCACGGGGGCGGCGGTCCGGGCGCGGGACCGGTCTGCTGCAGCGCGGAGCTGGCACCCTACCTGCCGACCCCGGTGCTGGAGGAATGCGAGGACGGAGTCGTGCGGCTGGCCGCGCCGGAGCGCAGCATCGGCCGGCTGCAGCAGTTCCACGGGAACGCAGGCGTCCTGATCCGCGCCTACGCCTACATGCGCGCGCTCGGCCTCGAAGGGCTGCGGGCGGTCTCAGGACAGGCGGTGCTCAACGCCAACTACCTGCGCTCGCTGCTGCACGGCTACTACGACCTGCCCTACGACCGGCCCGTGCTGCACGAGGTCGTGTTCTCGGGGTCGCGCCAGCGGCGCGAGCACGGCGTTCGTACCTACGACATCGCCAAGCGTCTCATCGACCACGGCTTCCACCCGCCGACCGTTTACTTCCCGCTCATCGTCGAGGAGGCGCTGATGATGGAGCCGACGGAGACCGAGCCGCCCGAGGCGATCGAGGCGTTCGCGGAGGCGATGATCGCGATTGCGGAGGAAGCGGAACGCGACCCGGACACGCTTCACGCCGCACCCCTCACCGCCCCCATCGGCCGCCTCGACGAGGCGACTGCCGCCCGCCGCCCGGTGCTGCGCTGGCAGGAGGCGGAGGCGGAGGCGGAGGGCTCGTAGTCTCGGGCAGAGCTGGCGCTCTGCGCGGGATGACGCCTGGAACGACTGCGCAGAGGCCCCTGCGGCGCCTGGCAGGGGTGTCAGCAGGGGCCTGACATCGGCTGCTCGGAGTCAACAACTGACAACAGACACTTGAATCGAGTCAGCCATCTCTTCGAAGAACGCCTGGACCTCCTCTTCGTGCGCTTCGATCTCAACGTTCTCGCGCTTCAAGCGCTCGGAGGTCTCGAAATTGAGCGATCCAACGGTGGCGGCTCCTCGCTTCAATTCGAACTCCACGATCGCCCAACAGCACATGCCTTCTCCTTGTGGGCAGCCGGCCTGTACCAGGGCGGTATCCGCGATGAGGTGCGTTCCTTCTGGGAACTCAGGGATACGTACACGGAAGAAAGCCCAGTTGACCCTGATGATGTAGTACCCAGGGCGCAGGTCTTCGAGGCTCTCCTTGAGAGTCGGGGATTCCGGTGACGTTTGTGTCGGCGTGGGGCTGGGCGTCGAAGTTGCCGTTGGTGGCGGCGTGGGGCTGGGTGCCGAAGTTGCCGTCGGTGGCGGCGTGGGGCTGGGCGTCAAAGTTGACGTTGGCGGCGGCGTCGGGCTGGGCGCCGAAGTTGCCGTGGATGTCGCCTGCGGAGTCGAAGCAGGGTCAGGAGGCGCATCTCCGCAAGCCCCAAAGGCGAACGCCAACGCTGCCGCAAGAACGAGTGCTTTCACCCCCTGCTCCCAACCCCCACCGGGGTCAATCTTGGCGTGCCTCCGTGCAAACTGCAACGGGCCGTGGAGCGGACGCGGCGATCGCCACCCCTTCGCTAAGAGCCGCTCCTGCATAGCTCTTGCGGACAGCGTGCGCCGATCGCCGCATGTCCTTCGGGCGCAACTTCGCGCGGCCGGGGGGTCGGAGTTGGACTTGCGGAATACGTTCCTGCGAGGATCAAGCCATGGCGGGTAGCGAAAGTCAGGGTCTTGTCCAGACCGTGCTGGGGCCCGTGGGCCCCTCCGAGCTTGGTCCCACCACCACCCATGAGCACCTCCACGTGGACATCTCCTTCCTGTTTCGCCCTGCCCGGCACTCGCCATCGCGGGAGCTGGAGGATGCTCCCATCGAGCTGAAGAACCTGGGATGGATACGGCGCAACTACTACAGCAACCGTCCCAATCTGCAGTTGATGGATGTGGACACCGCCATCGAGGAAGTGCGGATGTACGGAGCCGCCGGCGGAGGCGCGATCGTGGATGCGACCACGACGGGCATCGGGCGCGACCCTTCCGTGTTGGCCCGAATCTCGCGCGAGTCGGGAGTACACGTCGTCATGGGCGCCGGCTTCTATGTGGACGCGGCCCACCCCGAGGACATGAGTGAGCGGAGTGTGGAAGACCTGGCGACCGAGATTGCCGGCGACCTGACGGAAGGGGTCGACGGCACGGGCATCAAGGCGGGCATCATCGGGGAGGTCGGCTGCAGCTGGCCGCTCACGCCGAACGAGCGCAAGTCGCTGGCGGCAGCGGCACTGGCGCAGCGGGAGACCGGCGCCGCGATCTTGATTCACCCAGGCCGAAACCCGGGCGCCCCCGCCGAGATACTGGAAGTGCTGGCGAAGGGCGGCGCGGACCTGCCCCGGGTGGTCATGGGACACCTGGACCGCACCGTGTTCGATTTCGACACGCTTCGGCGCATCGCCGAGTCGGGCTGTTACCTCGAGTGGGACCTGTTCGGCAACGAGGGGTCGTACTACCCCCAGGCCGACATCGACATGCCCAGCGACGCCCAGAGGCTGGACTTCATCAGACGCATTGCCGACGCGGGCTATTGCGACCGGGTGGTTCTGGGGCAGGACATCTTCACCAGGCACCGGCTGGTGACGTACGGCGGGCACGGCTACGGCCACATCCTGCAGAACATCGTTCCCACGATGAGGCGCAAGGGCTTTTCGGAAGCAGAGATTCGGGCGATTACGGTGGACAACCCGGCCGGCATCCTCACGCTCGCCTGACCGCTCCGGGGGTATCGTGGTGAGCATGCATCGCATGGCCGCTCAGGCACGCTGAAGGCCCTGTGCCAGAGGAGGTTCCGGCATGAAGTTCGCGGCGTTCACGACCGTGGCGGGTTCCGCTGGAGAGGCTTCCAACGCCGAGGAACACATCGACAATCTCAGGCAACAGACCATCCTGGCGGAGGAGCTGGGATTCGAGGCGATGTGGCTCGGGGAACACCACTTCGGGCCCTATGCGGTGGGCGACCTGCCGAACCCGATCCTGCTCGGCGCGGACCTCGCGGCGCGGACGTCCAGGATCCGCATCGGGCAGATGGCGAACATCGCTCCGTGGTGGCATCCGATACGGCTCGCCGAGGACATTGCGATCCTGGACAACCTGACCGGCGGACGCGTGGAGGTTGGCTTCGGCAGGGGCATCTGGCCGTACGAGGGGCCACAGTTCCATCCCAACGCGGACCCGCGGAAGGACGCGGAGAACCGGGAGCTCTTCCAGGAGACGGTGGAGATCGCGCGGGAGATCTGGACCAACGAGTACTTCTCGTACCAGGGGACCAACTACCACTTCCCCGCCGACGGCACGGCCTTCTCCCACCCGCTATATCCGCCCAACCCTGCCTGGCAGGACGGGGAACGGGTGACGAAGCTTCGGGTGACTCCGAGGCCTTACCAGAAACCCCACCCGCCGCTGTGGATGACCGTCTCCACGGACCGGTCCGTGACGACCGCGGCCGAGATGGGGCTGAAGGCGTGCTACTGGCAGCCCCCGGCGCGCAGGATCCGGGAGCGGATGGAGCTCTATGCGCAGGTCAGGGCCGAGCGGGAGGGGAGACCCTTCGCCCTCGCAGAAGACCAGGCGGTGATGCGTTCCACGTATGTCGCCTCCTCGATGGAGGAAGCCCGGCGGGATGCCGAAGAGAGCATCATGTCGGCGTTCGTCTTCAACGACCCGTTTCGCGGCAGGCAGGTGTTCACCAACCCCGGCGAGGTCCTGGGCGACGACGTGCAGCTCGACTGGGACTTCCTGGAGCCCCGGAGCCTGCTTGTCGGTTCCCCCGAGGACGTGGTGGGGAAGATCGAGGAGCTACGGGAGGTCTGTCACCTTGACTACCTGCTGGTCGAGTTCTCACACATGGGAATGCCCCTGGCCAAGTCGCTGAGGAACCTGGAGACCTTTGCCACCAGGGTGATGCCACGATTCGTCGGCGACAGCTAGCAGGGCGGGTAACGGGGGCTGTCAGGTGCCCGGACCTGGTAGCGGAAGTACCGCTCAGGCGTGCTTGACAGCCTGTCTGGAGCGCCACTTCCAAGGCCAAGAGGAAGGGCCTCCCATCTTGTCCCGCTTTGGTGGCCTAACTTGACGGTAGGAAGTACCACCTTCGAGGGGCTGGTCAGCCTCTAGCAAGCATGCGAGCGCGACTCCACCGTCGGCCCAGCTACCCGGGGTAGCCGGGCGGGGCCGTTGCGATCGGACGCGAAGGACCAGGGCCCGCACCCACCTCAGCGGGCCTCAAAGACGCCGCGTCCACCGTTCTCTCCTTCCACATGAAGGTCGTGGCCGGCGAGCAGCCGCACATCTGCATCGCGCTTTCGTTCTGACAGGCCCTTGCACAGCGTGCGCACATAGTTCACTATTGCGCTTCACCTACCGGAAGAGATTAGTACATCCTAATCTACCCGCATGGGAGCGACTGTGAAGAGCACTTCCCCGTCCGCGTTCCGCCCTGCCCGGCTGCGACATGTCCTGACCGTGCTCGCCCTGGCGATTGCTCTTGCTATTGCTGCTGCCGCTGGCTGGGCCTGTGGCGATGACGAGGAAACCATCACGGTCTACTCGGGACGCAGCCAGAACCTGATTGGCCCCCTGCTTGAGCGATTCGCGGAGGACACCGGCATCGATGTCCAGGTGCGCTACGGCGGCTCGACCGACCTCGCCCTGCTCCTCCAGGAGGAAGGCGACAGGACCCCCGCCGACGTGTTCATCTCCAGGAGCCCCGGCCCCATCGGCTTCCTCGCCGAACGAGACCTGCTGGCGGAGCTCGACGACGACGTCCTCGGGCTCGCCCCCTCCAGCCCCTCCGGCTACTGGGTCGCGCTGACCGGGCGCCAGCGCGTGCTCGTCTACAACAAGGAGCTGTTCGACCCGGCCGACCTCCCCACCTCTATCCACGAACTCACCGAGGAGAAGTGGCTCGGACGCGTCGCCCTCGCCCCCACGAACGGCTCGTTCCAGGATTTCTTCACCCTCTTCCGCATCTCCGAAGGCGACGACGACGCCCTCGCCTGGCTGACCGCTCTGCACGACGGCGGGGCGCCCGTCTATCCCAACAATGTCTCCATCGTGCAGGCCGTGGCCCGCGGCGAGATCGAGCTGGGGCTCGTCAACCACTACTACAACCTGCGCATTAAGGTGGAGGACCCCTCCACCCCCAGCGAGAACCACCGCTTCCGGGAGGGCGATCCCGGCGGCGTCACGATCGCGACCGCCATCGGCGCCACCGCCTCCGGCGACAAGGACGTTGCCCAGAAGCTCATCCGGTTCCTTACCAGCAAGGTTGCGCAGGAGTACTTCGGCCAGGCGAACTTCGAGTACCCGCTCGCCACGGGCATCGAGCTTGAAGGGGTCGCGCAGTCGCCCGGACCGGTCGATCTCGGCGAGTTCGACCGTCTCGGCACCAGTCTGGAACGCACCATCGAGCTGATCCGCGAGGCCGGCTTCGAGCCATAGGGCTCGCGCCGGAAAGGAGGGAGTCGGTGTACCTCTGCATCTGTCAGGCCGTGACCGTCGTGGAAGTGCACAAGCTCATCGAAGCGGGTATCCGCGCCTTCGACGAGCTTGTCGATCGCTTCTCCCTCGGTGGTGAGCACGAAGGTTCTCGGTGTTGTCCAGTCTGGTGGGCCAAGGCGTCCTGATTTGCGAACTTTTCGCTGGGTGGTTCGTATCTGAGGACTCGGGCAGGCGCCCCCGTAATTGCCCGCACGCCCCGCCTTCCTCTCCCTGCGGCATCCGGTGGCTGACGCGTGGCCCTCTACCTTCTGCGAGCTCGCTCCTGCACATACGTGCTGCGTGCGCCATCCCGTCGCACCTCGTCTCGACCTGATCCCGGGGTCCAGCCTCAAAGTTCGTAGCGGCGTCTACCCCGGCGTCGCTCCCTACCCGCCCGGCCCGGGAACGACTATCTCCAGCCGGTTAGACAGAGTCCTGTCGTCGCTGGTGCAGAGAGCCCCTTCTGCCTCGCAGTCCGTCGTCGGCGGCAGGACGATGGTTACCGCGCCGTTCCCGTCAGGCGTGACGCTGATCTCCCACCTCACGTTGTCGCTGTCGCTGCTCCCCCGCTCCAGCCGCCGCGCCTTAACGACCTCGCCTCCCGTGACCGTGAAGGCGTGATCGCGAAGGGTTCTGTAGCTCAGGTGGATCTGTTCGCTGAATCGCAGCTCGAAGGTGACGGTCGCGCTGCCGTCGTGGGACTCAGGCACATCGTGGACGCTGGCGGTCAGGGCGGGTGTCTCGCCCTCCTGCAGCGCAGCCGCCACCGTGGCTGTCGCCGCGCTGGTCAGCGCCTCCTCGTAGCCGGCGAGGTCGGTGAATGACACCCGCACCTTGATCGTCTTGCCCGTGTCGCCTTCGACCAGCGTGTAGCTGGACCCGGTAGCCTCGCTGATCTCCGTGTCGGAGTCACCGTCGCTCGCGATCCACTGATAGGCGATTGTGTCGCTGTTGACCCCGTTGCCGTCGCTGATCCCCAACGTGCTCGTCGTAAGGGTTTGGCCCACGCGCGCGACACCTTCAATCGAGGGCGCGCCGCTGGGCGCATCGTTCTGTCGCGGGACCGTCACCTCGAGCCGGCTGGAGAGCGGCCTGCCCTCCTGGGTGCAGACGGCCCCGTCCGACTCGCAGTCCGTGGTGGGCGGCAGCACGATGGTCACCGAGCTGTTGCCGGCCGGTGCGACGTGGATCTGCCAGCGCACGTTCTTCCCGTGCTCCAGCCGATTGGCCTTGACCACCTCGCCACCCGTTACGGTGAAGGCGTGATCGCGCAGGGTGCGGTAGCTGACGGGGAACTCTTCGCTGAAGTGCAGCTCGAAGGTGATCGTCGCGCTGCCGTCATGGTGCGCCGGCACGTCGTGGGCGGCGGCGGTGAGCAGGACGGGGGTGTCGTTGGTGACGGCCTGGCCGGCGAAGGACGCTACGGCGTTGCCGGCGAGGTCGCGGAGCCTCGCAGCCGACTCGTCCGCGGGGGCGGTGTAGGCGATGGTGACCGCCTCGCCCGCGACGACTGGTGTTGCCAGGGTCAGGGTCACGCTGCTGCCCGATGCTGTCACCGTGCCCACCGCGCGGCTCGCGCCTGCCGCGGTCACGGCGAGTGTGGACGTGGAGGGGAGGGCATCCGTGTCCAATGCTTCGTCGAAGGTGAGCGCCAGCTCGGCGCCGTCGACCGCGGCCGAGGTGAGAAGCGGCGCGGTGGTGTCGCCGGGCGTGGTGTCGCCGGGCGTGGTGTCGCCGGGCGTGGTGTCTTCCTCGCCGGGTGCCCCGCCCTTGCCAGGTGCGCTGCCCTCGCTGCGGGTGCCGGGTGTCCCGCCCTTGCCAAGTGCGCCGCCCACGCTGCGGGCGTTTGAACCCTGCGTCACCGTGCCGAGGTGCCCGAGCAGCGCGTCGAAAGTAGTCACGCTGCTGCGGATGGTCCCGCCGCCGAGGGTGAGGCTGTTCGGGGTCACCGCCATGTCGTCGTGCGATCCGACGCCCGCGGCCAGCGTGTACGCGAAGGTTAGCGTCGTGGTGCCGCTGCCGCTCTCGTACGCGGCGCTGTGCGGGTCGCCTCCCGGTCCCCCCAGTTCGATTCCGACCGACGGTGTGCCCCCGCTCGTATCGACGATCACGCTTTCGCTGAAGGTCAGCGCGACGCGCACGGTCTCGCCCTCGCTCCAGGTCCCGTCGCTGCCGGCTCCGCTCAGGACGGGCGTCCCCTCGACCGCCGGTGGATCGGCCTCGGCGCTTCCGCCGATCCTCTCTGCCGCCCTGATCTCGATCATGAATGGATCCCCTCCGGCGACCCAGGGCAAGTTGGCGGGTTCTTCATCAATCCTCAGTTGACGCACACGGGCGTTGTTTTCAATCGACCAGCCCGGCTCTGCGACCTCGTTGTGGGGGCTGAGGCTGGTGCCGAAGGCGGGATAGCAGCAATGATCCTTAAGGCCTCCCTTGATCACGACGTAGTAGTCCGTATTGGCTGCGAGCGTTTGGAATTCCGCCGAGGGTGTGAAGACCACGACGTGCGCCGCCCGGTTGGGTTCCAGGATCACCGGTTCAAACCTGATGAGACCCGTGGTTGCGCCGGGGTTGCCCCTCGCTATGTATACCACCGGCCGTGTTGTTCCATAGCGGGTTGACAACCTCATGGCAACGTCGTGCAGGATGTAACCGCCGGAGTGGGGCCCCGTACGGAATCCCTGCGCCATGTCGAAATCCTTCAACCCCCTACTCATCGCGGAGTCTCCAGGCAAGATGTTGCTGACAAATGAGTCCGGCGCCCGCTCGTAGGGCGGATTAATTGGCGGGGGGGCGGGCGTCACATCGACCTTTACGGTGTAGTTCTCGCTCGTGTTCCATAATCTGTCCTGCACCTTGAACGTGAACGTCGCGAACTCGACCCCGGATCCGGTTCCCGGTGTGCGGTACTTGAGGACACCGAGATCGAAGGCCTGGACAATTATCTCCGTAGGCAGGTGGCGCTCAAGCAGGCGCGTTCCGTTCAAAACGACCCAGCCCCTGTTTTCGGCTGGCAGGGAGGTGACCAGGATCCTGGTCTGCGCGTGCCCATGGGGGCTCTGGTAGCGGATGTCGCTCGTTGTGAACGTGTGCTCGCCGCCCTCGCGTACGGTGATCCTGGTGTCCGCCGAGGTCGGCGGCGCGGGCCGCTCGACGATTTGGACTCTCTTCCGCTGGTGTTCGTTCCAGGTGAGTCCGGGGTCGGACCACGTGAACTCGAAGTTATTGTCGTGCACCCCAGAGCGCCGCTGGGCGGCGTCGGCAAGCGCGAACCACTTGACCTGGTTCCCCGCCGGATGCCCCAGCGCGAGCATCATGCCCGGGTTGTTGGTGATGTTGTCGTCCTGTCCCGCAGTATGGGACAGCCAGAGCCTCAGTTCCGACGTCCCTGCATTCGTGTCCGTCTCGATCTGAAGGATTTCCACCCTCCAGTCCGAATCGTCAATCTCGAAGCCGTTGCCCGTGATCGTCGCGCTCGTTGTCAAAGAACTGTCGTAGCCAATGACGTTGCCGGTGTCCGTCGAACGTGGGGCGCCCAGCTGTATCATGGCGCACCAGTGTTCGGCGGGTATGGCGTCTTTGATCTTGCTTTCCGCGTTCCCGCAGTGGTTGGTGTTCAGCCGTGCCGTCGCGGTCTTGAAGATGGAGACGGTATAGACCGCCCTCTCTGTGCCGTTGCTCACCCTGACCTTGAAGCGGTTGTTCCCTCTATAGAGGTTAAACTGGAAGCCGGGAGTGTCGCGGTTCGCATCGGCGAGAACCCTGTCGGAGCCGTTAAGATACGTGACGGTCGAGGTCGGGTCGTCCGGCGTCGCCGTCAACGTGACCTGGTTCACTTGGGTGTTGTACACCGCCGCGTTGTAGGACAGTACTTCAGGCGAAAAGGCCGGACGGAGCGAGAAGTCCGAGCGGAGCGCGCCGCTGCTCATCCCCAGCTCGGCCAGCCTCGCAAGGCGCGTACCACTGATCGTGTCCGTACCCGAGGGATACGCCTCGCTGGTGCGTTCCTCGGAGCCGCCCTTGCTGTCGGTGAAAGACACCTTCACCTTCACCTTTTTCCCTGTGTCGGCCGCAACCAGCCTGTACGTGCGGGATGTCGCACCGGAGATTTCCGTATCGGTGGCGCCGTCCACGCGCACCCACTGGAAGGAATAGCCGGTCGGGAAGTCGGTAGCCGGAAGACCGTTCGCATCGGCGATGTCGCCCGTGCCCGCCGTCAGGAGCTGGCCCAGGCTGGCCGTGCCGCTGATCGCCGGGGCGCCCGTGGCGGCGACGGCGCCGCGCAGCAGCCTCAACGGAACGAAGTCGTCCTCCGATAAGGACAGGCCGGGGAGGGCCATATTCAGGTCAATGCCCGAAACAATGAAGTTCGCCGTCGGGTCGTTGAAGGTTGTGGTTTGCCGGTTCCCGGCCCTGCCGATCTCCAGCGTGAAGGTGCCCGGGCCGAGCAGGCCGTCAGGCGGTCTTGTGCCAGCGGCTCTGTTGAGACTAAAGAGAAGGTTAGGTCCGGTGTCCACCACTCGGGTTATGCGGATGGTGGCCGTGCTGCGGTTGAATGTAGTGGGCGTCAGGCTGCCGAAATGCGGAGGGGAGCGGTCGGGGCCCACAAAACCGGCATTCGTTCCGGAAGTTCCTACCTTCATGGCGCCGCACCAGATCTCATCGGGATCCGTCGGGTCGCAATGACCGTCGTGCGTCAGGGGGTCGCCGTTCAGTTGCATCAACAACGTGCTGCCACGGAGGACGTCCCAGTTTCCGTTGCCCTGCACCCAGGAGATCGCATCCCCAATGCTCCAACCGATTTGGCTGCCGGTGTCCTCCGCCAGTCCGCTCCGTCTCACACGCAGGTTACCGGCGCTGGTCTGGACCACAAGCCAATAGGTCCGGTTGGGGTCGAGCTTGAACTCCGACGGGCTGCTGAACGTGTACAGCCCGAACTCGGTCTCCGACAAACTGCCGATGTTCGACGGATTGGTGAGGGTGTGCAGCGTCGCCACGCCGGGTCTCCCCCTGTTCTCGCCGCGGATGCTCACCACCGGCACTACTGAGGAGGCGCCGTCTAACCTGAGCGTGACCGACTTCAGCGAGTAGCCCCAGTAGCTATCACCCGTCCTGAACGATGTTGCAACGCGGGTGGTCGGTGAAACTGCCGAGTCAACACTATTCTCGTCGTCCAGGTTGGCCACCAGCGGCCGGGGGAGGACCCTGCCCTGCAGGGACATCTCGTATGAGAAGTTTGCAGATGACCACGCCCCTGGGACGCCTCCACTTGGAATGGATCTGCTGCGGATGCAGTAGCAGATGCTCCATTCGGGCTGTGACTCGGGACCCTCGCCCGGACCAGTAGCCACCCCCCGGGTAGAAACCCTCACGCTGCTTCCGGTGGAGAGGGCTGAGATCCAGTAGGTAGTGCCCGACGACAGTCTGGTCTGCGCCGGAGCGGTGAACGTATACGCCCTGCGGGTGCTACTCATGCTGCCGATGTTCGAAGGATTGTTGAAGGTGAACAGCTTCTCGTGGGGCGCACCCGCCCTGTCGCTGTAGAGACTGATGGTCGTCGCCACGGTTCCGCTCTGAGCGTTTGCCATTAAGAGCGTCACTGAAGCCAATTCATAACCGCCGGGGTTCCTCCCGGTGGTGATACGGGATGCGCGCTCATTCGTCCTATTACCGATGTCGGGTCCCACTTGAACAGTGCCCGTTGTGCCCACACCCACGTTGGTCACCAGGGTCACTTCGCTCTGGGCGTCGCTCTGCGCCTCGGCCGGCGCGGGGTCCGGCACCAGCGATCCGCCCAGCACGAGGACGGCGAGCACCGCCGCCAGCAGGAGGCGGGGCACCCGCCACCGCCCGCTCACTTCCGCGTACCTGCTACTGGATATTCGTGCGGTGTGTGCCATCACGTCAGGTCTCCTTCAGGCACGAGCAACTGCTCGTGGGTGACGACCCGACCGGCGTTGACGGAGAGTGTGACGAGCAGCCGGTACTCCGTGGCGGTGAGTTTGACCGGGCGGTCGGCGACGCTCACCCGGCGGGTGGCGTAGTCGATGTGCAGGTCGCCTAGTGTTCCAGGCCAAGGTCACGCTCTACATTCGACCTCTCACGACGACCCGTGCGCTCCCCTACAGGGCGGGACAAGGGTCGGCGATGGATACCGACAACGTACGTCAGGTGCACACCTGTCTGCGAGGGCAATTTGTACCAACCCAGGATGGTAATTGTGTGCCCCTGATAGTGGGAAAAAGCACCATCCATCGCCCGCTCTGGTTCATACCGGCCATGTGGCCCTGCGAGACATGGCGAGCAGCGGCTCGTCAAGCTATTCGGCCAGGGCGAAGGGCTGCCCGTACACGCGTCCGGGGCAGGTACGAGCGGGGACGCTAGTGAAGGAACTCTCCGACAGGTGTGCGCTGCCCCCGCCAAACGCACGGGAAGCTGCTGGGGCGCTAATGTCCAAAGGCGGAGAGATGGCCGAAGATGAGGAAGAAAGGGAGCAGGTTCTTCCTGTGGTTTTGCCCACGCACTCCCGGTGTGCCGTCGAGATGCAGCGCGGAAGCAGCGGGATTCCGCAGAACTCCGCGTCCGTTTACGAACCCAAGTCCAGGACCAGAGTGAAGGTTCTCGGTGTTGTCCAGTCTGGTGGGCGATACTGGATTCGAACCAGTGACCTCTGCGATGTCAACGCAGCGCTCTAACCATCTGAGCTAACCGCCCACGGGCTGATCAGCCTAGCGCGTTTTTCGTTCAAACGCCTCTGCCGAGCGGTGGGTCGCCGACCTTGGCATACTCCTGCGTCGTATGCGTAGGGGTCGACGATATTACGAGCCCTGACCCCTCGACCGCTCCGCACGGCTGGCTATACTCGAAGGCGGACAGTCACAGACTTGAGAGGCGACGACCGGGACGAGTAGCCGCCAACCCCCAGAGAGCCGCGCCACTGGCTGGAAGCGCGGCGACCGGCGGCGAACACCACCCGCGAGCCTGCGCCCGAAGCCCCCGGCGGATAGGCGCGCACGGTTGGCCCCGTTAGCGGCCGCAACGAGCCCGCGCATGCATGAAGTCACAGCGCGGGGAATCAGGGTGGGACCACGGACCGCGCGCCGTCCCTGAGGCGGCGCCAGAAACGTTCGGGGGAGTCCCAGCCATGCCAGAACCGATCGAATCCCACGTCGACCTTGCCGACCTCCCGCAGGAGGAGCGGCTGGCGCGCATGCGCCACTCAGCCGCGCACGTCCTTGCGGAGGCGATGGTCGAGCTGATGCCGGAAGCCGAACTGGGCATCGGGCCGCCCACGGCGACCGGCTTCTACTACGACTTCCGCCTGCCGCGCCCGCTCACGCAGGAGGACCTGACGTGGCTGCGGCGGCGCATGCGCAAGTCGATCGGGCGGCGGCTGCCCTTCCAGATGGAGGCGATCACGCGGGTCGAGGCGGAGGAGCGTTGGAGCGACCAGCCCTTCAAGCTCGACCTGCTGGCCGACCTCGAGGACGGGGCGATCACGCAGTGCACGCACGGCCAGTTCACGGACCTCTGCCGTGGCGGCCACGTGAACCACACGGGCGAGATCCCCACCTTCAAGCTGATGAGCATCGCGGGGGCGTACTGGCGCGGGGACGAGGCCAATCCCCAGCTGCAGCGCGTCTACGGGGCGCTCTTCGAGACGGCGGAGGAGCTGGAGGCGTACGAGCGCCAGCTCGAGGAGGCGCGCAAGCGGGACCACCGTCGCGTCGGCCGCGAGCTGGGGCTGTTCACCTTCTCCGACGTGGTGGGGCAGGGCATCCCCCTCTTCCTGCCGAAGGGGGAGACGGTCCGACACCTGATGGAGAGCTACGTGCGCGAGATGCAGGAACGCACGGGCCACCAGCACGTCTGGACGGGGCACGTGGTGAAGGGCCAGCTGTACGAGCGCTCAGGCCACCGCGAGCACTACGCCGATGCCATGTTCCCGCCGATGGTCGACGGCGAGACCGAGTTCCTCATGAAGCCGATGAACTGCCCCTCGCACATGATGCTGTTCAACGCGGAGGCCCACAGCTATCGCGACCTGCCCCTGCGCTACGCCGAGTTCGCGACGCTCTATCGCTACGAAAAGTCGGGGGAGCTGAGCGGACTGACGCGGGTGCGGGCGCTGACGCAGGACGACGCCCACATCTTCTGCACGCCCGACCAGATCCAGGAGGAGTTCTCGCTGGCCCTGTCGCTGGTGCAGGAAGCGCTCGAGACGTACGGCTTCAGCGATTACCGCGTGGCCCTCTCGCTGCCGGACACGGGGGACGGCAGCAAGTTCGTGGACGCCCCCGAGCAGTGGGAGCAGGCGGTCACGACCCTGCGCTCGGCGATGGAGGCCTCGGGCCTGGAGTTCACCGAGGAGGAGGGCGAAGCCGCCTTCTACGGGCCCAAGGCCGACTTCATCGCGAAGGACGTGATGGGTCGGGAGTGGCAGCTCTCGACGATCCAGGTCGACCTCATCCAACCCGGGCGGCTGGGCTGCGTCTACACGGGCGAGGACGGAAAGGAGCACACCCCGGTCATGCTCCACCGCGCCGTGACGGGCGCGACGGAGCGTTTCATGGGAGTGCTGATCGAGCACTTCGGCGGCGCTTTCCCGCTCTGGCTGGCGCCCGTGCAGGCGACGGTCATTCCAATTGCGGATCGCCACCAGCCCTACGCCGACGAGGTTGCCGCGACGTTGCGCGAGGCCGGCTTCCGCGTGGAGGTGGACGGCCGCAGCGAACGCATGAACGCGAAGATCCGCCACGCCCAGATGCAGAAGGTGCCGTACATGCTGGTCGCGGGGGATCGCGAGGCGGAGGCGGGCACCGTCGCGGTGCGCGTGCGCACCGGCGAGGACCTTGGCGCAGTGCCCCTCGCCGACTTCATCGCCCGCATCGAAGAGGAGCGCGAGACGAAGGCGCTGGCGCCGTAGCGGCTAGGCCAGCGCCGCCTTCAGCTTCTCGGCGGACTCCTGGGCGGCGTTGGTGGCGTCGTCGAGGACGCCGTGCATGCCGTAGAAGGCGTGGATCTGGCCGGCGTAGCGCGTTTGCGTGACCGGTACGCCCGCCTCCTGCAGGCGCTTCGCGTAGGCCTCGCCTTCGTCGCGGAGGGGGTCGTACTCGGCGGTGATGACGTGGGCGGGCGGCAGACCCGACAGATCGTCCGCGCGCAGGGGCGAGGCGTGGGGGTGGGAGCCGTCGCCGTCGGGACCAAGGTAGTGGTCCCAGAACCACTCCATGCCGTCGCGCGTCAGCAGGTAGCCATCGGCGTTATCGCTATAGGAAACGGTCTCGTAGCTGTGGTCGGTGACGGGGTAGACGAGCAACTGGAAGCTGATCGCGGGGCCGTCCTCGTCGCGGGCGCGGAGCGAGACGACGGCGGCGAGGTTGCCGCCCGCGGAGTCTCCGCCGACGGCCAGCTTGCTGGCGTCGGCGCCCAGCTCGGCGGCGTTCGCGGCGGCCCAGACGGTGGCGGCGTAGCAGTCCTCGTGGGCGGCCGGGTAGCGGTGCTCCGGGGCCAGCCGGTAGTCGACGGACACGACGACCGACCCGCTTCGGTCGGCCAGCTCGCGACAGGTGACGTCGGCGCCGTCGAGGTCGCCGATGACCCATCCGCCACCGTGGTACCAGACGAGGAGGGAGTGGTCGGAGGCGTCGGTGGGGCGGTAGATGCGCACGGGGATGTCGCCCGCGGGGCCGGGGATGTTGCGGTCCTCGACGTTGGCCATGGTCGCGCCGGGCACGGCCGGGGGCAGTCGATTGGCTTCGCGTACGGCCTCGGGCTCCTGCTCGTGGATGGGGGGCATACCCATGGCCGCCATCTGATCCAGAAGGAACTTCGCTTGCGGGTTGAGTGTCATCTGCTGCCTCCTCGGGTCCCGCGAACCGTAGGAGCGAGGGGGGAAGGCGTCAACCGGTATGCGCGGAGAGCGCCCGCAGGAACTCGCCGGACGTCACGAACTCGACGGCGCCGTAGCCGCGCATCCGGAGCACCTCGCGGTCGGCGGTCACGAGGTAGCCGGCGCCGCTTGCGTGGGCGGCCTCGACGAGCCTGCGGTCGCCCGCATCCTTGAGCGTGAGCTCGTCGAGCACGGGGGCGTCGACCATGACCGATCGGGTCCGCAACTCGGCCAGGAGGGCGTCGCGAGCGCCGGTGTCGGCGATGCGCGCCACCCAGCGCGCCCCCACCACCAACTCCGCCTCCCGCAGGGTCGCCGCCGAGGCGACGTGCTCGAAGTCGCCGGCGCGCCAGTGGTCGAGGATGCGCGCAGACGAACCTCCCGGCCGTGCGAGCGCCCCGACCAGCAGGTTCGTATCGACGATGGCCCGCAGGGGTTCGCGTTCGCCGTTCAATGGGCGACCGCGTTGCCCCCGCACACGTTGATGGACTGGCCCGTGATCCAGGAGCCCTGGTCGCTGCAGAGGTAGACCGTGGCCCAGCCGATGTCCTCGCCGAGGCCCGCGCGACCGATGGGGATCATCGCCGCGCGCGCGGCGAAGTCGGGGTCGTCAAACACGTCCGACATGCGCGAGGTATCGACGAGGCCGGGACAGATGGCGTTCACGCGCACGCCGTGGCGGCCGATCTCCCGGGCCATGCCGCCTGTCATGCCCTGGAGGCCAGCCTTGCTGGCCACATAGGCGGCCATGTTCGGCCCCAGAACCTTCCCCGCGATCGAGGAGATGTTGATGATCACGCCGCCGTTGCCCGCGTCGATGAGCTGCTGCCCGAAGATCTTCGACATCAGGAAGGGGCCGCGCAGGTTAACGCGGATGACGGTGTCCCAGGCGTCGATGGGCATGTCGACGACGGGGACGCGGTCGGGGCCGCGAGCGGCGCCGGCATTGTTCACGACGAAGTCGACGCGCCCGAACTCGGCGAGCGTCTTGTCGAGCAGTTCCTGCACGGAGTTCTCGTCGGCGGAGTCGCTGACGACCGGCAGGGCGCGGCGCCCGGCCTCCTCGATCTCCTCGGCGACGGAGGCGATATCGCGCCAGCCGGCGGCCTTCTCGTCGTCGGGATAGCGCTCGGGCGGACGCCCGGTACCGGTGATGACGACATCGGCGCCGGCCTTGGCGAGCTCGACGGCGATGCTGCGCCCGATGCTCTTCATGCGTCCCGCGCCCGTTACGACCGCGACCTTGTCTTCGATTCCGGTGAGGTTCAGTCCAGCCATCGCAAATCCCCTTCCGGGCCAGCCGCCCGGCGGCGCGACTATGCCGCCTCGGTCGGGTTCCCACAAGGCGGACACATCTTCGCTTCAACCCAACCATTCGTGCCCACAAAATGGTAGAGTTGCACACGCTCAGGAAGCCAGACACTAGGGGGAGAGACTGCCCGTGGCGAGTGAAAGAGGCCTGTCGCCTGAGACCCCTGCTACGCTGGGCGATGTGAACGCTGCTATCCAGGCCCTCTCGGACGACCACAAGGGGCGCTTCGATCGGATCGACCGCGCCCTTACCGTGATCGCCGAACAGGTTGGGGTGGACGTGCCAACGGCCCAACGGGGAATTACGTGGGCGGATGTGATGGGGATCGTGGGGGTGTCGGGCACGGTGTCGGCGAGCAGGCTTCGCACGATGGAACAGGACCTTCAGCAACTGCGGGACCGCGTCTCGGATTTGGAAAGCCGCTCCGCCTGACGAGGGAGGGCACCTGGCCCCAAAGCGGTTGGCGCTTGGCCCTGCGAGCGGGGCGGCTACAGTGGTCGGATGCGGCTGCGGCCCTCGATTCGGACGTTCCTCCCGGCGGGGCTGGCCCTGGTGCTGGGGCTCGCGGCCGCGCTGTTCTTCCTGCTGGACGAAGCCTCCTCCCCGGGCGAACCCGCACCCGTCGCCCCGGCCGCTACCCCCACGGCGACGGAGGCCGCGACCACCACCCCCACTGCCACGGAGGCCGTCACTCCTGCTCCCACGCCTACTGCAACCCCTACCGCGACGGACACTCCCGTGCGCACGGCGACGACGCCGCCGGAGACCCCCTCGCCAAGCCCTACCGCGACGCCTTCCCCTGCCCCCACAGCCACCCCGCCACCCTCGCGGACACCGGTGGCAAGGGGGGCCGACCCGGGGCGCGTCGAAACGCCCGAGTCGGGCGAGTCGAGAGAGGGCCGCCCCGAGCGCTGTACGAGCGTGGCCGGGCGGGGAGCGGCGCTCATCGAGGCGGTCGAGGACGCCATGGCCGACTACGAGGGGGTGTGGGGGCTCGCGCTCATCGACCTCGACTGCGACTCCGCCATCATCGTCCGGCCCCAGCACTCCCAGTACCCCGCCTCCGCGGGCAAGGTCGTGATCCTCACGGCCGCCCTGCGGGCGGTGCAGGACGGCCTGCTCGAATTCGCCGCGATCGAGGAGAACGTCGAACTGGTCCTCCACTACTCCCTCGACAAGAGCACGGACGAGATCGCCGAGTTGGTCACGCCCGAGCAGGTGGGGGCAGTGATGGAGCAGGCGGGGGTCTCCTGGTACTCCTCCCTGGAGTGGAGCTGGCGGCATGCCTGGTTCAGGCCGCACGACCTGGCGCTCGTGTGGGCGTCCATCCTGCGGGGGGAGCAGCTCGACGAAGCGTGGACGGCTCACCTGCTGCAGCTCGCCTCGGAGGTGGTCCTGCCCGAGGGCGTGGAGACGTTCCCAGAAGACTTCGGGGCGGAGGGCTACCAGTACGGCCAGAAGGCCGGCTACTGGACGCCGGAGGATGACACGGACCACTTCGTCGGCGCCGGGTACGTGTTTCCCGAGGACGGCACCAGCGCGGGCTTCACCTTCGCCTTCCTCCTGGAGAGCTGGGAAGAGGACGTCGAGGAGCCCAAGCGCCGGGCGGTATTCCCGCTCGTCCGGGACTTCGTGGTGGGTGAAGTGGAGCTGAGCCGCGAGGAGCAGGCAGCGGTGGCGGAGCGTTAGCCGCCGGAGAGGCGCGCCTCAAGGTCTGCGAGCGTGTACGCGCCGGGGCCCTTGCCCGACGCCGCCACCTCGGTGGCGACCTCCTGCAGGAGCGCGTTCACGGGCGTGGGCACGCCGTGCAGCCTGCCAAGCAGGACGACCTCGCCGTTCAGGTAGGCGGCCTCGATGGTGCCGGAGCCGCGCGTGAGGCTCTGCCAGGATGAGTTTCCGGCGCGCGCCGCCGGGCTGTTCGAGAAGATGCGGTTCAACGCCTGGAAGCGCTCCCGGAACTCGTCATCCCCGACCAGCGCGATGCCGGCGGCGGCGAAGCAGGCGAGCGCCTCTTCGTGGGCCCGGGCCATCAGGTTCTCCGCCTTCTCCTCCAGGCCGAGGATCGCCTGCGTCGAGTTGGCGAGGTTGCGCAGCAGCTTGCCGTACTTCCACGGCATGATGTCCTCACTCGCCACGGCGCTGAAGCCGGCCTCGGTGAGGTCGCTGGCGATGCGCTCCGCGCATGCGTCGCTGCCGCGGGGGTAGCGGCCGAGATCGAGGATGCCATAGGTGGGGCTGGCGCTGGCGATGACGCTGCCCGGTTCGAGGTGGGTGCCCGGCAGGATGACGAGCTGGCCGTAGACGTTGGGGAAGCGGCGCAGGGCCATGCGCTCGTTGACGACGCCGTTCTGCGCGCAGACGACCGTGATCGCGGGCGGGGCTGCGGCGAAGAGGGCGTCGAGGGCCGCCACCGTGTCCTGGGACTTCATCGCCAGGATGACGACGTCTTCGGTGGTCAGGTCGAGCTCGGCGGGGGAGCCGGCGGCGGGGATGGGAAGGGTCTGCGTGCCGTCGGCGCTGGTGAAGCTGAGGCCGTCCTCGCGCAGGGCCTCAAGGTGTGCGCCTCGGGCGATGAGGGCGACCTCCTGACCGCTCAGGTGCAGCCGCGCCCCCATGACCCCGCCGATCGCTCCGGCGCCGTAGATGACGTAGCGCAAGCCTCAGGCCTCCCCGGCGGCGGCGTTCAGTGGTGCTCGCCGTAGTGCCGTGCGAGGAGATCTTCGCCGAAGTCGCCCTCAGGGTCGCGCCAGACCGCATGGATGTGGTTGGCGCCGTTCTGCGTGCAGTCGTACTCGACGAGGAAACGGGGGCCCTGCAGCCGGTAGTAGTGCGGCTCACCCGGCTCGGCGCCGCCCGCCCAGGCGAAGTGCATCTGCGCGAGGGCGCCTCCCTCCAGCGCTTCCCGCTGGCTCGCCGCGAGCTCGTCGGGGAGGCGATCGACGTAGAGCGCGACGAGCGCCTCCAGCATCTCGCGCTGGGACTCGCGCAGGGCGCCGGCAGCCAGGCCAACGGGCGTGACCGAGTAGCGAACGGCCGCTTCCTGCTCGGGACCGAAGCCGAGGCCGTCGCGTTCTGCGCGGCCGCGTTCCTCCCAGGTCTCGGTGCTGGGGATGCCCATCAGGCGGGCGGTGGGGATGGGCACGGCGCCGTCCTCAACCCGGGGCCGGTTCGACTGCACGATGTCGGGCGGGGCCGCCGTGGAGATGAGGGCGGCTTCGCGCTGGCCCCCGTCGAGTGCGTGCAGCAAGTCGCGGGCGAGGTCCTCCTCGGCGGCGAGGGGCCGCAGGCTCCCGGCGCCGCCGAAGGGCGCTTCGGCCGGATTCGCCCCGAAGAAGGTCGGGTTGGGGGCGACGACGCTGTCGCCCTCGATCGTGTAGTGGAGGGAGACGTGGTGCCCCTCGAAGCGCCAGCCCCAGGTCTCGTCGCCGGGTTCGCCGAAGATGGTGGCGAAGTAGAGCTGCGGGTCGCGCCAGCGGTCGGAGCCGACGTCGACGCCGAGCCGCCCCCCGCTCCACGCCTCCTGCGCATCGAGGATGTTCTCCAGGCCCATGATGACGGCGGCGGTGACGTAGCCCGACGGGCTCAGGCCGGTGGCGGCGAGGCGGTTGGCGGCCTGCTGCTGCAGGGGCGTCATGGCGAGGAGGGGCAGGCCCTCGCGGGCCATGGGCGCGTAGTTCCAGTGGCGGCGCTCGTCGTCATCCGACAGAGGACGCAGGACGCGCGCACGCTGCTCGGGTTCCAGCAGGGCGAGGAAGTCGCGTGCGGCTTCCGCCATGCGTCCAGCGGTCTCGGGGGCGTTCGTGGCCGGCATGACCGCAAGGATACGCTTCGGGCAGAGGGCTGACCCCACGCCCCGAGCACGCCGCTAGAATGCCCGCGCGCGCCCTGCGCACGGAGGCCAGCCATGACGGCAACCGAACCCCGAACCGAGACCGATCGCGAGGCCGCGATCGACGAGCTGCTGGCGAAGCAGGAGATCCGCGATGCGCTCATGCGCTACTCGCGGGGCATCGACCTGCTCGACCCGGACCTGGTGAAGTCGGCGTACCACCCCGACGCCTACGACGACCACGGCACCTTCAAGGGGAACGCCTTCGAGTTTGCCGAGCATGTGATGGTGGGGCTCTCCAACCTGGAGTGCACGGAGCATTTCCTCGGCAACTCGCACATCGAGGTCGAGGGCGACCGGGCCTACTCGGAGACCTACCACGTGGCCTACCACCGCATCCCCGCCGGGGAGGACGGCGTCGCCAAGGACTTCACCTGGGGCGGGCGCTACGTGGACGTATTCGAACGGCGCGACGGCGGCCCCTGGCTGATCCTGCACCGCACGGTGGTGCACTCGTGGAGCCGCATCGATCCCGTGCTCGATACGAATGCGGACATGGCCGCCAACTTCACGCAGGTGGCGCGCGGCGATCGCAGCGACCTGATCTACCGCCTGCGCGAGGTTGTGGGCTAACCAGCCCCGGTTCTACGGGGTATCATTCCAGAGGATGAGCGCGCGTGGCGCTCTCGCACCAGGAGGCCAACCATGACGGCAGAAGCGACGACGGAGCGACCCTTCTACAAGGATCCGACGCCCGACCAGATCCGGCGTGACCCGCCGCACCGCTACCTGCCCGTGAGCGAGCGCTCGGACTGGCGCGAGAACGGCATCGACATGCCCTCGATCCTGCTGCGCGACCCGGAGAAGCTGCCCGTGAAGGTGCTCCTGCACTCGATGTACGGCGGCGAGATTGGCGGCTCCGAGGCGTTCGGCCGCCGCTACGTGCTGGCAACGCAGGAGGGCGTCGACCAGCTCCCCTGGGAGCTGGCGCTGGTGAACGCGCGACTCACCTGGGACGAGTGCCGGCACACGGAGATCGTGCTCGAGCAGATGGCCAAGAACGGCTGCACGCTCGGCGACTTCGTCGATGGCTATACGGCCGGCGGAGCCCTCACGGCCTCAAGCGAGAACGGGAACCCCCGCAGTGGGCTCGACATGATCAACAGCATGGCCTCGGTGCACCGCGGCGGCGAAGGGCTCGCCATGAACCTCTTCACCGCCCTCATCGACATGGGCCGCAACATCGGCGATCCCGAGTGGGAGCGCGCCTTCGACTTCAACCACGCGGACGAGGTGATGCACGTCGAGGTCGGCAACTACTGGGTGCCGCGCCTCACCGAAGGCAACGACAGCAGGCGCCGGGAAGCGATGCAGGCCCAGCAGGCCTTCGAAGAGCTGATCATGGCGTTGAACACCGGCGACGAGGTCGTGGCTCCGAAGGAGTTCGCCCTCTAGAGGCATCCGCACCCGGCGCGTCGCGCGCGGCGCGCAGTTCCAGCAGCTCACGCAAGCGGGGAGGAATCCATGTCCGCCAGCGAATCCACCGAACGACCCTTCTACCGCGCCCTCGGGGCGGGTGACCACCGGCGCGACCCGCCACATCGCTACCTTCCCGTGAACGACCGCGAGAACTGGCGCGAGAACGGCATCGATCTCGCCTCCATCCTCCTCCGCGACCCCGAGAAGATGTCGCGGCGGGTTCTGTTGCACGCCATGTACAACGGCGAGATCGGGGGTGCCGAGGCGTTTTCGCGCCGGTACGTGATGGCCACGAAGGAAGGGGCCGGCGAGGAGCTTCCCTGGGAGCTGGCGCTGGTCAACGCGCGTCTTACCTGGGACGAGTGCCGCCACGCCGAGATCGTGCTCGGGAAGATGCCCGAGCACGGCGTCACGCTGGGCGACTTCGCCGACGGCTACCGCGCCGACGACGGCAGCGTCTCCCAGACCGGTGAGCAGAACATGGTCAACAGCATGGCCGCCGTGCATCGCGGGGGCGAGGGCATGGCCATGAACCTCTTCACCTCGCTCATCGACATGGGCCGCAACATCGGCGACAAGGAGTGGGAGACGGCTTTCGACTTCAACCACGCCGACGAGGTCATGCACGTCGAGGTGGGCAACTACTGGGTGCCGCGCCTGACCGAGGGCGACAGCGCCAAGCGCCGGGAGGCGATGGAAGCGCAGCAGGCCTTCGAGGAGCTGGTGATGGCGCTCAACACGGGCGACGAGGTGCTCCCGCCCGAGGACTTCGCCCTTTAGGCGCCGCCGGCAGGGAAGACGATGGCGAAACGCTGGCGACCGCCCTTCGATTTCAAGCGCTACTGCGGCGACTCGGCGAATATGGTCATTCACGACCTCGTCTGCGAGAAGCCGGAGTGTTCCGTGTCCACGCTCGAGGACGAGCAGATCACGATGTGGGACACGGACGAAGAGGTAGCAGCCGCCCTGGAGAGCGGCGAGTGGCAGCGCCATGAGCCGTGCGAATCGGGGGCCCTCTACTTCACCCCCCGCGAAGAGTTGAAGTAGCAAACGCGAGGCCGCCGGGCCGGGAAGCGAGACACATATGGTCGAACTCTGGGTGCCCGAGCGGAAGCTGGGCGGGGCCTTCTCCGTGGACGAGTGCGCGCGACGGCTGATGCACTACCGCTACGCCGAGGTCGAGATGATGCGGGCGCTCCTGCAATGGATCGCCACGCAGCCGCAGGTGCACCACAAGGTTGAGTTCGGGCCGATCGCCTACCACTGCGCCCAGCACGCCGACATGCTCGGCAAGCGGCTCCCGGAGCTACGCATGACGGAGGGCGCCGAGGGCCCGTACCCGCTCATGACCTCGCCCAAGATGGACCCGCCCAACGACGAGTTCCGGGCCTTCATGGAGGCCATCCAGGACCAGGATGACTCGGTCCTGCGAGTCGTGGGCATCTTCGGGGTGCTCAAGCCGCACCTCGCCACGCACTACCTGTACCACATGCGCGCCACCGATCAGGTGGTCGATTCGCCCACCGTGCGCATCCTCAAGTTCATCCTTGTCGACGAGGAAGAGCACATCCAGTGGGGACGCGCCCAGATCGAGGAGCTGGCGGACACGCCGAAGAAGCGTCGCCGCGCGAACGAGTGGCGCATGCACCTCGAGGAGTTGCTGACCGAGGCGGGCGGGGTGATCGGCATCCGCGGGAGCGACGACGAGGAGTGACCTACGTCATCGACAAGGCGCTCTGCATCAACTGTGGCTACTGCCGCCGCGTGTGCCCCACCGAGACGATTCACTACTTCGATACGGACGACTTCATGCACACCATCTATGCGGAGGAGTGCATCGACTGCAACGCCTGCGTGCCCGTCTGCCCCGTCGACTGCATCGACTACGACGAGGCGAACGTGCTCGAGGGCGAGGCGCTTGATCTGGCGCTTGAGAAGGCGCGCGCGTGGGCGCGCAAGCGCAACCAGGACGACCTCCTGAAAGAGCTCGCGCCGCGGGCCAAGTTCCGCCCCTCGGTGATGCCCGAGAAGGCGCGGCGCGGCGCGCGCAAGGAGTAGGGCCCATGGCCCTCAAGATCATCGCGGGCTGCATCAACTGCGGGAACTGCCGCCACGTCTGCCCCACCGACACCATCCGCTACTACGACACCCCCGACCTGCAGCACACGATCGACCCGGCTGGCTGCATCGACTGCAACCTGTGCGTGGACGCCTGCCCGGTGGAGGTGATCGAGCCGGACAACGCCTACGTACACGACCCGGAGGAGCTGGCAACGGCGAAGGCGCTCGCGGCGGACGTGTGGAAGGAACGGGGCCCCATGATCCAGACGGTGCTGAAGGTGATGCGTCAGCGCAACGCGCGCTGGGCGCGGGAGCGGGAGGACCGTCGCGACGACCCGGACCGCTACCGGAGCGGCAACCGCCAGCAGTAGCGCTGGCCGGTCCGGACATCGTCGAAAGCACGCTCAGCGCTATACTGAAAGTCAGGGTAGGCGCGTTCGTCTAGAGGCCTAGGACACCGCCCTTTCAAGGCGGAGATCGCGGGTTCGAATCCCGCACGCGCTACCAAGCTATACAAAATCGAGAACCTTCGTCCTGATGTTCCAATTGGCGCTGTAAGCGGGAGCCGGCAGGTGTCGGGACATGCCGCGGAAAGGACCCTGTTGAGGGAGCAAGCCACCGAGACCCACTTCTCGCGCCAGTGGCCTCTTGTGCAGGTCTGCACTGAACACATCGACGCCACCGGCACGGTGGTGGAAGCCCATTTTGAAGTGGCGACCAACCGGAGGGGTTCAACTCAGCTGCCTTGGGCATACTGCAGCAATCATGAGACCAGCCGCCAGTCGCAGGCGACATGGAAGGCAGCATCAATGAACAGGATTGAGCACATCTTCTGCGATTGCCCTCACAATCGCGCTCTCATCAGCCCGCAGACGCGAGCGAAGGCGTTCACACGCCTCGGGAGCCGTACCTCCAATGAGCGGTAGCGCGTAGACCACACCAACCCGTACCTGCGTGTGACGCTGGCCACGGCCTCGAACAATGGGGAGCCGGATCGCCCGCGCCCGTCGCGCATCTCAGCAAGCCGTAGGAGCCTTGCCGACTGACATCAGCACGAGAGGGAAGTGAAGGCCGCGCCCCTGAGAGTGCAAGGAGCCCGACCGGGTAGCACAGCGACTCCGCGATTGATCTAACCCGTCGGGTTGTCGCTGTCGGTCCTGAGACGCGAATAGGTCGCCCTTATCAACTCCTCCAGAGCGGCACTGCCTTCAGGATTGAGATGTGGATCCTGGTGGAGGATGGACGAGATCTGGGCGAGGGGGCTCGCACCCCCGAACTGCTCGACGCGCTCTCCCCGCATGAAGTGGTCGGCCGACATGCCTAGCCACGTCGTGAGCGCCGCGAGACTGTCGATGTCGGGCCGACGACCCTGCGACAGGCGGGTGAGCGTGGAGGCGCTAACACCCGACTCCGCCGCTACGTCCTTCCAGGCTAGGCGCCGAGAACGGCGCTCGGAGTCGAGCGCCGCATGCAATGCGGAGACGTCGAAACGGTTGGTGCGGGTTTCCATGGCTTTCACCCTTGCAATTCGTTGGCACATGTCGTATATTGCATTATAGCAATCGAGACCCAAATGTGAAAGGGGTGACCGGTGACGAGCGGACAAGAGGTCAGAGACGTGGGCGGCGACGACAAGATCGAAGTCATGGTGAACGAGAAGTCCGTAGTGCTCGAAGGCACGAAGCAGACGGGTGCCAGCGTCGAGAAGGCAGCCATCGAACAGGACGTGAACATCAAGGAGGACTTCGTCCTGAGCATCGAGCTCGACGGTGGGAAGACGAGGCTGGTCGGGGACGACGAGGAAATCGAGGTGCACGACGGCGAGCGCTTCCTGGCCACCGAGAACGACGTCAAGATCGACTTGATGGTGAACGAGAAGCCCGTAGTGCTCGAAGGCACGAAGCAGACGGGTGCCAGCGTCAAGAAAGCAGCCATCGAACAGGGCGTGGACATCAAGGAGGACTTCGTCCTAAGCATCGAGCTCGGCGGCGGGAAGACGAGGCTGGTTGGGGACGACGAGGAGATTGAGGTGCATGACGGCGAGCGCTTCCTGGCGATCGAGAACGACGACAACTCATGAGCACGATCATCCCTGCGGTGGCGAAGGCCATAGAAGAGATTCGCTGCACGTTTGAGGGATGCGACGTGGAGGTGGAAGCAGACGGGTCGGGAGGAGCGCTTGTGGTAGTGCGGGGCGTCCCGATGGGATGCCCCTACGTGCAACCCGAGGTCTGGTTCGGGTTCCAGATTACGTTCCAGTACCCGCACGCTGACGTATACCCGCACTTCACGAACGCGGACTTGGCACGGTCGGACGGTGGCAGCTTGGGCGGCGGCTTCGGGACGGCGTCGTTCCAAGGTCAGTCGGCGATCCAGATCTCGCGCCGGTCGAACAGGCTGAATCCTCAAAGAGACACGGCGGCGTTGAAGCTATTGAAAGTAATCTCGTGGATGAGAAGCCAGTCATGAGACCCTGGCGACTGACCATTCCAGCGGGGCTGTATACCGAATTGCAGAGGCACTTGTTCCCTGGCGACGGTGACGAACACGGCGCCGTGATGCTGGCGGGAACCTGCGAGTCCGACCGTGGCCTGAGGCTAATCGCGCGGGAACTCCACCTGGCCGAGGACGGCGTGGACTACGTTCCAGGGAATCGGGGCTACCGCATGCTGAAGGCTGAGTTCATCCAGGACAAGATCCTGCGTGCGAGAGACCATGGACTGGCGTACTTGGCCATCCACAACCACGGAGGGACCCACTCGGTCGGGTTCTCTGGAACCGATTTGGCGTCCCACGAGCGAGGGTACCCGGCGCTCCTCGACATCGCTCGAGGCATGCCCGTCGGTGCTCTGGTGCTAGCCCGGTCCGCTGTTGCCGGGGACCTGTGGTATCCAGATCGCAAACGCGCACCGCTAGGCCAGGCGGCGATCATCGGACACCAACGACAGCTGCTCTTCCCAAGGCCACACAAGGAGGCCACCACGGTTGGCATGTACGACCGCCAGAGCCGGCTGTTCGGTGACGCTGGTCAGGAACTGTTGCGGAGGACCCGTGTGGGAATCGTGGGGCTCGGAGGCGCGGGCTCGGTACTGGCTGAACTTCTTGGTCGGTTGGGGGTCGGGGAATTCGTGCTCGCAGACCCGGACAGGGTTGAGGAAACGAATCTGCCGCGCCTTATCGCGGCGAGGCGCCGCGACGCTACCGTGCCATCATGGTTGCCGGAACTCGTCGCACGACGTCTACGCAGTCCCAAGGTGCGGATGGCGGCCCGCAACATTCGTCGTGCCAACCGGCATGCACGCATTGACGCGGTGGCGAGGGACTTCCTGGACGCCGACGTCGCTGCACGTTTCACGGACTGCGACTTCCTGTTTCTGGCGGCGGACACCATGGGAGCTCGGCTGCTGTTCAACGCCATCGTCCACCAGTACGGGATCCCCGGAATCCAGGTAGGGGCAAAAGTCCCGGTCACTGAGGATGGGACGGTCGGGAATGTGTTCTGTGTTAGCCGTATGGTCACCCCCGAGCAGGGATGCCTCTGGTGCAATGGACTGATCAACCCCGCGACGCTGCAGGACGAGGCGGTGCCGGAGGCGGCCAAGCGGGGCTACGCATACGTGGACGACCCCGACGTAGCGGCTCCAAGCGTGGTGACGATGAACGCAATCGCTTGCGCGCACGCTGCTGACGACTTCTTGTTCCACTTGACGGGCCTCAAGTACGACGATGCCGAGACCGGGTGGTTCCGCTGGAACTCCCGTCGCGCATTGGCCGGGTACGACATGCCGAGGCGGGACGCAGACTGTGCCGAGTGTTCCGCGAAAGAACACAGTCGGTGGGGAATGGGCGACAACGGGACTCTGCCGACGAGGGCGGCTCCGGACTAGAGATGCTTCTCGCGACACTCATACAGTTTGTCGTCTTTGATCGCAGTGACTTCCTGTGGACGTGGGCCGCTAGGGTCGCTGGTGATGAGGAGGCCAGGAAGGTGCAGCACCAGTAGGCCGTCTCCGCGTTCGGCCGTAGAGGTGGCGTCCATAACTGTGTGGCCGTAGATGCGGCGCATCCCAAGAGAGGGGTGATTGTAGGAGTCAACGGTGGAGATCTCGGTGATCCATGTGAAATGCGGCAGGTGGAGGTCGAGTAGCGCGTCCTTTAGGTCGTCGCTTGCCGAGCCCTGGGCGAGGTGGCGCCGGTAGCCGGCCGCGGATGTTAGGTATGTGCGCAGGACGATCTTGTCGGCACTGTGGGCATCCTGCAACTCGTCCAAGAGCAACTCGTTTACGGGCATGTCCAGCTCGGCGAGGGTCCGACGGGCATCGGGCAGGACCTTCAGAGTGTCGTCGATCTGGCTCCGAGCGTTGTGTTCGGCGCGAGCTGCGGTAGAGAAGACTCTGGTAGACATCAGGGCTATGGCCATGACGGCGTGGTCCCGCACATTCAGCTCGATGGGGCCACTGCTCGAGTCGCGTTTGACGGTATCGTCGCCGAAGGAGTGCGTCGTGCTGGCATCCTGGTCCGCGGGGAGCCACATATATGGGCCGCTTTGGTCATCGTGGACAATGAAAGCGGGGACGTAGTCGATGGCCTGGTTGGTCGGGTTCTCCTGTTTTGCGAACACGCGGCCGATGACAGTGACGGCGTGGCCGACCGAGCCGCCGATGTCGAGGCCGAGAATGACAGGAATGCCCGACTCGACGTACGGAAGTATGGCGCTGCCGATGTCTGGACGAGAGAAGAGGCAAAGAGGTTGATAGCCAGCCTCGGCTATCGCCCGTACCATTGAATCCGACGATAGCCGGTCCGACGCATTGGGGAGCGAGGCGGCCTCTGTTGCCGATGGCGGTCGGGCGAATCTCGTAATGTCAGCGACGGAAACCCAGTTGTAGCCGTATCGTGCGTGCATGTGCCGCATGCCTGCCCAAATTGCGACTTGGGCGCAGGCACCGACACGGGTGTCCTGCTGTAGGAAGGAAGTACCGGTGACCTGCAGGCTCGCACCGAGAAGGTGAGCGTCGAAGCCGGCACGGCAGGTTACAGTGGCTTCCATGTTGAAGCCGTTGGCTACACGGGCCTTAAGAACTGTCCGGCCGATCGGGGCCGTTGACAAGGGGCGGATAGCGCAGAAGCCGCGATAAGTTTGCTCCGCAAAGTCACCTAGGCTACTGAGTTGAGTTGTCGACAGGGGTCGCTGGAGCAGCGGCGAGATGTCTTGTGAAAAAAAGTGGACGCGCTTGCAGTGCCGTTCGTAGGTGCGGAACGTGCGGGCGTAGAACTGCGCGTAGTCCGCAGAGTAGTCTTGGTCGATGTAGGGGTGTTCGATGACGTAGGACTTGGCGTTGAGCACGCGAAGATGCCGGATCGTGTTGCGTACTACATCAAGATGCTCTCCACCGAGCACATCTGCTAGAAGCGACCAGGATTCTGGACTTTTGAGTGCCCCAACGGTATGGGTTATCTTCATCGTCGGGCAGGCATGGCGGTGAGACTTGGGGAGTTGTCGGTGAGAGCGAGGCTCATCGCCACGAGAAGTTCTGATCCTTCTCAGCGGCCTTGATCGCCTCCTCCTGAATACGATCAAACTCCTTCAGCGCCTTGTCGCTGAGTGTGAGCGACAGCCCCACTTCGCTGGCGAGGATGGTCTTCCGCCCAGGGACTTGGCCGGCGTCCGGGGTAGGGTCGGTGCTGTTATCCGTTCGCTTAGCTGTCATGGTTCTCCTCGGCGTTTGGCTCGAGTTCGGCTGAGCCGAACGAGGTCGTCAACGGGGAGGTTGTTCGCGGTGGAGCGGCGATGGGGTGCGGGGCCGTGACCGCGCTGAGGGTCGGAAGCAAGATGACGGCTCGGGGGATAATGGGCAACGGGCGCTATGCTCCAAGGCTAGGTGCGGGACGATCGCGGCAGAAAGCGGAACTGTCCGAGGCCGTAGCGAATCACCTTCCATGCTGGCACGAACGACAACCGACACGGTAGCACACCGCACGTGGGTGAAGCAGGCGGCCTCGCTCGCCGAGGGCGCTGGTCACGTCCCATCAAGTTGGGCCAAAGTGGACAATAGGTGGTACCGCCTCCCGCGTCATGACCATGCTCGTGAGCCGGTGCGGCCCGCCGCCGAGGAGACCGTTTAACCCTGGGCCGAGACCCACCCGCGCGAGATTCGTGCCCTAGATCGAGGCCGATCACCACGGCAGGTACGTCGCCCTGGACGTGAGCACTGGGTGCTGGCCATCGCCAGTGAGCTGCGCGCCGCTTGCGAAGCACGGTCGGTCGGAGCAGCCCGATGCGAATCGAGGATTGGCAGCTTCGCGTCGGGCAGGCGCTCCATCACTTCGGCGGCCGTCCACTGCGGAACCCCAAGTGATGGAAGGCGTGCTGAACGCCGCACGAAGGCATACGGTTGACTCCCACGACGCCACTCTTGTAGCAGGACGGCGGAATGTTAGCCGCCTAGACTCGCCCGCGCAATGAGTAGTCAGTCGCATGACCTAGAGTGGCGGTCGGCCGAGTGAAAGGGGTGTCTGCGTCTGTTGCGACCGAGATCGCGGTAGGACGAGATCGAGTGCTGCGTGGGTCCGACTGCTGGGCAACAGTGTTGCCACCGCCGTCAGTTTGAGAGATGCCGCGAGCGGGGCGAAAGAGCCTTGGCAACAGCGGATGCACTCTCCTGCGGCGGGGCTGCGGGCCGCTCTGGTGGGGGTGTCATTGGCTGTGTTGCTCTCCGGACCGTAGGGATCAACGCGCCGGGCAGATACCGCCTGAAGACCCCCTGGCCGATCGCGCAGGGAGGCTTCCCGGTTGCGGGCACGGGCAATGATGGCGAATCCTCCGCCTCCGCACGGGCGAGGCAGTGGCGTGCGATCACACCCTTCGAGGGGCGGGGCGCCTCGCTCTAGCACTCACGTTCACGCTCCTCCCTGCCCTTGCCGCGGGAGCTGGTGTTCTCGCACTGCGCTACTCGCCAACCGGGCCGAGCGCGGGCACGGGCACGGGCACGGGCACGGGCACGCCACTACCGCCTCACCACCCCCTGGGGGTCGCGCGCCGAAGCCTCGCGGTTGAGGGCGTGGTCGAGGGCGGAGAAGGCGTGGGCGAGACCGAGGTCTTCCACCCTGCCTGCGCCCTCCTCCCGCAGCAGGAGGGCGTGGGCGACGAAGCCAGCCAGTTGCAGGATGTGGTCGTCCCCGGCGCTGCGGAAGGCGGGGCCGCCGATGACGCGGTCGAGGGGGATGTTGCGGGTGGGGGAGCCGTCGTCCCAGGCGTCGTAGCGGCTGGGGATGGGGTTGTGGACGCGCAGCCGCCGGTAGAGGCGGGTGATGGGCTCTTCCCGTACCTCGTC
>LXNI01000743.1_pt1 | contig 35122 bp, 25 predicted proteins | sample 809091 | NCBI WGS metagenome assembly LXNI01 (sample SAMN04870527, study PRJNA318959) | sponge metagenome | biome: 01000161; feature: marine sponge reef; material: water | host: Sarcotragus foetidus | place: Greece: Milos, Mediterranean Sea | collected 2013-05-29 | depth 5-7 m
TGCTTTGGCTTTGCCGGCGGTCGGATCGCCCTTCAACGTTTCTTGGGCTTGCGCGACGGTGCTGTCCAAATCCGGTTTGAACAGCACCACGCCTGCGAGAAACAACGCGATAAACGGAAGTGAGCGAATCGAGTTTAGAGCACGAAATCGCTTCCAACTCTCTTTAGCTTTGCGCTGCGACACCAACCTCTCCTTCTTGTATTTCTTCCGGTGATTCATCCAATGACTGCACTAAAAGCATAGGCTTGGTTTCCTTCGCGCCGATGGTCAAGAAATCCCAGATCAGTAACAGCACACCAACCGTCATGAGAACACCGAACGCCATTCGCCACCACATAGCCTCCACAAACCATGGTCGCGTCTGACCTTCAAAATATGCCTGCCACGTCGAACCACCTAGGGCGCGCTCGACGAACGACTGTTCGTATCCGGCGATCAATAACGCCATGGTCATTCCCACCATGCCGGCATGGGTCAAGAACAATGCCCACTTCCATTTGATGCCGCGATCGACTAAACCTCCAGACATCCAGACGTCGCCTCGCAGTTTTTGCAGCGCGAAGTAGATAAACGCAACAACGATAGTCACGTACGCGCCGAAAAACGCGAGATGACCGTGCGAAGAGGACCACTGCGTTCCGTGGGTGTAGAGGTTGATTTGCGGCAACGTCTGCATGAAGCCCCACACCCCCGCACCGAGGAAGTTGCCAAAAGCATGTGCGATCAACCATGCGAGCGCAGGATGGTTGTTCGACCGAAAGGCATGCTTGCCGGCATCGTAAACCGAATGCACCACCATTGCGACAAGCGGTATGGGCTCGAGTGCAGAGAAAAAGCCACCTACCCCAAGCCAGTATTCGGGTGTCCCTATCCAGAAGTAATGGTGACCAAGTCCAAGTATTCCAGATCCGAACATCAATGCGACTTCGATATACAGCCAAGTCGTCACGATCTTGCGTCGCGCACCCAAGGTCTTAATCAGACCCCATGCCATGATGCAGCCGACCAAAACTTCCCATGTGGCTTCGACCCACAGGTGGATCACCCACCACCACCAGTATTGGTCAACCGGCAAGTTCGTCGTGTAGAACATCCCGGCGAGGTACAGACCTGCGAGCGCAATCAGGTCAAGGACTAGGACGCCAGAGATCCCACTCCACCGTCCTTTTAGGAACGTCGCAAGGACGTTGTAGAAGATTGCAACCATGCACACGACGATGCCGATATCTGCCCACCTGGGCGCTTCGATGTATTCGCGACCTTCATTGATAAGCCAAAGCGTCGCCGTTTCGCCGGGTCCCGACTGTACGAATAAATAGACAAGCACAACGATTACAACCGCGAGCGTCAGAATCCAGAAAGTCGCTTCTGCGATCTTCGGCCCGACTAGCGGTACGCCCGCTTCATCTTCGACGAGCCAGAAGATCGATCCGATGAAGCCATACAACAACCAGACGACCATCGCATTGATGTGCACCATCCGATTGACATTGAAATCGAGGACGCCAAACAGAAAGTCGGGCGCGATGAACTGCCACGCCGCAATCAAGCCGAACAACATCTGCGCAACGAATAACGCCATTGCGACAACGAAGTATTTGACCGCGAGTTTTTTGCCGATCGATAACTCGCCGTAATTCAAAGCTCCTAGTGTCATGACGCGTCCTCCTCACCCTCAGCGGCTTCTGGCTCGTAGACCGGTCCGTCCTGCGGGAGCGTGGTGAAGTTCGCTGGGAAGCCGTTGGTGTCGATTGCCGACATCCACTTCAGATACGCGATCACACCGCGAATTTCATCATCCGTCAGATTCTGGTTAGGCATTCGACGATTCGTACCGAACGTACGAGCATTGGCAACCGGATCTTTCAGGAACATCGTCATTAGTAATTCACGGGCTTGCTCATTTCCCCAGCCGGGGTCGAGCCACGCCTTCGTGAGATCCGGCGCGTAATAAGCGCCGTTCCCTAGTAACGTATGACAATTCATGCAGTTGCGCGCCTGCACAGTGAGTTTGCCATGGTTCACGAGCGCTTTCGCCTCGGTTTCGTTCATGACTTCACCAAACAGCGGCACCATCGGTCCAACCGCCGGGACCAAGTAACCTCGTTCCTCGTCCGGTACGTAGTCGATGCGATAGTTGATCACCGCGTAGGCCGGTACCCTACCGGCGTCTGATCCTGCGCCTATAGCATAAAGTGTATGGAAAGTTAAAAAGACCAAAACGAGCGCCATTCCAGCGGTCACGAAGATCGCACACTTGCGCCAGAAAGACTCGCTCGACCACCATTGCGATTCATTCAATTCAGTCATTGCTCACCCCCATCTGTTGCAATGCTTCGCGGTGTTGACTGCTATTTGCAGCGATGCTTTACGTCGTTCTTTTGTAACTCGTTTGTCACCTAACAATATTAATCGCCAGTCGCCCCAAGAGGCGAGGATTCTGCGGAGTTTGTTAAATGAGATTTACTGCGCCAATCCGCCAAGAAGCGTCAATCATTCGCCGGGTTGAATTGGATCTGAAATCGGTATTAGTCACCCCCCTTAACTAGATTCCATTTGATCGCGATGCCTAATACGCGACCTTCCTTCAGCGGCGAATATCTGGAATCAACAAGACCAGTGAGATCAAAATCGCTGCGTCGAAACGTCTGGTTCAATAGGTTTCGACCAAAAAGCTTGATCTGAAGATTGTCATCAGGTGAAATCGCCACGCTAGCATCAAGCATTTCACCTCCATCTAGAACGCCGCTGTTGTCGTCCAATATTTCGCTATCGTCTCGACGGGACAGTCCCACCCGAGCCGTAAGTTGACCTAGTTCAGTAAACAAATGTCGATACTGGACACTTACCCCAAACGTGATAGGCGCGAGCCTCGGCAGCTGTAGTGTGTCATCACCGACGGTAGTTCCGTCCCCGTCGAGGTCGTATCGAACACGGTCGTATGCGCCGTGGACATAACCGATAAAGGATCTGACGGTCAACGATTCACCAAACGCTCTGTCGACTTCGGCTTCGATCCCATGGATCGTCGCATCGGCAGTGTTTGCGGTGACTTGAATTCCTCCCGTAGTGACGTCCGCGGTGGTTACTTGCCGTTGTAAACCATGTACGTGATTTCGGAATAGAGAGAAGTTCGCACGAAAATTCGGCGACTCGGTTTTAAATCCAATCTCATACGCGTCCTGCACTTCTTCGTCAAATGGACCAGGTAATGCACTCCTCGAGGTATTTCTTAGGTTATAGCCGCCGCTCCGAAATCCTCGTGTCCACTGGCCGTAGATTTGGGACTGTGAACCTATCCACCGCTGCAACGCTAATCTGGGTGTAACGTTCTCCCACATGTCGTCATCAATGAAATCGAAATCGCACGCACCCCTAATTCCAGCGCATGATTCGACGCCGTTGGTTGCCACGTCCACTGCTTTTGTTTCCACGGTGTAACGTACACCCGCACTCGCAACCCAGTGTTCACTGAGATCGAAGTCGTTGCTAATGAATGCACCAGCCGTACGATGCAGTTGATCACCACCGAACGGCGTGCCGAGAGCATTTCGAATGACTCGCTGTTCCCGATAACGGATCGTTTGACCAAAGAGATAGAGTCCGGTAACGATTTCCCATCCATTGCGAATCCACCCCGAATAGCGCAGCTCGTTGCTATATTGCACTTGATCCGTGAACGCCATGAGGTGAAAAATCGGCTCGACTGTCGAGTCAATGTCCGCTAGCGATTCGTGCTCGACCGAACGGACGCCGAATAAATTGGTGATTGTGCCTTGCGTCAATCGACGATTTGCCTCGACGATTCCATGGCGCCAATCGACTTGTGAGTAACCAGGTTCGTCGATGGCGAAGTCAAAGCCACTGTATCGAAAGCGGTTTTGCGTCGCTGGTCCGTCGCCGTCAGAGTTGCCACTCTCAACAATCAGAGTGAGATCGAATTCTGGCGTCGGTTGCATTGTGATCACGGGACGAATTACCCAGGATTTCTCGCTTCCCACCTTCCCCCCGCCGGACGCGGAATTCGTAAACCAGCCACTGTCATCGCGATAGCTCACAGCTAACCGGGAATTTACCCCACCGTCACTTAGTGGACTCTCGAATGCGCCAGTAATGCGTTTCTCTAATCCAGTCTCCAACCGGACCGACGAACTCACAGACTTTCGGCCGGACGGTCGCTTAGCGCGCAGGAGAACTGCACCGCCGGTTACATTTCGGCCAAACAGCAAGCCTTGGGGACCTCGCAGCACCTCGACCGATTCGAGGTCAAGCATGTCCGTAATGACGCCGTAATTCATACCTAAATACATGCCATCGACGAAGACGCCGACGGTAGGATCAATCGAAGGGATAGACCCGGCGACGCCCATTCCTCGGATCGAGAAATTCGCGATGCCTTTCCCAGTGCCGATTCCGTCAAACGCGACATTTGGTAACTCGAAACCGAGGTCTTCGATATCCGTAGCAGGTCGTTCTTCCAACCGCTCGCTAGAGAGCACGCTTACCGAACCGACCACCAGCGACGCGGCTTCCGCTGCACCTTTCTTTGTCGCGGTCGTGACTACTTCCTCAAGAAGTGGATCATCACTCTCAACTAGATCCTCAGCGGAGTATGCCGACACAACACTCATCGACAAGACGAGCGCAAAGACCTTGCTCAAATCCACCGCCAGACTGATGCGGCTCCCAGAGAGAGCGAGTTGACGCTATGGGACTTCGTCGACATGGAATCGCGAGTGCACAACTGTCAAAGTCCGTCGACTCCGTACGAGATTTGCATTACGGCAGTGTTAATCATCTCTGACTTCGTCACCGTGCTCGACCTCTTCCTCATGCATCGATTCTGTAAGCCGCCATATAAACCGCGGTGCGACGAAGTAGCCACAAACCATCAATCCACTGATGACGTACCACCACCCGTCAAAGTTCATGACATTAGAAAACGCGATGACGCTCGCAACGAGTAACGCAAACGACCCGAGCGAAATCCCGTTAAGAAGGCGACGAAGATGCGAAGCACCTCGGAGACGCGCCAACGCCAAGAAGATCGCATACCCCAGAGCCGTGACCAGTATCGCACTACCGAGCAGCGCCGCACCAGCAATACGTTCCATGTCGACGGGTTCGTACACGTTAGTTCTTCGATGACATTCGAAGCATTATCGCGTCAGAACCGAACGCGATTTGATGTCGCTATGAAGAGGGCTCCGCTGTTCGCGAACCCGTCTGGAGTCGAACGAATTCGTAGTAACTTCCCTCTTTGCTCATCAATTCGTCATGAGAACCAATATCGTTGACTTCACCTTGGTCGATGAACACGATACGGTCTGCCTTGCGAATCGTTGAAAGTCGGTGGGCAATGACAACCACGAGCTTGTCCTCACTAGCTGTCCGTAGCGACTCGACCAGTGCTTCCTCAGTCGAAGGATCAAGCGCAGCGGTAGGCTCATCCAAGATCAAGACCGGGGTATCGCGAATCAACCCGCGCGCGATGCAGAGCCGTTGCTTCTGTCCGACTGACAAGCTATCACCAGAACGGCCAAGGACGGTATCAAGACCATCCGGTAGATTCGAAACGATTTCCGCAGCACCAGCGCGGGACAACGCCGTTTCGATGTCCGTTTCGGTCGCGTCAGGTCGTACAAGCAGGAGGTTTGAGCGGATTGTCTCGGACAGTAGCATGTGCTCCTGGAAGACGTACGCGACAAAGTCCCGTATCGATTCGACATTCGCTTCTGCAAGATCCGTATCGTCATAGCGCACAAGACCTTGCGTTGGCTTCACGTACCCAGCAATCGCGTAAGCGAGCGTGGTCTTGCCCGCGCCCGTCGGTCCAACAATGGCTACGAGTTCACCCTGCCGTAACGTCAAATTGATGTTCTGAAACGCTGGTCTTCCATCCGGATAGTTGAACGAAGCGTCTTCAAGCGTGATGGTCTGAGGGCCTTCGCTCACGATGGATTGCCCGACGTCTTCGGTCGGCGCGTCGATGAAGAAAAACACGCGTCGAAGCGCGGCCACGTTGCCTTGCAGTCTTATCCAGAATACGCCGAGTTCCATCGCCGCGCCGGCGAGCGAAAACCAGATCCCAAACAAGATCGACCAGTCACCCGGACTCAGTTCACCGACAATGATGCTGTCCGTTATCGAAACCGAAACGCCGAATGCAACGACCACCATCACGATCCAAGTCGAAAATCGGATGACAATATCAATGATTTTGATGTGACGATAGCGGCGAAACGACTCCTTACTTTGATCGTCAATGCGATCTTTCTCCCGAGTCATCCCGCCTAAACTCTGAACCGCCGCGATATTTCCCATGCTTTCTTCGATCGCATTGGTGGTCGCGGTTCCCGCCGCACGACTATCCTGTTGAACACGTCGTGTGAGCTTCGAAAACGGTACGGTCACGCACAGTCCCAAGGGTAAAAGAAGTGCTGCAACCCAAACCAACTCCGGCGATATTGCACCGTAGCTGTAGTACAGGAAGTAGATTGAAATTACAGCTTGGACGATCATGACCAAGGGCGTGAGTGTGAGCGTATAGCACACGCTAGGCAGCATCGGCGCGTCATACATCACGCGATAAATTGCGTCACCTATTCGATGATCGTCGAGCGTCGTCATCGGTAGGTGTGCCATGCGCCGATAAAGCGTCGTCCTGATGTGATTGGTAAGTCGCTGTGACAACCGAATGTGGATGAGCGTGTCGATGAAACCAAGAACACTTGCGCTCTCACTACTACCTTCATTCATCGCGTTTTCAGACTGCGTGGCGCTGTCCTCACCTTGTGCCCAATCCTGATATACGTACGTTCGGGTGCCGAAGACCAGAAGAAGAAGAACGCTCACCACCGTCAAAGCGACAAGAATCTCGAATGGTGAGTAGTCGTATACCCATGCGATAAAGGGTTGAATATGGGGTGGCATGATCACGTCGGTCGCATCGAACGGTTTCTGCAAGATCACTTGGTCGATCAAAATCTTGCCCAACCATTGCAGATACAGTACCGGCACAATCGCAAGCAATGAAAGTCCGAGCTTCAGCCCGAACAACCGTGGCGCCGAGGAGATGTAGCGAAAACCTCGGCCAATAATTTGGGCTGATTCACGATTGCTGATCCGCGTCTCTGTATCGATGCGATCGTCGAAACGCGCGCTGCCGGTGTTCGGATCGAGCTCGACTTGGGATGTTTCACTCATGCCAACTCGCCGCCCACATCCGCCGCTACAGCGATCTCGCCTTCGAAGAACGCCCGATAGCTTCCTCCTCGCTCCAGCATGAGTTCGTCGTGTGAGCCACACGCCACGATGTCGCCGTCCTCAAGAAGCGCGATCTGGTTCGCGGATTGGATGGTCGAATACCGGTGCGTAATGAGAAATACGACGCGGTCACGCGCCCACTCACGCAGGTTCCTCAAAACACGGCTTTCAGTCTGGGCGTCAAGCGATGCCGTCGGCTCATCGAGAATCAAAATCGGCGTGTCTTTCGCGATCGCTCGAGCGATCGAGAGCCGTTGGCGTTGACCCGTTGAAAGCTTGCTCCCACGCTCGCCGAGCTCGGTGTCGTAGCCGTCGCTGAGTTCGCTTATGAATTCATGGGCGCACGCAACGTTTGCTGCGTCGATGACTTGATCACGCGTCACTCCCGGCGTCGCGTAAGCAATGTTGTCAGCGATCGACGAAGCGAATAGATTGTTCTGCTGTAACGCGATCGCGACATTAGCGCGCAGATCATCCACCTTGATGTGCCTTAAATCCACGCCGTTAATGCTGATGCTTCCCGCATCAACGTCGTAGAGTCGCAATAACAGCGACATGAGCGTGGATTTACCGCTGCCGGTACGTCCAATGATCGCCGTGATGGTACCTGGTTTTGCGGTTAGATCCACATTGCACAACACGGGCACTTCGGCGCTGTAAGCAAACGCAACGTTTCGAAAACTCAGCGACTCAATCGGTTGTGGCAGGTCGACCGCATCATCCTCATCAACGATTTCTGGCTCGAGGTCGAGTAGAAAAAACGCCCGTTCGAGCCCAACAACCATGTCTTGTAGTGAACCCCAAACTCGAATCAGATCGTTGCCGTTCCAAAGACACTCTTCGATCCGGTCCCGGGCCGCCTCGAACGCGCCGTAGTTCCAGACTGCGAAACCGACAAGCGCCACGACGCCAAATAGAAATGTCGCTCGTTCTTCTAGTACCCAGCTCGCGAGCAGAAACTCGCCAGCGATTGTCAGCACGCCGATGACTAACGCGACCAAAGTACTCATCAGAACGAATTCCCCACGAAGCAACAACGCCGCATCCATTGCACGTTGCGAATCTGAGTCAAATCGCGCTTCCATGACTCCTAGGGATTTGTTCGCCTTCACGACGCGAATTGCCTGAAATGCTTCCTGGATTCGTGACGTGAGTTGACTGTTACTTTCTCTCGCATGACGAGATCGAATCTGCAAACGATGCGTGAACCAGGCAACGATTAGGAGGATCGGGATGACGCCGAAAAGGAACATGGCTCCTAGTACCAGACTGAAGCTGACCAGCACAATGAAGCTGAAAGTCGCCGTGAATGTTGCGACAATGGGTTGTAACAGGATCTTCTCAACGATGTTCGTGATCATCGCACTGTCCTGGTAGACTCGATAGATCGCATCACCCGTTTGCGCGTGGGCGTGATAGCGCAACGAGAGGTGTTCCGCTCGCTCAATCATGGTGACGCGAAGGTACTGATTGATGCGTTGGAGAATCCAAGTACGGTAGTAGTCAATAACTGGCGCGAGCATAAAGAACAAGACCGCCACAATCGCAATAACCACGAAAAACCTGTTTCGCACAGTCATCCGCTGTTCTTCGTTGAGTTTCGTAATTTGTGCTTCTAGCTCAGACCTACGTTCATCGCCTGTTGATAGGTTTTCGTCATCAATTTCATCATCGCCTTCAGCCTCAATTAACTCACGTAGCTGCGCTTTCACTGCCAGTTCTTCCGCGGTAAATCGGTAGCTCTCGTCGACGAATAGGACGGTAGCCTGCGTTTGATCGAGTTTTTCACCCACGAGGACCTTGTTGTTGAAGAGGTCAAAAGTGAATAGCGTCGCGGAAACCCAGAGAATCTCAAGAAGCATGCGGAGCGTTACCCACAGGATGAGGTGCGGTAACTCCTGACGCAAATACGGCCAGGTACGGAGAATTAAGGAGCGGAACTCGCTAAAGGAAAAACCATGGTCCTTGACTTCCTCCCGACTCAAACTAATCGCCGACCTAAGAGACTGAAAACTGTCGTATATATCGCTCAAGAGGTAGTTAATAGATCAGGAAAGTGTTCAATAAATACGATCAAGAATGTTCATCGGAAGCGTCAAGCATTCTACGACTCGTCTATCAAGGACAGATCTTGCGATGGACATCGAAGCGCTAATTCGATCACGAAAGAACGAGCTACATTACTTAAGCTAGTGATTCGGCAGTTTTGAGTTTAGATTCAGTGACCGATACCTCCAGCCACGATGGATATGTAATTGCAGCGACCGGGTTTCAAGCCAGATGTCTGAAACTGATCGACGAGGTTGCGTCTAGTGGAAATGAGATCACCATTTCGAAGCGAGGAAAACCAATCGTGCGTCTCGTACCCTATCACAAACCACGTAAAGGTATTTATGGAGTCGATAAAGAGACTATTCGCGTTCTCGGCGACATAGAAGAACCGCTTGGAGTCGAGTGGGAGGCAATGCAGAACCGTGCAAAAGAACCCGACGTGGAGTAAGAATCTTGTCAGTTGCATAGAAAAACTGCCACTGCGCGAGTTCGATACTAGCGAAAAACTCATTCGCGATGAGTGATTGACAGTTCGAAAGATGATCCGTGATCTCTGATCTAGTTTTGGCTACGTTTGTGAGTGAACGCTAACGCCACGGACCGCAGTGCACTACCCACTCAATTTGTGAAGATCAACGCGATACGTAGTCATGTGTTTCTAATCCATATAACCATGGTCATGACTATAGTTATATACTACAATTGGACGGAGAATTAGCTAGTTGAACGGTAATGGCTATAGACGACCAAACGGACCAAAAAGTAATAAAAGCATCGGAGTTCAAGGCTAAATGCCTCAAACTCATGGACGCGATCTCTGAATCTGGAGATGAGCTCGTCATTACAAAAAACGGTAAACCTGTTGCGAAGCTCGTTCCCTATTTCAAACCCCAGAGTCTATTCGGAATGTTCAAGGGTGAAATCGAAATCCACGGCGACATTATGGAGCCAATTGACGTGGAATGGGATGCGCAAAAAGACGATAACGAAGAGGATTACTACTAGTGATTCTGCTTGATACTCATGTATTTCTCTGGCACACTCGCGCTAAAGGTCAGCTAGGCAACAGCGCATATAACTTGATTGAAGAAGCGACGATTGACCGCCAGTTATTCGTATCTGCGATTACGTTTTGGGAAATCGCGATGCTTATTCGAAAGGGTAAAACCTCAATTCCTGATTCAGTCGCACTCCTGCGCTCGCGAGCACTTGCACGCGGTCTACAGGAAATCCCGGTGGACGGACAAATTGGGATCCGCTCAGTCCTTCTCGACGAATTCCACAACGACCCGGCAGACCGCATCATCATCGCGACCGCACTCGGCGGGTTTAAGTTACTTACCGCTGATAGGAAAATTCTTCATTGGCAGGGTCAGTTGCACCGCGTAGACGCACGTGTCTAATATTTGCTCAAATTGACTCCGGCGCGAATTCATATATTCAGGTTCTAGCGACGCGATACCTCAAGTTGGGTTGGAAACGAAAAACCTCAACCCACGAGTCGCGTAGTGACCCGCACCAACGTAACGAATACACAATCACTCGTCACGCTCAATCCTCGATAAGCAGAAGATCTAGCTCGACTAAGTCGTCTAGCCTAGATGTAAGCTGCTCCAATCGCGTTTCATCGAGTTCGGTCGAATCTCCCAGTACTGCTTCAACTGCTGCTAGCCCTGTCATTGGGCTACGTAAGGTCTCCACGAGATTTGCCGTAAACGCATCGACATGCTTGATGTCGACCTTATCCGCTCGATTTCGAAATGCCAATGCCCAAGTTGGACTGTCGGGTGGTTCGTCCGGTTGAAAATCTTCGGCAATCTTGTGTACCGGCCATACGTACCGTCGTACTAGCGAAATTTCGGACGTCTTCAGCTTCGTACCGAGTGGATCCGAACAAGGCCGATAAGCGGGCAATATGCCAACCATCCGATCGAAATACAACGGCAACCATTCGTAATGGCAGAGCTCAAGGAGATACGGCGGATCGGTTGATTCTGAGCGTTCCATCGCTAAATAGGCGATGAATTCCTCCGAGATTTGTGCGAAATAGGGACTCTTGCTCTGATGACGATGCACAAAGTCACGCATCATGCGATGCCATGCTTCCTCACCTAGAATCGCCTTGGCACGTCTGAAACGACTCGAGCAGAACGAATCGATGTTGTTGTAGAACAGACGAATGTAAATTGCCATTCGGCGCTGTTCGATCCCGTCCGGGATTGGGTTGAGCTCAGGATTGCGAATATGTGCTGCAAAATCCAGCTGTAGAGCCTGAAATCCAGGTAAATTCTGCCCTTCGACTCCTTCAGGCACGGGTGTTTGCCTGGATCCTGCGAATCTGTTGCGTTTCGTCCAACAATTCGTTTAACGGCGGAAAATTGAAATCGCGTTCCAGCAAGGTTGGCATCACGCCGAACGTTTTGAATGCTTCGCTAAGCAAGTCATACACTGGGTCGATGATTGGCGCGGCGTGAGTATCGACTCGCAAATCTTCGGCTTCAACCTTGTGACCGGCAATGTGGACGTAATCAGCTCGCTCTGCTGGCATCGCGTGCAGAAACTCAACTGGATCATATCGATGGTTCACGCTGTTGACATGAATGTTGTTGACATCGAGCAAGAATTTGCAGTCAGCCTCTTCAACCACGCAGTTGATGAAATCTGCCTCGGGCATTTCCTGACCCGGTGCAGCGTAATAAGAGACATTCTCGACTGCAATCTGGCGTTCGAGTACGTCTTGCACCAATCTGATACGGTCTGCGACGTAATGTACGGCTTCTTCCGTGAAAGGAATCGGCATCAAGTCGTATAGCTGGCCGAAGTCACCACAATAGCTGAGGTGATCCGAGTAGGACTTGGCATCAATCTCATTGAGAAACACTTTGAGCTGCGCTAGGTATTCCATGTCGAACGGTGCAGGTCCGCCGATGGAGAGAGACAATCCATGACATACCACCGGATACCGCTCAAGCATGGCGCGAAATCGCTTCGCCCATCGTCCGCCTACACCGATCCAATTCTCCGGCGCGCATTCGACGAAGTTCACGTGCTTTGCCATCGCTGTGGATTGCTCTTCATAGGCGTCGAACATTCCGCGCCGCAACCCTAGACCGCAGCCTGAAATCGGATATTCGTCAGGAGTTTTCATCGCATCAATCGTTGACGTAGGTACGTTCTAGTCGTTCAAAGGTCTGCTTCAGTTTTTTCTGCGAAACCTTCTCTTTGGTCCCAAGTTTTTGATGAAACAATGCAACTCGCAACTCCGCCAACAGGAATTTGGTTTCAATTAAATCAGGCATCTCGCCGACCCGCGTAACCAGTGCTTTCAGACGTTGTTCCCACGCATGTACCTGACTCATCAATTCCTCATCTTTCGACACGCGTCCCTGGAAATGGTTGACGCGATAGAGCATAGCCTCAAGGTACCTCGGGAGGTCCGCCAATCGTTCGTAGGGAGTTTGCCACATGAAATCCGCGGGGAAAATGTGAGAAAGCTGAGCCTCTAAATCAGCTTTCGCTGACATCAGAACGGCACTGTCGATGTTTTCAACAGCCAAAGATACATCGAACCGTTTCTCTGCAATATCGACGCAAGTCTCGATCAACTCTAGTCCGTGTGACACGAACTCACCTCGGTGTTCGGCGAGCATGGCATCAAACTCCGCCCGTGACTCAATTTTCTCAGCTTGCATAACGTACACGTAGCGCGCAACGCTCATCAACAAGGCGTCGAACACCTCGTTAGGATCAGCGAGTTTCGCCAACTGCATGTGCATCGTGCTTTCTTTCTGATATTCCTTGCGCAAGTAACGAGCCGATTGACTTTCAGCGAGCACGAACAAACGACACAATCCTCGTTCATGCCAGACTCGCTGTTGCGAGGCATTGACCGCGATCTCTAGCGCAACATGATCGCCTTTATCAACCAGCGCAGGAAAGACCGTGAAATCCGTATGACCTTGACGCAGACGCCTCTGTTTTTCGATACCTGTATCCGGGAACGTAACGAATCGTTCAGGCTTATCCGAGCCTACCGTTGCCTCAACGTCAAGTGCATCAGCAAGCGTCTCCTCGTGGCGGCGCTTCAATGCGACTAAATCCCTATCCTGATCAAGTACCGTGCCGCGTCGATTTAACCACTGCACGTTCATGCTCAAAAACGGACTCAGCTTCGTCTCATCAAATGTGTCGGGAGGTATCTCCACGCGATAGAAATCAGCGAGAGTACGACTCAACACGTCGTAAAAATTTCCGATTCGATAGCGTGACGGACGTAACAGATAGTCGCATAGCTGCTCTACTCGATCAGGGATCGGAACCAAATGTCTTCGATGTTGTTTTGGCAGACTCTTAAGCAGTTCGGTCAATTTCTCCGCGAACCGTCCCGGTACCAACCATTGCACAGCATCCTGCGATAGTGCGCTGATATTCTCAGCCTTAACTTGCACCGAAACCCCGTCAGCAATGTCGCCGGGAGCGAAACGGTAGCGCAATGGCCAGCGACGGTCATCGATCACGAGTTCTCCGGGAAATGCTGAATTCGTAAGGTCTTCGTCGGGACGTTTTAATAAGTCACGCGACGTCATTTTTAAACGCTCGAGTTCATTCGTACTAGCCTGGCTAAACCAAGCGTCGAAGCTACGCACGTTGACGACTTCGTCCGGCAGCCGTTCAAGGTAGAAACTCGCTTGCACCCGAGGCGCAACCACCACATCGGTCCGGCGCTCGCGTGCTTGAATCTTCAGCAGTTTGTTGAGTAGCTGACGATTGTGTTTGAGAAAAGACCAGGGGCGAATTTGCTTTGGTTCGACTAGCGCATGACGTACAAAGAGCTCTCGTGCAAGTTCCGAATCGCGTGGCGCTAGACGTAGTGGACGTCGTTCGTACACCGCTAATCCATAGAGAGTTGCTCGACTCAAGATCATCGCCTCGCCCCGACGATCATCCCAATATTCATCGAAGTAACTCACTTTGAGTAGCCGCCGTGCGACGTCTTCGATCCATTTACGTTCGATCGATGCAACGGTGCGCGCATACACGCGACCTGTCTCAACGATTTCTGCCGCGACCACCCATTTAGGCGACGATTTAGCAAGTCGCGTGCCTGGCAACAACTGAAAATGCAGATCGTGCACGCCTGTGTACTTCTGCTTTTCTTCTTTAATCCCTATCAACCCGAGTGACCCCGTCAAGACTGCGGTGTGCAAGTTCTTGTAGGATGCCGGTTTCGTATTCAGCGGTAGACCTAGTCGCTGGCAGTAGCCCGTCAGCTGCCGATGCAACGAACGCCATTCAAAATATCGATTCGACGATATGAAATGTCGTTCCAGCAGCCGGGTAAAGGCTGAACTCGAGTTCGCCTGTCGCTCCCGTTCTGCCCAGAACCAAAGTTTGACCAGCGCCAGAAAATCAGATTTTTCATCCGTGAATCGTTCCTGAGCGGTATCAGCCGCCTCGCGCTGGTTGTGTGGTCTTAGTCTAGGGTCTTGCGCGGTTAACGCCGATACTACGATTAACGCTTCTTTCAACGCGTTCCGATGCGCCGCATCGATCAATACTCGAGCGAACCTTGGATCGATGGGCATGCGAGCCATCTGCCGTCCGAGTCCAGTCAGTTTTCCGTCTTCAAGCGCGCCGAGCTCGTCCAGGAGTCGTTCCGCCTGCCCGATGCTACGCTCGTCAGGCGGTTCGAGGAACGGGAACTTTCGGATATCCCCAAGACGAAAGTGCTTGGTCTGCAGTAAGACTGACGCAAGGTTCGTTCGCTTTAGTTCAGGATCGGTGTAACGAGAAACACGGTCATAGACTGCTTCCGAGTAGATGCGATAACAGACTCCCGGCGCTACTCGACCGCAACGGCCTTTACGTTGGTCAGCGCTTGCTTGAGAAATCTGTTCGATCGGTAATCGCTGCACACGTGATCGAGCACTGTACCGACTGATCCGTGCCTTTCCAAGATCAATGACGAATCGAATATTCGGCACGGTCAGGCTAGTCTCGGCAACATTAGTCGATAAAAGGATGCGCTGCTTGCCAGTCGGATGAAAGATGCGCTGTTGATCACGCGGCGGCAATCGTGCGTAGAGTGGCAATACCTCTAATTCCTTAGGAAAACGTCGACGAATCCGGTTCGACCATTCAAGAATCTCCTGTTCCGTTGGAAGGAACATGAGAATGTCCTTTGCGCCTTTTACACCTGAATTTCGGATTTCTTCAAGACAGCCGAATACCGTCGATTCAAGATCGTCCTCTGGCGGTCGGTATTCCACTGACACCGGATAACTGCGTCCCTCAACTTCGACCACCGGTGCATCGTTGAAATGTCGACTGAAACTTTCGACATCAATCGTCGCACTCGTGATGATCACCTTGAGTTCCGGACGTTTGTCGATCAGACGGCGTAAGAACCCCAACAAGAAATCAACGTTGAGCGTGCGCTCGTGCGCTTCGTCCACGATCACGACTTCGTATCGGCGTAACTCCCGATCGCGGTTAATCTCCGCGAGAAGCATGCCGTCTGTCATGACCTTCACGAGTGAGTGGCGACTCCACGACTCGTCGAAACGAACCGCATAGCCAATCTGCTCACCAAGTTTTACATCTAGTTGATCCGCGACGCGCTGTGCGACTGCTCGTGCAGCGAGACGGCGAGGTTGAGTGTGCGCGATGGATGCTTCGACGCCAAATCCTGCTTCAAGACATGCGAGCGGGAGTTGCGTCGTCTTACCCGATCCCGTTTCGCCAGCCACAATCACCACTTGATGCGATCGCAGCAGTTCTTGGATGCGTTCGATGTGAGACGCGATCGGAAGGTCCGACGCGTAATTAATCGTGGGGACGCTCTCGCGTCGCTCACGAATCAACGTCCGTGACAGGCGCTTGTTGTTCGGTTTCTGACCATTCGCAAACTGTGGTTTGCGCTTAGTACGTCTATCAGCCACTATTTCGGGTGTTGGCGAGAAGCGCACTGTTTCCGTGAAGAAACTGTACTTTGCCGTATTACCTACTTGACTTGAATTATCCAATCACCACGTCTAGTCACGCTGTCTATAAACTCGACGTGTTTGTATCCGCATATCCGATCGAATCGCCGTGAATCAATACAAGCCCTACAGGCGTCAACGCTAGCTATCCTCGTTGCGTTGCGACGACATTGTTGCAATCTCGAACAATGCGTCAGCGTACGCAGTAATCTCATCTTTCATTGTGACCCGCTCGCGCCACTCTATTGGGATGCCGTCAATGCTGTAGAACGCACCCGCGAGCTGACCATAGATCGCGCCAGTTGTGTCCGCGTCGTCGCCAAGATTGACTGCAAGGAGTGCGCCTTCACGAAACGAATTCGAATGATGGAATGCCCATAAAGCTGCTTCCATTGATTCAACGACATAGCTGGATCCCGTGATCGTTGGGGGTTCTCGAAATCGGTAGGATCCTCGCGCGACAGAGTCTATCGATTCGCATAGAGGCGATGTCGTCCATATACCGTTTCCATCGGTTGACGGTCCGCTGAGAATCGTTTCCTTACTCTCGTCGTTTAACGCTTGAAACATCATGTAGGAATACAACCTACAGGCATCAACCGCTTCGGTACAACCATGCGTTGTTCGAGATGATGCCGCGGCGAATTCGACTGTTTTCAGTAAATCGTCGGCGTAGAACATCGATATTGGCGCAAGTCGCATTAATGAGCCATTACCCGCAGATCGAGGATTCGTCGATCCCGCGAATGGCTCGCCCGTGCGAAGAAATAGATGCAATGCATCGCTCACGGTATTGCCAATGTCGAAACACTGTCCGTTTGACGACAGATAGCCTTCCTCGTACCACCGGACGTACAAATCCATTTGGTTTCGGGCATCAAAACCACCACACTCGATAAGACTCTCCGCGAGACACAGTGCCATTGATGTGTCATCGGTCCATTGGCCTGGTTCTAACGCAAACTCACCGCCACCTACGATGTCGTTGATCGGTTCGAACGTACCAGGATCTCGAAACTCAAGCGTTGTGCCAAGGGCATCACCCGCAGCTAATCCAATCAGGCTGCCACGAAATCTGCGTTTCGTAGATTCGTTATTAATCAACGAGATAAAGAATCATTTAATGCGTAGTTCCGCAATCTTAGTGGACTTTTTTAATCGGTATTGAATGCGAAAGCTCCGTTCGTGGGGTTGGGATTACGTCACGGCCGGACTGATCGCACAGCACATTGCCGAATAGTGCTATCTCGCGAGCTACGAAATCACGTTCAAATTCTGCGGGATGCCACAGACCGATATCGCAACGCTGACCGCGACGACGTGTTCCTGATCCTGCAAGAAATCCGTCCGTGTCGATATCCAGCGCGTATGTGGTCGCAAGGCGTTTCAGTGTTGAGGTTGTCGGCTAGAAAACCGAAAGCCACTATCAAGGTGTCAAGATTGCGATCGGTCCGCGCCCTGCCCCGTTCCATGAGCGACCTGAGCCACAAGGCTTCCGTCTAGTCTTTGGCTTTGGTGCATGTCGATATTCAGCCTTGTTTGTCGCCATGCTTGGCAGTCATTTCTTGTTTGAATAAATCGCCATCGAATAGTTGAGGCTCCCCTCTTTCCTCGCCCTCGATGAGCGCAGCGCGGATCGCTTCAATTTCCGCTTTGCTGGTCTGATCACGGCGGATCAAATCGCGAATATATTCGCTGTCATTTGTGAACTGCCCCGCCGCAATCTGAGTTTTGATCCAGTTGTCTTGCTGGTCGGTTACGGTGATCGTCTTGCGTGTAATACTCATAAAACGTTCGCCAAGGCGTATGTGAAAAAAATCATACTATTGATGCAATATGTCGTACGCTGCCTTTTTGACCAAACTCTCTTTTGTTTTTTCCAGTCCTCCCTTTAAAAGTCTCGACCGACTGTTCTTAAGGAACCCCTTCTTTTCGGTCTCTCCGCGAAAAATACCCGTTAGGGCATTTGTAGTGGTTCTCTTTCGCCGTCTGTTTTCAGTGTAACCGTTAAATCCTTCGTCACATACTGTTACAATGTAGTTTCTAATCTACACATGTGTACATTTCAGTGGCATTGAACATTCGTAATAGTCGAACCGAGGAATTGGCAGCGACAGTAGCGGAAATGACTGGAGAGACCAAAACTGAAGCAGTGACAAGAGCACTACAAGAACGACTCACAAAGCTTCAACGTCAGCGCGGAAGTCGAAGACTCGCCGAAGAACTGAAGGAAATTGCGGTGCACTGTGCGGCGTTACCGGTATTCGACGACCGGACCGCTGACGAAATCATCGGATATGACGAACGCGGGTTACCTACCTAATGGTAGTAGACCCATCCGCACTCATTGCGGTGCTGCTGGACGAACCAGATTGCGACGCAATCATCGAGCGAATCGAAGCTGCGGAGACAGTTTGTATGAGTGTCGTGTCCTTCGTTGAGGCATCGATCGTAATCCACCATCGAAATCGCATAGATGGTCTGCTCGACCTTGATTTATTAATTGCAAGAGCTGGCATTCAACTAATCGCTTGCGACACGGACCAAGCGCTTGTCGCACGAAGCGCGTTTCGAATATACGGAAAAGGTCAACATCCAGCGAAACTGAATTTCGGCGACTGTTTCTCATATGCTTTGGCGAAAACACTAAATGAGCCTTTGTTGTTTAAGGGTCTCGACTTCTCTCAAACCGATATCGAAATAGTTCCAATCTAGACTACCGTCGTTCTGATATACCGGAGTGCTAGTAACTGAAGTTAGAGAGAGCTACCGTTTAAGGCGTGACGCCGAATTCCTCGACTAAACGACTAAGTTCAGGACGGCAAGAGCCACAGTTCGTACCCGCTCGTAGGGTCTTCCCCAGATCGTGAACCGTCGCGCATCCAGTTTCACTGAGCGCGCTTATGACTTCCTTTTCACCCACGCTTTCGCATGCGCAGACAATCGTTCCCTTGTCCTTCTTCGACTCTGCCGGCGTTCCCGCCAGTACGCCGAACGTGTCATCAAACTCTTCAGCTATCAGTCCGCGCAGCCAATCTCGCGACACGCTCACCGGCGAACTAGAAATAAACGCAATCTCCAGTACTTGATCGCCTCGCGTTCGAATGCACCTCGCATCACCACGTGAACTGTCCACATATTCGAACGCTTCAATATCGTCGCCGTGTAACCGTGAAAAAGTAGAAGCCAGCCAATCTGAGAAGTCGTTTGGAAAAAACGTCAATGCGAAATCTACTTGCCATCCAGCATCAGTTCGATTAGCGGACCAATAGAACAGATCGTCCAAATTCGGTTTTTCGGTAGACAGAAAGTAGCCGAAGCAACTGTTTTTTATGGGTTCAACCGTGACAGGCACCGCTTTGAATTCAGGTTGACCTGAGATCGGATCTAGATTCGCGGGCACCAACGTATCAATACACGCTTGACTGGCATACTGGTCGTTCCAATGGATATTCGCATACACAGTACCTTCGCGCAGACGCGTGCTAGATTCAACGGGAAGATGAACTGTGCCGTGATCTGTTGAAACCCGCGCGATTTGACCGTCTGCCAGACCCATTGCCTTGAAATCTGCCGCATGCATGGTCAATGTCGGACCTCCGACATGAGTTAGTAAGCGAGGTGCCTTCGCGGTTCGTGTCATGGTGTGCCATTGATCACGCACTCGACCCGTAATCAATTGAAAAGGACGATCCTGTGTAGGTTGATCAGCAGGAGGACAATACGGTATTGGCACCATATTGCCCTTTTGATTCGTCGTGTAAAAACCGCCGTTACCAAAGAATCGATTGCCTGATTCACCAGTCGATCCCCATACCTGCGGACTCAACGACTCGTAATCAGCGTCACGAAGAAAACTCAAGTCAAGGTCACGTTGGCCGTCGTTTCTCAACGCAGTAAGCTCAATGTACTCCGCCCATATATCCGCTGGCGAGTCGTACTGAAAGGAACGTTCGTGTCCCATGAGCTTGGCGACTTCTGCGATCTGCCACCAGTCCGGCCGTGTTTCCCCGGGCGGATCCAGAAAAGTTCGTTGACGTGAAATACAGCGTTCCGAATTTGTGACGGTACCGTCTTTCTCACCCCAAGCTTGCGACGGCAACTGAACGTCGGCGTACGCTAATGTGTCGTTTTCAGTAACGACATCCGATACGATCACACAAGGACAAATTTCAAGCGCTTCGCGCACACGTAGTGCTTCGGGCATGCTGGCCGCAGGATTGGTCGCCATGATCCATAGCACTTTAATCCGGCCGTCACGAACCGCTTGGAACATATCCACCGCTTTCAAGCCCTCATCTGTGACGAGATTCGATGCATCCCAGTGTTCTTGCACGATCTCGCGGTGAGTTTCATTACGAATTTCCATATGCGCCGCGAGCATATTCGCCATACCACCTACTTCGCGACCACCCATGGCATTAGGCTGCCCTGTGACGCTAAATGCGCCCATACCTGGTTTGCCTAAACGACCAGTCGCCAAGTGACAATTAATGATCGCGTTGACCTTGTCCGTGCCAGCGATGGATTGATTCACGCCTTGACTAAACACCGTGACGACGTTATTCGTGGCAGAAAACATCGCGAAGAAACATCGTACATCAGTCGCAGATAGCCCTGTCATTTCAGCGACGTCATCAATTGACGGACGGTCTAACGCGGCAACCGTCATATCGAACCCGTTGACGTGCGAGGCGACATAGCGTTCATCGACAAAACCGTTGTCAACAAGATAACCTAGTAGCGCATTCCAAAGCACAACATCTGTACCCGGTTTGATCGGCAAGTGCAGATCTGCTTCGTCACAAGTCGATGTGTGGCGCGGGTCGACCACGACGATCTCTGTTCCACGCTCCTCACGCGCAGCAAGTAAGCGTTGATGCAGGACCGGATGGCACCATGCCAAGTTTGACCCTACTAGTACGACGACATCCGCCAGCTCCAGATCTTCGTAACGTCCCGGCACTGTATCAGATCCAAACGCCCGTTTATGACCCGCCACCGTTGATGCCATACAAAGTCGAGAGTTCGTATCGATGTTGGCGGAACCCACGAAGCCTTTCATGAATTTGTTGGCGACGTAGTAGTCCTCGGTAAGTAGCTGCCCCGATACATACATCCCTACGGATTCTGGTCCGTAGGTTTCGATACTCTCGCTGAATTTATCCGCGATGCGACGAAGCGCGATCTCCCAGCTCGTGCGCTCCCCGTCAACGACGGGGTGTAGTTGGCGATCGTCTAACGATAGAGTCTCGGCGAGTGCCGCGCCTTTCGAGCAAATGCGTCCGAGATTTGCTGGATGATCGACGTCTCCAGCGATTTCAACGTTTCCTTGCGGGTCGCACTGAGCGACTAACCCGCACCCAACACCACAGTACGGACACGTGGTTTTTACCGACGTTGCGAGCAGCGTCATCTGGTCAACTAAGCTGCTTACTTGCTAGCTCGCGCAGATCAGGATCGCTCAAGAAAATCTGCTCTCCCTCGAGACGGATCATGCACGAGCGCACACACTTCGGCTCAGGATCCACTGATTGACCGGACTCTAAGTCGATCACCAGGTTGTGCAAAGGGCAGGTCACCGAATTGCCGTGAACGATGCCTTCACTGAGCGGACCGCCTAGATGAGGACAGACATCTTCAAGTGCAAATAGCTGGTCGTTCGCTGTGCGGAACACGCCAACTTCTACTTCACCGATACGAACCCGTCGAGCGCCGGATTTAGGAATGTCCGCTAAGTTGCCGATCAGACGCCACTCGGAAGCACCCACCTACACCACCTCGACCAAATCTAATTCCGCGAGCGGTTTAAACTCGTGCGCATCGACGCCGTTGACTCGCTCGGACCAGGGATTGCGTTGCGAAAACGATTGGGAGTACACAAAACCGTCGTACAACTCTTTGCGGCGCTCCGGATCGTCGACAACAGCCTCTTTAATTGATTCGACTCCAACTCGAACCAACCACTTGTACATGCGTTCAAGGTAATGACCTTGTAATCGGTAAAGTTGAACGACCGCGGCGACGATCTCCATGACTTCGTCCTCCGACGCGACTTTACAGAGCAATTCGGTTTGCCGAACTGTTAATCCCGAACCGCCGCCTATATGGATTTCATAGCCTGAGTCGACGCAAACCACACCGACATCTTTGCATGTCGCTTCAGCGCAATTGCGTGGACAGCCGCTAACAGCCATCTTCACCTTTGCTGGGGTCCAGCAACTCCACATGAATTTCTCAATTCGGACACCTAACCCCGTGGAGTCCTGCGTGCCGAAGCGACACCACTCACTACCCACACAAGTCTTGACTGTTCGAAGCGCCTTCCCGTAAGCGTGCCCGGAAACAAGACCCGCGTCTCCAAGATCAGCCCAGACTGCAGGAAGATCCTCTTTCCGCACACCGAGCATGTCGATCCGTTGTCCGCCTGTGAGTTTGACGGTCGGAATCTCGAATTTCTCGACGACGTCCGCGATGGCACGTAGCTCATCCGCCGACGTGACGCCTCCCCACATCCGCGGTACGACTGAATAAGTACCGTCCTTTTGAATGTTCGCGTGAACACGTTCGTTAATGAAGCGGGATTGTTGATCGTCTTCGTAGACGCCCGGCCATGTTGATAGCAAGTAGTAGTTGAGCGCAGGTCGACACTTGGCGCAACCTTCTGAACTTTTCCAATGCAGGCTTTGCATCACATCGGGAATCGTTTGCAGACGCTGAACCTCAATTAATCGGCGCACATCGTCGTGACCAAGATCCGTACACGCGCAGACCGCATCCGCAGCCTTTGGCTTGTAGTCGTCGCCAAGGGTCAATGTCAGCAATTGCTCGACCAAGCCCGTGCATGTACCGCACGAGGAGGACGCTTTCGTATAAGTTCGCACTTCGTCGACGGTCGATAGCTCGTGCTCATTGATCGCTTTCACGATCGTGCCCTTGCAGACACCGTTACAGCCACAGATCTCGACCTCGTCCGGTAGCGAAGCCACGGCGACGTCCGCACTCTGACCGTCCGCGTAACCCGGACCAAACATCATGGTGTCTCGGAAGTCACTGATGTCGTCACCGCTTCGTATCAGCTGGAGGTACCAGCTGTTATTCGCGGTATCGCCATACAACACCGTTCCGATGAGTTTGTTTTCCGCAATGACCAAGCGACGGTAGATACTGCGTCGCGCGTCTCGTAAGACGATTTCCTCTCGATCATCGCCGCCCTCAAAATCTCCTGCCGAGTAGAGGTCAATACCGGTGACTTTCAGTTGTGTCGCAAGAACCTGCTTTTCAAACGGCTTACCAGTACGGTCACCGAGCAACGTCTCTGCAGCAACGTTCGCCATCTGATACAACGGCGCGACTAATCCATATACATCGTTTTCGAATTCCGAGCACTCGCCGACTGCGAGGATGTTTGGATCTGACGTACGCATGCGGTTGTCGACGACGATACCGCGATTCACTTCAAGGCCGGCTTCTTGTGCAACGCTGACGCTCGGACGAATCCCGACGGCCATCACGACAAGGTCCGCGGCCAATTCCGTTCCATCATCGAGCAAGACGCCTTCGACGGAAGGGCCGCCAAGAATTTCCTTGGTATTCGCCTCGGTCAGAACCGAAATGCCACGATCTTCGACTGCTTTCTGCAAGAGATGGCCAGCGGCCGGATCGAGCTGGCGTTCCATGAGTGTTGGCATCAAATGCACCACAGTGACTTTCATGCCTTGCATTGCTAAACCAGCGGCTGCTTCAAGTCCAAGCAATCCGCCACCGATTACGACAGCGCTTTGCCCTCGTTGGGTCGCCCATAACATGGCTTCAACATCGTCGTAGTCACGGTACGTGACAACACCTTGCTTGTCGTGACCTGGTACAGGGATGACGATCGGATTTGATCCCGTCGCGATCAGAAGTTTGTCATATTCGGCACTCTCGTCTTCACCCGAATACACGATACGGGCTCTGCGATCGATGCGGTCAACCTTGAAACCCTTATACAGCATGATGCCGCGATCAATGTACCAACCGTCGCCATGAATGATGATTTCTTCATACGTCTTCTCGCCTGACAAAAGCGGTGACAACATGATTCGGTCGTAATTGACACGCGGTTCCGCATTGAAGATGGTCACGTCATACGCGTCAGGATCCGCATCAAAAATGCGTTCAAGTGCGCGACCTGGCGTCATTCCATTGCCGATTACGACTAATTTTTGCTTCATTTCTTGCGTACTGTTATTCCGATGTGTTGTTCTTGCCTACTGCTCTTCTTAACTCGCTTTAAGCAGGTGACCACTCTCGTTCTCCTCGAGGAAGCAGAGAAGCTCTTCGCGGTAGCGAATGTATGACGGATGTTCGAGCATCGCCTTACGTGTACGTGGCCGTTCCAAGTCAACCTCCATGACGTGTCCGACACGTGCCTGTGGTCCATTCGTCATCATGACAACACGATCAGCGAGCAGAATCGCTTCATCAACGTCATGCGTGACACAAATCGCGGTGACTTGAGCTTGCGACCACACCTCCATTAGCACGTCCTGTAATTCCCAACGCGTCAAACTGTCGAGCATGCCGAAGGGTTCGTCGAGAAGTAGAAGTTTTGGTGATAACGCAAAGGCGCGCGCGATACCGATCAACTGACGAGTACCGTTGGAAAGATCACGCGCAGGCTGATCAGCAGATTCGCCAAGTCCAACACGCTCCAGGTAGTAGTCAACGACCTCTTCTCGTTCTTGTCTTGTCGCGGTCGGGTAAACCCGATTAACTCCGATGGCAATGTTTTGTCTCGCGGACAGCCACGGGAATACGCTTGGCGCTTGAAAAACTACCGCACGTTCGGGGTCTGCATCGACGACGTGCTTCGCATCCAAGACGATCGCGCCACTCGAAATCTCGCTGAGACCGGCCGTCATCGATAACACGGTGGACTTACCGCAGCCGGAGTGTCCGATGAGCGTAATGAACTCGCCTTTCTCCATGACAAGCTCAAAGTCCTCCACGACGGTCAACGGCCCACTATTGGTGGGAAAGGTCTTGCAGAGCTGCGAGAATTGCAGATAGCGCGTCGTCAATAGAGTCTTCGACGCTTCTCTGTACGCTTTCGGAAGGGCATGCAAAGGAGTAACGTCCGGAAGCGAACGCGGTTCCAAAACCGTCTCTACCTGTCGCTGATCGTTGAGATATCGCGTAATCCGAGTTTTTAATTTAATCGCAATAGAGCTGTGATTGACCGCGCTGCGAATCCGCGGTCGCGGAAGCGGTACACCGATTTGTTCACTGATCGTACCGTCTGAATTGAGCAATACGACGCGGTCTGCAAGGAAAAGCGCTTCGTCGACGTCGTTTGTGACTAACAACACCGTTCGTTGATCACGCTGCCAGATTGCCTGCAGTTCGTCCTGAAGTTTGGTCCGCGTAAGGGCATCCAATGCCGAGAGTGGTTCGTCGAGTAGAAGCACCTCGGGTTCCATTGCAAGCGTGCGCGCAAGTGCTACTCGCTGCCGCATCCCACCAGACAGTGCCGCTGGTTTCCGGTCGTGCGCATGCGTTAAACCGACCATTTCTATGTAATGTTGGGAGAGTTCTCGACACGCCGACCGTGAGAACTCTCGGTGCGCCGCTCGCACTGCTAGTTCAACGTTACCCGTGACGGTAAGCCACGGCAGCAACGAATAGGACTGAAATACGACACTACGTTCAGGACCCGGCGATTCAACTCGTTCGCCTCGAAACAGCACCTGACCCTTTGTAGGTTTTTCAAGCCCCGCAAGTAGGTTAACCAATGTCGTCTTGCCCGTACCAGCGAATCCAAGTACGGCAACGAATTCGCCTTGTTCTATCTGGAGCGACACGTCGTGTAAAACGTCGACGCGTTCAGAACCAACACCAAATGAGACGCTTACGTTCTCTAATTCAAGAATCGACACGATGTAGGCTTATCTGGTATTCGTGTCGATCATTGATTGCAGCGTATGCATGACGCGATCCAAGAGGAACCCGATGATGCCGATCGTTAGCACCGCTACCATGATTTTGGCGAGGGATTGTGAGGATCCGTTCTGAAACTCGTCCCACACGAATTTCCCAAGACCAGGATTCTGTGCGAGCATTTCGGCTGCGATTAAGACCATCCATCCAACACCCAACGAAAGCCGGAGCCCGGTGAAAATCAGAGGTAACGCAGAAGGCAGAACAAGCTTGGTGATCTTGGTCCACGTGCGGAGTTTCAGCACCTTACTTACATTTAGAAGGTCCTTGTCGATCGTTGCGACACCCAGTGACGTATTGATCAACGTTGGCCACATCGAGCACAGCGTGACTGTTATCGCGGAATTTAAGAAGGATTTGGCGAACAAGCCTTCATTCGTCGTGTACACCGCCGACACGACCATCGTGACGATCGGTAACCACGCGAGTGGCGAGACGGGTTTAAATACCTGGACGAACGGGTTGATTGCAACGTTCGTGATCGGCGACAAACCACAAGCGATGCCGATCGGTACCGCGACCACGGTCGCAAGCAGGAAGCCAAAGAAGACGGTCTTAAGGGACGTCCAAATCTGATCGTAATAGGTAGGTCGTCCGGTGTATTCGCGCCACTTTACCCTGTCTTCACGACCTTGTTCGATGTGTTCCGCATTTCGAATCTCTTGCCTTTCTTGAAACGCGACAGCCTTCAGACGTTCTGTCTTGTGATCCTCGTGAAGCACGAGCGCCTGTTCCCAAACCTTAGCCGGTCCTGGTATGGTGCCGAGCGAGGTTTCGACTTGCTGGGCTAGCTGCGACCATAAAAACAAGAAGCCCAATACGGCTAATACGGGTACACAAAGCAAGCGCCAAAACTCGCGGAATTGCACGACCGGGTCTTCACCAAAACCGATTCGGAACAAAGGTGTAACCCACCCTAGCCCGAAAACGCTGATGACCCGATCTGCTTGTTCAATTCGCAACAACGCGGAATCGCGCCGCTGAGTACCGATCGCGGTTGTGTCTTCCATGACTATCTCTTCGCTAACTTATTGGTCTACCAACACCACGTTGCCGCGTTGCACGGATTGCCCTTGTTTCAGACCTATTTCAAGGGAATCAAGGTACGCGTTAGGAGTACGCCCGTCGAACGTGACATCATCGATGAATTCGGACTGTGGACCCCGATAGCCATCCGCGTCCCAGGGAAAATCCGCTTCCGATGCCAAGCCTTCATCTACTAACAGGCGAGCCGCTTCGAGATAAATCGATGGTTTGTATACCTCCTCAGCGACCTGGAAATACCAGCTATCGTCGGGAGAATCTGAGATCTGTCCCCAACGTCTCATCTGCGTCATGTACCAAATCGCGTCCGAGTAGTACGGATAGGTCGCGAAGTACCTAAAGAAAACGTTGAAGTCAGGCACGTCTCGAACATCGCCTTTTTCGTACTCAAAAGTACCAGTCATGGAATTCGCAATGACGTCGACATCCGCACCGACGTATTCTGAACGGGCAAGAATTTCTGAGGCCTCTTGACGATTCGCGTTATCGTTTTCGTCTAACCAAATCGCAGCGCGAATCAGTGCTTTCGTTAGCGCAAGTGTCGTATTCGGGTTTGATTGCGCGAATTCAGCGGTAACGCCAAAGACCTTCTCAGGATTGTTCTTCCAAATTTCGTAGTCGGTGATGACGGGTACACCGATCCCTTTAATCACTGCCTGCTGATTCCAGGGTTCACCGACACAATATCCATGGATGGTTCCCGCCTCCATGGTTGCGGGCATTTGTGGCGGTGGCGTGACCGACAGAAGTACATCCGCATCAATCTGGCCGGAGATGTCATCCACGCTATAGAAACCCGGATGGATTCCACCGGCTGCCAGCCAGTAGCGCAATTCATAGTTATGAGTTGAAACCGGAAACACCATGCCTAAGTTAAAAGGCTTCCCGTCAGCCTTGTACTGTTCAACAACGGGTTTGAGCGCAGATGCGGAAATTGGGTGCTGAACCGTCCCGTCAACGACAGGGATATTCGGTTTCATTTGCTCCCAGATCGTGTTGGATACGGTTATGCCGTTTCCGTTGAGGTCCATCGAAAACGGCGTGACGATGTGGGCTTTAGTGCCATAACCGATCGTCGACGCGAGCGGCTGACCTGCCAACATGTGCGCGCCGTCTAGTTCGCCATCAATAACTCGGTCTAGTAATACCTTCCAGTTTGCCTGCGGTTCGAGCGAGACGTACAACCCCTCGTCTTCGAAGAATCCTTTCTCGTACGCGATCGCCAACGGTGCCATGTCCGTGAGTTTGATGAAGCCAAGCGTCAATTCATCCTTTTCAACGTCGAGGTAATCCGCATGGGTGTTTATGGCATAAACCAACGCAAGCAACGCAACAATCAATCGAAAACAAATCACCATAACAAACCGACACTACTAACGGCAGACAGTAAGCAAATATCGTGCCAAACTGATTAAAGTGACTTAACCTATTGATTTAATAACTTTTATTTATCTTTTAATTCCCTCGGCAACTATACAAATACACGACATAAGCACAATATCTGCGATTTGATCAAATTTTGAGGACGGGTCGTTGTCCACGCTTTCGCTTGTTGCGCAAACGTAGCGCCATGCCGCTAATCGTCCGCTATCGAGACAAAAGACGAACTACTGCGGGTGTGTCAGGAACTCGCTCGAAACACGCTGTTTCGTTGAAGCGCTCTCATCTAGAGCGGGGGCAATCAATTCCTCGTTAGGCGCGTTCGGAGTGCGAAGACCCATTAAGAACGAGATTAATTAACTTTGCTCTTCATCCGACAACGCATGAAATGCATCCCGCACACTCTGCGCTTCGCCGCCATGTGCGTCGATCGCTTGTCTCAAAGTCGTAGCTCGACCGTCATGAAGATAAGGCGCAGTGTCCGCTATCCCCCACAAACGCGCAGTCGTGAACTCAGAATTTGAGATTTCACCACCTGAGAAGCTCTCTGACAATTCCTCGCCCATATCGTGGCGTTTGAGATCGGCAAATAGGGGTACATATACCCCATCCTCTCCAGGTACTGGTTCAAATCCGACCTCAACCAGATCGATTTCCATATAGACATTCTGCCAAGGATCCTCGGGAACTTCTGGAAAGCTAAGTGGTAGATAGCGTGATTGCGTTTTCAAGGCGGACCTATGGCATTGGGCGCAGCCAACATCTACGAACGTCGAGAAACCAAGCCACTCTCGCGAACCTAGCTGTTCAATAAATGGGACGGGATTTGTGACATCAAAAACGTGCAATGCGCTCATCTCAAACGGAGTTACCTCATTAGTCACGCCATCCCCATCGTCGTCTTCGTCCGTGCCGACGACCTCAACAGGTTGTAGTCCGAAATGGAACATCATCGCAACCCGGTCAAAGTCGCGCATTGAGAAATTCTCGCCTTTACGACCAAAAGGTCGAACTACCAGTACATCCTCAGGACGTCTATTTGAGTTGTCTTCGAAGCCGATTCCTTCGACGTGTAACTCAACACCTCCGTCGTCTAGTGTTTCAATGAATCCGAAATTGACTCCATGAGTTGTCAGATCCGTCCTAGTCCCCGCCGTAGCCTCTCTGGAGTTCTGTAATGCACGCTGGAGATTAGCGGTCATCTCCTTGGCGAGTAATTCGACCCCACCACCGCCAAACAGAAACGGTGGGTTGGCAAAACGTCCGTTGAAGTCCGCTTCTCCATCCCGCTCGAGCGGCAGATTCCGCTCATCGTCAGAGAGTCCGTTGAGCGCACGATCTGACGTGTCCGATACATCGATCAGAGTTGGCTGGATGATCGCGTTCTGCACGATACCGCCTACTCCTCCGATGCCTAACACGGGAGGTACGGTTGAGCGTTTTACGAAAGAATGGCATTCATTGCAGGACTGTGCGTCTAAACCGTTGACGCGTAGCGATAGTCCATTTCCTTGTAAGGTCGGTCGGCTACCGGGGTCGGACGTCGGTACTTCACCCGTGTATGGACCATCTCCATATCCATCGAAGGTATTGAAAGATGTGGTGAATATCGTAAGTCCTTTTCTACGCAGCGTATCTAGCGAGTAGCTACCATCCGCTATGCCGTCGACTAAATCACTCATCGTCGCTGGGTCGTCTGGGAGAGCAGGGCCGTCGAGTTGCCCGTCAATAGAAAGTGTCAGTAAACCCGTAAAAACTAGAACCAATAAATCTTTAGTTCGCACGCTTTCTTATGCCTCCCTGCTCGTGCTGTCGTATCACTGCGTCTTAAATTTCGTATTTGTAACGCTTTTTTCGCCATGCCCCCAATGTCGAAAGCGCAAAGTTATACATACACCGCTCACGAAAAAGTGAATTAATCGAGTGAGCGAATCTTTGCTCCTCAGGTTATCGGCGCTATTTCGGGTAACGTGAGTGAGTGGAGCACCAATGCTCCGATGGCGTTGACTGCAAGCACTAGCACGAAGTCTTGTACACGGCTAACAGAACCCGTTTATATACGATTCGTCTACGTTGTGAGTTCAGTCTGAGTACTTAACGTTTTGCTAAATCGTCATGCTCCCCGAGCGCAGAACATCGTGCCCGCTTCAACTTCCTGAGTCCTAAAACGCCACTTTCGGAATTGCGAATCGAACTGACATTCCTTCGTTCCGATTCGAAGTATGTTCGAGTTCAGAGGGGTCGTACTGGACGTCACATGACTTCATTGTCACGAACGTGATATTCGCGGGCGGCCAGGGACTGGAGATTCTGATCGCCCGCGAAATGGTGTTGTCCTTTAGGCAGCTAGTTTCCGACTAGGAACCGACTTCTTCGGATCGAAAAACGGCACCGCGGCGGTCTTCCCCGGCGCTGTTCCGTGTAAGGTCGTAACTTCGATCTCATAGCCCGGTGCAGACAGCTCAATAGGTACCCAAACAAAACCGATGTTTCGCTGCATGCGTGGGGACCAGAGAATGAGCGTGACCCTCCCGATCTCTTCGCCGTTGCGATAGATAGGCGCTACGTCCGGACGACCAGGTATTTCCTCCTCTTCGTCCAATATGACGCCGACCAGCTTCTGACTAACTCCTTCCTCTTTGATCCGCATCAATGCTTCCTTGCCGATGTAGTCTGCGCTCTGCTCTTCCACCAGCCGTTCAAGACCCATGATCTCGTAGGGGTTGTTCTCGATGGTCAGATCTGCGCCGTATCGAAAAATACCAGCCTCAACCCGACGAATCTGAGACGGCGCAATCGGTCGAATGCGATGTGGTTTTCCAGCTTCCATGATTCGATCCCAAAGTTCTTCACCTCGGCTCGGATCACATAGGTAGATTTCAAAGCCAATCTCGGCGCTCCAACCGGTACGACTTATCACCACTGGAATGCCGTCGAGGTCAGTCTGCAGCGTCCAGTAATAACGAATCTTCTTAACCGCATCGCCGAACAACGTGGTCATAACGGCAAGGGACTTTGGCCCCTGCACCTGAACCGGGTAAATTTCCGGCTCGCGCACTTTAACGTCCAAACCGCAGCCAACCGAATAGCCTCGCGCCCACAAACCCGCGTCCGAGTCCGACAACGCAAGCCACCATCGATTTTCCTCTATGCGCAACAACACCGGCTCATTGACGATGCCGCCGTCCTCAGCCATGATCAAGACATACTTGCCTTGCCCCACAGCACATTTAGACAAATCGCGACAGGTCAATCGATTCGTGAACTCAGATGCGTCTGGTCCAGTGATTTCAACGATGCGCTCAACGCTGACATCCCAAAGCGTAACGTCTTCCGTAAGAGCACGATACTCTTCGAGCGGGTCGTCGTAGTGATTTGGGATATACATGTGGTTGTATATACCCCACGCTTTGCACCCGTCTCGGCGCGTGGCTTCGAAAAACGGGGATTTACGATAACGCGGACCGAAATAGAACTCGGCCTTAGTCAAGATTTCGTTCATGCCATTCAACTCCTTTAAGCTTCACAGCACGGTGGTTGTTTATGCTCTCAACCTCTGGTTGCGGGCATCGTAAAGTGGATCGGCGATCACCTGAGCTGCACAGCGATTGCCTAAGATCGAAATCTCAAGTTCTGCACCCAGCTCTGCGTACGCCGGTTCCACAAAGGCGAAAGCAATGCTTCGCCCAACAACATAACCGAAAGCGCCGCTAGTCGTTAGTCCGACCAAGCGCCCGTCGGCATACACTGGTTCATTGCCGTGGGCGTCGGCGTCGATCGCCTCCACGGACAGGTACACCAAGCGGCTCTCTTTACTCTCGCGGCTCCGCTTGAGCACCGCTTCCTTACCGATGAACGGACTGTTGAAGTCAACGAATCGCTCCAATCCAGCCTCGATCGGCGTGAGCTCGGTGGTCAATTCCAATCCCCAAGCTCGGTATCCTTTTTCCATTCGAAGTGCGTCCATGGCGTAGAGGCCGAAATCAACGACGCCTAAGTCCTTTCCTGCTGTCATTAATGCGTCGTACAGTTCATTCATATGGCGCATCGCATGGTGAAGTTCCCAACCAAGCTCACCCACGTAAGACACGCGAAGTGCACGTACCGGTACACCAGCGACCTTTATCTCGCGTGCAGACAACCAGGGAAACGCCTTAGAAGTTAGATCGGCATCCGTAAGTTTGCAGAGCAACTCTCGCGCGCTTGGACCGGTGACTAGCAGCGCTGCATAGTCCTCTGTAACGTCTTTGACATCTACTTGCTCAGCTTCGTGACGATGCTGCACCAGCCAATCGTGGTCGTGAATGCGAGCCACCGCCGCCGAGAGTAAATAGAAGCGGTGCTCGTCTAGCCGAGATACCGTAAATTCGCTTTCGATACCCCCTAGCCCAGTTAGCGCATGCGCCAGAGTGACTCGCCCGCGACGAGGTACACGATTGGCAAGGATGCGATCAAGAAAAGCCTCTGCATCTGGACCACTGACATCGAACTTGCTGAATGCGGAGAGGTCGATCACGCCAACACCCTCGCGTACAGCTTTGCATTCCTCACCGACAGCGTCAAAACAGTTCATGCGGCGATGCCCGTAACTTTCCTCCACACCTGGCGGCGCAAACCACTTTGGTCGTTCCCAGCCAAATGACTCGGCGAAGACAGCGCCACGAGACGCGAGCTTTTCATAAATGGGTGTGGTTCGGACGGGTCGACCCGCTTCGCGATACTCGCCCGGGTAATGGACCTGGTACATTTGGTGGTACTCGTCCACGGCCTTCGACACACCGTAGTCACCAATGGACCACGAACCAAAGCGCCTGCACTCCATCTCGCGGACGTTGATCTCTGTCTGACCATGTGTCATCCATTGCGCAAGGTACTTGCCAGCACCGGGTCCTTGCGTGATACCGATCCCTGCGCCACAACACAGCCAGAAGTTCTCCAACCCTTCAACGGGTCCGATAAGAAAGCCACCATCAGGCGTGTGGGTAATCGGGCCACTTACAACTCGCTTAATGCCAGCACTCTCAAATGCTGGAAGGCGCTTGGTAGCAGCTTCAAGCCAGGGTAGCAACCGGTCTATATCCGGTGGCAAAAGCTCTGCGTCGAACGACCAATCGATGCCATCTAGAGCCCACGGTTGCGCACCGTCGGTCTCATACGGACCGACGATTAATCCCTGTCTCTCCTGACGGTGATAACAAGACGCTCTTGGATCTCGAACCACAGGGATTTCGCGTTCGAGCGCTTTGACGACATCAAGGTCTTCGGTCACTAGATACTGATGAACCATGTTGACGATCGGAACCTGGACACCGACCATTGCTCCAATCTGAGGTGCGAATCCGCCAGCGGCGTTAACCACGTGATCCGCGACGATGGTGCCTTGTTCCGTCACCACATCCCAATCTCCGCCGTGGCGACGAGCGATGTCGACGACTCGGTTGCGGACGTAGATCTCGGCACCGCCCTGGCGCGCGCCGGCTGCCATCGCCATGGTGCTACTAGCAGGATCTGTGTGCCCGTCGCCCGGTGTGTATGCACCTAGCAGTACACCATCTGTATTTAGTAGAGGGTGCAATTCGGAGATTTCGGAAGGGCCAATAAGGTGGCACTCGGCACCAACGCAGTGCAGCACACCTTGTACGTAATGAAACCAGTCGACTTCGTCCTGATTGGTCGCAAGACGTATCGAACCGCAGCCGTGCCAGCCTGTTGTTTGACCGACCTCTGCCTCAAGACTACCGTACAGCTGTGCCCCGTACAGGTGCACCTTGGCCATATTGAGGCTGCCAACGAAATGGGGAATCAAACCGGCAGCGTGCCATGTTGAGCCAGAGGTTAGTTCCCCCTTCTCGACGAGTACCACATCTGACCAGCCTTCCTTGGTCAAGTGATACAAGAGCGCTACACCCATCACGCCGCCGCCGATCACGACAACTCTTGCGTGCGACTTCACGAACACGTCCTAAACACGACGAAATCCAGCCTCACGAACGGCTCCTCAAACGTAGCCAATCTTCCCTTCGGAAGCGCAATACATGGAACGTAAAAACGCTGCGTAGATTGTAGTTGGAATTGTGCCCGACAGAGGTGAAATCGACGTCTTATTCGTCGTCTAGCACGTCGTCTAGAAACGCACGGATTTGACGGCTACGTGAGCAGCGATCTGCAGTACGGTTCGCTGAGGAGGGAATGCTTCGGTAAACCAAATTTCGATCATTACATCAATGCGATAAGATTGGCACTATATCCGCGAAGCGCCTCAAAAAACTCGACGCTAAACCGTGAAGAAAGTATCGAAAAATCTGACAGTCCTCGTCACCATTACCTGTCTTACTTCCTTCTCGTTCGGATGTAGTAGCTTGAGTCCGTCAGACCAATCCGAACAGAACGTCGCGAATCCAGAGAACTCAATCGAA
>LXNI01000744.1_pt1 | contig 35050 bp, 25 predicted proteins | sample 809091 | NCBI WGS metagenome assembly LXNI01 (sample SAMN04870527, study PRJNA318959) | sponge metagenome | biome: 01000161; feature: marine sponge reef; material: water | host: Sarcotragus foetidus | place: Greece: Milos, Mediterranean Sea | collected 2013-05-29 | depth 5-7 m
TCGACGCCTTGAACACCGAGCGCCAGAAGGGCTGCGGGATGATCGCGTCGTCCTGCAGGATTTTCTGACAGACCTCCATCTTCTTCTTGCGCTCGTTCACGTCGAGCGTGCCCTCGGCATCGTCCAGCGCTGCGTCGAAGGCCGGGTTGTCGTAGGCGCACTCGTTCCACGGAACCCCGGCACGGTAGGCGAGACCCAGCACCATGGTGCCGAGCGGGCGATGCGTCCAACCGGTGTAGCCCCACGGTGCCTTGTCCCAGACCTCCCAGTACTGGCTCGCCGGCATCTTGTTGATGTCGATGGTGATGCCGGCCGGCGCAGCCTGGTTCTTGAAGATTGCGCAGGCATCGGTCATCCATGGACCCTCGGTGTCGCCGTTGACGATCTCCAGGGTCAGCCCGTCGGCGTAGCCGGCCTCGGCCAGCAGCGCCTTCGCCTTCTCGATATCCCGTTTGAGTGGCGGCAGCGCCGCATACTCGGGATGCACCGGGCAGACATGATGGTTCTCGGCGATCTGGCCATAGCCCTTGAACGCCTTGTCCAGGATCTCCTGGTGGTCCATGCACGCCGCGACCGCCTGGCGAACCCGGATATCGTTGAAGGGTTCGTGGATAAGCCTGAAGCGCATGACCGCGGTCTGCGCCGTCGTCGCTTCGTGAATGTCGACGTCCGGCAACGCCTGCGCTGTCTCGATGAGGTTGTTCGGCAGACGGAAGACCGCGTCCACCTGCTGCGAGGCGAGCGCCGCGATCCAGGCATTGGTGTCCTCGCCATGGTCGAAATAGTGAATCTCGTCGAGGTAGAAGGGGCCGGCCCACCAATCCCGCGCCCTGCGTAGGATCGCCCTCTCGCCCACGGCGTAGTCGGCCAGCTCAAACGGGCCGGTGCCGATCGGGTTCTTGGAGAGATCGGCCTCGTAGTCCACGCCGAAGCCCCGGTGCACGATGGCTGTCGGGTAGTTGTAGAAATTCTCCGGCATGGCCAGAGCGGGCTGCTTCAGGTTGAACTGGATGGTGTGGTCGTCGATCACTTCCACCGCACCCGCGATGCCCCGCGGCTGGCCGTCCTCGCCCTGCTCGACCATGGCGCCGAAGAGCCCAAGATTGGACGAGCCGGTCGCCGGATCGAGCCAGCGGTTGACGGTATGGGCGACGTCGGCCGAGGTGAAGGCGTCGCCGTTCGACCAGGTGATGCCTTCGTTCAGGTGGAACACCCAGGTCGCGAGGTCGTCGGAGGCCTCCCAGCTCTTGCAGAGGTAGGGGACCGTCACGTTGTCCGATTTGGTCCGGGTCAGATGCTCCGTCATGAAGCGTGCGACGTTGGACTTCTCGACCCAGTCAAAAGTCGCCGGATCGGTCATCTCCTGCACCCGCTGAGAAACCCGGAGCGTCCCTCCGAATTTGGGCGTCTCTTCGGCCATGGCGGAGCCGATCACGCCACCGCCGGGCGTGCCGGCCATGGCATAGGCCGTGCCTGCCGCCATGCCGAGCAGAGTCGCCTGGCGCAGGAAGTCGCGCCGGCTGATTCGGCCCGTCTTGAACTGGTCGCAGAGCTCCGGCAGATAGGAATGGGTGTCGGCGCCCGAGGCACGCTCCGACGGCAAAGTGTACCGCCGCGGATCACGGCTCAGCACTTTCTTGTCTTTCATGAGGTTCCTCTCCTTCAAGGGTTTCTCGTCGTTGACATTGGTGCTAGACGGCGCCGGCTAGACGGCGCCGGCGAGCCGGCCACGGGAGAAGTGCACATCCCTCCATCCTGCCTGTCTGGCATCGGCCTGGTTGATGTCGAGGCTAGACCAAGGCGGATGCACTGTCGCCCCGCTTAACTTCTCGAAAAATGAAAAAGTCCCCGAAAAACTTGACGCGCTCGGGTGCGGACAGGATGCGAGAATGTTCGGGCTTGTCTGCATGTCAGCTACGCATCCGCCCGCCGTTGGGATCGTAGAGCGGCATGGTGTGAATCCGCGCCGGGAACATTTCTCCCAGTATTTCGACATCGAAGCGCTCGTCCGTCGCGGCGAATTCCGCAGGCACGTAGCCCAGCGCCATGGAATGGCCCACGTGGTGCCCATACCCGCCCGAGCTGACGTAGCCCACCGCCGCGCCCTCCCGCAGGATCGCCTCGTCGTTCGAGACGTCGATGGGCTCGCCATCAATTTTCGGTGAGTCGATGACGAGCGGCACCAGGCGCCTGCTCGGCCCCGCTTTCCGCTCTGCCTCGGCCGCCGCCTTGCCGACGAACTCCTTGTCCCATTGGATGAAGGCGTCGAGGCCGCTCTCCGCCGCCGTGAAGTCGGGACGATAGTCGAGCGTCCAGACGCCCCAGGCCTTCTCCAGCCGGAGCGACATCAGCGCGCGCGCGCCGTACCAGCGCAGGCCGAGGTCCGCGCCCGCCTCCTCGACCGCCTCCGCCAGCGCGATCTGGAACTGCGGCGCCACGTAGATTTCGTAGCCGAGCTCGCCCGAGAAGCTGAGCCGAGAGACGATGGCCGGCACGCCGCCCACGAACATCCGGCGGATGTCGCGGAAGCGGAACGCCTCCGCCGACACGTCGGCCCGGGTGATCCGCGCCAGCAGATCGCGCGCGTTCGGCCCCGAGACCCCGATGCCGTGCAGGTCGTCCGAGCGGTTGCGGTAGTCGACGCCCGTGCCGAGGCGCTGCTCGAACCAGCGCCGGTGCGCCTCCTGCATCGCGCCCGAGCCGAACACCATGAAGTGGTCTTCGGCGAGGCACGCGACGGTGAGGTCGCCGTAGAGCTTGCCCTGCTCCGTCAGCATCGGCGTGAGCGTGAGGCGGCCCCTCTTCGGCACACGGCCGGCCAGCACCCGGTCCAGGAAGGCGCGCGCGCCGGGGCCGCTGAATTCGTGCTTCGAATAGTTGGCGATCTCGATGCAGCCCACGGCCTCGCGCACCGCCTTCACCTCCTGCGCCACATAGTCGTGGGCGCGGGAGCGGCGGAAGGACGGGTCCTCGTGGGCATCCTCGGGCCCGTCGGCAAACCAGAGCGCGTGCTCCAGCCCGAAGCCCTGGTCCATGACCGCGCCCCTGGCGACCAGCCGGTCGTGGAGCGCGGTGGTCTTCTGGCGCCGGCCCTTCGGCAGGGTCTCGTTGGGGAAGGTCATCACGAAGCGGCGTTCGTAGTTCTCCGCCGACTTGACCGTGCCCCACTCGGGCGTCGCGAACTCGCCGAAGCGGGCGATGTCCATCGCCCAGACGTCGATGGAAGGCTCGCCGTCGATCATCCACTCGGCGATGCTGCGCCCGACGCCGCCGCCCTGGCAGAAGCCCGCCATGACGCCGACCGCCACCCAGTAGTTCCTCACCCCCGGCACCGGGCCGATCATGGGGTTGCCGTCGGGGCCGAAGGTGAAGGGGCCGCAGATGATGTCCTTGATCCCCGCCTCGCCGAACGTCGGTATCCGCTCGAACGACATCTCCAGCCGGTCGGCGATGCGGTCGAGGTCGGGCGGCAGCAACTCCTGCCCGAAATCGAAGGGCGTGCCGGAGACGTTCCACGGCGTCGACTTCGGCTCGTAGGTGCCGAGCAGCATGCCGTGGCGCTCCTGGCGGAAATAGATGTTGGCCTCGTAGTCGATGCCGCCCGGCAGGCGGCCGGCGCCCCCCTCGCCCATCCGCTCGACGATCGCCGGGATCGGCTCGGTGATGAGGTAGTGGTGCTCCATCGGCTGCACCGGCAGGGCCACGCCCGCCATGTCGCCGACCTCGCGCGCCCAAAGCCCGCCGCAGTTCACGATCTGCTCCGCGTTGACCGTGCCGCGCGGCGTGACCACGTCCCACGAGCCGTCCGCGCGTTGATTGGTCTCCACCACCGGCGTCTGCGTGAAGTACTGCGCGCCGTGCACCCGCGCTGACTTGGCGAAGGCGTAGGTCGCGCCGGACGGGTCGAGATCGCCGTCAAGCTCGTCCCAGAGCGCCGCGTAGTAGTGCTTCGGGTCGATCAGCGGATGGCGCTCGGCGGCCTCCTTCGGCGAGATGAACTCCTGGTCGAGGCCCATGTAGCGCGCCTTGGAGCGCTCCCGCTTCAGGTAGTCGTACCAGTCCCGCGTCGACGCCAGGTAGAAGCCGCCGGTGTTGTTCAGGCCGACGGATTGCCCCGAGGTCTCCTCGATCTCCTTGTAGAGGTTGATCGTGTAGCCCTGCAGGCGGGAGATGTTCGGGTCGGAGGAGAGCGTGTGGATCATCCCGGCCGCGTGCCACGACGAGCCGGCGGTGAGCGCCGAACGCTCCAGCAGGATCACGTCCTTCCAGCCGAACTTCGCGAGGTGGAAGAGGATCGAGCAGCCCACCACGCCGCCGCCGATGACGACCACCCTCGCGTGGCCCGGAAGCGGCTTGTCGGCGGCGTCGGCGCTCTCGTCCCGCAGGATTTCAGGCATGGCGGCACGCTCTCCCTCGCAACGGCCAGGACGCTCCTCGCGACCAGGCCGTCACACGTCCCCCACCCTCTTATCACGCGAGGGCACGGGACTTTCGGCTTCTATCAGACGTGCTCTTGTCGGATTCCGGCAAATTCACGCCATCGAGCCGCCGCCGGCGCGCCAATAGGGCGCGGCCGCGACGAAGGCGTGCCAGTCCTCGTCGATGCGCGGCCGGGCCTCCGCGCAGGCGCGGACGTGCCAGCCGATCACCTGCCCGGCGCCGACGCCGATGGCCGCGATATCGCTGCGTCCGCGGCGCGCGTGGACGAGTTTCCGCAGGCAATGCTCCGCGACGGCGGCGTCGTTTAGCCCGCCGAGATCGTCCTGGAGCCGGCGCAACGCCCTGATGTAGGGGCGCGGCTTGCCGTCCGGGAACTGCGCGGCGAAGAACTCGCCGGCGTAGCGCAGCTTCTTGAGCGTGATCCGCAGCTGGTGAAGGCGCGCGTCGGAAAGCTGCTCGAAGTCACGCCCGCGCTTGAGCACGCGCTTGTGCCGCCTGTCGAGCAGGGGGGCCGCGAGGCGCACGAGCGGCCGGTCGAGCACGGCGCGGTCGGCACGTGCGCGCCAGCCGGCCGTCTCGATCCATCGGCCGAAGCGAAGCAGGAAGGCCGTGTGCTCGGGCGCGCGCAACGCCTCTGCCTTCTCGTAGGCGCTGGCGCGCTCCTCTTCGGCAGCCGCAGCGACGCTCTCGAGCGTCTCGTCGTCCGGCCGGGCGGCGCGGACGGCCGCCAGCGTCTCGCCGATGAACACGTCCCAGTCGCGCGCCGGGCCCAGCAGGTCGATGAGACGGCTGGCTTCCCGCTTCAGCCAGGCGGCGTCGCCCTGCGGGAGAACCGTCTTGAAGACCACGAGGGCCGAGCGCATCCGCCGCAGCGCGACGCGAAACTGGTGCACGCCTTCGGGATCGCCGCGCGCCAGCACCGCATCGTGGTTCGCCGCGCACTGATCGGCGCAGGTACGAAAGATCTTCGCCAGCGCCTCGTCCACCGAAATGCCCCGGGCGAGCGCGAGGGCCGGCGCCTTGCGGCCGCCATAGCCCTCCCCTCCGGCAAGGACGTGGCCGCGCTTCGCCTTGCTCGCCGTCTGAATGCAAAGCGGCGCGGAGGCCTGCATCGTCATGGCGAGATCGTAGAGCGCGCTCGCCGGCCCCTCGACGAGCTCGAGTTCCAGCTCCGAGACGGTCTCGCGCCTGTTCTGCGCCCTGATCTCTCCGCTGTCGAGAGCCAGTTCGACCAGCGCCTTGCCGCGATCCGGCGCCGCGACCTCCACCATCGCGGTGCGGCGCATGACGTCCGTCGTGAATGCCGGCGCCAGCTCCGCCGGACTGAGCGGCCCCACCGCATCGCGAACCGCCGCATCCGAGGCCACCGGGAGACTCGGCTCCGGCGTCTCGACCGGGCAGGACCACTCGTTCCGCCTCAGCACGGCGGCGCCGCCAGTGGGGCCATCCGCCTTCAGGGTCTGGACCAGCCGTTCCCCGTCCTCGCGGACGCGCAGCGTGAAGCCGCGCCGGCGCAACCGGAAATCGCCGGTGTCGTAATAGGTGCTGTGCAGCCGCCGCGCCGGTCCGCCATCGCCTGCCGCCACCGCCGCGCGCCAGCCTCGGTCGAGGGCCGCAGGATCGCCGCCGAGCGTCAGCTCGACCTCGAGTCCGCTCTCGCCCTCTTCGGCGGCTGGTTCCACCTCGCCGACTGCCTTGCCCATCGTTCACCGTCCCGGTGCCGGATTCGACGCCGCGCCTGGCGGCATCCGCCGCGAAACGCACGCCAACTTGTAACGATAGCCCAACTGGCTCATTACCGGGAAGCGCCCGCAGCAAGAGCCATCGACACTCCGCCGGCCGGCGATCACAAACGCATAAGACTTAAAGTGCATATTCAACAATTCGCCCACGTTTTGAGTTGCTGGCACGACACGCTTCCCCTATTCAGGAAGCAAGGTCGACACGCCGATAGGCGGCATGACTCAACAGGGGCTAACAGGAGGAATTACTCGATGACCGACCACGGAAAATTCGGATTGAGCAACCCGCTCTCGCGGCGGACGTTCCTGAAGGGCTCGGCGGCGGGCGCAGCCGCGCTTACCGCTGCGGGAACAGGCACCTTCGCAAGTCAGGCGCAGGCGTCGGACTGGTCGGGCGAGACCCTGCGTTTCATGATCATCAACCCGCACGCGGGCTCCATCAAGCCGCTGTCGGAGGGCTTCAACGAGCTTACCGGCGCCACGGTCGAAGGGGTGAAGGTCCCCTACGACCAGATCACGGCGCAGTCGACGCTCGACGTGATGTCAGGCACCAACGAGATGGACGTCTTCCAGTACTGGTACGTCGACAAGGAAGCGCTGGTGCGGGACGGCGTGCTCGCCGACATCACCGACCGCATCGCGGCGGAGGAAGCCGAAATCGACCCGGCCGACTTCCTGGGCGCGCTCTACGACGCCTATACCCTAGTGGACGGGCGCCGTTACGGCCTGCCCTATGACGGCGATACCCACGTCCTCTTCTACAACAAGGAAATCCTGGACCGGAACGGCCTCGCGCCGCCGGCGACGTGGGACGAATACAACGCCGTCGCCAAGGCGGTGACGGATGCGGAAGCCGCCAACGGCGTTTACGGCGCCCTGCTGATGTGCAAGCAGTTCCCGATCATCCTCTGCTCGACCTACGCGAACCGGCTGGGCGGTTACGGCGGCGACTTCCTCGACGCCAACGGCGCGCCTGCGCTCACCAGCGATGCCGCCATCGGCGCCGCGCAGACCATGCTGGATGCCGGCCCCTCGGCGGTGCCGACGCCTCTCGAGACCGAGTTCGGCAACTCGATCCCCGTGTTCCTGAGTGGGGGCGCCGCCATGATCGAGTTCTGGACCGACCTCGGCACCTGGGCGCAGGACGCGAGCCAGAGCCAGATCGTCGACAAGTGGGGCGTGGTGCCCATGCCTGTCGCGGGCAGCAACACGGTCAACCGGCCGGCGATGAACGCGGGCTGGTCTTTCGGCGTCTCATCGGGCTCGCACAATCCCGAGATGGCGTGGGAGTTCGTGCGCATGCAGTCGAGCAAGGAATTTCACGTGCGCGTGCTCACCGACAACACGACCGGCGTGGACCCGACGCGACGTTCGGCGATGCCGGCCTACCGCGAGTTCGCGCCGCTGCAGGCGGACGCCGTGGAGCAAGCCATCGACGACGCCTTCCCGTGGCCGACCAAGCCGGAATCGCCCAAGCTCATGCAGTCGCTCACTGACGAGCTCGGCCTGATGATGGCCGGCGACAAGACCGCCGAGCAGGCCATGGCCGACGCCCAGGCCTCCTGGGAGGATATCCTCGGCTAATATAACCAAGGGCCGGGCGGCCGCACGCACGGGGACCACCCTGGCGGCGGCCGCCCTCCCCTCCCGTCATGGCTGAGCTGGACACCGCGCCGCAGCGCACGCTCGAAGGCGCACACGCAGCCGGGCGCCGGGCCGGCCTGTTGTCGGTCGACCGGCGCAGGCTGATCGGCTGGGCGGTGGTCATGCCGCTCATCGGCGGCCTGATCGTCTTCGCCGTCTATCCCTTCATCTACCTGATCTTCCTCTCCTTCTCCGATTCCAACCTCGGCACGCTGTTCCGCGGCTGGGTGGGCGTCGAGAACTACACCGATGCCATCGGGCAGGTGAAATTCACCAAGTCCCTGCTCCGCTCCGCCGTTTTCGCGCTGATGACGACGCTGGTTTCCGTCGTCCTCGGCGTCGTCGTCGCCCTTCTCCTCGACCGCGCGGTGAAGGGCGGGCAGATCCTGCGCACGCTCATCCTCCTGCCGCTGATGACACCGCCGATCACGGTCGCCGTCATGTGGCAGCTGCTGCTCATGCCCAAGGGCGGCTGGCTCAACAGCTTCCTCATGGACATGGCGCTCTTCAGCCAGCCCGTGAGCTTCCTGGGCTCGCCCACCATGGCGTTCCCCTTCGTGTGCCTGGCGGACGTCTGGCAGTGGACGCCCTTCATCGCGCTGATGACTTATGCCGCCCTCCAGACCCTGCCGGAGGATATCTACGAGGCGGCCCGGCTCGACGGCGCCTCGGGGCCCGCGATGTTCTGGTCCATCACGCTGCCGATGCTGGCGCCGGCGCTGCTCGCCATCGCGGTGCTCAAGCTCGTCATCGCCTTCAAGGTCTTCGACCTCGTCTTCGTGCTGACCGGCGGCGGGCCGGGGCAGGCCACGACCGTCTCGAGCTTCTACATCTACCGCGTCGCGATCCAGCAGTTCGACATCGGCGCGGCGGCGGCGCAGACGTTGATGTTCGCGGTGGTGGTGGGCCTCGTCACCATCCCCTTCACCACGGCCCACGACTTCGCCGAGAAGAGGCTGTCGTGACCGCCGTCCGCGCCAGAAAATTCGACGGCGGCACCTGGCTCTCGGATGCGCCGGTCGACCTCTGGACGCTGGCGCGCTGGACGGGGACCGCGGCGGTCGTGCTCTTCTTCATCTTCCCCATGATCTTCATGTTCATGGTCTCCCTGAAGACGCAGCCCGACATCGCGAGCGGCGGCTTCATCCCGCAGGAGTGGTTCTGGCAGAACTATCCGGACGCCTGGAACTCCGTCGCGGTCGGCACGTACCTCCGCAACTCCATCGTCGCCGCCGCGCTCGGCGCGCTGGTGACCCTTGTCATCGCCGTGCCCGCGACGCACGCCATCGTGCGCTACCGCATCGGCGGCAAGTTCCTGCCGGCCTTCATCCTCGCCACCTACGTGGCGCCGCCCATCGTGGCGCTCTTCCCCATCTTCTTCCTGCTCCGCTCCATCGGGCTGGTGAACACGCTCTTCGGTCTGGCGCTGGTCTACGGCGTGATGAACCTGCCCGTTGCCTTCTGGCTGCTCTCGAGCTTCGTCCGCCGCCTGCCGGAGGAGCTGGAGGACGCCGCGCGCATCGACGGGGCTGGCTACGGCTCGGTCCTCTTCCGCATCACCGTGCCGCTGCTCATGCCCGGCATCATCAGCACCGGGATCATCTGCCTGATCCTCGCCTACAACGAGTTCCTGCTGGCCTCCTTCCTGACCCGGAGCGAGAGCACGCAGACGCTCCCGGTCGGCCTCTCGCTCTATCAGGGGGACCGGCAGCTCCGCTACGGCCAGATGTCGGTCGCGTCCCTCATCGGCATCGTGCCGGTCTACCTGCTGGCGATGTTCTTCCAGCGCTGGCTCATCCGCGGCCTGACGGCAGGGAGCACGAAGTAGCCATGGCGACCGAACCCGCCCGGATCGCGGCCATGCTCAAGGCGCTGGTGGACGTGCTGTTGCCGGGCGACGGGCGCTTTCCGTCTGCGAGCGACGCCGGCACCCACGGCCTGGTGGCGGACCGGCTGGTGGCGCAGACAGGCGAATCCGCGCTCGACGATCTCGTGGGCACGGTCGCGGCGTGCGGCGGCCCGCTCGGGCCATTGAGCGCGGCTGAGCGGCAGGCGGTCGTGCGCCGCTTCGAGGCGGATCATCCGGAGCAGTTCGAGACGCTCAGGATGATCGCCTACCTCGCCTACTACGAGAGCCCCGCCGTGGTGTGCGCCGTTCGCGCCCTCGGCCACGTCTACAACGACGCGCCGCAGCCTGCAGGTTACGTCATGGCCCCCTTCGACGAGGGCGATCCCCTGCAGGCGCCCGCGCACCGGCGCGGCCACTACGTGCGGACGGAGGACGTGGCGCGCCTCGACCTCGCGCCGCTGCCGGCCGATCCGCTGGCGCCGGAGACGATAACGGAGGACGACGCGGTGGCGACCGGCCGCGGCGCCATCGCCAGGGGCGCGGGCAGCCGTCCGGCCGGCGGGACGTAGGGGCGGATCATGGCCAGCGTCGAAATCAGGAACATCTACAAGTCCTTCGGCCCCGTCGAAGTGATCCACGGCATCGATGTCGAGATCGCGGACAAGGAGCTGGTGGTGCTGGTGGGGCCGTCGGGCTGCGGCAAGTCGACCCTGCTCCGCATGATCGCCGGCCTCGAGGACATCACCGCCGGCGAGATCGCCATCGACGACAAGGTCGTCAACCGCGTCGCGGCCAAGGAGCGGAACATCGCCATGGTGTTCCAGTCCTACGCGCTCTATCCGCACATGACCGTCTACCGCAACATGTCGTTCGGCCTCAGGATGCGGAAGATCCCGAAGGACGAGCAGGACCGCCGCATCAAGTGGGCGGCGGAGGTGCTGGAGCTCACCGACTACCTCAAGCGCTATCCGCGCCAGCTCTCGGGCGGGCAGCGGCAGCGCGTCGCCATGGGCCGCGCACTCGTGCGCGAGCCCATCGTCTTCCTCTTCGACGAGCCGCTCTCCAACCTCGACGCCCAGCTCCGCGTGCAGATGCGGACCGAGATCCGCGAGCTGCACCAGCGCCTGCAGACCACCATGATCTACGTCACCCACGATCAGGTGGAGGCGATGACGCTCGCCGACCGCATCGTCGTCATGCGCGACGGCTACATCGAGCAGATCGGCGCGCCGGCGCACGTCTACGACCGGCCGGCCAACACCTTCGTCGCGGGCTTCATCGGCTCGCCCCAGATGAACATTCTGCCCGGCACGCTCGGGCCCGACGGCACCATCGCGCTGGAAGGCGGCGTCACGGTCCGCCACGACCAGGATCTCGCGGCAGATTCGGGCCGCAGCGTGCTCTACGGCATCCGGCCGGAGGATCTCCGCATCGTCGGCGAGGGCGAGGGCTTCCCGCTTACCCTCGACGTGGTCGAGACCACCGGCCGCGAGATCGAGCTGTTCGGCTCCCTCGACGCGCGCCGCATCTGCGTGCTGCTCCAGGCTCGGGCCTCCGTCCGCCCCGGCGAGACCGTGTGGATCGACCCGGATCCCGCCCGCGCCCACATCTTCGATGCGGAGAGCGGCGTGCGCCTGGACGACACCCGCACCGCCTGAGAGTCGACGCCAGTGGCCCAGCGCACCGCCCACGACCACGCCGACGTCGTCATCGTCGGCTCCGGCCCCGGCGGCGTCATTCCGGCCACGGTGCTGGCGCGCAAGGGCATCAGGGTCGTCTGCCTGGAGCAGGGCTCGTGGTTCCCGCCGGCCGAGCGCCCCCATCACGGCCGCGATTGGGAATGGCGGCGCGCCACCGACTGGTCCATCGCCGTCAACGTGCGCGCGCACCCGCACGACTACCCGGTGGACAGCACCGACGAGACCACGCTGATGTGGAACGGCGTCGGCGGCTCCACCGGCATCTATACCGCCACCTGGCCGCGCTACCGCCCGTCCGATTTCCGCAAGGGCACCGAGCACGGCCTCGCGCCCGACTGGCCGATCTCCTACGAGGACCTCGCGCCCTACTTCGAGATGGCGGACGAGGCCTGCGGCGTCTCCGGCTGGGCCGGCGATCCCGCCATGCCGCCGCGCGGGCCCTTCCAGACCCGCCCCTGCCCCCCTGGCGCCATGGGCGAGGTCGCTTCCCGCGGCTTCGAGAAGCTCGGCTGGCACTGGTGGCCCATGCCCTGCGCCATCCTGGGCGAGGGCTACGACGGCCGCCTCCCCTGCAACAACTGCGGGGCCTGCCAGAGCGGCTGCCCGCGCGGCTCGCTCAACGACATGGCCGTGACCCACTGGCCGAAGGCGCTGGCGGCAGGCGTCGAGCTTCGCACCGACAGCCGCGTCGAGCGCATCGAAACCGATGCCGCAGGCCGCGCCACCGGCGTCGTCTACGTCGAGCGCAACACCGGCGTGCGCCACCGCCAGACCGCCGACGTCGTCATCCTCGCCGCCAACGGCGTCGGCACGCCGCGCCTGCTGCTGCTGTCGGAGAACACGGCCCACCCGAACGGGCTCGCCAACCGCTCCGACCAGGTCGGCCGCAACCTCATGCACCACACGCTCGGCATGGTGGAGTGCTGGGTCGACGCGCCGACCGAATCGCACAAGGGCCTGATCTCCGCCATCGCCATCTGCGAGGAGTTCGCGGAGAGCGACACGGCGCGGGGCTTCGTCAACGGCTTCACGCTCCACGTCGTCCGCCAGAACGGCGCGGGCTATCAGGCGCTTGGCTCCCACTCCGGCAACGTCGCCCCCTGGGGCACGGATCACCACGCGTGGTTCGCCCGCCACTTCGGCCACGGCATGGGCATCCTCGTCGTGGGCGACGACCTGCCCAGGCCCGACAACCGCGTCACCCTCTCCGCATCCGTGGTCGATTCGTCGGGGCTGCCGGCGCCCCGCATCGCCTACGGCATGTGCGAGAACGACGCGCGCCTCGCCCGCTTCGGCATCGGACGCGCCGTGGAGCTCGCGGGCGCGATGGACGCCTGGGACGTCAAGGTCAATCCCTTCCGCGATGCGAACGGCGTCTATGCGCCACCCGCCTGGCACCTGCTCGGCACCGCGCGCATGGGCGCAGACCCTGAGGACTCGGTCGTCACGAAATGGCACCAAGCCTGGGACTGCCCCAATCTCTACATCACCGACGGCAGCGTCATGGCGACCGGCGCGGCCATCAACCCGACGAGCACGATCTCCGCGCTCGCTTACCGCGCGGCCCACCACCTCGCCGACAACTTCGCCGACGCCCGCCGGGCCACCAGGCCCATCCTCGACGACTGAGAAATCCGGGTTAAGATGCCCCTGCGTCCGTACCGGGCGGAGGGAGCGATGGCCGGCTACACGCGCGACGAGTTGCGGGAGATGGTGCAGCCCGACCGGGTGCACCGCGCCATCTACACCGACCCGGCGATCTTCGAGATCGAGATGGAGAAGATCTTTCGCCGGGTCTGGCTGTACGTCGGCCACGAGAGCCTGGTGCCGAACCCCGGCGACTACTACTGCACCCAGCTCGCGCGCCAGCCCGTGGTGCTGAGCCGGCACAAGGACGAGGGCATCTGCGTGCTCTTCAACCGCTGCGGCCACCGTGGCGCCAAGGTGCTGAACGCCGAGCGCGGCAACGCCAAGGTCTTCACCTGCATGTATCACGGCTGGAGCTTCCGGCCGAACGGCGCGCTCGCCGGCGTGCCCATGCGCAAGGATTTTCCGGAGGAGGCGCTCGCGGAGCCGCAGTTCGGCATGGCGCGGCTGCCCCGGGTGGAGAGCTATCGGGGCTTCGTCTTCGCCTCCTTCAACGCCGACGCGGAGCCCCTGCTCGACTACCTGGCCGAAGCCCGGCGCGGCATCGACGAGCTGGTGGACCGCTCGCCGGAGGGCGAGGTGGCGCTCAGCGCCGGCTGCCACCGCTACCACTACCGCGGCAACTGGAAGCTCCAGCTCGAGAACCTGGCGGACATGTACCACCCCGCTGCCTGCCACGCGTCCACCGTCGGCCCCGACGGCCGCCAGTTCAAGCGCCGCGCCGGCGACGAAGGCGGCGACGCCGCGTTCTTCGCCCCCAACGGCGAGGCCATCGTTGCCCAGACCGGTGTGCGTGGCCTCAACAACCGCCACAGCTCCGAGGCATCGCTCTTCGACAAGGAGCAGTCCGGCGGGCACTGGGACGACTACCGCGCCATCATGGTGGCCCGCTACGGCGAGGAGCGCACGGCGGACATCCTCAAGAACCGCCGCCACAGCATGACCTTCTTCCCCAGCTCCGACATTCTGCTGGCGCAGACTTCCGTGCGCGTGATCCGCCCGGTCGCGGTGGACTTCACCGAGGTCGAGGTCTGGCCGGTCCGCCTCATGGGCGCGCCCGCGAGCATCTCCGACGACCTCGTGCGCTTCGTGAACATGACGCATGCGGCCGCCTCCTTCATCCAGTCCGACGACATGGAGGCGTTCGAGCGCTGCCAGGAGGGGCTACGGACGCAAGGCACCGACTGGGTGCTCGTCGCCCGCGGCCTCGGCGCCGAGATCGACGAGGGCGACGGCGTCCTCTTCGGCCCGCGCTCCAGCGAGATCGGCCAGCGCGCCCAGCACGAGGCGTGGCGCGACCTGATGGGCGCATGAGCGTCACCGCAGAGGCCCGCGCCGCCGCCGGCTCCAACGCGGTTGCGCTGGACGAGCTGCGCCGCTTCGTCGAGCACGAGGCCGACCTGCTCGACGAGCGCCGCTTCGACGAATGGCTCGACCTCTACACCGAGGACGCTGTCTACTGGGTGCCCGCCACGCCCGAGCAGGAGAGCTGGGACGACCACGTCTCGCTCTTCTACGACGACAAGGCGACCATGCGGGTCCGCGTGCAGCGGCTCAACCATCCCCGCATTCACTGCCAGAGCCCGCCCAGCAACTGCGTCCGCGTGATCTCCGGCGTCCGCCTCGGCGACGTGACGGAGGACGGCGCCTGGCTCGTGCGCTCCAAGTTCGTGATGGTGGAGGACCGCCCCGGCAACCCGCAGCGCGTCTTCGGCGGCCGCTACTCCCACACCATCGTGCAGGAGGGCGACCGGCTCCGCATCCGCCGGAAGCGCGTCGACCTCACCAACTGCGACCAGAGTTTTCCGATGCTCACCCAGCCGTTCTGACCTGCGCTCTCCTCCGCTTGTCCACGCAAGAATGCACCGCCTATGATGGGGGTATCGGAGCCAGATGCGCGTCCGCTAGCGATCAACAACAAGAATGTGTGCGCGCTCGGCGAAACAAAGGGGAGGCTACGGAAATGAGAAAATATCTGCGCAATGCGGCGCTCGGGGCCGCAGCACTGGCGCTTCTTGCGGGTAGCATAGCGCCGGCCGGGACCGCCACCGCTGACGAGAAGGTGAAGGTCTACGTAAGCACCGGCTTCGAAGGCAACACCTGGATGGATGCGTCCATCAACCTCCTGCGCGCGATCGCAGGGACCAAGGACTACAAGGACCGGGTGGACATCCAAGTGCAGTCCGCCAGGGGCAACGCGCAGACCCAGATCCAGCAGATCAACGCGATGGTCCAGGCGGGCGCACAAGTCATTGTCTCCTGGGCGATCTCGCCGACGGCGCTCAACCGCGCCATCCGCAACGCCTGCCGCCGGGACGTGATCTTCATCACCTTCGACGCGGAGGTCACCGAGCCTTGCGCCTACCACGTCGGCATCAATCAGGATTGGGCCGGCGCCGGCCCGGCCGAGTGGCTGGCCGAAGAGCTGGGCGGCAAGGGCAACATCGTCTTCATGGGCGGCATCCCCGGCAACATGGTGGACCTCAGGCGGAACGCCGCGGCCAAGGCCGTATTCGCCGATTTTCCTGACATCACTATCATCGCCGACACGCCGAGCATGTGGAACAACGCCACGGCAAAGCAAAAGCTCACCGAGATTGTCGCGACCCACGGTTGGGACAAGATCGACGGGCTGTGGACCCAGACGGGCTGCTACGTCTTCACTCAGATGCAGGTGGACGAGGGCCGCGGCGATCGGCTGAAGCCTTGTGCCGGAAACGGCACCAACGGGCACCGCGTCGCCCAGCTCGCGCCGGGAACGACCGAGGGCGCCTACGGGCTGCGCAGCGCCTCGATGGGCTCGCCGCCTTGGGCCGCGCCGCTCGCGTTCAAGCTCGCCATGAGCAAGTTCGACGGCACCGACATTCCGCACTTCTACGAGATTCCGATGCCGCTGGTGACGCCGGGGCAGACGGAACTCTGCGATACAGCGGACAAGGCCGAACTGACGACGAAGAACTGGTCGTGCAACGCGGTGCCGCTCTCCGTCGCGCCGTCCAACTACTTCATCGACGTGTGGCATTCGGAGGTTCCAGAGCTCGACGTCTATTCCGCCCTCAACGGCACGGTGCCCGAGGGGAGCTGAGCTCCACCGGCGGAAAGCGGCTGCAGGCCGTTTCCGGCTGGGGCAGGGCGCGAGGGGCGCGGCGGCCGTCGCCGCGCTCCTTACCCTTGGCATGACCGGCCGGGGGCGCGCGGAAGCCGGCCATGGATGAGCGGACGCCGGCGGTCGAGATCCGTGGTCTGAGTAAGGCGTTCGGCGCGACGGTCGCGCTCGACGACGTCTCGCTCGCCATTCCGCGCGGCGAGGTCCATGCCCTCCTCGGTGAGAACGGTGCCGGAAAATCCACCCTGGTCAAGGTTCTGAGCGGTCTCAGCCGGGCGGACTCCGGCGAGGTCGAATTGTTCGGCGACGACGTCCACATCGAAACGCCGCGCGACTCCCACCGCCTCGGGATCCAGACCGCTTATCAGGAAATCTCGCTGATCGGCGACCTCACGGTCGTGCAGAACATGCTGCTGCCCTACGAGCCGACCGGCCCGAGCGGGCACATCAGGCGCCGCGAATCTGAGCGGCACGTACGGCGCGCCCTCGCGGAGCTCGGACTCGACGACATCGACCCGCGCATGGAGGTGAGGACACTGGCGCTGCCGACGCAGCAGAAGATCGAGATTGCCCGCGCAGTCTCGCGGACGCCCCGCCTGCTGCTGCTGGATGAGCCGACCTCGTCGCTCTCCGGCAACGACGTGCAGTGGCTCGGCGATATGTTCGAGCGGCTGCGCGCCGAGGGAACGACCATCGTCTTCATCTCGCACCGAATGCAGGAGGTGCGAGATTTCTGTGACAGTCTGACGATCCTCCGCAACGGCCGCATGGTCGGGAGCTTCAGGGCGGACGAGATCTCTGACGACCGGGTGATCGAGTTGGTGATCGGCCGCTCGCTGGCGGCAACCTTCCCGCCCAAGCCGGCGCAGCCGACGCGGCACGGGAGCGCGCCGATCCTGGCCGGCGAAGGTCTCGCTATCGAGGGCGGCGTGCAGAACTTCTCGTTCGAGCTCTGGTCCGGCGAGATTCTCGGCGTCGGCGGACTCGACGGCATGGGCCAGCGCGACCTCTTTCTCGCGCTATTCGGCATGGTCGGGCTCAGCGCCGGCGACATCCTGATCGGCGGCAACCGGGTGACCCTGCGGACGCCGAAGGACGCCGTGAACAGCCACATCGGCATCAGCTTCGTGCCGGAAGACCGCAAGACCGAGGCGCTCTTCCTCGCGCTGACGGGTCGGGAGAACATCTCGCTTCCGATCATCGATCGCTGCGTGCGCTTCGGCCTCGTGGACCTGGAGCAGGAATCTCAGGCGGTCGGTCGCGCTCTCGACATGGTGCAGGTCGACAGGCGCGCGCTCCACAGCGCCTGTAACGTCTTCAGCGGCGGCAACCAGCAGAAGATCGCCATTGCCAAGTGGTTGCTTGCCGAAAGCCGTGTGCTGCTCATGTACGACCCGACGCGCGGCGTCGACGTCGGCACCAAGGCGGAGATCTACGCCCTCATGCGCGCCTACGCGGATGCCGGCGGGGCGGTGCTCTACTACTCCACCGACGTGCCGGAGCTCGTGAATCTCTGTGACTCGGTGATGGTGATCTACCGTGGCCGCAGAGCGGCCTTGCTCGCCGGCGACGAGATCACCGAAGCCAGCATCATGCGGGCGGCGCTTGGCGAGGGTGCCCGATGACTCCATTGGGCGCGCTGCGGACACCTTATCTGCCGCGGTTCAGCTGGTCGCGCCAGCGCGGCACGATCATCGCCATCGCCGTGTTTGCCGCCACCATGATCGCGCTCCAGCTCATCACCGGCCAGGGCATCGCCTACTTCGACATCAGCAGCGTCAGTGCAAGCGCCGCCACGCTGGCACTCGCCGCGCTCGGCGAGACCATCGTCATCCTCGCAGGCGGGCTCGACCTCTCGGCCGGCGCGGTAATCTCGCTGGTCAACGTGGTCCTGGTCACCCAACTCGGACCCTTCGCCGATATGGGGACCGGCCTCTTCACCCTCGTTGCGCTGGTCATCGCGCTCGGCCTGGGTGCCGCCATCGGCGCACTCAACGGCTTCTTTGTCGCCTATGTGCGTCTGCAATCGATCGTGGTGACCCTCGCCACCATGTTCATCGCCCAGGGCGCGGCGTTGCTCGTGCTCAAGTTTCCCGGCGGCGAGATGCCGTGGGACTTCAGCCTGGTCTTCACCGGCGATGTCATCGCCGAAGGCCTGCCCGCGCCGGTCGTCGTTCTGGCGATCGCCATCCTGTTCTGGCTCCTGTTGAAGAACACGCGGATCGGCACCGGCATCTATGCCATCGGCAGCGATGCGGCATCGGCCCAGGCCAACGGGGTCGACGTGCGCCGCACCCGCTTCCTCACCTTCACCTTCGCCGGCATGTGCTACGGCGCGGCTGGCCTCTTCATCACCGCCAACATGGGCGGGGGCGACCCACTGATCGGCGCGAAGATGCTGCTCCAGATTTTCGCCGCCGTCGTGCTGGGCGGCACGCTCATCGGCGGCGGCCGGGGCGGGGCGGTCGGCACGATTTTCGGAGCACTCACGCTCACCGTGGTCGTCAATATCTTCCTCGTGCTTGGCGTGCGCACCTACTACACGCCGATCGTCGAAGGCGTAATCCTGCTCATTGCCGTGCTCGGCTTCTCGCTCGGTCGCGACTCGCCGGTCGTCGAGGTCACGCGCTTCTGGCGGGCGACGCTGCGAGCGCTGCGGGAGTCCTCACTGCCCTCCAGGCTGCGGGTTGTGGGCGAGCCGATCCGCCTCGGCGGGTTGGACCCGCCGGCCGACGGCACCGCCATCGCCGCAGCGCCCTGGCTCGACCGGCACCGCGCGGTGCTGCGCTACGCCGTGCCGGCCTACCTCATCTACATCGTCATCCTCGGCATTACGGTCGGCATCTTCGGCAGCGACTTCTCGCCGCTCGCCTATCTCAACGCGATGCTGATCCTGACCGCCTTCCTCGCCATTCTCGGTCTTGGCCAGGGCACCGTCATCATCACTGGCGGGCTCGACCTCTCGGTCCCCTGGACCATCACCTTCCCGGCGATCGTCGTCACCACGCTCTGTAACGGCGTGGACGCACCAGCGGCCTGGGTCATCCCGGCGGCGCTGGGGATCGGGATCGCCATCGGCTTCCTCAACGGCATGACGATCGTCCTCTTCGGGCTCTCGCCGATCATCGTGACACTCGCCATGAACGGTATCCTGGAGGGCGTGTCGCTGCTGTTCAGCGACGGCGCACCCATCGGCAAGGCGCCGCCCTCGCTGGCCTGGTTCGTGACCGGACGCATCGGCGGCATCGCGCCGATCGGCTGGTTCCTGATCGCCTTCGTCGTCGTCGCAACCCTGTACTTGAACAGGAGCGCACCGGGCCGGCGTATTTTCGCCGTGGGAAACAGCGAGCGGGTAAGCCGCCTGTCGGGTGTACGCATCGGCTTCCCCATCGTTGGCGCCTACGTGCTGAGCGGCTTTTGCTCAAGCCTGGTTGGGATCTTCCTCGCGGGCTTCAGCGCCCAGGCGTTCTACGGCATGGGCGACCCGTACCTGCTGTCCTCTATCGCTGTGGTGGTGCTGGGCGGTGCGCTGATCACCGGGGGCCGCGGTCACTACCTGGGAATCCTCGGTGGCGCGATCCTCTTTACCGGGCTAGGCATCATGCTGTCGGGCACGGTGCTGCCCGAGGCCGTGCGCAACATCATTTACGGCCTCGTGGTGCTTGGCGCGATCGTCGCGCTTAGAGAGCGCTCGACCGCCTGATGCCTCCGCTCGGCCGCGTGGGACTATTTCCCTCCGGCGCGCAGGCGGTAGGGTGACGCATGGGCAGGGAGCCTCCACAGGCGGCCTCGCAGCCGGACGCGCGCCCGCGCGGGGGCAAGGCGCACGCGCACGTGCTCGCCTTCCTCATCATCGTCATCATCTCCACGTCCTTCCCGCTCGGCGAGCACATCACCCACGGCCTCGACCCCGCGGTGCTCATGTGCATCCGCTTCTTCCTCGCCGCCCTCCTCATGGCGCCCATCGTGGCCTGGCGCGAAGGCCTCACCCTGCCGACGGCCAGCTCGTGCGTCCGCTACCTTGCGCTGGGCGGGCCGCTCGCCTTCTTCTTCTGGTGCATGTTCGAGGCGCTGCGCTACACCAGCGGCCTCAACGAGAGCGCGATCTTCACCATCGTGCCCGGCCTCGCCGCGCTCTTCGGCGCCGTGCTGGTGGGCGAGCGGATCGGCCTCCACCGCGTGGCCGCCCTCTTCCTCGGCATGATCGGCGCGCTCTGGATCATCTTCCGGGGCGATCCCGCGCGCCTCTTCAATCTCGAGGTCAACATCGGCGACGGGATCTTCCTCGCCGGCTGCTTCGGCTACGCCATCTACAGCTCGCTCATCAAGCGCCTGCATCGGGGCGAGCCGATCGTGGTGCAGTCCTTCTGGACGATGGTGGCGGCGGGGTTCTGGCTGCTGGCGGCGAGCAACGTCAAGCTCTGGCGCACCGACTGGTCCGAGGTGGAAGTGGTGGTGCTCGGCGGCATCGTCTATCTCGCGATCCTGCCGACCCTCGTCAGCTTCTTCCTCACCCAGTACACGACGCTCCGCCTCGGCCCGACCCGGGTGCAGGCGTACGGCTACGCCCTGCCTGCGATCGTGCTGCTGCTCGACCTCGCGCTCGGCAAGCCCGCACCGCCGCTGATGACCGTCCCCGGCCTCGCCATCGTGCTCGCGGCCAGCTTCGTGGTGCAGCGCGGCGCTATCCGCGAGTTCCGGTAGAGACGCTTCCAAAGCCGTCGCGCAGGTGACTCGGCCGGATAGCGCCGCGCAGACCATGACCTTGGTGAGAAATGCGGGCTAACCCTCGCGGACCACGCGAAAGCTGAAATTGCCCGGCAGCGGCGCGATGGAGCAGCCGCCGTTCGACGTCGTGCGGACGAAGCTCGGCATGTAGCTCCGGTGCTCGCCCTGCAGCACCCGGACGCCGCAGTTTTCGCGCGAGACCCGGCCTTCTTCCGTCTCGTAGGTCTGCTGCCAGCAGCTTTCGGTCCACTCCCAGACGTTGTTTCTCGTGCCGAACAGGCCGAACCCGTTGCCGTCGCCCGATCCCACCGGCTTCGTCTTCTTCGTCGGCCGCGGTTCCAGCGAATAGTCCGCCGCCCAGGCCAGGGCCTCGTCGTCGAAGAGCGGCGGCGGCTCGGGAGGCGGCCCGGCACCGGCGCGGGCCGCGTATTCCCACTCGTCCTCGGTCGGCAGGCGGTAGCGCTCCCCGGTCGCGGCCGAGAGCCAGTCGAGGTACTCGACCACGTCGTCCCAGCTCACGTCGATGACCGGGCGGTCGGCGCGTCCCCAGCCCTTGTCGTTGGGGCGATGCGCGCATCCTCCCGCCCGGTGGCAGTGGTCCCACTGCTCGAACGTGATCTCGAACTTGCCGATCAGGAACGGCCGCTCGAAGACGACGCGGCGTTGCTCGTCCTCCCCTCCCTGCGCGGAGGCCTTGCCGTCGGCATCGCCGAGCGTCAGCGCGCCGGCCGGGATCAGGACAAGCTCGGGCAGATACCCGTCGCGAACCGGTAGCTCCGAAGAATCGGAGGCCGCCATGCCGGCTGCGGACAGGATCAGGAGGCCCGCGACCCCCGCCACGGCGACCGCCAGCACCCGGCCGGCCGAGCGTCTAAACTCCCTGCATCCAGCCATGCGTATCGTTCTCCCCCTCACGTCGCTTCGGGGAAAGGCGGGCTGCCCCCGGCGTAGCGGGAGCAGCCCGGACAACGGAACCGCCTACGCCGTCATGATGGTCGGCGGCTGCACCTGCGTCATCAGGTCGTGGTTCCACTCGCCCTCCACGACGACGGTAGCCAGACAGCCCAGCTGCACCGCCTCGATCAGGTTGTGGGAGAGGTACACGTAGACGCCCGACTGCAGGAAGGTGTAGAGCGCCGCCCCGGCCGAGCCGCCCCGGATGAACCAGGTCTCCAACCCTTCCGCCGGCGGATCGACGAAGGAGCCCTGCTCCCACACGTAGTCGCCGTGCCCGCCGATGAGATGCGGCCTGGAATCGCGGTTGGCCTGGGAGTGGATGAACAGCACCGATTCGCCGACGTTGGCCGTGAGCGTGTTGTCGCCGGTGAGCGCACCGACCCGGCCGTTCAGCACGACGTGGGTGGGGGTGAGGGTCTGCATGACGTCGAACATGTCCGCCATGCCCTCGCCGTGGTCGGCGTAGTTGATGAAGTTGCCGTCGGCATCGCGGGGCACGTAGAAGTCCTGCTCGCCGATGTAATAGGCCCGGTCGTAGCTGAGAGAGTTGCCGTGGCGGTCCTTCAGGCCGTCGCGCGGCAGCACCATCACCGCCCCGTTCATGCCCGAGACGACGTGGAAGGGGATCATCGAGCCCCCCGGCGCGCAGTGGTAGATGTAGGTGCCGGGCTTGGTCGCCTTCCAGCGCAGCTTGACCTGCTCGCCGGGTGAGACGAGCGTGAGCGCCCCGCCGCCGAGCGCGCCGGTCGACGCGTGGAAGTCGATGTTGTGCTCGAAGACGTTGTTCTCCGGGTTCTTCAGCGTGAGCTCGATGTAGTCGCCCTCGTGGCAGATCATCAGCGGCCCCGGAATCGAGCCGTTGAACGACAGCGTGTTGAGAATTGTGCCGTCGTCGTCGATCTCCCGCTTGTCCTCGGTGGCGGTGAGCTCCACCTCGATGATCTTGGGCCCGCCGCTGGCGACCTGCTCATGGGCAGGCACGAAGGGCGGAGCGACAAGCTCCTGCTTCACCCGCGGAAGGCCGCTCAGGTCCACCTCGCTGGCCGAGGCCAACTTGATAGGGACCGCGGCCGAGGCGGCGCCGAGGGCGCCCCCCATCTTCAGAACGTCACGCCTGTTCACATGCAGCATGGCTGGTGTCTCCTCCTCGACGGTTGCTCCAACGCTTCACTTCGACGCGCCCGAACGGGGATCGGCCCTTCAACCAGCCCGTCGGACAGGTCACGGAGACGATTCCTGGGCGCTTGAAGATGTATTCTGAATGAAGGTTCAGGGCCGTCAAGGGAAACCGCCATCCGGCTGGCGCCATTGCGCGCCGCCGGCGGCGGAACGACAATGCGCCGCATCGAAGCCGCGCGTTCGGGAGGCGAAGGGCGATGAACGAGAGTGCAAGCAGCAACATCACCGTGGGGGCGGAGACGCTCCAGCAACTCTACGTCACCATGCGCCGCATCCGCGCTTTCGAGGAGAAGACCGCCGACCTCTTCCAGGAGGGCGTCGTCAAGGGCACGGCCCACAGCTACAAGGGCGAGGAGGCCATCGCCGCCGGCGTCTGCGCGGCGCTCCGCGACGAAGATATCATCGCCTCCTACCACCGCGGGCACGGCCACTGCATCGCCAAGGGCGCGCGCATCGACCGCATGATGGCAGAGCTGATGGGCCGCCAGACCGGCTACTGCCAGGGCCTCGGCGGCTCCATGCACATCGCCGACATGGAGCTCAACATCATGGGCGCCAACGGCATCGTGGGCGCGGCCATGCCGCTCGCGACCGGCGCCGGCCTCGCCGCCAAGCTGCAGGGGACGGACAAGGTGGCGGTCGCCTTCTTCGGCGACGGCGCGTCGAACCAGGGCGTCTTCCACGAATCGCTCAACCTCGCGGCGGTGTGGAAGCTACCGGTGATCTTCGTCTGCGAGAACAACCAGTACGCGCTGTCCACCTCGTACCGGAACACCACCGCCGTCTCCCAGGTTTCGAACCGGGCGGCGTCCTACGAGATCCCCGGCATCACCGTGGACGGGAACGACGGCGTCGAGGTCTACCTCGTCCTGCGCGAGGCGGTGGACCGCGCCCGGTCCGGCGAAGGGCCCACGCTGATCGAGGCGATGACGTACCGCCACGGCCAGCACTCGCTCCGCGTCAACCTGCGCGATCCCCGGCCCGAGGACGAGCTGGAGTCCTGGCTCAAGCGCGACCCCATCGAGCGCATGGAGCAGCGCCTCGCCTCCGAGGGCGGCTTCTCGGCGGAGACGTTCGACGAAACCACGCAGGCCGTCGAAGCCGAGCTCGAGACCGCCGTCACCTACGGCCGCGAGAGCCCGGAGCCTCCGCTCAACGTGATGCTGGAGGCCGTCTACGCCCCCCACGCGGCGCACGCGGAGCCGGGGCCTGAGACCGAGCGCATGCTGTCGTACTCCGAGGCGCTCAACGAGGCGCTGGATCAGGAGATGCTGCGCGACGACCGCGTCTTCCTCATGGGCGAGGACGTGGGCGCCACCGGGGGCATCTTCGGCGTCTCCAAGAACCTGATGGAGCGCTACGGCCCTGAGCGCGTGCGCGACACGCCGATCTCCGAGGCCACTTTCGTCGGCTGCGGCGTGGGCGCGGCCATCGCCGGCATGCGCCCCGTGGTCGAGATCCAGATCTTCGACTTCGTGGCGCTCACCATGGACATGCTGGTGAACCAGGCGGCCAAGTTCCGCTTCATGCTGGGCGGCAAGCCTTCCGTGCCGCTGGTGGTGCGCGGACCGCAAGGCGGCGGCATCCGACTCGCGGCCCAGCACAGCCAGAGCCTGGAGGCGTGGTTCACCCACGTGCCGGGGCTGGTGGTCGCCGCGCCGTCCACCCCCTACGACGCCAAGGGGCTGCTGGTCGCCGCGATCCGCGACGAGAACCCGGTGGTCTTCCTGGAGCAGAAGCTGCTCTACCTCGGCGGCAACGGCCCGGTGCCCGAGGAGCTTTACGCCATTCCGCTCGGCAAGGCCGACATCAAGCGCGCGGGCACGGACGTGACCGTGGTGGCGACGTCCGCCATGGTGCCGCGCGCGCTGAGCGCGGCTACGGTGCTGGAGCGCGACGGCATCAGCGTCGAGGTCATCGACCCACGCACCCTGCAGCCCCTGGACGAGGAGACCATCCTCGCCAGCGTGCGCAAGACCAACCGTCTCTTGATCGTTCACGAGGCCTGGGTGCGCGGCGGTTTTGGGGCCGAGGTCGCCGCCATGGTGGTGGACAAGGCCTTCGACTATCTCGACGCCCCCGTCGCCCGCCTCGGCGCGCCGCACACGCCGATGCCCTACAACGACCGGCTGGAGCTGGAGGTCATCCCCTCGCAGGAGCGCATCGTCGACGCCATCCGCGCGCTGCTGTAGTGCGCGTCCGTCAAAGTCGGACGCGCCCTAATCTTTCTTTTTATACAATCGGTTACGGCGAATTGGCTTCGTATTGCAAAATCACCGAAAGCCGGTTCAGGCGAGCTTGCCGTGGCAGCGCTTGTACTTGAGGCCTGAGCCGCAGGGGCAAGGCGCGTTGCGGCCGACCCTGCTCCAGGTTTCGGGATTGCGCGCGTCGAACGCTGCGTGGCGGACCGTGCTGCCGCCCGCCGCTGCCGCCTGAGCCGGCTCGCGCGCCTCGCGTTGCTCCCGCTGCGCGGGCGGAGCGGCCGCGCGGCGACCGCCGCCTCCTGCCGCCAGCGCCGGCGCCTCTTCGGCGAGAGCGCCCGCTGCCGCTCGGGCGCCCGCGCCTGCAGCCACAAGGGCCGGGTCCCTGCGCGTCTCCTGCATTCTTGGCGCCTGCCGCTCCGGCACGGGCGATTCCTCCCCGTCCGGCCCGGCGATCCTGAGCTCGACGTGGCTCAGCAGCTGGGTGGTCTGCTCGCGCAGGCTCGCCAGCATGGCCTCGAACATCTCGAAGGCCTCGCTCCTGTACTCGTTGAGCGGGTCGCGCTGACCGTAGGCCCTGAGGCCGATCCCCTGGCGCAGATGGTCGAGCGTCAGCAGGTGGTCCTTCCAGCTCTGGTCCAAGATCTGCAGGAGCAGGCTCTTCTCCGCCAGCCGCCAGACCTCGGGCCCGTACGTGGCGAGCTTGGCGGCGGCGTGGACATCCGCTTCCTTGAGTATGCGCTCGCGGATCTCCTCGTCGGCGATGCCCTCCTCCTTGGCCCACTCCTTCACCGGCAGGTCGATGCCGAGCAGCCGGCGGCACGAGTCGTGCATGCCGTCGATGTCCCATTGCTCGGGGTACGCCTTCTCCGGGATGTGATCGTCGACGATGCCCTCGATCACCTCGTGGCGCATGTCGACGACCGTCTCCGAGACGTCGTCGGTCCGCATCAAGTCCTTGCGCTGCTCGTAGACCACCGAGCGCTGGTCGTTCATCACGTCGTCGAACTTGAGCAGGTTCTTGCGGATCTCGTAGTTGCGCGCCTCGACCTTCTGCTGCGCCTTCTCGAGCGCCTTGTTGATCCAGGGATGGATGATCGCCTCGCCGTCCTTCAGCCCGAGCTTGGACAGCATGCTGTCCATCTTGTCGGAGCCGAAGATGCGCATGAGATCGTCTTCGAGGGAGAGGAAGAAGAGCGACGCGCCGGGATCGCCCTGCCGGCCTGAGCGCCCGCGCAGCTGGTTGTCGATGCGCCTCGACTCGTGGCGCTCGCTGCCCACCACGAGCAGCCCGCCGGCTGCCAGCACCTTCTCGCGCTCGGACGCGACCTCCGCGCGGATCCTGGCGGCGAGCGCTTCCTTGGCGGCCTCGTCGTCGTCCTCGCCCCGCTCGTCGGCGATACGGAACTCGATGTTGCCGCCGAGCTGAATGTCGGTGCCGCGGCCAGCCATGTTGGTCGCGATGGTGAGCGCGCCGACCCGGCCCGCCTGCGCGATGATGTGCGCCTCCTGCTCGTGGTAGCGGGCGTTGAGCACCTTGTGCGCGATCGATTCCTTCTTGAGCCGCGCCGACAGCAGCTCGGACTTCTCGATGCTGGTGGTGCCGACCAGCACCGGTTGCCCCCGCTTCTGGCAGTTGCGCAGCAGCTCGCTGATGGCGTGCCACTTCTCGTCCGAGGTCCGGTAGACCTCGTCGTCGCGGTCCTCGCGGATGCAGGGCTCGTTGGTCGGGATCTGGATCACGTCGAGGCCGTAGATGTCGCCGAGCTCGGCGGCCTCCGTCGCCGCAGTGCCGGTCATGCCGGCGAGCTTCGGGTACATGCGGAAGTAGTTCTGGAAGGTGATCGAGGCGAGCGTCTGGTTCTCCTGCTGGACCCGCACCTGCTCCTTGGCTTCGAGCGCCTGGTGCAGCCCTTCCGAGAAGCGCCGCCCCGGCATCATGCGGCCGGTGAACTCGTCGATGATGACGACGCGCCCGTCCTTCACGATGTAGTCGGTATCGCGCTCGAACATCTTGTGGGCGCGCACCGCCTGGTTCAGGTGATGGACGACCGAGACGTTCTCGATGTCGTAGAGATTGGGGCTGCGCAGCAGCTCGTGCCTGGCGAGCACGGCCTCGACGCGCTCCGCGCCGTCGTCTGTCAGCGTCGCGGTCCGCGCCTTCTCGTCGACGTCGAAATCGCCCTCCTCCAGCTCGGGGATCACGCGGTCGACCTTCTGATACATCTCGGAGCTGTCTTCGGAGGGCCCGGAGATGATCAGCGGCGTGCGCGCCTCGTCGATCAGGATGCTGTCGACCTCGTCGACGATGGCGAAGTTGAAGGGGCGCTGGACCATGGTCTCCAGCGTGAACTTCATGTTGTCGCGCAGGTAGTCGAAGCCGAACTCGTTGTTGGTCCCGTAGGTGACGTCGGCGGCGTACTGCTCGCGCCGCTGCTCGTCGTCGAGGCCGTGCACGATGCAGCCGACCCTGAGCCCGAGGAACTCGTAGATCTCGCCCATCCAGGCGGCGTCGCGCTGGGCCAGGTAGTCGTTCACGGTGATCACGTGCACGCCCTTGCTTTCGAGCGCGTTGAGATAGACCGGCAGTGTCGCCACCAGGGTCTTGCCCTCGCCGGTCGCCATCTCCGCGATCTTCCCCTGGTGGAGGACGATGCCGCCCACCAGCTGCACGTCGTAATGACGCTGGCCGAGCGTGCGCTTCGCGGCTTCCCGCGTCGTGGCGAAGGCCTCGACCAGCAGATCCTTCAGGGTCTCGCCGCCGGCAACCCGCTTCCTGAATTCGGCGGTCTTGCCGCGAAGCTCGTCGTCGCCCAGCGCCTCAAGCGAGCGCTCGAGGTCGTTGATCGCACCGACCTCCGCAGCGTGCGCCTTGACGATGCGCTCGTTGACCGTGCCGAACAGTTTCTTGGAGAGGCCTTGAAGCATTGTGCGATCCCGACAACCAACGCCCGCCACCGTCCGCAGCGGAGGCGGTGAACGAGAGATAGGCGCGCGCCCCGGTCCTGTCAACGCGGGCCGGCACGTATCGCTCAGGCGAGGAGTTCCACCAGCAGGCCGTTGAGGAGGGGCCGGCCGGCGGCGGTGGCGCTGATGCGCCCGCCATTCCGCTCCAGGTAGCCCGCTTCGACGAGGCGGGCTAGGCCCGCGCGGTCGATCACCCGGTCGGGATCGCAGCCCGTGCGCTCACTCAGGTGCGCTTCCGATACCCCCTCCGCGAGCCTGAGGCCCATCATCAGCATCTCGCGCGCCTGCTCGTCCGGGTCAAGAGCGCGGGTCTCTGCGGTTCCGTGGCCGGTATCCTCGACCGCGGCGAGCCACGCTTCCGGCCCCGCGTGCTGACGCGTCGCCTGCCGCCCCTCGCCTTCCGGCTGGATACGGCCATGGGCGCCGGGTCCGATGCCCACGTAGTCGTCGTAACGCCAGTACGCGAGGTTGTGGCGGCAGGCGTCGCCGCCCCGCGCGTGGTTGGAGACCTCGTAGGCCGCGTAGCCGGCGGCCGCCGTCATCTCCTGCGTCAGGTCGTAGAGCGCGCGCGCCGTGTCGTCGTCGGGCAGCGCGAACGCGCCGTCGCGCGCCTCGCGCCAGAAGGGCGTGCCCTTCTCGATGGTGAGCTGGTAGAGCGAGAGGTGGCCACCCGCGAACGCCAGCGCGTCCGCCAGCTCGGCGCGCCAGGCGCGGGTCGTCTGGCCGGGCCGCGCGTAGATCAGGTCGAAGGAGCTGCGCGGCATGATGCGCTGGGCCAGAGCGACGGCCTGCCGCGCTTCGGCCGCATCGTGCCCACGCCCGAGGAAGCCGAGCGCGCGGTCGTCCAGCGCCTGCACGCCGAGCGAGACCCGGTTCACGCCGGCCGCGCGAAATTCTTCGAGCCGCGCCGCCTCGGTGGAGGTGGGATTGGCCTCGAGGGTGATCTCGGCGTCCGCCGCGAGAGTCCACCGCGCAGCCGCCCGCTCGATGACCGCCCCAGCGGTCCCGGGCGGCATCAGCGACGGCGTGCCGCCGCCGAAGAAGATGCTGGTGACCGTCCCGCCCGGCAGCAGAGCGGCAACATGGTCGAGCTCGCGCAGCAGCGCATCGCGCCACCTGCCCTGATTCACGCTGTCACGGACATGGCTGTTGAAGTCGCAGTAGGGGCACTTGGAGAGGCAGAACGGCCAGTGGACGTAGAGTGCGAGCGCGGCGGGCGCTCCCGCAGGCGACGCTTCCGGCTCGCCGCTCACGGCCCGGACGGCAGCCACGCCGCCAGCTGCTCGAAGGCCCGCGCCCGGTGCGTCAGCGGCTGCTTCTCCTCCGCCGGCATCTCGCCGAAAGTGCGCGCGTGACCGTCGGGGACGAAGATCGGGTCGTAGCCGAAGCCATGCCCGCCGCGCGGCGGAAACGCGAGCGTCCCGTCCACCCGCCCCTCCACGGTCTCGCAATGGCCGTCCGGCCAGGCGAGGGCCAGCGCGCAGACGAAGTAGGCTGCGGCGCCGGTGGTCTCTTGCCCGCGCGTAGCCAGCTCCGCCTCGATGCGGTCCATGGCGACGCGAAAATCCTTGCCCGGCCCCGCCCAGCGCGCGGAATAGATGCCGGGCGCGCCGTCAAGCGCCGGCACCACGAGGCCGGAATCGTCGGCGAGCGCCGGCTCGCCGCTGGCGTCCGTGGCCGCGCGGGCCTTGAGCGCCGCGTTGGCAATGAAGGTGTCGCCCGTCTCTTCCGGCTCGGCGAGGCCCAATGCCGCAGCGCCCACGGCCGCGATGCCGAGGGGCTCGAGCAGCGCCGCGATCTCGCGCACCTTGCCGGCGTTATGGCTCGCCACGATCAGGCGCGCCGCCGCGAGACGACGGGCCATGCCGCCTAGCTCGCCCCGGCGAGGGCGTCCCGCTGCAGGGCGAACAGCTCCTCGGCGCCGGAGCGCGCAAGGTCCAGCATGGTGATCAGCTGCGCCTCGCTGAAGGGATCGCCCTCCGCCGTGCCCTGCACTTCCACGATCCCTCCGCTCGCGGTGAGCACGAAGTTCGCGTCCGCATCCGCCGTGCTGTCCTCGGCATAGTCGAGGTCGAGCACCGCTTCGCCCCCCACGACCCCGCAACTCACGGCCGCGACCTGGTCGGTGAGCGGCACGCGCTCGATGGCTCCGCTCGCGAAGAGGCCCTCCAGCGCCGCATGCAGCGCCACGTAAGCGCCGGTGATCGCCGCCGTGCGGGTGCCGCCGTCCGCCTGGATGACGTCGCAGTCGAGAGTGATCTGGCGTTCGCCCAGCGCCTGGAGGTCGGAGACGGCACGGAGCGAGCGTCCGATCAGGCGCTGGATCTCCTGCGTGCGCCCGCCCTGGCGGCCCCGCGCGGCCTCGCGCGCGCTCCGCGACCCGGTGGAGCGCGGCAGCATGCCGTATTCACCGGTGACCCAGCCCCGCCCCTTGTTGCGGAGGAAGGGCGGCACGCGCTCCTCCACGCTCGCCGTGCAGAGCACGTGCGTGTCGCCGAAGCACACCAGGCAGGAGCCCTCGGCGTGCCTGTTCACGCCCGGCTCCAGGCTGACCGCCCGCAACTCGTCGACTCTGCGCCCGGATGGTCGCATGAAAGGCCCCTCCCCCGCTGGCGGCGCGACACTATCGCGGGCCCCCATGAGCGTCCACTATTGTTCTATCCCTCAGTCGCCGGGCGCTCGCTCCGCCAGGAATTTTCATTAGGGGACTGAGTTTACGTAACATTTAGCTTTCTTGGTAGTTTGCATCCCACGTTTTTTCCCTCATTACGGATCACATGGCTTCGGCCGCCTTACCGACTCCGGCGTTCGTCGCCGCCCATCCCGATCGAGGTCCGTGTCACCGTCCGATTCCGGGCCGGCCCGCGGCAGTGAAATCGCCGCGCTCGAATGGGACTTGATCAAGGACAAGCGCATCCACCTTCGCGACTCAAAGTCCGGGCCGCGCACGGTCTGTTTGTCGAGCGCCGCGCGCGCGGTCATCGACGCCATCCCGCGATACGACTCCGATTGCCTGTATCTCTTTCCCGTCTGTCTGCCGACGCGGCCCATCGACACGATTCAGCGTCAGTGGAAGCGCATTCGCGCCGAGGCGGGCCTGCCCGGATTGAGACTCCACGTTTGCGGTATAGCTGGGCGTCCGCCGCCGCCATGAACGGCGTGGACATGGTGACCGTCGCCAAGCTGCTCGGTCATGCCCTGGTCGAGACTACCGAGCGCTACATCCATCTGTCCGACCGGTCCGTTGCCGACGCCGCCGACCGGGTATCGAACCGCATCTATGCGGCCGCCTTGGCCGCATGGGAGGAAGGGGGCGGGTGGGAAACCGGAGCTGCGCGTCCGGCCTAGGCCGGACCCGGGACCCGGCCCAAGGAGGCCGTCAGCTATATCCACATTTGACCTCACCCCGCGCCTTGCCGGCGAGAGCAAGTCCAACGGCAAGGACACCATCCAGTTCGACAAGGCAGTCACCGGATTCGGGCTGCGCATCCAGCCGTCGGGCCGCAGGGTCTGGATCGGGCAGGCTCGCATCGAGGGACGCAGCCGCCGCATCGTCATCGCCCGGCATGGCGAGATGGAGTTGGCGCAAGCCTGCCGCCGGGCCCGTGATATGCTCGCCCGCATCCGCGCCGGCGGCAATCCCGCAGACGACACCAGAGGAAGAAGCAGACCCCGACGCTGAGGGCGTTCGCCGACGAATATCTGCACCGCTGCGAACCGCTCTGGAAACCCTCCGGGCGCAGGACCGTGTGCGCATCTACCTCAACGCCCGCACTCTGCCCGCGTTCGGCAGGATGCCGCTCCACCGTATCGGCGCGCAAGACATGGCCGCGTGGTTCGACGCGGCGAGCAGCGACAAACCGGGCGCGGCCAACCGCGCACTCGAAATCCTGCGCGCGATGATGTTCCGGGCCGAGGAATGGAGATTGCGCGAGCGGGACACCAACCCCTGTCTCGGCATTGCCAAAGTCCGAGGGAGCAGGTCGCCCGCTTCCTCGACGCCGACGAGCTGACTCGGCTCGGGCGTGCGCTCGACGCGCACGAGGCGCGCTGGCCCGAGGCCGTCGCCGCGACCCGGCTGCTGACGCTCACCGGATGCCGCCGCAGTGAAGTGCTCGACCTGCGCTGGCGCGACATCGGCGAGGATGCCATCAATCTCGTTGATGCGAAGACGGGCCCGAGCGCGCCGCCGCGTGGCGAGGCCGCGCGGGCGCTCATCGAGGCGCTGCTCGGGGCGCGCGACCCCGAGGCGTATCTTTCGCGCTATGCCGAAGGTGGGGGGTATCTGGATTCTGACGAAGTGCTGCCGGACGGCGTGCGCGGATGCGGAGTTTGGCAGGCTGCGCCTGCATGACCTGCGCCACACGGTGCCCAGCCAAGCCGTCATGGCGGACGAGAACCTGCCGCTCGTGAGCAAGCTCCTCGGCCACCGAAGGCACCGCACCACGGCGGGCTACGCGCACCTTTCCGACGGGCACTTGGTCGCGGCGGCTGAACAGGTTGGCTCAATAGTCGCAGCGGCTATCGAATAGACCGGGCCACGGAGTGACCAGCGACGGGGTTGCCTGATCGACCGCGAAGCCCCACACTTCCCCTGCGACAACCAGCAGAGACCCGATGTCGGGTCACCTGCTGAATACAACAGCACCGATCCGGCGACGGTTTGGCCACCATCGCTTGGCGCGAATAGGCGGGACTTCTTCGCATTCTCTGCGTGGTTGTCGCATGGCCCGGCACCATTCCCGTGCCGAGACGCAATGCTGACCAAGAGGGACTGACGCATGACATCCTCGGATAGACGATTGGCGCGAGCCGCGATGCTGGCCGTTACCGCCACATTCACCCTGCTAACTCTTGCTGCCTGCGGCGGCGGCGGCGGCGGGGGTGGTGGACCCACAGCAACGACTCCGACACTCGATGTGGCCCTGACAAATTCGGTGACGGCGGCCAACGTGACCACCAAGATTGCGGAAGCCGCAGTAGCCCAACCCGCGCCGGGCAGCGTCACGCAATCCTCGAACGTGGACAGCAGCAACATCACAACCGACCAAGTAGAAATCACCGCGCAGCACGGGTCTGGCGGCCCCAGCTTCTCCATTCGCAACGGAACAGCGTGGTCTATCGACACGAGCGACGGCAATCCCAGCCGCTTTTCTGATACCCTGTCTCCGTGGCAAGGTGCCGAGTTGAGCAAGCGCATCGGCAGTAAGGTACTCTATGTCGCCGCCTACACGGATATCGAAGCGCCCTCACAGGTGACGACGCGCGGAACCTACGCACTTACGTTCACGACGGTTAACGTCGGCGGCCGATACACCAATCAGAACAGCAACGTCACCCTTCCTGCCGCCCTCAATGGCGTAAACGGCACAGCGAGTTGCAACGGTTGTTCGTTCGTCTACACGACCGGACAACTTCAGATGACAGCCGGGAGCATGACGTTCACTCCCTCGGGTAGTTCTGCTGCAACGACCCTCACGGCCGGAACCGCGACCAGCACGGTGACGGATGCGGATTACCTCGCAGGCGGGATTTGGCTGATTGCCCCTAACGATCCGGCCAGCGCTGCCGACTACGAGTTCGGTGCGTTCGCCGACGGCAGCGATCCGTTTGTGCAGAGCAACCTTGCCGCCGTCACAGGCACAGCAATCTATATAGGCGACGCGGTCGGTGTGTACTCGCTGACGGCAGCTGGAGATACTAGCGTCGGGTACTTGGAGGCAGATGTCCGATTGAACGCCAACTTCGGCGACGCAAACGGCCTCGGGACGATCGACGGGTCAATCACCAGATTTGTTGTGGATGACTATCCCGAAGATGGCACATTGATATTGGGGGCGGCCAGCATCGGCGCACAGAACGCTGGTTTCTTCCAAGGCTCGGTTTCCGACGATGGAGCCAGTGATTCGCGTAGCTTTACCGGACAGTGGGGCGGCCAGTTTTTCGGCAACGGTGAGTCGGACGGCAAACCGGGGTCGGTCGCCGGAACGTTTGGCGCGCATTCGACTGATTTTGCTGATGTCGTCGGAGGTGGTGAGTTGTCCATCGTCGGAGCCTTCGGAGCCCATAAGTAGTAGATTGCTTGCCAACTCGCTTCGGAAACGGTGGAAGGGCAGCCTCATGGCTGCCCTTTCATTTGCGCACCCGTCCCCTGCATTGCGGATGCTACCTCGTGCTTTCTCTACTGCCGCTCGGAAGCCGCGTGGCGGTTCGGGGACAGTCTCTGCAAGTGCGCGGCGGGCGCTGCCGCTCAAGCGCCGCCCGGGCTAAATGGCGAAGGCTAAACAGTTTTTGTCCCCCGACACTTTGAGTGCTCAGAAAGCGTGATCGGGACACCCCTCAGCGAGTTGTTCTCTCTCTCACCACGCATCCGAGATGCCTTCAAAGGTTCCCATGGCTCCAGCCGTCATCAAGCAAAACCCCTGCAATACAAGGTAGTATGCGATCCGACCCTTAGTCGTTCTTTTCCATTCCAGACTCCGACAACGTTACATCATCAGGACACGACTATAGCTCAGGTTGACACGAATTGCGTCGAACAATTGCGGCCGCTCATTCAGTGACGTGGCCCAACTTCCAAATATCTTTCGAGATCTGTCCATCCAGCGACCGCCTGCCCCGTGCCTCTTTTCGCAGCTCGCGCATGAGGGTAGCAAGCGAATCCTCCGTGTAGACGGCGATCTTCTCATTGCCGTGCGAAAAGCTCTTCTTAGCTTTCTCGGGCTCATAGGCGAGGACGAGGCAGCCTCGCACGAGCGTCCCGGCAGGGGGTGTAGGTCTGGCATGGCAATCGTAAGTCATTGATGTAGCGATATTGACGGGTTGAGGGAGACAGCCGAAATCGGGGTTTCGTGACAATCGCCCGCTGCAGGGCGGGATTTTGTCACGCT
>LXNI01000745.1_pt1 | contig 35038 bp, 30 predicted proteins | sample 809091 | NCBI WGS metagenome assembly LXNI01 (sample SAMN04870527, study PRJNA318959) | sponge metagenome | biome: 01000161; feature: marine sponge reef; material: water | host: Sarcotragus foetidus | place: Greece: Milos, Mediterranean Sea | collected 2013-05-29 | depth 5-7 m
GCGCGAGAATTTCCTGCGCAATGAAGGTTTCCGACAGGCGCGGATAACCCTTCAGGACAAAGACGATCGGCCCGGATGGACCGGGTGCGCCCGGCGGTCGCGTTGTTACCGTCAACGCCTCAGGCGGCTTTCACTGCGCCGTGCAGAACCCGGCCGGGCCCGGTTTCCATGATCCGCCCGACCAGCCGGTTGACATTGTCCAGACCGTCCATCAGCCCCGGCACGATCACATCCGATGGCCGGTTCTGCTGCGGCAGTTGCCGCAACGCCGTCGCCATCCGGTCGACATCGCGGACGCCGTCGTCTTCCAGCATCGCCAGGAGGCCGGCCTCCTGGGCCTGGCAGGCGCGGATGAACTGCTCGCGGCGCGGCACGGTCCGGGGCACCAGCAGGGCGCGTTTGTCGAACGAAAGTACCTCGCAGAAGGTGTTGTAACCGCCCATCGCAACAACCGCCTCGGCGCCTGAGATGAGGTGTTCGAGCGTCGCGTCGAAGGTCGTGATGCTGACATCGTTCAGGGCAGCGGCCCGGAGCTGGAATTCGGCCTGCTTGTCGGCCTGCATGAACGGGCCGGTCACGATCACGGCGCGCAGCGGCATGGAGCGGCGCTGTTCGTAGACGCGCAGCACCCAGTCGACCAGCGCCTCGCCGTCGCCGCCGCCGCCGGGCGTGACCAGGATATACGGGTCTTCGAGTTGCGATGGGTCGGCCGGCCCGCCGGTCGGAAGGTCCCGGCGCAGGTAGCCGGTATAGACCATCTTGCGCCGGACGGACTTCGGCACCCGCAGCCCGGCGAGAGGGTCGCAGATCTGCGGCAGGCCGTAGACCCAGATCGAATTGTAGTATTTCGAGAGGGCGGGGACGGCGTTCTTGCGCTCCCATTCCGGCTGTAGCAGCTCGGGCTCGTCGATAACGTCGCGAAGCCCGAGGACCAGGGGCGTACCGCGCTCCTTGAGAAACGCCAGCGTCTCTTCGATCTCGCCGCGCAGGCCCAGCGGCTCCTTATCGACCAGGAACAGGTGCGGCGCGAATACTTCGGCGGTATGCCGGATGATCGACTCGCGGATGGCCAGGGTCTGCTGCAGGCCGATATGGAGGTTCAACGCGGTATATTCGCCGTTGCGCAGCTTGATGACGCCGGGAACCCGCACGAAATCGACGCGCGAACGGAAATCGAAGCTGCCTATGATCGGCGATCCGGAAAGGATCAGCACAGAAAGGTTGCTGCGATGCTCGACCAGCGCGTGGGCGATGGCGCGGCAGCGGCGCAGGTGCCCCAGCCCGAAACTGTCGTGGCTGTAAATCAGGATGCGGAAGCCGTCGCCAAGCGCGTCCGCCGGCAGGACGTCGCCAGCGCCGGCGTCCGGAAACGCCGTCCCTTTGTCGACTCGCGCTGCCTTGTCTTTCGTCATCGTCACTCCGGTCGGCCATGCCGCACGCGGTGGCGGATGCTATCCCGCCGCTTGCTCCGGCGCGCTGAATTCCGTATCGCCTGTCTGCAACGCCTTGAATTATGGTGTCAGAACCGGGCTCTAGGTTCAATGTCGGTATCCATGCGCATTTTTGCCAGCCCTGCCGCGGCATTTGCCGCCGATTGCGCCGCCTGATGGCGGAGGTCCGCGCCGAAGACGACCGCCCCGGCCGGCTGCCGGGCCCCGAGACACCCGGCTATGCGCCGAACGTGCCTCTGGAGCGGAGCATCTTCCGCTTCATCATGAAATACAGCAAGCGCCAGCAGCTTGTTGTGCTCGGCCTGACCTTCATCTCCTGGCCGATCATCTACCTGACGCTGGAGCTGCCCAAGGCGATCATCGATCAGGCGATCGGGGCGAAGGGCGGCTGGGCGCGCGACGTTCTCGGCCCAGAAATGGAGCAGATCGCCTTCCTGATGGCGCTCAGCTTCGGTTTCCTGTTTTTCGTCATCCTCAGCGGCGGCGTGAAATATGTGCTGAACGTCTACGCCGGCCGGCTGGGCGAACAGATGCTGCGCCGGCTGCGCTACATGCTCTATTCGCGCATCCTCCGCTTCCCGCTGCCCCATTTCAAGAAGGTCTCCCAGGGCGAGATCATCCCGATGATCACCGCCGAGGTCGAGCCGGTCGGCGGCTACATCGGTACTGCAACGTCCACGCCGCTCTATTTCGGCGGCCTGCTGCTCGTCTATCTCGGCTTCATCTTCGCCCAGGATGTCTTTCTCGGCCTGGCCGCGACGGCGCTCTATCCGCTGCAGATCTACGTCATTCCAAAGCTGCAGAAACGGGTCATTGCGCTCGGCAAGGCCCGGGTGCGGGAGGTGCGGGGCCTCGCCGAAAACATCGGCGAATCGATCGCCGGCGTTGCCGAAATCCATGCCAACGACGCCTCGGTCTACGAGCGCGCCGGCATAGCCCGCCGCCTCGACCGCATCTATTCCATTCGTTACGAAATCTTCCGCCGCAAGTTCGCCATCAAGTTCCTGAACAGCTTCATGGCGCAGCTCACGCCATTCTTCTTCTATGCGATCGGCGGCTATCTGGTGATTGCCGGCGACATGACCATCGGCGCGCTGACCGCCGTGCTGGCGGCCTACAAGGATCTCAGCTCGCCGTGGAAGGAGCTGCTGAACTATTATCAGCTCCAGGCCGACATCAAGGTGAAGTACGAAGCGGTGGTCGAGCAATTCGATCCGCCCGGCCTGTTCGACGAATCCCTGCAGCTGACCGACGACGCCGGCCCGGAATCGATCGGCCGAACTCTTGAGGCAGCAAGCCTTGCCTATTCGGAGGACGGCCAGTCGAGGGCCGTCGACGGCGTCACCCTGTCGATCGATCTCGACAAGCATACGGCGATCGTCGGCGGCGGCAGCAGCGGCCGGGACGAGCTCGCGCTGTTGCTGGCCCGGCTTGTGCCGGGAACGGGCGGCCGAGTCGATCTGGCCGGCCAGCGCCTGGACGATCTGCCCGAACCCTTTACCGGCCGGAAAATGTCGTTTGCCGGGCCGGTGCCCTACCTGTTCTCGTCTGACCTGCGCGCCAATCTGGACTATGGCCTGCGCCACAGGCCGCTGCAGCTGCCGGCCAGGGCGGAGTCGTCCGGCCACGCGCAGCGCAGCCGCTATGTCCGCGACGCGCACGCAGCGGCGAATATCGATGCCGATCCGGCGGCGGACTGGGTGGACTACGGCGCGGCCGGCGTTCCTGACCGCGCCGCGCTCGACCGGAAATGCGTGGACATGCTGCGGCTGGTCGATCTGGGCGACGACCTGTACCGGTTCGGCCTGCACGGAACGATCGATCCGGCTGACCGGCCCGACCTGGCCGAGGCGATGTTGACCGCCCGGGCGGCCCTGCGCGCCAGGCTCGACGAAACGCAACAGTCGGCGCTGGTGGAGCCGTTCGACCGCGCGCGCTACAACACCAACGCAACCCTTGCCGAAAACCTGCTGTTCGGCACACCGGCCGGCGCGGCATTCGAGATCGACCGCCTGGCCGAGCATCCTTTCGTCCGGCGGGTGATCCGTGAGGCCGGCCTCGCCGACACGCTGCTTGAGGTCGGCCGGCAGCTCACCGAGACCATGGTCGAAATCTTCGCCGATCTGCCGCCCGGCCACGCCTTCTTCGACCAGTTCAGCTTCTTCGGCTCCGATGAGATGCCGGAATACCAGCAACTGCTGGCGAGGACCGCCGGCCAGTCTCCCGAGGAGATGCGGGAGGAGGACCGGTTCCGCCTGCGGTCGCTGCCGTTCAAGCTGATCCCTGCGCGCCACCGGCTCGGCCTGCTGAACGAGGACATCCAGGCCAGGGCGCTGAAGGCACGGGAAATTTTCGCTGAAACCCTGCCGGACACGCTGCGCGGCGAAATCGAGTTCTTCGATCCCGACCGCTACAACCGGGCGGCGACCCTGCAGGACAACATCCTGTTCGGCAAGGTCTCCTACGGCGAAGCCAACGCGGCTGGAAAGCTTAGCGCGATGATCGGCGAGGTGCTCGATGCCCTTTCGCTGCGCGACGCCGTGATGGTGGCGGGACTGGCCCACTCCGTAGGCGTCGGCGGCGCCCGGCTGTCGGCGGCCCAGCGCCAGAAAGTCAATATGGCCCGCGGCCTGATCAAACGGCCCGCACTTTTCATTGTCAACGAAGGCATCAGCAACCTCGACGGCGCCGCCCAGCGGCGGGTGCTCGACGCCGTCCTCGGAGAAATGAAGGGCCGCGGCGTGGTCTGGTCGCTGCACAGGCCCGGCTTTGCGCGGAACTTTGACCATGTCATCGTGTTGAAGAACGGTCGGGTCGTCGAGCAGGGCAGTTTCGCCGAACTCGACAAGGAGGGTTCGGCGCTGCGGGAACTGCTGGAGTCGGAATAGAACAGGGTTTTGGCCGGCTGGCGGCCGGCCGCGAAAGGATGCCCGACAGAGGGGCCGGAGGACGTGACGTGAGCCTGAACGAAGAAGTTGAGATTCTGCGCAACATCCCGATGTTCGCCAATATCGAATCGTCGAAGCTGAAGCTCCTGGCCTTCACGAGCGAGCGTCACGCCTACAACGAAGGCGAATTCCTGTTCCGCCAGGGCGACGAGGGCGACAGCGCCTACATCATTGTCGAGGGAGAGGCCGACGTGATCATCGATACCGACGACGGCCCGCTGACCGTGGCACATTTCCGCAAGAACGCGCTGATCGGCGAGATCGCCATCCTGACCGACGTCCCGCGTACGGCAACCGTGCAGGCGACGACCCGACTCGATACGATGGTGATCTCGAAGGAGCTGTTTTTCCGCCTGGTCATGGAGTTTCCGCAGATTGCGGTGGAAATCATGCGCGAACTGGCCAAGCGCCTTGAGGCGACCAACGCCCGGATTCGCGAGTTGTCGGCGGCCTGACCGGAGGCTGCGCAAGCCGATGGCGCAAGCGGCGGAGCAGAGCCGGCTCGAACGCATGATCGCCCGGCTGGCGACGCAACGCGACCTGCTCGGCGAGGTCTCCGGCCGGGTCGCCGGGATCGACGGCCCCATACTCGAAATCGGGCTCGGCAAGGGCCGGACCTATTCGCATCTGCGCAGCCTGTTTCCCGACCGGGACATCTGGGCGTTCGATTTCGAGGTCCACGCGCCGGCGCATAGCCGGCCGGACCGGGCGCGGATCCTGCTTGGCGATTTTCGCGAAACCCTGCTGACCTGCTGGACCGAAATCGAGGCGCCGCCGGCGCTCGTCCATGTCGATATCGGCACCGAGAGCCGCCGGGCCGACGCCGCGCTCGCCCGGTTTGTCGGCGGCGTGATGGCGCAGCGGCTGACGCCCGGCGGCATTCTGCTGGGCGACCGCGATATGGGCTGCGCCGGCCTTGTCCGGCTGGAATTTCCGGCCGTGGCGCTGCCCGACGGGATCGCCGCGTGGCCCTACTACCTGTACCGGCGCGGCTGAGCCCCGCCGGAGTCAGGCGTCAAGCTCGATAAGTACCGGCGCGTGGTCCGACGCCTTTTCCCAGTCCCGCGCGTCGGTCAGCACTCGCGTGTCCAGTACATTCGGCGCCAGCGGCGGCGTGACCCAGATATGGTCCAGGCGCCGGCCCCGATTGGAGGCGCGCCAGTCGCGCGCACGATAACTCCACCATGTGTACAGCTTCTCGGCCGGATCGATCTTGGCGCGTACGGCGTCCACCCACCGGTGGGCGGCCTGCATCCGGCCGAAATGTTCGACCTCGATTGGCGTGTGGCTCACCACCTTCAGAAGCTGTTTATGGGACCAGACGTCGGTCTCGAGCGGCGCGACATTGAGATCGCCGACGAGAATGCGCGGCCTGGCGGGGTCCTGCTTTGCCCACCATGCGGCCTGTTCGGTCATGAAACGCAATTTGTGCGCGAACTTCGGATTGACCTCCGGGTCCGGCTCGTCCCCGCCCGACGGCAGGTAGACGTTGTGCAGCTCGATCCCGCCGGGCAGCGTCACAGACTGGTGCCGCGCATCGTCGATGTCGCACCAGTTGTGCCGCGCATGGTCCGACAACGGCACGCGCGAAAGGATCGCCACGCCGTGATAGGCCTTCATGCCGAACAATTCGATGTGCCCGAAACCGAGCGCGTGCAGCGGCGCGAGCGGAAACTTGCCGTCCTCGACCTTGGTTTCCTGCAGGCAGATCACGTCGGGGTCTTCTGCCGCGACCAACCGTTCGATCAGGTGAAGGCGCGGGCGGACGGAGTTGATATTCCAGGTGACGAGTTTCATGCTCGCAATTTCGGCCGAAGAGCGGTGCGGCGCCTATTCGGCGGCCGTCAGCAGCCCGCCGGCCGCATCCGCGCCGGCATAGGACCTGACCGCAGCACCGAATGCCTCGAACAGGGCGCGGCTGTTTTCGTCGGTATCGTGGGTGATTTCGGGATGCCACTGCACGCCGAGCACGAAGCCGGGGCTTTCCGGAAAGTCGATCGCCTCAACGACCCCGTCGTCGGTCACGGCGTTGATCCGAGCGCCCGGCGCCGGCTCCCGGATACCCTGCGCATGCAGCGTGTTCACGACGATCCTGTCGGCATCAATGATCCGGCGCAACAGGCTCCGCCCGTCGATCGAAATCGGGTGCTGGCGCGCCGACCGCACACCCCTCGGCCGGGTCTTGTCCGACCGGTGGTCCCGATGGCCGGGCGCCTCGTGCAGTTTGCTATACAGGCTGCCGCCCATGGCGACGTTCAGCTCCTGTATGCCGCGGCAGATCGCGAAGACCGGGATGCCGCGGCGGACCGCACCGCGGATCAGCGGCAGGGTCGTCGCGTCCCTGTCCGGATCGTTCAGGTCGCCCTCGAAGGGCTCGGCGCCATAGTGGTGCGGCTCGACATTCGAAGGGCTGCCGGTCAGCAGCAGGCCGTCCAGGCGGTCCAGGATGCTGTCGATCCCTCCGGCCGGAAAGTGCCGCGCCATGGCGGGTACCGCCAGGGGCACGCAGCCGGAACCTTCGATGATAGCTTCCAGATTGCGCTGCATCACCCAGTGGACGACGAAGACATCTTCGTAAGTGCGCCGGCAGGAGGAAACCCCGACGATAGGGACAGGCGCGGACGGAGCAACGGCGACGGTCATGGCGCGCACTATAGGCATCCGCGCCGCCGCGTAAAATGGTTCTTCGATCCCGGTTACCGATCGGCGCCGGGCGCTGTCGGCAGGCGCCCCGCGGGCAATTGAAACAGCGACGGCGCGAGCGCCACATCCAACTGCGTTTCCGACAGGAACACCTGCGTGACCTGTCCCTGGGCATCGACAACGGTCCAGCCGGTCAGCTCGAGCCTGTCGCGGCCGAAGGTCAGGGTCATCTGGCCCCGGTGCGACGAGTCCGGCCGAACGACGGTGACCAGGATCCGCCGATCGGTCCGGTAAACCCGCGTTACACGGATGTCGCGGTCGAAGCGTATCTCGTTGCGCACGAGAATGCCGGCGGGCGTCGCATTCAACGGAAAATGCTGCGGCTCGCCGTGCTTGCCCTGAATCACGATGAGCCACAGACGGGAGGTGAGGAGCAACAGGTCCTGCCGGTCGAACTGGATCCGCATCAGGCCCGGCCGCTGGATGAAGATGTCGCCCCGGCTGACCCGGCCGTCCGACGAAACCTGCCTGAACCGGGTCCGCAGCGTGCGGAAGCTGTTGATCCTGGCCTCGATCCGCCCGAGATCGGCGCGGTCCCGTGCGCTCAGCGGGTCTGCGTCCGGCGATTGCGCACCCGCCCCGGCCGACAGGAAAAGCGCGGCGAGGCCAGCGCCGGCCAGCCCCGGTAACGCACGCAGCAGCTTCATGTCGACCTCAAGTACGGCCCGGAAGGGAGCGCCGGGCTTTCCGGCGGCAGAACGCGTCAGGCGCCGATCAGGACTTCCCGCTTGCCCGCATGATTGGCCGGGCTCACGACGCCGCGCTGCTCCATCTGTTCGACGAGCCGCGCCGCCCGGTTATACCCGATCTGCAGCCGGCGCTGAATGAAGGAGGTGGAGCATTTTCCTTCTGTCATGACGATGTCCACAGCCTTGTTGTAGAGATCGTCGCCGCCGCTCTCCCCGCCGGCCGCACCGGGCAGCCCGTCCTCTTCGTCTTCCTCGGTAATCCGGTCGAGATAGACCGGCTCGCCCTGCGTGCGCAGGTAGGCCACCACATCCTCGACCTCCTCGTCGCTGACGAAGGGGCCATGCACCCGGGTGATGCGCCCGCCGCCGGCCATGTAGAGCATGTCGCCCTGGCCGAGCAGTTGTTCCGCGCCCTGTTCGCCCAGGATGGTGCGGCTGTCGATCTTGGTCGTGACCTGGAAGGAGATACGCGTCGGAAAGTTGGCCTTGATCGTCCCGGTGATGACATCGACCGACGGGCGCTGGGTCGCCATGATCAGGTGGATGCCGGCGGCGCGCGCCATCTGGGCGAGGCGCTGGACCGCGCCTTCGATGTCCTTGCCCGCGACGAGCATCAGGTCGGCCATCTCGTCGACGATCACGACGATATAGGGCAGCGGGTCCAGGGACAGCTCCCGCTCTTCCATGACCGGCTGGCCGTTCTCGTCGGTGCCGGTGCGCACCTTCTCGGTCAATGTCTCCCGGTTCTTCCGGGCTTCGGCGAGGCGCTGGTTGTAGCCGTCGATGTTGCGCACGCCCATCTTGGACATGGCCCGATAGCGGTTTTCCATCTCCCGGACCGCCCAGCGCAGGGCGACGACGGCCTTTTTCGGGTCGGTGACCACCGGTGTCAGCAACTGGGGGATGTCGTCGTAGATCGACAGCTCCAGCATTTTGGGGTCGATCATGATGAACTTGCACCGGTCCGGCGGCAGCCTGTAGAGCAGCGACAGGATCATCGTGTTGACCGCCACCGACTTGCCGGAGCCGGTCGTACCGGCGATCAGCAGGTGGGGCATCTTCGCCAGATCGGCCAACACCGGCGCGCCGCCGATATCCTTGCCCAGCGCCAGCGCCAGCTTGTGCGCCGACCGTTCGAAGCTGCGCGCCGCCATCATCTCGCGCAGATAGACCGTCTCCCGGTTCTGGTTCGGCAGCTCGATGCCGATCACGTTGCGGCCGGGCACGACGGCGACCCGGACCGAAAGGGCGCTCATCGACCGGGCGATGTCGTCGGCCAGGTTGATCACCCGGGACGATTTCACGCCCGGCGCTGGCTCGAGCTCGTAGAGGGTGACGACCGGCCCCGGCCTGACCTTGACGATCTTTCCCTTGATGCCGAAGTCCGCCAGCACGGTCTCCAGGTAGCGGGCATTCTGCTCCAGGGCCGTCGAGTCCAGATTGTCGCCCGCGCCCGGCGGCGGTTCCTGCAACAGGCTGAGCGCCGGAGTCTTGTACCGGCCCGGATCCAGGTCCAGTTTCGGCTCGCGGGCTTCGCGCGCCCGGTCCCCCTGCGCCGGTGGCTTGGCTTTGTCTGCAATGAGCCTGGCGCCTTTCTTGAGGAACGGTTTGGCGCGCCCTTTGGCCCGTTTCGTGCCGCGCGCGGCTGCTGTCGCCTCCTTTTCTCCGGAGTCCGGCTCCTGTTGGCGTTTGCCGCGGCCCCGTTCGCGCCGTTTCCGGTCGCCCGCCCTGGCCTGCTCGCGCTTTACCTTGGACGCAAGCGGCCGTGCGGCGACTTCGGCTGCGGGGCTGAGGTCCTGCTCGCCGGGATGCTCGTCGGGTCCCTCGCCGGCGTGCGCGAAATCGGGTTCTGCCCGCGCTGGGCGCACGATTCGGGACTCCGTGCGGCTGCGGCGCCGGAACAGAAGGCGGAAGGGCCAGAACAGCACCGCGCCGATCCAGCGCCATTCGCGCAGCGTCAGCCCCAGGACGGGTAACAGGAAGACGATACCCAGCCCCAGAGCGACGAGGATCGCTGGCCAGCCCTGCGCCAGGCTGCCGAACGTATCGCGCGCGGCAATCGCCAGCGCCCGCCCGGCCGCGCCGCCCGGCCCGGCATGGACCGGCCAGCCCTGTGCACCCGGTATGCCGGCGAAGGCCGCGACCAGAAGCAGAAGGGCCACGGGCAGGAGCAGCAACCGCCAACCGAAAGCGTCCAGGGGAACCCCGCTCGCCAGCCGGCAGGCCCAGGCGGCAATCGCCAGAGCGAGAATGTAGCCGCCCAGGCCGATCGCCTGGAGCACGGCGTCGGCAACCCAGGAGCCCCCGAGGCCCATGAAATTCTTGACCGGCGCGCTGGACTGCGTGTTCCAGGAAGAATCGGACGGCGCGTAGGACAGAAGCGCCAACAGGAACGCGCCGGCAATCAGCGCCAGCGCAAACCCGCAGACGCGCCGCCAGCTGCGCTTCAGCAGAACCTTCATTTCCGGCGGCAGGAAAGCCGATCCGGTTCCGCCTCTGGCCCGTGCGCCCGGCGAAGCGGCCGCCGGCTGCTTCTTCAGCCGTCGGCCTCCGGACTTGCCCTTGCCGGATAGAGCGGCGGCGCGCGCCATGGTATCTCCCGATACTGTCGAATCGCTGCCGGAACCGCGTTCCGGCCGACTGAAGTATACAACAAAATGCGCCAAATGAAAAAGGGGCGCCCAAAGCGCCCCTGAGTTATCATTGAGTCCGGTGTTTATCGCTTTATGAAATCTTCTTCGGGGTACGCACCGATATTGTGTATGGCAAGGTCTGCGCCTCTGTCTTCCTCTTCTTCCGTGAGGCGAATGCCTATTGCCAACTTGACTACTCCATAGGCAATGGCACCTGCTGCCAGAGCATAGCCGGCACCGGCCAGCGAGCCGATCAACTGGGAAAGGAAAGCGACACCGCCCAGTCCGCCGAGTGCAGTCAGCCCGAAGATACCGCAGGCGATGCCGCCCCAAAGGCCGCACAGGCCGTGTAGCGGCCAAACGCCGAGAACGTCGTCGATCTTCCAGCGGTTCTGGCAGAGCATGAACGTGACGACGAACAGGACTCCAGCAATCGCGCCGGTCGCCAGCGCGCCGATCGGGTGCATCAGGTTCGAGCCGGCGCAGACCGCCACCAACCCGGCCAACGCCCCGTTATGCACGAAACCGGGGTCGCGATTGCCAACGACCGTGGCGGCGAGCAGCCCGCCTGCCATCGCCATCACCGAGTTGAGGGCGACCAGGCCGGTGACATCGGCGAGCTTCTGGGCGCTCATCACGTTGAAGCCGAACCAGCCGACCGACAGGATCCAGCTGCCCAGCGCCAGGAAGGGAATGTTGGACGGCGGGATAGGGGCGACGCTGCCGTCCTTGCGGTAGCGGCCCCGGCGCGCACCGAGCAGCAGGACCGCCGAGAGCGCCATCCAGCCGCCGACCGCGTGAACGACGATCGAGCCGGCAAAATCGTTGAAAGGCGCGCCGAAACTGCTTTCCAGCCAGCCCTGGATACCGAAATTGCCGTTCCAGACGATGCCCTCGAACAGCGGATAGAACAGGCCGACCAGGATCGCCGAGGCCAGAACCTGGGGCCAGAAGCGCGCCCGCTCTGCGATGCCGCCGGAAACGATAGCCGGGATCGCGGCGGCGAAGGTCAGCAGAAAGAAGAACTTCACCAGGTCGTAACCGCTCTTGGCGAAGGGGCTGCCCTCGGCGGCGCCGGTCAGCATCGCGGCGCTGGCAAGAAAGCTCACGCCGTAGGCAACCATGTAGCCGATGAAGAAATACACGACCGTCGACACGCAGAAATCGGCGAACAGCTTGACCAGCGCGTTGACCTGGTTCTTGCGCCGGACCGTGCCGACCTCGAGGAACGCAAAGCCCGCATGCATGGCGAGCACCATGACCGCGCCCATCAGGACGAACAGCACATCGCCGCCCGACTTGAATGCCTCCATGAGAAAGCCCCTTCCTGTTTGAATGTATCGCCGATCCGTCCGGGCGCAGAAGGTTTACGCCGCGCAGCGGCGGCCTCCAGAGCGCCCGATCGCCGGTACGGATGCAAACCGCCCGATCCGGATCGGGTACGGAATTCTCGTCGCGGCGCAATCGACAAAATGGCCCGGATCCACGATCCGGGCCATTTTCAGATCGGAGTTGCCGGCTGCCCGCCGGATACTCAATCCGGGCGCAACCGTCGCGGCTACTGGACCGTCTCGCCGTGGAGTTCGAGATCGAGGCTGCCGCGCTCGACCTCTTCGCTCACGCGAAGTCCGGTGATTGCCCTGACGATGACCAGAATGACGAAGGTCAACACACCGGTCCATACGATCGTTGCGGCGATGCCGTAGATCTGCGGCAGGATCTGGGCGAAGTTGCCGTCGATCCAGCCGACCGCGTCCTCGCCGCCGGTAACAAATTTCGTGGCAAAAACGCCGGTCAGCAACGCGCCGACAATGCCACCGACACCGTGGATGCCGAAAACGTCCAGCGAATCGTCGTATCCCAGCTTGTGCTTGAGGCTGGTGGAAGCCCAGTAGCAGACCAGGCCGGCTGCGAGGCCGATGACGATCGCGCCCAGGACGCCGACAAAGCCGGAGGCCGGTGTGATTGCAACCAGCCCGGCGACCGCGCCGGAGACGATGCCCAGAACGCTCGGTTTGCCGCGCTGCATCCATTCCGCGAATGTCCAGGCCAGCGCAGCGACCGCCGTGGCCAGCTGAGTGACCAGCATGGCGAATCCGGCACCGGTCCCGGCGGTGAGGGCGGACCCGGCGTTGAAGCCGAACCAGCCGACCCAGAGGAGCGCCGCACCGATCACGCTCAGCGTCAGATTATGCGGCGCCATGTTTTCCCGGCCGTAATTCAGCCGCTTGCCGACCACGATGGCGGCGACCAGGGCGGCGACGCCGGAATTGATATGCACGACCGTGCCGCCGGCGAAGTCCAGCGCGCCGAGTCCGCCGATCCAGCCGCCCGACCCCCACACCCAGTGGCAGATCGGCGCGTAGACCGCGATCAGCCAGATCACGGTGAAGAGGAGCATGGCCGAGAATTTCATGCGGTCGACGAAGGCGCCGACGATGAGCGCCGGGGTGATGATCGCGAACGTCATCTGGAACATCGCGAAGACGCTCTCGGGGATCGAACCGGACAAGGTGTCGGGCGCGATGCCGGCCAGGAACAGCTGCGAAAAGCCGCCGATAAACGGGCCTTCGCCGCCGAAAGCGATGGAATATCCGATAACGACCCAGACGATCGAGGCGACGCAACAGATCGCGAAGACCTGCATCAGAACGCTGAGCACATTCTTCTTGCGCACCATGCCGCCATAAAACAGCGCGAGGCCCGGAATCGTCATCAGCAGGACGAGAGCTGTCGCGGTCAGCATCCAGGCGGTATCGCCCGAATCCAGTTTGTCCGCCGCCATGGCGGCGCCGGGCATCAGAACGGCCGCGAGTCCGGCAAGCGGCGCGAGCCACCCGATCGGGTTACGAATGGTAAGCATGTTCCAGGATCCCCCTACAAGGCTTCGGCGCCGGTTTCGCCGGTGCGAATGCGAACGGCCGACTGCACGTCCATGACGAACACCTTGCCGTCGCCGATGCTGCCGGTCCGGGCGCTCTCCACGATGGTTTCCGCCATCCGGTCGACGAGCGCGTCGTCGACAACCGCCTCGATCTTGATTTTCGGCAGAAAGCTGATCGCATATTCCGCGCCGCGATAGATTTCCGTATGGCCCTTCTGCCGGCCGAATCCCTTCACTTCCGAGACGGTCAGCCCGGTCACGCCTACGGCGGACAGCGCTTCGCGCACCTCGTCCAGTTTGAAGGGCTTGATGATCGCCATGACCAGTTTCACAACGATTCCCCTTTGTAGCTGTTAGCGATTTCGCAAATGCGAAAAGGCCGGATACCTGTATGTAAGCAAGAAGTGTACCAATTGCTGACATTCGCGCGAAATCGTTGGGAATCGGGGCGTCAACGCCGATACGGCCCATGCTGCGCCGCAACAGCGAGCCTAACATTGCTCAAAAATGGAGCATGATATTTTTCTGCATAATCGATAGGCAAATCGCGGTGCGGACGATTTGGCCGTGGACCGGTGGCGGCTGAATCGCCAACTCTCGCCCGATGGCGGCGCGCGGCTCAAACGGACGGTCGGACACTGCCGATGCGATCGTGGTCGGCGGGGGCATGGTCGGCGGCACGCTGGCGCTGGCGCTGGCGGCCGGCGGGCTCGCCGTGACCCTGGTCGACCGGACAGCGCTGCCGGCGATGGCCGCCGCGCCCTATGACGGCCGGGCCTCGGCGGTCGCCTATGCGTCCCAGCGGCTGCTGGCGCGGATCGGCCTGTGGCGGACTGTCGAACACGCCGCCGAGCCGATCCTCGATATCCGCGTTTCCGACGGCGCCTCGTCGCTGTTCCTGCATTACGATCACCGGGATCTCGGTGCCGGGCTGGAGGGCGCCCCCTTCGGCTGGATTGTCGAGAACGGCGCGATTCGCCGGGGCCTTGCGGCCCTGATCGAGGCCGAACCGAATGTGCGTACGATTGCGCCGGCCGCTGCCGGACGATTGTCGTTCGGCGATCCGGTTGCGGAACTTGCGCTCGACGACGGTACGGCGCTGGCTGCGCCGCTGATCGTCGCGGCGGACGGTACCGGGTCCTCCCTGCGCGCGCAAAGCCGCATCGCCGCCGTGCAATGGCGCTATTCCCAGGACGGCATCGTCTGCACCATGGGGCACGAGGCGCCCCATGACGGGGTCGCCCATGAGCGTTTCCTGCCGGCGGGCCCCTTCGCCGTCCTGCCGATGACCGATGCGCCGGACGGCGCGCACCGCTCATCGATCGTCTGGACCGAGCGGGCGCAGCGCGCGCCGGGCATGATGCGCCTGTCCGACGCGGCTTTTGGTGCGGAAATGCAACGCCGCTTCGGCGACTGGTACGGCGCCGTTCGGATCCTTGGCGGCCGCTGGCGCTATCCGCTGCGGATGCTCCATGCCGAACGCTATGTCGCCCCGCGCTTCGCGCTCATCGGCGACGCAGCGCATACGATCCATCCGATTGCCGGCCAGGGCCTCAATCTCGGGCTGCGCGACGTCGCGGCGCTGGCCGAGGTCATCGTCGACGACCGGCGGCTCGGCCTCGACTATGGCAGCCTCGCGTCCCTGGTCCGCTACGAACGCTGGCGACGGCCGGATAATGTTGCGCTCATGGCGGTGACCGACGGGCTGAACCGGCTGTTTTCCAACGATGTCGGGCCGGTTCGGCTGGCACGCGATCTCGGATTGGCGGCGGTCGATCATATGCCGGGCCTGAAGCGCCTGTTCATGCAGCATGCCATGGGGACGGTCGGCGATCTGCCCCGCCTGCTGCGCGGCGAGGCGCTGTAGCCGGCGGCCGGGCGGGAGCGGGTCCGCATTGGATGGAGCCGCGCCGACATGGCGCCCCTCGATACGGCGCGCAAGCGGGCCTGCTCGGGATGAGGAGAAACGTGTTCGAGATACTCCACACCCCTCACCCCTGAGTAGCCGCGAAGCGGCGTATCGAAGGGTCCACTTGAAACGGACAGGCGCTACGGCTCGCGGCTGAGCCCCCGTTCTTCGAGCGCGTCCAGGTAGCGTTGCCAGATCGCGTCCTTGTTGCGGCCCAGGCCGTAGAGATAGGTCCAACTGTAGATTCCGGTATCGTGCAGGTCGTCGAACTCGATCCGGATCGCGTAGTTGCCGACCGCCTCGATGTTCAGGATGCCGACATGCCGGCGGCCGCCGACGATCTTCTTCTCGTCGGCGCCATGGCCACGGACCTCGGCGGACGGGCTCTCGACGCGCAGGAGTTCGGCCGGATAGGCAAAGGTCTGGCCGTCCTCAAAGGTGACGGTCAGGCGCTTCTCCGCCCGGTCGAGATCGATTTCCGTCGGCCAGACCCGGGTGCCGTAAGTCGGCGCGCCGCTCATTCCTCGACCGACAGGGCGCGCGCCTCATCCTGCAGCATGATCGGGATGCCGTCGCGGATCGGGTAGGCGAGGCCGGCCGCTTCCGAAATCAGCTCCTGGGCCGCGGCGTCGTATTTGAGCGGCTGGCGGGTGACTGGGCAGACCAGGATTTCCAGCAACTTCGGATCCACTTTCGGGCTCTCTCCGGCGGCCGGTTCGGTCATCCCCTCGCTCCCTCGATGGCCCCAGGACTGTCGGTTCAGTTAATCCCGTCCGGCGCCGGCGCACCGGCGCTGTCCATGGTCAGCATGGAAATGATCAGCCCGGCCCGCTCGGTCAATGTGCGGCTCTGCAGCAGCGCCTGCTTCTCCAGCGGCGAGAACGGGCAGACCATCGCAACGACGGAGACCAGTTCGTCGGTCGATGTCTTGTCGATGGCGTCCCAGTCGGCGCCCAGCTGCCGGGCCGCCAGATAGGCTTTCAGGGCGCTGGCGAGCGCATCGCGGTCAATCCCGGCGCTGTCCTGGGGGCCGAAGTCGCCCGCCCACGGGCCGTAGTCGGGCAGGACCCGCCGGTAGCCGTTGTGCAGCGCCAGTTCCTCGACAACATCGAAGCGGCACAGGCCGCGCAGGCCGATCAGGTACCGCCCGTCGGCGGTTTCTTCGAACGAAACAATGCGGCCGGCGCAGCCCAGGCCGTGCAACGCCGGATGGTCGTCCGCCACAGTCTGCTCGGGCACCTTCGGCTGGATCATGCCGATGGTCCGGTGGCTCGCCAGGGCGCTGTCGACCATCGCCAGATAGCGCGGCTCGAAAATGTTAAGCGGCAGCCGCGCGCCGGGCAGCAGCAGGGCGCCCTGGAGCGGGAACACCGGGATCGGCGCGGGCATTTCAGAAACGGTCGCGGGTCGTGGCATCGGATGGCAAAGGGTGCTCGATCGAGGTTACATTGGCCCGTCCGGCCGGGGATGCAAGGCCGGGATGCAGGGGTGTTATGCAAGGCCGGCCCGCTTGGCCTGCCAGCGCCGGACCGTCGTGACCACCGCGTCCATGTGGTAGGCCGCCGGTTCGCGGTCGTAGGCCCAGGGCCGCCCGACCGGGCAGGCGCGGCGCGCCAGGCAGCCGACGGTGCGGCAGCCGCGCCCCGCAGCGCTTTCGACATGGTCGACGCAGGCCGGCGAATCGAAGTCCGCAAACCGGCCATCCTCCGGTAGCGCGAAGGCATCCGCCGGGCAGGTGGTCAGGCAGGGCTTGCCGGCACAGGTCTCGCACGGATTGTCCAGCGCCGGCGCGTCGGGCAGCGGCAGGGCCTCCGCGGTCAGCAGGGCGCCGCGGAAGGTGTGCCAGAGGCCGTACTCCGGATGGATCACCAGGTTGATCGGCGAGCGATGCCCGGCCCCGGCCCGCACGGCCCATTGCTGGATCGGCGGATAGGGCGGGCGCATCGGGTCGAGAAACTCCGCATCCAGCGCCGCCGCCGCCGCGCGCAGATACCCGGCGGCCCAGCCGTCCAGAGGATTGTGGGTGGCCAGGTCCGGGCTGCTGGCCCGGAACGCCTGCCACAGATCGTTGCCGGCATTGCCGACCAGCACGACGGTTGCCGCTGGTCGGCCGTCGGACAGCGCCGGCACCCCGTCTTCGGGCACCGGGTGGAAGGCGCCGCGCAGGAACAGGCCACTGCCGGCGAGCGGGCCTTCGATCCGTCGGGTCCAGTCCGATTGCGTCATCGCACAACTCCAGCGCCGCCCGGCCGCGGCCCGCGCGGCTCAGGCGGCCTGCGCCGCTTCCTTGAGCGCTTCCTCGATCGCCGCCAGCGCGGCGTCCGCCGCTTCCGGGTTGGGCCCGCCGGCCTGGGCCATGTCAGGACGGCCGCCGCCGCCTTTGCCGCCCAAAGCCGCCGAGCCGATGCGCACCAGATCGACGGCGTCGATCTGGTCGGTCAGATCGTCGGTCACGCCGACCACGATCGAGGCCTTGCCGCCGCTGCCCGTGACCAGGGCGACCACGCCGGAGCCGATCTGCGCCTTCAGGTCGTCGGCCATGGGTTTGAGGTCTTTCGGCGAAGCGCCGTCGAGGGTGCGCGGCGCATAGGTTACGCCGTTGACCTGACGGGTCGCCGGCCCGGCCGCCGATCCACCGCCCGCCGCCCCGGCCGCGGTCACCAGAGAACGCCGGGCGTCGGAAAGCTCCCGTTCCAGTCTCTTGCGTTCGTCGAGCAGCGCAGCGACCCGCCCCGGCACGTCGGCGGCGGCGCTCTTCAGAACGGCCGCGGCGCCGGCCAGCGCCAGCGCTTCGGCGCGGGCATGCCGCTCGGCCGCTTCGCCGGTCACGACCTCGACGCGCCGCACACCCGCCGCGACCGCGCTCTCGGAGAGAATTCGGAACAGTCCAATATCGCCGGTGCGCCGGACATGGGTGCCGCCGCACAGTTCGGTCGAGTAGAAATCGCCGGCCTCTCCCGAGGCGGGCGGCCCCATCGAGACGACGCGCACCTCCTCGCCGTATTTCTCGCCGAACAGGGCGAGCGCCCCTGCCTCGACGGCGGCGTCCGGCGTCATCAGGCGGGTCGCCACCGCGCCGTTGGCGCGGATGCGGCGGTTCACATCGTCCTCGACCGCGGCCAGTTCTTCCGGCGACAAGGCTTTGGGATGGCTGAAATCGAAGCGCATACGCTCCGGCCCGACCAGCGAACCCTTCTGGGTCACATGATTGCCGAGCACCCGGCGCAGGGCTTCGTGGGCCAGATGGGTGACCGAGTGGTTGGCGCGCACGCGGGTCCGGCGTTCGCCGTCGACGTTCAGCCGCACGGCGTCGCCGACGCCGACCGCGCCTTCGGCAACCTTGCCGATATGGACGTGCAGGCCTTCGGCGCGATTGACGGTATCGGTAATCGCGATCCGGCCGCCCTCGGCCTCGATGCTCCCGGTATCGCCGATCTGGCCGCCGGATTCGGCATAGAAGGGGGTCTGGTTGGCGATGACGGAAACCGCGTCGCCGGCGTCGGCGCTCTCTACCGATGCGCCGTCCCGGACCAGGGCGAGAATCTGGCCTTCGGCAGTCTCCGTTTCGTAGCCGAGGAACTCGGTGGCGCCGTGGCGGTCGCGCAGGCCGAACCAGATGCTGTCCTCGGCCGTGTCGCCGGAGCCCGCCCACGCCTTGCGTGCCTCGGCGCGCTGGCGCTCCATGGCGGTATTGAAGCCGTCGAGATCGACCGCCCTTCCCTGGCCGCGCAGTACGTCCTGGGTAAGATCGAGCGGAAAGCCGTAGGTGTCGTAGAGCCGGAAGGCGACATCGCCGGCCAGCGTTTCGCCGTCGGCGAGCCGGCCGGTTTCCTCGGCCAGCAGCCTGAGGCCGCGGTCCAGGGTCTGCCGGAAGCGGGTTTCCTCCAGCTTCAGCGTCTCGGCGATCAGGGCCTCGGCGCGCAGCAGCTCCGGGAAGGCGTGGCCCATGATGTCGTTCAGGACCGGGACCAGCCGGTGCATCAGGGGATCGCGCGCGCCGACCCTGTGGGCGTGGCGCATGGCCCGGCGCATGATCCGGCGCAGGACATAGCCGCGGCCTTCGTTGGACGGCAGCACGCCATCGGCGATCAGGAAGGCCGAGGCGCGCAGATGGTCGGCGATCGCCTTGAAGCTGGCGCGCCGGGCGCCGTCCGGGTCGCCGTCGGTGGCGTGGGCGGCGGCGTCCATGATCGGGCGGATCAGGTCGCTGTCGTAGTTGTCGTGCCGGCCCTGGAGGATCGCGGTAATCCGTTCCAGCCCCATGCCGGTATCGATCGACGGCCGGGGCAGCGGTTCGCGCCGGCCGTCCTCGAACTGCTCGAACTGCATGAAGACGAGGTTCCAGACCTCGATGAAGCGGTCGCCGTCTTCGTCCGGGCTGCCCGGCGGCCCGCCGGGGACCCGCTCGCCATGATCGTAGAAGATCTCGGAGCACGGCCCGCACGGCCCGGTATCGCCCATCGACCAGAAGTTGTCCGAGGTGTCGATGCGGATGACCCGGCTCTCCGGCAATCCGGCAATTCTGCGCCACAGGTCGAAGGCCTCGTCGTCCTCGGCATAGACGGTCACCAGCAGCCGGTCGGCGGGCAGGCCATACTCTTTCGTTACCAGGGTCCAGGCCAGTTCGATGGCGACATCCTTGAAATAGTCGCCGAAGGAGAAGTTGCCGAGCATCTCGAAAAACGTGTGGTGCCGCGCCGTGTAGCCGACATTTTCGAGATCGTTGTGCTTGCCGCCGGCGCGTACGCATTTCTGCGAGGTCGCCGCCCGGCTGTAGTCGCGCTGTTCCAGGCCGGTGAAGACGTTCTTGAACTGGACCATGCCAGCGTTGACGAACATCAGCGTCGGATCGTTGCGCGGCACCAGCGGGCTCGACGCGACGGGCGTATGGTCGTGACGCGCGAAGAAATCGACGAAGGTCGAGCGGATTTCGTTGCCTGTGGACATGGCGACAATCTATGGCTGGGGGCCCTGACAAGAAAGCGGCAAGAAAGCGGCAACCGAACCGGCGCCCCGCCCAATCGCCGCACAGCCCCAGAGCATGGATGGGAGCAGAACATAGATGAGCAGCCGCAACCGGAACGCAAGCCCGTCGCGCTGGTTCGAGGATTTCAGCCTGGGCGAGGTCTACACCCTGCCGTCGCGCACCCAGACCGGCGGCCTGTTCGCCATGTTCCAGGCGGCATCGGGGGACAACGACCCGATCCACTACGACGCGGAATACTGCCGTGCGCGCGGCCATCGCGACATGCTCGCCCATGGCATGCAGGTCATGATCCAGTCCGCGGCCGGCGCCGGCACCTTCCCGTCCGAGGTTGCCGAGTCCCTGGTCGCGATGCTCGACGTGAGCGGCGCCTTCCTCAAGCCGGTCTACCGGGAGGACACGCTCTATCCGCAGCTGGAGATCGTCGGGCTGGAGCCGCAGAACAGCACCGGCATCCTCACCATGCGCGCGACGATCCACAACCAGGACGACATTCTGGTCTTCGAAGGCCAGCACCGCTACTTGATCCGCAAACGCCCGGCGGGCTGAGCGCGGTGTGATTGCCGGATATTTGTCGGCGAACCTGTCCGGCCCTTCGATACGCCGTTTCGCGGCTACTCAGGGTGAGGGAAAATTTGAATTACCTCATCCCGAGTAGCCCCGGACTTGATCCGGGGCGTATCGAGGGACAAGCCACAGGCCGGCTTCAGTCGTCCCTCGGCGGGAGTGGCGCCCGGTTGTCGGAGGCGGCGGGGAAGTGGTGCCGGTCGGGCAGGTCGTAATAGTCGCCCTTGTCGTCGGCATAGATGCCGAAGGCGGTTGTGAGGCCGGTCCTGCCGTCGAGGCTTCCGGCGGCGATCGAAATCTTGCCGGAACCGGTAAACTCGAAAAACAGGGTGGCGCCGCAGCGCTCGCAAAAGCCGCGCCGGCTATGCGGCCCGGAGGCGTACCAGCGCAGGCTGTCTGCCGCTTCCAGCACGAAATCGTCCATCCAAGCCTGGGTTGCGGCAAGGTAATGGCCCGTGGTCTTGCGGCAGGCCGTGCAGTGGCACTCGATCACGTCCCGCATCGGGCCGCGTATCCGGTAGGCCACCCCGCCGCACAGGCAGGAGCCGCGCTGCCCGGTCCCCGCGCCGCTCTCTCCGGAACCGCCGGCTGCGCCGCCGGCCATTACCGCGCCCGGCCGGCGTGTCGGTCGGGCCCTATCATCCGGCAAGCTCTTCGGCCGGCTCGGCATCGGTGGCGGCGTTGATCTCAAGCTTCGAGGCCAGCAGGCCGGCGCTATCGAGGATCCGGTCCTTGATCTGGCCAGCGATGTCCGGATTGTCGCGCAGGAACTTCTTGGCGTTCTCGCGGCCCTGGCCGATGCGCTGGTTGCCGAAGGAGAACCAGGTGCCGGACTTCTCGACGATGCCGGCGGCGACGCCCATGTCGATCAGCTCGCCGGTCTTGGAGATGCCCTCGCCATACATGATGTCGAATTCGACGATGCGGAACGGCGGCGCCATCTTGTTTTTGACCACCTTCACCTTGGTCTGGTTGCCGACCACCATGTCGCGGTTCTTGATCTGGCCGATGCGCCGGATGTCCAGCCTGACCGAGGAATAGAACTTCAGCGCGTTACCGCCGGTCGTGGTTTCCGGGCTGCCGAACATCACGCCGATCTTCATGCGGATCTGGTTGATGAAGACGACCAGGCAGTTCGACCGGGAGATCGAACTGGTCAGCTTGCGCAACGCCTGGCTCATCAGGCGCGCCTGCAGGCCGACATGGGTATCGCCCATCTCGCCCTCCAGCTCCGCCCGCGGCACCAGCGCGGCCACGGAATCGACCACCAGCACGTCGATGGCGCCGGAGCGCACCAGCGTATCGGCGATTTCCAGCGCCTGTTCTCCCGCATCCGGCTGGGAGATCAGCAATTCGTCCAGATCGACGCCCAGCTTTTCCGCATAGGTCGGGTCGAGGGCATGTTCGGCGTCGACGAAGGCGCAGGTGCCGCCCGCCTTCTGCGCTTCGGCGATCAGGTGTAGGGCGAGTGTCGTCTTGCCCGAGCTTTCCGGGCCGTAGATCTCGACGACCCGGCCCTTGGGCAGGCCGCCAATCCCGAGCGCAATATCGAGGGAGAGCGACCCGGTGGAAATCGTCTCTACTTCCACCTGCCGGTCGGTCTCCCCCATTTTCATGATCGAACCCTTGCCGAAGGCGCGTTCGATCTGGCTGAGGGCGGACTCGAGGGCTTTCTGACGATCCATATCGTTCGATTCGACTATCCGGAGGGCAACCTGAGACATTGAACGCTCCCTTATTCCATATCTGCCGCGGTGTGACGAGGGGGTCGCAGCAGGCTCGAAACTTCATGAAGCCCGAACGTATCCTATTTGTTCCGGTTCTTCAAGTGTTCATGTTGCGTCTGAATTTGTTCTTTTGGCGATATCCGGGAACGGACGAAAAAAGCGTCAGGCGTCGTGGCGCCGGAACACCAGGCTGCAGTTCGTGCCGCCGAAGCCGAAACTGTTGCTCATCACCTGATGGAGGCCGGCGTCGTCGATCCGCTCGGTCACCAGGGACAGGCCGGCGGCCGCCGGGTCCGGCTCGTCCAGGTTGGCCGACGCGGAGACGAAATCCTCGTTCAGCATGATCAGGGAATAGATCGCCTCGTGCACGCCGGCGGCGCCCAGCGCATGGCCGGTCAGCGACTTGGTCGAGGCGATATGCGGCTGCTGGTTGCCCTTGCCGTTGGTGAAGACGGCGCGGATCGCCTCCAGTTCCGTGGCGTCGCCGACCGGCGTGGAGGTGCCGTGGGTGTTGATATAGTCGACCGGCGCGTCGAGCCTCTCCATCGCCATCCTCATGCAGCGCACCGCGCCGTCGCCGGACGGCTGGACCATGTCGTAGCCGTCGGAGGTCGCGCCGTAGCCGACCATCTCGCCGTAGATTTTCGCGCCGCGCGCTTTCGCATGCTCCAGATCCTCGACGACGACGCAGCCGCCGCCGCCGGAAATCACGAATCCGTCGCGGCGGACATCGAACGGCCGCGAGGCCTTTTCCGGCGTGTCGTTGAAACCGGAAGACAGCGCCGGCATGGCGTCGAACAGCATCGACAGCGACCAGTGCAATTCCTCGCCGCCGCCGGCGAACACGATATCCTGCTTGCCGAGCTGGATCTGCTCCACCGCGTTGCCGATGCAATGGGCGCTGGTCGAACAGGCCGAGGTGATCGAATAGTTGACGCCCCTGATGCCGAACGGTGTCGCCAAAGTCGCCGAATTGGTGCTCGACATGGTGCGCGGCACCATGAAGGGCCCGATCTTCCGGGTCGTGCCCTTGTCGCGCAGCAGGTCGGCGGCCAGCACCTGGTTGCGGGTCGAAGGCCCGCCGGAACCCATGATCAGGCCGGTCCGCTCGTTCGAAATGTCGCCGGCTTCCAGCCCGGAGTCGGCAATGGCCTCTTCCATCGCGACATAGTTGTAGACCGCGCCGTCGCCCATGAAGCGGCGCAGCCGCCGGTCGACCGCCTTGTCCGGGTCCAGGCGGATCGCGCCGTGGATGTGGCTGCGAAAGCCCATATCCCGATAGGTCTCGCAGAAGCGGATGCCCGACGCGCCGTCGCGCAGGGAGTCCGTCACCTCGCCGCGATTGTTGCCGATCGCGGAGACGATGCCGATGCCGGTGATGACCGCCCGCCTCATCCCGCTTCCCCGTCAGCCGGCGAAAAGGCCGACCCGGAGATCCCGGGCCTCGTAGATGACGTTGCCGTCGGCCAGAAGCTGCCCGTCGGCCTGGCCGAGCACGAGCTTGCGCGCGATCACCCGGCGGAAATCGATCCGGTAGCTCACCAGGCCGACCGACGGCAGCACCTGGTCGGTAAACTTGACCTCGCCGACGCCGAGCGCCCGGCCGCGTCCCGGATGCCCCAGCCAGCCGAGATGGAAGCCTGCGAGCTGCCACAGCGCATCGACGCCCAGGCAGCCGGGCATCACCGGATCGTTTTCGAAATGACAGCCGAAGAACCACAGGTCCGGCCGGATATCGAGCTCGGCGGTGACGGCCCCTTTGCCGTGGGCGCCGCCATCCCGGACGATATCGGTGATCCGGTCGAACATCAGCATCGGCGGCAACGGCAGCTGCGCATTGCCGGGCCCGAACAGCTCGCCATGGCCGCAGGCAATCAGGTCCTCGTAATCGAAGGCGTTGCGGTCGCGGAAATCCGTCATCGGGCCGTCGGTGGACTCTGGCGTCATCGGTGTCGGCAGGCACGCCAAAAGCCTACGCACTCACCGGCCTCCGTTACGCAGACCGCAAGTCCGCAGGGAGCGTTGACGCACCCGAAGCTGTCAACATGTTCCTGAAAAAACGCATATAGGAAGCAGTTTCGCAAAACGCCAAGAAAATTTACAGCGCAGCGGCAATCGCGCCGGGACGGTCGCTGAATATCCCGGCGACGCCCCAGGACAGCAGTTCCTTCGCCCGCGCCGCATCGTTGACCGTATAGACGCCGATCTCGATCCCTTCGGCGACGAGCGGGCTTACCGCCTCCCGCGTGAGGCCGCGATTGCCGACATGCAGGCCTACCGCGCCGAGCGTCCCGAAAGCCATCCGCCAGTCATCCGCGAGGGTGGGCATGATGACAGCGACCGGCAGATCGGCCCGCGCGGCGCGTACCGCCAGAAGGGCGGTCCGGTCGAAGCTGGAAATCAGCGGCGGCTCGTCCGACTGCCAGACCCGTTCGATCTCGCCGACCAATGCCGCGGCCGCGGCCTCGGAATCGCCGGGATCGCATTTGAGTTCAACATTGAGACGCAGCGCGAGCGCGAGCGCGAGGCTGGCGGCATCGGCCAGCGCCGGGACACGCTCGCCGGCAAAGGCCGCGCCGAACCGGGCGCCGGCATCCATCCCGGCGATCGCCGCCTGCGGAAGGTCGCGCACCCTGCCGACCGCCGTCGTCGTCCGGTCGACGGTCGGGTCGTGCATCAGCACCAGCCCCCCGTCTGCGGTCAGCCGCACATCGATCTCGACCCAACGGCAGCCTTGCCAGGCGGCCTCGCGCAGACCGGCCAGGGTATTCTCCGGCGCGTGCAGCGCCGCGCCGCGATGGCCGACGATGCGGGGCAGCATCGGCCGCGGCGGCGCAAGGGCCTTAGGGCTTTGCCGGTCAGTCCCGCCGGCGTGGCCCGCGGTCCCGATCCCGGCGCGGGCCGGAGCGGCGCGGTTCGGCCACTTCGACATCCATGCGCTCTTCGCCGGTTTCCTGGTCCACCTTGCGCATCGAGAGCTTGACCTTGCCGCGGTCGTCGAAGCCGATGCAGTAAACCTTCACCTCGTCGCCCTCGTCGACGACATCGGTCACCTTGCCGACCCGGCCGTCGGTCAGTTCGCTGATATGGACCAGGCCGTCCTTCGCGCCCAGGAAGTTCACGAAGGCGCCGAAATCCATCACCTTGACGACCTTGCCGGTATAGATTTTGCCTGCTTCCGGCTCGGCGACGATGCCGTTGATCCAGTCGATGGCGGCCTGGGTCGCCGATTCGTCGGTCGCGGCGATCTTGATCGTGCCGTCGTCGTCGATGTCGATCTTGGTGCCGGTCTGCTCGGTGATCTCGCGGATCACCTTGCCGCCGGTGCCGATGATGTCGCGGATCTTGTCCTTGTTGATCTGGATCGTGGTGATCCGCGGCGCATGGGCGCTCACGCTCTCGCGCGAGCCGGCGATGGCCTTGCCCATCTCGTCCAAGATGTGCAGGCGGCCGTCGCGCGCCTGCTCCAGCGCGACCTGCATGATCTCCCGGGTGATCGAGGTGATCTTGATGTCCATCTGGAGCGAGGTGATGCCGTCGGCCGTGCCGGCGACCTTGAAATCCATGTCGCCCAGATGGTCCTCGTCGCCCAGGATGTCGGACAGCACGGCAAACCGCTCGCCGTCCTTGATCAGGCCCATGGCGATGCCGGCGATCGGCCGCCGGATCGGCACGCCGGCGTCCATCATTGCGAGCGAGGCGCCGCAGACCGTCGCCATCGACGACGATCCGTTCGATTCCGTGATCTCGGAGACGACCCGGACCGTGTAGGGGAAATCCTCCTCGCCCGGCATCATCGGGCGGACGGCGCGCCACGCCAGCTTGCCGTGGCCGACCTCGCGCCGGCCGGTAAAGCCGACACGGCCCGTCTCGCCGACCGAGAAGGGCGGGAAATTGTAGTGCAGCAGGAAGTTTTCCCGGTACTCGCCCTCCATCGCGTCGATGATCTGCTCGTCCTGGCCGGTGCCCAGCGTGGCCGTGACCATCGCCTGGGTCTCGCCGCGGGTGAACAGGGCCGATCCATGGGTGCGCGGCAGCACGCCCACTTCGGCAACGATCTGGCGCACCGTGCTCGTGTCCCGTCCGTCGATCCGTTTGCCGGTATCGAGGATGTCGCCGCGGACAATTTCCTTCTCCAGCGTTTTGAAGGCGTCGGCCGCAACCGCCTGCCGGCCTTCGTCGTCCGCGACGGCGGCAAAGGCCTTGTCGCGCACGGCGCCGATCTTTGCATGGCGTTCCTGCTTGACCGTTTCGGCATAGGCCTCGCGCAGATCGCCGTCGATTCCGGCATCGCGCCAGAGGCCGTCGACTTCCGCGAGCGCCGCCGGCGGCTCCGGCACCTCCCGGGGTTCCCTGGCCGAGGCTTCGGCCATGTCGACGATCATGTCGATCACCGGCTGGATACTGTCGTGACCGAAACTCACGGCGCCGAGCATGGTTTCCTCGCTCAGCTCCTGCACTTCGGATTCAACCATGAGCACGCCGTCGCGGGTGCCGGCGACGACCAGTTCCAGATCCGATTCGTCCAGCTGGTCGAATGTCGGGTTGAGAACGTAGTCGCCGTCGACATAGCCGACCTTGGCGCCGGCGATCGGGCCCATGAAGGGGATGCCGGAAATCGTCAGGGCCGCCGAGGCGGCGATCATCGCCGGGATGTCGGCGTCGTTCTCCATGTCATAGCTCATGACCTGGATCATCACCTGGGTCTCATTGCGGAATCCGCTGGCGAACAGGGGCCGGATCGGCCGGTCGATCAGGCGCGATACCAGCGTTTCCTTTTCGCTTGGCCGGCCTTCGCGCTTGAAAAAGCCGCCGGGAATCTTTCCGGCGGCGTAGGTTTTTTCCATGTAGTGAACGGAGAGCGGAAAGAAATCGATTCCCTCGCGCGGGGTCGTTTCGGCGACGACCGTCGCCAGGACCGTGGTCTCGCCATAGCTGGCGAGCACCGCGCCGTCCGCCTGGCGGGCGACACGGCCGGTTTCGAGCGTAAGCGTACGTCCGCCCCACTCGATGGAGCGTTTGCAGATGTCGAACATGTAGGGGTTTGTCCTGTATACCTTGCGTTACCCGCCGGCCGGATTGCCGGTGGGGCCTTCCAGGGCCCGCCGCACAGGACGGGCCGCACGATATCGCCGATGGGCCGGGCCGGGCGGTGCGCCTCGAACCGGGGCCGGCGGAATCCCTATCTCCGGATTCCGAGGCTCTTGATCAGCGATGCATACCGGCTCTCGTCCTTGTCCTTCAGATAGTCGAGCAGCCGGCGGCGCTGGCCCACCATGATCAGCAGGCCGCGGCGCGAATGGTGATCCTTCTTGTGATCGCCAAGATGGTCCGTCAGGTTGCGGATGCGTTCGGTCAGGATGGCGACCTGGACTTCCGGCGACCCCGTGTCGCCGGCCTTCTGGCCGTATTCCCCGATCAGTTCCTGCTTCCGCTCGGCGGTTATCGACATCGGACGCCTCCTTTAGGGGCTAAAGATTGAAAACCCGCACCGGCTGCGCCAAACGGCCGTTCAGTCGCATCAGCGCGATCGCTTCGCCGTTCAGCAACGCACACAGGTGGGCGTTGTCGGGAAGGCCGTCGATCCGCTGGCGGTTGCCGGTCCGAAGAACCGGCACCGGTTGTCCGTTGCGGATCCGGGCGGCCTCACTTTCGGTCACGTCAAGGGCCGGGATGTCGTCCAGCGCCTTGGCGACCGGTTGCAGCAGGGCTGCGCAATCGATGGCGGGAAGGCCTGGGCCGTCGCCATCTTGCGCGCCCATATGGCGTGGCGGCTGCAGATTTTCCAGAGGAATCGCGTCGCAGTCCCGGAACGGGCCGTTGCAGGTGCGCCGCAGGCCGCTGACATGCCCTACGGTGCCGAGCGAAACCGCAAGGTCGCGGGCGACGCTGCGGACATAGGCGCCCTTGCGGCAATCCATCTCGAAGACGGCATGGTCGGCGTCGACCGTGTCGACCAGCGCCAGCCGGTCGATAACGACCTGCCGGTGCGCCAGCTCGACGGCCTTGCCGGACCGCGCCAGCCTGTAGGCGCGTTCGCCGTCCACCTTGACGGCGGAAAATTGCGGCGGCGCCTGCGCGATCTCGCCGACGAAAGAGGGCAGGACCCTGACGATCCCGGCTTCGGTGGGCCGCCGGCCGCTGGTCGCGACAACCGCCCCTTCGCTGTCGTCGGTGTCCCGCGCCTCGCCCCAGCGGACGGTAAAGCGGTAGGATTTCCGGCCGTCCATGACGAAGGGGACGGTCTTGGTGGCTTCGCCCAGGGCGACCGGCAGGACTCCGGAGGCCAGCGGATCCAGGGTCCCGGCATGGCCGGCCTTCTGCGCGTCGAACGCCCGCCGGACGATCCCGACCGTCCGGGTGGAACCGATGCCGACCGGCTTGTCGATGTTGACCCAGCCGTGAACCGGCCGCCCGCGCCGCCTACCCGCCATCGTCGGCCGCTTCGGTCTTGCCGGAGAGGTCGCGCGCCACCCGGCCGTCCCGCAACAGGGTGTCGACGGCGCTGGCGGCATCGTAGGACGGGTCGGCGTGAAAACTGATCCGCGGCGTGAATTTCAGGTGGACCTTGCGGCCCAGCCGCCCGCGCAGGAAGGCCGCTGCCCGGTTCAGCGCGGCGGCAACCTCTTCCGCCGAACGCCCGCCCAGGGGGTAGACGAAAACCCTGGTCGTTTTCAGATCGCGGCCGGGCCGCACTTCGCTGACCGTGATCGACACGTCCCGGAGCACCGGATCGCGGAAATTCTCTTCGGCCAGCAGGCGGACCAGCGCGTGGCGGATTTCCTCGCCGACGCGCAATTGCCGCTGGGTCGGGGGTTTGCCCGCAACCATCGATCGCCACTCTCAAACCGGAAGTACGGGCCGCACCGGCCTACAGTTCGCGCTGCACCTCCTCGACGTCGAAACACTCGATCTGGTCGCCGACGCGGATGTCCTGGTACCGGTCGAAGGACATGCCGCACTCCATGCCGCCGTGCACTTCGCGGACTTCGTCCTTGAAGCGCTTGAGGGTCGCCAGCCTGCCTTCGTGGATCACCACCCGGTCGCGCAGCAGCCGGACGCCGGAGCCGCGCCGGACGACGCCCTCGGTCACCCGGCAGCCGGCGACGTTGCCGACCTTCGTCACCTTGAAGACCTCCAGGATCTCGGCATAGCCCAGGAAGCTCTCGCGGATTTCCGGCGCCAGCATGCCCGACAGCATCGCTTTGATGTCGTCGTTGATATCGTAGATGATCGAGTAGTAGCGGATGTCGATTCCGTCCCGCGCCGCCAGATCGCGCGCCTGGCTGTTCGCCCGCACGTTGAACGCGAGGATCATCGCTTCCGACGCCTTGGCGAGCGTGATGTCCGATTCGCTGATCGCGCCGACGCCGCTGTGCAGGATGCGGACCTTGACCTCGTCGGTCGACAGCCTGTCCAGCATTCCGGAGATGGCCTCAGCCGAGCCCTGGACGTCCGTCTTGATCAGGATGGGAAGCTCCTGCGCTTCGCCGGCCTGGATCCGGGAGAACATCTGTTCGATCGAACTGCGCGGCAGGCCGGCGTCTTTCTTGGCGACGCGCTGGCGGTATTCGGAGATTTCCCGCGCCCGGCCCTCGTCGCCGACGACCAGGAAGTCGTCGCCCGCGCCCGGCGTCCCGTTCAGGCCCAGAACCTCAACCGGCGCCGACGGGCCGGCCTCCTTGATCGGTTCGCCGCGGTCATCGACCAGCGCCCGCACCCGGCCCCATTCCTGACCGACAACGAAGATATCGCCGACCGAAAGCGTACCGCGCTGGACCAGAACGGTCGCCACGGCGCCGCGCCCGCGCTCCAACTTGGCCTCCACAACCACGCCCTGGGCCTCGCGATCCGGATTGGCGCTGAGATCCATCAGTTCGGCCTGCAGCAGGATCGCTTCTTCCAGCTTGTCCAGGTTGGTCTTTTCCGTGGCCGACACCTCGACGCAAAGCACGTCGCCGCCCATCGGCTCGACCTGGATGTCGTGCTGCAGCAGTTCGGTCATCACCCGGTTCGGGTTCGCGCCTTTGGCGTCGATCTTGTTGACGGCAACGATGATCGGCACCGCCGCCGCCTTGGCATGGGCGATGGCTTCAACGGTCTGCGGCTGCACGCCGTCGTCGGCTGCGACAACGAGGATCACGATATCGGTGACCGTAGCGCCACGCGACCGCATTTCGGTGAAAGCCGCATGACCGGGCGTATCCAGGAACGTGATCCGGCCGCCGGCGGCCAGGGTTATCCGGTAGGCGCCGATATGCTGGGTGATGCCGCCGGCTTCGCGCCCGGCCACATCGGTCTCGCGCAGGGCGTCGAGCAGCGATGTCTTGCCGTGGTCGACATGGCCCATGACGGTAACCACGGGCGCGCGGGACTGCAGCGTCTCATCCGCGTCCGGCGCGCCTTCCAGGCCGATTTCCACATCGGCTTCGGACACACGGCGGATCTTGTGGCCGAACTCCTCCACGATCAGCTCGGCGGTGTCGGCGTCGATCGACTGGGTCAAGGTCGCCATGACACCCATCTTCATCAGCGCCTTGACCAGGTCCGCGCCCTTCTCCGCCATCCGGTTGGCCAGTTCCTGCACCGTGATCGTTTCGGGGACGACCACCTCGCGGCTCTGTTTCCGGTGCTCGATCGGACCCTTCAGGGCGCGTTGCTTTTCCTTTTCCCGCCGCCGGCGCGCTGCCGCTTCGGAGCGCTTGCGCTCCATCCCGGCGTCGCCGATCTCCAGCGCCTGGGCGATGGTCAGGCGGCCTGTCCGGCGGCGCGGTTCGTTGCGTTTTCCCGTAGCCGGCCGCTTGGGCTCGGAGCGCCGCCGGCGCTCGTCGCGGTCTTCCTCCCGGCCGGGCTCGGCCGTGCCGGGCGCGCGGTCAGGCTGCGGCGCGGCTGGCCTCGCCGCCGGTTTCGGCGCTACCTTCGCGCTCGGTGTAAAGCCGACACCCAACTCCTTCGACGCCAGCCGGCGTGCGAGGTCGTCGGCTTTCGCGCGCTCCTCGGCAAACCGGCGCGCTTTTTCCGCATCCGAAGGATCGGGCTGCTCGTCTTCCGGCTGCACCACGGCCGGCGCGTCCCCGGCCTCGACTACCGGCTCCGCCGGCGCTGCGTCATCCTGCGCGGCGATATCGAATTCAGGCTGGGGCGCTTCGCCGGGATCGACAGTCTCCGGCGCTGTTGCCGCAGCGTCCTGCTCCGATTCGAATTCCGGCGAAGCGTCAACAGGTTGCTCCTCATCCACCGGCGCCGACCGTTCCTGTAGCCCATGCGTGGCGTCGGCCTGCTTCAAGGCGCGCCGCCGGGCCTCGCGCTCGGCCTGGCTCAGCACCGGGCCGGTGCTGCTTTGCTTTTCGACGAAAGCCCCTTCGGCGCTCTGCGCCGCTTCTTCCTTGACCTCGGCCATCCGGCCGCTTTCGCCGCGCCGGAAGGTGCGCTTCTTCTTCACCTCGACGGCAACGGTCTTGGACCGGCCGTGGGAGAAGCTCTGTTTCACGACGCCGGATTCGACCGTCTTCTTGAGTTCGAGGCGGCCGGGCCTGGTCAGCGTCAGCGGCTTCTTTTCTTCGTCCTGTTTCGTCTCAGCCATGCCGTTACCGTTCCTGCGCCGCTTCGTGCGCCGTTTCGCCGTCCTCGGAAGAGGGGGCGCCTGCCGTTCCTGCCGTCCCGTCCGGGAATTCCACCTGTCTCACGCCGGCCAGCCGCCGCAGATCGCGATACAGGCGATCGGCGAGCGGACTGTCCGCCACTGCAACATGGACCAGCCGTTCGCGGCCGAACGCTGCACCCAGTTCAGCCGAATCCAGCGCCGTGGCGATCCGGACTGGCCGGCGCAGGGCCGCAGCGCGCCGGGCAAGTTCGCGGCTGTCCCTGCCCGTGCTGTCCCGCGCCGTCAACATCAGCGTCGCGCCGCCGGCCACGATCGCCGTGCGGACTTTGTCGAACCCGCTTTCGACCAGCCCCGCCCGGCGCGCCAGGCCAAGGGTCGCCCGGCACCGTTGCGCCAGCAGCCTTTCGACCGTGTCGGACAGCCCGTCCGGCACCGTCACCCGTTTGCGAACCGACCGCGCCGCCGCTTTCGCCAGATCCGGCGCTGCCAGCGCGTCGCGGGACGCCGTAACCCACAGGCCACGGCCGGGCAGCGTTTCCGCGAGGTCCGGCGTCAGCGTTCCGTCCGGCGCCACGACAAACCGGATCAGGCCCGCGCGCGCACCGGTGCGGCGCGTGAGCGCGCAACGGCGGGGGTTGCCGCGGGCGGCGTCGTCCCGATGGCTTTTGCCCCCGTGGCTTTTGCCCCCGTGGCCGTTGCCCCGGTCGGCCGCGTCCGGGAGATCGCGGTCCGTCCCGGAGACATCGGGGTCGGCGGCGCAGGCCGGCAATGGCATCGCTGTGTCGATCGCCTACGATCCTTCCCGTTCGCGCCGCGTCATGCCGTCGGCGCGGCTTCGCCTTCGGCGGCATCGTCCGCTTCGGCTTCCGCGGCCAGGGCGGCCAGGTCTTCGTCTGTCACCCAGCCGGCAGCCTTGCGGGCGTCCATGACAATGGCCTCGGCTTCCTCCGTGTCCAGCGGGCTCGGCTGCACCATGGCGGCGAGCTTGTAGGGCTTGAGGAAGTTCAGCATGTCGAGGGTGAGGTCGATCTTGTTGTCCTCGTCCGGCGTCTGGCCGGCCATCAGCCGGGACCGGCGGTTTTCCTTCACATGGCCGAGATCGTCCGCCGAAATGCGCGCCTCCTTCGTCAGCACGATGAAGCGCAATTCCTCGGAACTGAGATCCGCCAGGTCGTCGATTTCCCGGACCCTGGCTTCGCCGAGCTGCACCAGCATGGCGGGCGTAAGCCCGTCGACCTCCGCCAGCGCATCCACGACACCCAGCAACCTGCGCCGCTCGGTCAGTTCGGCGTCGCGGCGTTCGAGGAAATCCCGGGCGCGTTCGCGCAGGGCCTCGGCAATATCCTCGTCGAAGGCTTCGATGGCCATCAGGTCTTCGAGGGGCACGAAGGCGACCTCCTCGATCGTCGAGAAGCCCTCCGTCACCAGCAGGTGGGCAATCACATCGTCGACATCCAGCGCCTCGATGAACATGGCGCTGCGCGTGCGGAACTCTTCCTGCCGGCGCTCCGATTCGGCCTGTTCGGTCAGGATGTCGATGTGCCAGCCGGTGAGCTGCGAGGCCAGGCGCACATTCTGGCCGCGCCGGCCGATGGCGAGGCTCTGCTGCTCGTCGGGGACGACGACCTCGATGGTGCCGGTGTCTTCGTCCAGAACGACCTTGGCGACCTCGGCCGGCGCCAGGGCGTTGACGACGAAGGTGGCGTGGTCGCGCGACCAGGGGATGATATCGATCTTCTCGCCCTGCAATTCCTGGACCACGGCCTGGACCCGGCTGCCGCGCATGCCGACGCAGGCGCCGACCGGGTCGATCGAGCTGTCGTTGGAGATCACGGCGATCTTGGCGCGCGAGCCGGGGTCGCGGGCCACCGCCCGAATCTCGATAATGCCGTCGTAGATTTCCGGCACCTCTTGGGCGAACAGCTTCGCCATGAATTGCGGATGGGTGCGGGACAGAAAGATCTGCGGGCCGCGCAGTTCCTGGCGCACGTCGTAGATGTAGGCCCGGATACGGTCGCCCTGGCGGAAATTCTCCCGCGGGATGAGCTCGTCGCGCCGGACGATCGCTTCGGCCCGGCCCAGATCGACCATGACATGGCCGAACTCGACCCGTTTGACGACGCCGTGGACGACTTCCGTCACCCGGTCCTTGTATTCCTCGTATTGTCGGCCGCGTTCGGCCTCCCGGACCTTCTGGACGATGACCTGCTTGGCGGTCTGCGCCGCGATGCGGCCGAAATCGATCGGCGGCAGCGGATCGACGATGAAATCGCCGACCTTCTTTTCCGGATCGATCCGGGCGGCGTGCTCGGGGGTGATCTGCGCGCCCTCGTCCTCGATCTCCTCGGCGACCTCGCGATAGCGCGCCAGCAGGATCTCGCCGCTGCTGCGGTCGATCGTGGCCCGGATATCCAGGTCGTGGCCGTATTTCGAGCGGCCGGCTTTCTGGATGGCCTGTTCCATCGCGTCGATAACCTCGTCCCGCTCGATGCCCTTCTCGCGGGCGACGGTGTCGGCAACCTGGATCAGTTCCGGCCGGTGCAGTGTCGTTGCGACGTTCATTTCGCGATACCGTGCAAGTTCATTTCATGGTTCCTCACGCATTGGATCGGGCCCGCTGACCCGGCGCCGCCGCGCCCGGCGTAGCGGCCGGGACCAGCCGGGCCTTCTCGATGTCCGCCAGGGCGAGGCGCCGGGCACCGTCGCCGGTCTCCAGCAGGACAGCGTCTTCGTCCAGGCCGCGCAATACGCCCTTGAAGCGCTTCTGGCCGTCGACCGGCAGGCTCAACTCAAGGCGCGCCTCGCAGCCGGCGAAGCGGGCGAAATCCTTCGGCCTGGTAAGCGGCCGGTCGAGGCCGGGTGAACTGACCTCCAGAGTGTATTCCCCGGCAATCGGGTCCTCGACATCGAGGACTGCAGAGGTCAGCCGGCTGACCTCT
>LXNI01000746.1_pt1 | contig 35023 bp, 28 predicted proteins | sample 809091 | NCBI WGS metagenome assembly LXNI01 (sample SAMN04870527, study PRJNA318959) | sponge metagenome | biome: 01000161; feature: marine sponge reef; material: water | host: Sarcotragus foetidus | place: Greece: Milos, Mediterranean Sea | collected 2013-05-29 | depth 5-7 m
GCGGCCAGGGGCTCGCGATCGCCCAGCGGGTTCGCCAAGGCCTCGGCGATGGCGCGTTCGGGATCGCGCACGGGGTCCAGCGGCTCGTTGGGATACACGACCCGGCTGCCGACCGGCAGCTTCTCCAAGCGCAGTCCCTCGCCGTGGTGGAACAGGATGGGCGGGGTCGTGCGGTCCACGTCGAGGACGAGACCCTTGCGGGCGGTCACAGCCGCTCCTCTCGGGAGGCTGAGCCGGCAGGCGATGCCGTGGCGCGAGCCCGTCGTGACCGATGTGTGCGGTCCAGGCGATCGGTATTGGCGCGCACCCGGAACGCCGGTGCGATCGGCAGCAGCGGGCGTGGACCGCCCGGCGAGCGCTCCCAGTTCTCGCACAGCCAACCCCGCTTGTCGGCGATGGTGACCAGCCGGGTCTCGGGATTGACCGCCACGGGATAGCCCACTGCCTCCAGCATCGGCATGTCCGATGCTGCATCGGCGTACGCCACCCCTTGGGCCAGGTCGAGTCCCTCAGCGGCCGCCCACTCGACCATCATCTGGGCGCGCACCTCGCCCGTGGGCGGGACATCGATCATCTCGCCGGTATAGCGCCCGTCGCGGCTGTCGATGCGCGCCGCGATGATGTGGTCGAACAGCGGCGCCAGTGGCTGGACCGCCAGCTCCAGCGCTCCGGTGATGAGGACCGTGCGATGGCCCGCGGCCCGATGCTCTCGTACGCGCCGCAGACCGGCGGGAAATGCCTTGGTCAAGAACAGATGGCTGAGCATCTCGGCTGCGTCGGCATCGAGCTGACCTACCGACGCCCCCTTGTAGCGCCGGTAGAAGTGGCGCAGGAAATCGGTGCGGTCACGGCGATCTCGCCGCCACAGCCCAGGTGTCTCTGCCAGGGTGCGCAGGGCGAATCGCACGCGCTGGGGCGTGTCGAGCCTGCGAGTAGCGAGCCACGCGTACGTCTCCACCACGTTGCTGGCGATCAGGGTGTTCTCGAGGTCGAATGCGGCGAAATGGCGGTTTGGGTCGAGTACCGCGGTCCGCAGGCGCTGATTGCGGCTCGGCCCGATGCGGGGCTGAGGTGTGGTCTTGACCCGTGCCTGGGCGATGACGGTCGGCAGGTGCACGTCGGCGATGTAGGTGGGCCAGTCGATGACGCGGGGGTCGAAGCCGAACCTGTCGCGGTCGGCCTGAGGCAGCGATTCCCATAACTCAGTGGTGCGGTCGATTTCGTACAGCGCTTCGCACTTGCCGTAGGCGCCGTACAGCAGCACGTAGTCACGAATCTGCTCGAGCCCGGCTCGCCGCTGCGCAAGCCGGATGGTGAAGTCGTTGCGGCCGCGCATCGGGAGGCGATGCACCACCTTCTCGGCCGTGTTGAACAGCGACATAGCCCGGTCGAGCTGTTCCTCGAGCCCGTTCGCGCCCGCGTAGCGCCACTGGGTGCTGGCGGTGGGATGACCCTTGGAGTCATAGACCGGGTGATCCTGGAACCACTGCATCGTCGTCTCGGTCAGCACCTTGAAGCGCAGCGGATTCACCGCGCCCGAGGCCACCTGGAAGATCTCGGGCTCGGGTACTGGTCCGCGTGCCGCGACGGCGATGATCGCCGCGGCAACCATGTCGACGGGGATGACGTCGATGATGCCTTCGGGGTAACCGGGGAAGGTGTCGAGTTCACCCTTCGCGAACGACACGAACAGCGGCTCGGCCATGCGGAAGCCGCGGATCCAGCCTGGCGAGGGCTCAGAGAAGGCAGATTCGATGATGGACGGGCGCACGATGGAAATGGGCACGTCGCCCTGCAACTCCACCAGTGCCTGCTCGCCCAGCGCCTTCGAATACGTGTAGACGTCGGGCCATCCCAGCGAGGTTGCGCGGCTGCGGCCCGCGGTGACCATCTCGGCGTCCACCCATTCCCGGCGCAACTGCTCGGTCTTGGCGGCGAGCAGGGGCAAGCCGGCGGGTCCGAGTTCGTCGCGGGCATCACGATGGAAGCGGCGAAGGCGAGCCGGGGTGCGACTCGAAGCGTCAAGGTCGGCGCGGGTGCGCCGGGCCGCAGATACCTCCGCCCGCCAGTCGACGTCCATTGAGAAAGGCGTGTCGGCCAAGAAGACTTCCGACGCCGAGCCACGCCGGTTCCCGGCGACATAGCACGTCGACACGGCGATGACGTGCGGTGTGGTGCCTTGGAGCTGGCAGGCCTCGAGCAGTCGGTTCGGGCCCAAGAGGTTGATCTCGATCGATGCATCGAGCGGGCTGTCGAAGCTGACGGTTGCGGCCGAGTGGATGACGACGTCGCAGCTGCAGAACAGCTCCAGGTCTTCGGGCGACAAGCCCAGCCCGTCGACGCTCACGTCGCCGGACACGACCGTGATGCGGCGACTGCAGATGTCGTCGAAGTCGGCGCCCCAGGCGGTGCGAAGCCGTTCGAACGCATCGTTGCGCAGGATCTCGCGTTCGACGCGCCGGTTCACATCCCTGCGGCGACCCGGACGCACCAGCAGTACCAAGTCGCAGTCGGGCACCGAGCGCAGCAGCCGCTCGACGAGCGCCGTACCCAGAAAACCGGTTGCACCGGTGATGGCAATGCGCTTTGCAGCCAACGCGTCGGCGATCACGACGTGTTGTTTAGCCCCATCGGGGCCCAGATACGCGCACGACGGCTCGATCCGTTCACGTGGACGGTTCTCCGGGCTGCTCCCCAGCGTGCTCTGCGAACAGCCGGGCGCACGCGCGAACCGCCCGCCAACCGCACGACAGGGCGTATCGCTCGTAGTCGCTTCCCGGCGGACCGAAGGTGGCCAAGTCACGGCAAGCCGTTGCATCGGCAGCGCCGCAGCGCTCCCACAGCAGATCCAAGTACTCGTCATTGCCGGGCGCCGGGTCTTGCGGTGATCGGCCGGCCAGCGCGGGCGGGATGCCATCGTCGCCCACCACCAGCGCGCAGTCTCGGGTGGTGCGGCCGCCGCAGGTCCAACCGAAGCTGGCATACGCCGATCCCCCCGGCGCGGACAGCACGAGCTGCGCACAGGCGCGGCTGCTTGCGTCCGCGCATGCCGCCCACCAGCCGTCCAGTTCGGGAATGTGCCCCGGAGCCGGCGAGGTGGGATCGAATTCGACGCCCAACAGGCCTGCGTCGGCGCCGAGTTCGCCGAGCAGCACACCGCAGTGCAGGTTCTCGCGGCCCCCGCAGCTGAAGGCGAAGGCCTCGTAGTCGCTGCCCGCCGACGACTCGTACAGCAACGCGTTGCAAGCAGCAGCCGAGCCCTGCCCGCACGCCACCCACAAGTCGTCGAGCGCCTCGTCGTCTCCGGGCGGGGCGTCGCTGGGATCGAAGAGGGCTGGCGCACGCACGAGCGCCGCGGGCAACGCCGCGTCGCGTTCCTCAGCAGGGGTGCGCACGCGGGTGTCTGGCGTCGCTGCGGAGCCTGAAGCGCCGCTGTCGAGCGCGCAGATGTCTCTGGCGATGTCTGCGAGCGGTTCATCGGCGGGTTCGAGCGGCAGCGACAGTTCTGCGGCATCGATCACGCCGAGGGCGGCGGCCAGACGGTCGCGCTCGCACGCCGTGAGATCGCCGTCGCCAGGCGAGTCGCTGCCGCCCGCTGGCGGTCCTGATCCGCTGCAGGCAGCCGCCAGCAGAACTGCCGCGGCACACACCGCGATCACCCGGCGCAAGGTCACGCCAGCTTCGAGACGGTGCTGTCGAGCCGCTGCGCTGGCGGTGCGGCCAATCATCGGCGCGGTGTCACGCCAGCTTCGCGGCGATGGACCCCACCGATCGCAGGGCCGTGCCGTCGGCGCCTTGCGTCACGAACCGGCGAGTGGGCCCGTCGAGCGCTTCGGCGATGAGATCGTCAAGCAGCTCGACGAGGCTGTCTCCCTCGTGGGACCAGAAGTACCAGCTCAGCGAGCCGGGGATCGGGTTGATCTCGTTCACCCACAGCCTGGCCGGGTCGTCGCTGCCGTCCCACAAGAAGTCGATGCGCATGACCGAGCGGGCCATCACGAGATGGCTCACCTCGACCGCAGCAGCGCGCAGCGCCGACTCGATCGTGGGCGGCAGCGTGGCGGGCAACTCGCGAGGTGCTGTCGCCATCCCGCCCCCGCCGGTGAGGTACTTCTCGGCGTAGGTGTAGATCGTGCTGTCGCCGCGCAGCGGCCGTTCCACTGCGCTCAGCCGAAGCTCCGGCCAGGTGCGCACCGAGATGTTCAGATCGATGATGTCGCTGAGGTAGCGCTGCACGACAGCGCCGTCGCGCAGCAGCGGCGACGACCGTGCCAATGCCCGTGCCGTCGCGAGGTCAGCAACGATCTCGATACCGATCGACGAGCCGCCGAAACGCGGCTTCACGATGAGCGGTCCCTTCGACAGCTCGGCCGCGGCGGTGTCGCTGGGCAGGTCTTCGGTGAGCAGCCGGAGCGGCAGTGTTGGAAGGCCTGCCGCTTCGGCGGCGCCGCTGAACGCCAGCTTGTCCATGCAGATTGCCGCGCTGAGCTGTCCCGGACCGGTGTAGGCCAATCCCGCCAGATCCAGCAAGGCCGGCAGGCCGCCGTCCTCGCCGGGGCCGCCGTGACAGCAGTTGACCACGACGTCGACCGGCAGTGGACGACGACGCCGGTCTGCTCGCACGAACCCCCCGCCGGGGCGGGCGGCCAACTCGACCTCGGACGCCGAGCGCGGCAGACCTTCTGCAAAGGCCGACGCCTCGATGTGAGCCGGGACTTCGTGCCATGTGCCGACCGGCGACCAGTACAGCGCTACCGGGTCGCGCCCAGACTCAGCGAGTGCGTGCACTGCCTGCAGCCCCGTGAGGATCGAGATGTCGTGCTCAGGCGACGGGCCGCCGAAGCAGATACCGATACGAGTCACGGTCGCACTCCCAGAGGCATCAGACACTCCGCCACGCGATTCATGTTCTCACGCCAAGCACTCCGCATTGAGTTGCACTGCCGCATTCGCGCGCCGCGGCGGTCGCAGGTCCGTCTCGGTTCAGGTCCGCGATCGGCAGCCGCCGGGATGCCCGCGGCGCAGCACGCAACGCGCGCGGGCTTGCGGCATCCACTCACCACAACGCGGCCCGCCGCGGCGGACCGGTGTCGTCGTCCGGTGCTGCATCTCGGAGATCGGTATGGCGAGCGGGCTGTCGACCTCCGCATTCAGGCGCATCTCGCGCAGTCTGCGCTGCGCGAAGGGAAAGCTCATGGCCGCGCCGAATCCGATGACAAACGGACGGTCGTCGGCTGTGTCGTCGACGGTGATGCAGGCATGGTCCCGCAACCGTCGGCGGGTCGTGTCGAGCCTGCTCGGCGGCAGGCCCAGTCGGTCCGCGATGCCGACGGTGGTGGCTTCGCCGCCGAGGTCGGCCAGAGCGGCCAAGTACTGCTGCTCGCGTGCGGTGAGTGTTGCCCACATGGGCTCGTAGATCTGCTGGTCGCAGTCGTGGTCGGCGAGGTGGACGGCCCGGACGGCGTGTCGCTCGGCGATGGGTCTGAACGGTGCTCCGGCGAGCCGCCATGCGTAGTCGCCGACGAGTTGCATCCGGTAGGGGAGCGGCACAGCGGCGGCGGTGAGCATCTGCATTGCGTCGGGCTCGATGGTCCCCTCAGCGTCAGCGATGACTGATTCCAAGAAGCTCTCGGCGTCGGCTTCGTCGAGCGGCGGCAGATCTGTCTCGGAGCATCGCCGGAAGAACGACAGCCTGTCGTCTTCGAGGAACCGATGTCGGGCTTCCGGCAGAGCTGCACCGGCGAAGCGAATGTTCCGCCGATCCGTTTCGCTGGCCAGTTGGTAGTCGTTGGCGAACCCGATCAGGTCCTCGATGTCGGCGCGATGCATCTCGTCGACCGTGACGAACACCCCGGTGCCGCCGCTGGCTGTCACGACGTCCGCGGCGGAACGGAACCAGGCACGCAGATGCGTCGGTCGGTTCGTCCCGGCCGTCGCGGCGTGCTCGCGTCCGAGCGTCAGAGGCCCGAGGCTGAGGTGACGGCTCTTCTTGGTCGTGACCTCCGCGGGCTCGTCGCTTCCGAGTGCTGCCTCGATTTCTTGCAGTTCGGCGATGAGCGCGTCGCGCATTCCGCTCGTCCCTGCCGCCACGGCCACAGTCACATAGCCTTTGGCTGCCGCGAGGTCGCGCAACGCGGAGAGCATTACCGTCTTGCCTGCCCCTCGAGGCCCGAGGATGATGCTGCTGCTGTACTGATCGTGGCCGGGCGACGCGTACGCCTCACGGTGCCGGGCGGCTATGCGGCCGCGTCCGACAATGACGTGCGGGGGTGCCCCGAAACCCGGCGTGAACAGATTCGGGCGAGGGATGCCATGCTGCTCTGCCGCCGCGCTCACGACTGCATGATAGCGATTCGCACCTTGGCAGTGCAACGGCATAGATCGAATGCAATTGCATAACCAAGGTGCAGATGCATGATACTGCCGCAGCGGCGGGTGCCGGTGCCTGTCCGGCAACGGGTGAATCACTTGGTCTGTTGGCACGATTTGACATCTTTTGATTTTCGCTATCTCTGGACGCGAAGCAGCCCCGCCAGCCGAAGCCAGCGGGGCTGCCTGTGAGACTGTGATCCGAATGTGCGCTAGATTGGCGCGATGCGAGATGCGTCAGATAGCGCGAGTTCCGACTTCACAGCAGCGGAGCCAACCGGTCGCACCATTCCCAAGCGCTATGGCAGGACACGCAGAGCGCTGAACGCTCTGGGTCGTGTCATCGTGGCGCTCATCGGCGGCAACAGAGCTACGCCGTTCTCGCAATGGGCGCTCACGCGTGACGGAGGAACCCTTCCGAGCATGGAGCCCCCTCGATCCCGACGCGCTTAGCATCCGTCTGCCATCATCCCTATGCCATTACCCACATAGGCACCTCCGATGAGTGGGTCCAATCCGAGATGGCCTAGCCCGTCGTTCAAGGAATAGCGGATCTCGCACACGGTCGACGGCGCTTCGGTGGTGGGAGGCGGTGGCGGCGGGTGCTCAATCGTCGTGCAAACCCGAACTTGGCCCCAAACAGTCGTAGTGCCTACTACGGTCCAAGTGGTGTACGAGCCAAGCCCAGTGTTGATCGTCTTCCATCCCCACACGTTGACTTCGCGAGACTGGTAGGCGTAGTGACACGATTGCTCATGATGCGCTGCGGCTGGTGATGACATCACCGCTATGGACGTGATTGCGAGCAGCATTGCGACGGCCGCTGCTGCTAGCCGTTTGGTTTTCATGATTTGTTGGTTTCTTGTAAAGATGAACCAACGTCATGAATGCGGTTAGCGGCCGGTAATGGACCTTGATTTCCGGTGTGTCAGCGGTTGCCTCCGTGCGAACAGCGCCGGCTCGCGACCGAGAATCTCGCGATGGGCGGTGCGCAGGGGTCGCTTGCGTCAGGCGGCGGCTGCGGAGTGGTGGCGCGCTTGGTCTGCTTCGCGGTCGAGCTTTTCGCTGCGCAGGATGCTCGCCACCGTGGAGGGATGCCAAGTGGTCTTGCCGGTGGCGGTCCGATAGCCGCGTTCGGTGAGCATCTTGGCGATTTGGGGCAGGCTGTGGCCCGCTTCGCGGGCCTGCACGCACAGCGCGCGTGCTGCTTTGGGCTGGCGGCATGGGCGCCCGAGACGGGTGCCTTGAGACTTGGAGACTGCGAGTGCTGCCTTGGTCCGCTCGCCGATGAGACGGCGCTCGAGCTGAGCGATCGCGGCCATGATCGTTATGCAGCATTCCCCGAACGCGCTGGCGGGATCCAGCGGGGCATCGAGCGCGACCAGTGCCCATCCTTCGCGCACTGAGCACGTCAGGATCTCGAGCAGATCCGCGGTGTTTCGCCCAAGCCGGTCGAGCCGCGACACCACCAATGCGTCGGCTTGGGATGCGGCCAGCATCTCGAGGGCTTGTCTCAGGCCCGCACGCTGCACTGGCGGCGTGGTGCCCGAGACGCCCTCATCGGCCAAAGCGGCGGTAAGCTGCCAGCCGCGCTCATGAATCGCTGCGGCGGCGTGTGCCTGCTGAGAGGTGATCGACAATCCGGACTCGGCCTGCTCGGCTGTGGACACCCGCGCGTAGCTGATCGCTCGCGATGGCGTGGTCGTGTTCCCCACTGACAGCCCCCTCTCTGTTCTTACAAGAATAGTTCCTTTCTCGTAAGAACATGCGATGTCTACCACCAGCAGCAACACGCGCGCAACCCCGCCGGAACATGACTCTGAGCCAAGAACCTCGGAGGCGATCAGGGGTAGTGGTCGGGTAGGTCGTTCTCGTACAGGACGGCATCGCCGGAGCCGAGATGCGCACGCACCCAGTTCACTGCTGATTCGAGGTCTGCCATGCAGCGAACTGTGGCGCGATCGTCCGTGCGATCGTGAATGAGGTTGCGCATGTGGCGGCCTCGGGTTGCTCGCCTGGCGGTGGCCTGATCCCAGCCGGCTGCTCCGCCCAGCAACGCAGTCCGGTTCGTCCGACCGACGATGATGACGTCGTCGGCAATCTGCGCGGCCTGCTCGCCGAGCCGGCGGTTCTCGTGAGCTTGGCTGCGGCCGAGCTCGACCATTCCCGGCGTGACCACGACGCGCCGGCCGGCGTCGGTATTTGCCAGCATGGACAGCGCCGCCCGCGCGCCTGCGGGATTGGAGTTGTAGGTGTCGTCGATCACCATGACGCCGGCGGGGCTCCGCGCGGCGGTGCGGCGGTGATCGGGAGTCGGCAGGTCGCCGAGCCGGCTTGCGATGTCGGCATCGGAGACCCCCAGTACCGATGCCGCGGCCACGGCGCACGCCACATTCGCCGGCGCAGCGCCGCCGAGCGGACCGACAGCGATTTCCCTGCCGAACAGCGTGATGCGGCGCGACACGGCAGCCTCATTGATCGACACGTCGTACCCGGCGACGGGAGCATCGCTACGGGACCCCGAGCCCGAACCGCTCGTCGTTGCAGTCCCGTCGCCGTTGGCATCGGCTGGCAGCACGGTCACGTCCGCGGCCGGATCCTGCGTCGAGCAGCGGATGATGCGCAGACCCGAAGCGGCCAACCGATCAGCCTCGGCCCGCAATCCGTAGGCGTCGATGTTGAGAATTGCCGTGCGGCTCGTCGCGAAGATCTCTGCCTTGGCAGCCACGATTCGGTCGAGGCTGCCGAAGCGCTCGAGGTGGACCGGACCGATCGAAGCCAGGATTGATACCGACGGGCGCACCCAGCGGGTCATCGCCGCGATTTCTCCGGTGCCGAAGGTGCCCATCTCTGCGATGAACACCTCGGTGCCGGGCACCAGGTGCTCGTTGACGCTGCGACATATCCCGGCTGTGTTGTTGAAGCTGGCCGGAGTCGCCACGACCGCCCGCGACCCTTCCACGAGCTGGCGCAAGTAGCCCTTGATGGTGGTCTTGCCGTACGAACCTGTCACCGCAACACGCAGCGGATCGACCTGGTCCAGGCGCTGCTGCGCGCGATGCACCCAGCGGCGCGACAGCAAGGCTTCGAGCGGCGCCAGAATGGCCAGCGACACGTCCACCCACAGCGGCATGCCGAACAACAGCACGGCAATGACCGGCTCGGCCAAACCCACGAGCAGACCGACGCCGACCAGCACGAGCCACAGCAAGACCAGTGTCGTCGCCACGGTGGCCAGCCGGCGGGTCCACGCCAACGGGCTGGTCCGCCCGCGCAGCTCGAGACCCTGGGGTCCGACCGCGACGGCTGCAGCCGTAATGGCGGGCGCCCACCAGAATGTGCCGCTCAGCACCACGCCGACAGCGGCCGCAAATGCCAGCACGCGGTTGTTCGTGTCGAGCAGCCACCAGCGCCGGGCGAAGCGCGAGGTCCGCCCGACGCCGTAGTGCTCGCGCTGGGCCACTCGCAGCCAGCGGGCGGCAGCAATCATGCCGGCCACCACCGACGACCACAGCAAGATCTGGTTCACAGGACCGGATTCATTTGAGCGCTGCCAGGTGCCGGTTTACCGCAGCGGCCAGCGCTGTTGGCGCTTCGGTGGGCACATGGTGACCCACGCCATCAAGAACAGTCAGCAGTGCGTCGTCGAGCATGTCGGCTGCTCGTTGCGCCGTCTCGACGGGTACTTGATCGTCTTGACGGCCCCACACGAGTTCGACCGGCTGGGTGATGCGGCCGAGCTGGCTCTCGTAGGTCTCGTTGACAGCGGTGACCAGCACGTCACGCATGATGCCTTGCGCGGCCCGGTAGTCGGAACTGCCGTAGTGCTGCCGCATGCGCTCCATCGTGCCGTCGCCGAGCAGGCCACGACGATGCAAGCCCCGAGCGAGCCGGAATCGCAGCGCCGGCCGGGCTGCGGGGCGGTCGATGCGTCGCAGCAGCGGCGCCCCGCACAGCACCAGCGACGCCACGGTGTCAGGTCGCCGAACCGCCAGCTCCACCGCGATGCGTGCGCCGAAGCTGTGTCCCAGCAGGACCACATGCGGTGCGCAGTCGTCCAGCACGGGCTCTACCAGGTCGGCGTAGGCGGAGGCGCCGCCGGGTGAGGTCGGCACCGGGCTCGCACCGAACCCAGGCAAGTCGAGCGCAATCGCGTCGGTGCCAGCTAGGCATTCGAGCAAGTCGCTATGGGTGCGTCCCCAGCCGTGCAAACCGAGCACCGCTGCGGGCTCAGCACCGAGGCGACTGCCGAACAGGGCGCCGCCGGCGAAGCCGGTGAGCGGGCTCAGCGGGCGAGAACCCCAGAATCGGGCCCGGGGTGGGACCGGTTGATCGCTGACAGCAGCGCTCGGAAGCTGGCGGTGACGATGTTCGGGTGCAGCCCGACACCCCAGTACACCTCGCGTGACGGGGTCTCGATCTCCACGTAAGCCGCCGCGGTGGCGTCCGCTCCCGCACCGACAGCGTGCTCGTGGTAGTCGACGAGGCTCACTTCGATGCCCAGTGCATCTGCCAGGGCGGTTTTGAACGCGGACAGCGGGCCGTTGCCGCGGCCCTTGGCGCGTACCTCGCCGTCGGGCCCCTTGATGGTCGCTTCCACCTCAGACTCGTCGGACGACTCCGAGTCGAAGTAGCTGCGGTGACCGACGTAGGTGTACGGCGACTCGGCATGCAGGTAGGTCTCGTCGAACGTCTTCTTGATGGCCTCGGGCAGGATCTCGCCGCCCTCGTCGGTGATGGCCTGGATCACGCTGCTGAACTCGATCTGGAGCCGTCGCGGCAGGTCGAGGCCGAAGCTGTTCTTCATGACGTAGGCCACGCCGCCCTTGCCCGACTGGCTGTTGACCCGGATGACGTCCTGATAGGTGCGTCCCACATGCGCCGGGTCGATCGGCAGGTACGGAACCTCCCAGTAGTCGTAATCGTCAGCCAGAGCCTCGAAGCCCTTCTTGATGGCGTCTTGGTGGCTGCCGCTGAACGCGGTGTACACCAAGTCGCCGCCGTAGGGGTGACGGGGGTGCACAGGCAGCTGGTTGCAGTACTCGGCGATACGACGCAGGTGGTCGATGTGGCTGATGTCCAGCTCGGGATCGACGCCTTGGCTGAACAGGTTCATCGCGAGCGTGATGATGTCGACGTTGCCGGTGCGCTCGCCGTTGCCGAACAGCGTGCCCTCGACCCGGTCAGCGCCCGCCATCACGCCGAACTCCGTGGCCGCCACGCCGCAGCCGCGGTCGTTGTGGGGGTGCAGTGACAGCACCACGGCGTCGCGGTTGTCCACGTTGCGGTGGAAGTACTCGATGAGGTCGCCGTAGGTGTTCGGCGTCGCCATCTCCACGGTGGCGGGCAGGTTCAAGATGATCGGGTCGTCGGCAGTGGCGCCCCATTCGGCGCTCACCGCGTTGCACACCTCGAGCGCATAGTCAATCTCGGTGCCGGTGAACGATTCGGGCGAGTACTCGAAGCGGATCGCCCCGCCGTCGTGCTTGCGCGCCAGCGCCTTGCACAATTGTGTGCCGGTGATGGCAATGTCTTTGATGCCCTCTTTGTCCAAGCGGTAGACCACCCGGCGCTGCAGTTCCGATGTCGGGTTGTAGAGGTGGACGATCGCCTTGTTCGCCCCGGCGATGGCCTCATAGGTCCGCGCGATCAGCTCGGGCCGGCTCTGGGTGAGCACCTGGATCCAGACGTCGTCGGGCACCAGGTCCTCTTCGACCAGCATGCGGCAGAACTCGAAGTCGGGCGCCGAAGCCGACGGGAACCCGACCTCGATCTCCTTGAAGCCCATCTCGACGAGCACCTCGAACATCTGGCGCTTGCGTGGAACGTCCATGGGGTCGATGAGGGCCTGGTTGCCGTCGCGCAGATCCACCGAGCACCACAGCGGCGCCTCGGAGATGATCTGGTCGGGCCAGGTGCGGTCCGGCAGGTGCGCGGGAAACGCGTAGGTGCCGTAGAGGTGGTGCGGCATCGAGCTCGGCTGCTGAGTGCTGATGCGCTTGACGTCTGCCATCGGAGTCTCCTGAGTCGGGTGGGGCCGGTTGGTAGGGAATGGGGTAAGAGTCGGGTGGGGCCACGAAAAAACCCCCTGGCCAGAAGGCGCAGGAGGTTGGGCGAGGACCTGTGCGGTCCCCGCCTAGGTAAGAAGGAGCAGCCCGGTTGCGGAATGCGGTGCGTGGTGAGTCGAGAAGCGAATCACGGAGAAGATTCTACCAACCTGAGCGGACAACGACCAGACGCGCTGTCAGCGGCGGCGATCCGCGTGGCGGGCCAGCATCAGCTCATGCAGATCGGTGCCGCAGTGCTGTGTCCATTCGCCGTCGCTGCCCAGCTTCCAATGAGCGATGCCATCGTCGAGATACATGTCGGTGAGCGCGCCCAGCTCGTTGGTGAGCGCGGGCGCTTCGATGGGCGCGAGCGCCTCGACGCGGTAGCGAAGATTGCGCGGCATCGCGTCGGCTGAGCCCAGCAGGATCGTGTAGCCCCGCTCCGCGTTGCCGAATCGGTACACCCGGCTGTGCTCGAGAAAGCGGCCCACGATGCTCCGCACCGAGATGTTCTCGCTCATGCCCTCCACGCCGGGAACCAGGCAGCAGATGCCGCGCACGACCAAGTCGATGCGGCAGCCCTGCTGCGACGCCTCATACAACGCGTCGATCACCTCGTTGTCGACGATGGCGTTCATCTTCATGAAGATGTGGCCGTCTGGCTCCGCGGCTTCGGCCTCGATGTGATTGACGAGCGAATTGCCAAGGCTGTGCGGCGCGACGGCCAGCTTGAGGTAGTCGGTCTTGCGGCTGTAGCCAGTGAGCGAATTGAATAATGCCGCCACGTCGGCTGCGAAGTCTCGGTCGGAGGTGAGCAGTCCGAAGTCTTCGTAGATGCGTGCGGTGTCGGCGTTGAAGTTGCCGGTGCCCACGAAGCAGTAGTGGGCGATGCCACGGGATTCGCGCCGCACCACCATCGCCAGCTTGCAATGGGTCTTCAGGCCCACCACGCCGTAGGCGACGTGCACGCCCGCACGTTCGAGGAGCCGTGCCCATTCGATGTTGGATTGCTCGTCGAAGCGTGCCTTGAGCTCCACGACGACCACGACCTGCTTGCCGCGTTCTGCGGCGCGGATGAGCGAGTCCACCAGACGGGTCCGGTCTGAGGTCCGGTACATCGTCAGCTTGATGGCCAGCACATCGGGGTCGTCGGCCGCTTGGCGAATGAATGCGTCGAGGCTGGTCGTGAATGACTCATACGGCAGGTGCACCAGGACGTCCTGGCGCTTGAGGACGTCGAAGAAATCGACTCTGGCTTCGGGTTCGGTTGCCTCCGCACGTCGGCTCCCGGTGCCACTGGCGAGCAGTGCGCCGGCCTCAGTCGTCGCCCGCAGCGGCAGTGGTGTTCTGGGGTTGTGCGGAGGCGTCTTGAGGTCGTCGCGGTCGATGTCGTACAGCTCGAACAGGTCTGACAGGCCGAGGAGTCCCTTCGAGGTGTAGACGTCGTCATGGGTCAGCTTCAGCTCGCGGGTCAGCATGTCGAGCGCGTCGTTGCTCAAGTCCGGGGCAGCTTCGAGCCGAACCGCACCGCCGAACCGGCGCTGGCGCAACTCGAGTTCCATGTGTTTGAGCAGGTCGTCGGTCTCGGTGTCGTCGATGTCGAGATCTGCGTCCCGGGTGACGCGAAACGTGCTGTGGCTGAGCAGCTTCACGCCAGGAAACAAGTCACTCAGGTGCCCCGAGATGACCGATTCCAGGGTGATGAATCGGTGCCCGTCGGGCAGTGCCAGAAAGCGGGGCAGGATCGGCGGCACCTTCACGCGGGCGAACGACGGGCCGCTGGCGGAGTGCTCCACAAATACGGCGAGGCTCAGCGAGAGATCCGAGATGTAGGGAAAGGGGTGCGCGGGATCGACGGCCAGGGGCGTCAGCACCGGATAGACCTGCTCGCTGAACAGCTCAGCCACCCACGCGCGATGAGTGGCGTCGAGATCGTCGGGCTCGACGAAGGAGATTCCTTCGGCAGCCAGAGCTGGCCGGAGTTCGTCCTCGAACAGCGACGAGGCGTCCCGGAGTTGCTCGGCCGCTGCCGCCCTGATTCCCTTGAGCTGGGCCAGAGGCGTCAGGCCGTCGGGTCCGGCCCGCCGCACACCCGCCTCAATCGAGTCGAGCACGGTGGGAACCCGCACCTGGAAGAACTCGTCGAGGTTCGACGCGTGGATGGCGACGAACTTGATGCGCTCGAGAAGCGGCAGATCACGATCACGTGCGAGTGCCAGGACGCGATGATTGAAGTCGAGCCAGGACAACTCTCGATTGAGGTAGCGCTCGGGTGATCGGTCCCCGTTGGCGGCGGACATGACGGCTCAAGCCCCTGTGCGGTCGATGCACGGCGCCGTGGGGCGCAGCACCCTGCGCTCGTGAGAGTACGCAATCGGCGTCACTGTCCACAAGGGGCCGCGGAATAGCTCAGAGGCTGAGCCGCCAGGCGAAGCCGTGGCCCGAGCGGCCCGTGAGCGGAGCGAACAAGAGCGGGAAACAACAGTTGTGCGGCTGGGAGGCTTGCTGCTCAGCGCATCTTCATGCATAGACCCGATCTTTGGGCCCGGCCTGTGGAAAGTTTGTGCACTCTCGGCGGGGCCCCTGTGGACAACTGCCGGTTTCGCTGCGAATCAAGCGGGCGCGAACTCGAAGGCGTCGACGACGACAACGTCGGTGCCGATGAACTCCGACCTGATCATCTCGTCCATGAGCGCTGCGTCGCTGCTGCGGGCCCATTGCCTGCCGTTGGGGGTGCGCACCGCCGCCAACGCCACCTCGGGTGCCTCCCGGCCGTGCATGACGGTGTATGCCTCCACCGTGGCGCCGCCGGTGTAGTCAGCGTCGAGGTCGACAGAGGGGAACCGGTCGATCTCGTCTTGGCAATCCTGATGGCGGAAGCCGGCCTCCGGAGGTGTTGTGGAGTACACGCCGAACGAGTGCTTGGTGAGGTAGCCGCCGTTTGCCGAGCACAGCCCGATGCTGCCGGGGTTCTCGCGGAGCTTGCCGGCCATGGTGGCAATCGAATGGCCGACGTAGTTGTTGAGCGGGCCACCCGCGAAGGTGAGGCCGCCGGTCAGCGTCAAGTCGCGGTCGAGACCCAGGCCCAGTTCGGTGGCCGAAATCTGCACGGCTGAGGGGAAGCAGGAGTAGAGGTCGACGTAGTCGATGTCGTCGACGCCGACGCCAGCCAGTTCCATGGCGCGCCGCCCGGCCACGCGGATGGCGGGCGAGCTGTGCAGGTCGCCGCGGTTGGACACGTAGTTGGTGTCGCGCCCGTCGGTCCCCGCGTATGGGAACAGCCAGCGATCGGTCGGCACACCCGCGGCGGTCGCAGCCTCAGCGGAGCACACGATGAGTGCGGCGGCCAGGTCGAGATCCCAGTTGGAGTTCATGCACTTGGTGTAGGGGAAGCCGATGAGCCGGTTCGTTTGGCTTGGGTTGCGGATCTCGTCCGCTGTCATCGGTTTGCGTACCCAGGCGTAGGGATTGGCGACCGCCGCCTGGTTGAACTTCTCCCACATCGCAGCGACGCGATCTCGGTGCTCGTCCATGGATTCGCCGCGGGAGGCCCGGAACGCCGATTCGAAAACGGGATACAGGTTGATGGGATCTCGCAGGCCGCGCTCGACTTCCACCTTGTTGTTCATGACGACGTCGGCGCCGAGCACCTCGTCGGGCACCTTGCCGGTCTGGGAGGTGTAGGGGATGCGTTCGTCGCGACGGCGGGCTCGGCGGCGGCTCCAGATGCCTTCGGCCCCGGCGATCAGCACGACATCGGCTTCACCGGCCGAGATGCGGTTGCAGGCCATATTCACCAGGGATTGCGGTACGTTGCCGCCGTCGGTGGACAGCCCGGTCTTGGCGGAGGCGCCGAACCGTTCGTTCAGCAGCGCGGCCGGGTCGGGATACGGCCAGGCGCCCTTCACGACCCACGTGTGCGTGGCTCGGCTGGTCAGCCCGGGTGCGCCTGCATCTTCGGCGGCTGCAGCCAGCGCCTCGGCCATCATGGCGACGGGCTCGAGCGCTTCGACAGGGACCTCGGGACGCTGCTTGAACTGACCGGCGCCTACGAGGACGGGGGTGCGCGGGTCGATCTGGATGTCTGTCATGGTGATGTGGCCTCGTTCGTGGGAGCTTGGTGGGTGCCGGCTCGCGACGATAGCGAACCGCCCTTTGTCGGGGCCGAGCGGCGGTTCCCCAGTGTGGTTTGCAGCGACGGCATGTGAATTGACGGGCGGCAGTAGCGTCGGGACAGGGAGGCCGACGGTGGCCCAATTGCCCGATCACTACGCAGCGCTCGGCGTGCGTCCCGACGCTGGTGCGGCAGAGATCCGGCGCGCGTGGATCCGGGCTGCTCGGGCCAACCATCCAGATCAACGCGGCGACGTCGACCAAGCGCAGACAGAGCGCTCCGACCGCCGCATGCGAGCCGTGAATGAAGCGTGGCGTGTGCTGGGCCGCGTGGAATCGCGCCGGTCCTACGACGAGGAGCGCGCTGCCGCGGCGCCGAAGCCGACCGAATCGGCTTCCTCAGCGAGACCGGCCCCGCCCGCAGGCGGTGCAGCTGGCCCCAGCGGCCACCAAGGTGAACCCGCCGACCCGTGGTTCGATGGCGCTCCGACCACCGAGCCCGGAGGTCCGGGTGGCTTTGTAGTGAGCCACCGCGGCGCGGCATTGGTGGTACGAGTGCTGCCGTGGCTGGCGATCGCCGTTGCGGGCGTGGTGATATTCGTGGCGAGTGCCTACATGACCGCCAGCAACAGCGTCGACCAATCCCGGGTTGCGGCGCTCGAGGTGGGGGGGTGCTTCTGGTCTGCTCCCGATGGCACGTTGCATACGGTTGCGTGCGAATGGCCGCAGACTGACGGCGTCCTTGACCAGATCATCACGATGTCCCCTGGCGATCGCTGCCGCCATCCCGACGCCGTCGTTCACGAGGCGCCGATCGCCGGCCGCCGGCTGTGCCTGGTTCCGGTAGACCGCTGGGAGCCGCCCGCTGCGGAGTAGCGGGCCACGGCTTCGCCCTGTGCTTACCGCTCTAGCTCGCTGCGCTCGCGGGCCGCTTGGGCCCGGGGCTCAGCCTCTCAGGCGTGTTCGGTGAGCAGGAGGCGGACGCCGAGGTTGTGCTCGGGGGGGATGATGAACATGGCGTCCTGTTGTTCGCCACCTCCGCAGACGCCGACTCGTTGGGCGCCCGGGACGAGGCCGGGTTCGTCGAGCTGGAAGTGCAGCAGCTGCAGCCGGCCCGGTCGGTTGCCCATCCAATGGGCCAGGTCGGGCTCGGTGGGCTGGATGAGCTTGAGGTTCCACGGACCTGAACGCAGGTCCACCCCGACCCCGACGTTGGGGTCCTTCCACTCATCGGTCTGTTCCATGCCGAGCGGTCCCCGGAACAGCGCGGCGGCAGCCTGCACATCGGCCACGAGGTGGACCACCGTTGCCAGCGACGTGGTGCGTTCGTGGTGGGTGGGCGGCAGCGGCGGTGCGTCGTCCCAGCCTCCGCCGTCATCCCACGCGATCTGGATGACAATCCCCCAGCTGTCCTTGGGGTGGAGGAAGGCTTCCTTCCACAGCGGGTTGTCCTCGTTGACGCCGATGACGTTGTAGCCCGCTTCAGCCAGCGCTACGACGGTGCCGGCGAAGTCGGGCGTCTTGAACGTGAAGTGGTGCGGGCCTGGGCCGTTGCGGGCCATGAAGCGGCGCAGGAAGTCGCTTCCCTGATGCTCGATGGGCTCGAGGATCTCCACCCGCGCGCCACGGTCGAACGCCACCTGGCAGAAATAGAAGTCGTCGCCGGCTTGGGACGCCGGGTCGTTGTCCGGTCCGCCGATCCAGCGACCGCCCAGGTCGCGGCCGTAGCGGATCACGTTGTCCCAGGCGCGGTCGCTGACCACCGCGACGTGGTCCATGACGAGGGTGTCGGTCGGCATGGCGTCGCAGGCTATGCGGGAATGAAGGACTCGCTCACGTTGGGCGAGGCAGGGGGCGGGTGCAGGGGCATGCCGCGGGCGAGGTCGTCGGCTTCCATGAGCGCCTCTGCCAGCCGCTCGTACATGTCGGCTCGCCGGGCCAGGTCGCTGCGGCCTAGGGGAGCGATTTCGTCGGGGTCGGCGGCGGTGTCGAAAAGCTGCTCGGAACCGTCGCTGTGGCGGGTCAGGCGCAGGTCGGCGGTGACCAGCGTGCGGGTCTTTGCCGGGGTCAAGATGTCCATCGTCAACGCACCGGGAAAATCATCTTCGATGAGCACCTCGTCGCGCACCGTCGCCGAGTCGTCGTCCAGCACCGGCACGAGGCTGCGACCCCCGATGCCCTCGTAGCCGTGCACGCCGGCGAGATCCATCAGCGTCGGGCCCAGGTCGATGCTCCCTGCCAGCGATTGGGTGCGGCCCGGTGAACGCCTCGGGTCGGCAATCACCAACGGCACGGCGAGCGTGCCGCGGTAGTGCATGAAGCCCTTCAGCATCAACCCGTGGTCGCCCATCATGTCGCCGTGGTCGCTCGTGAACACGACGATCGTGTTGTCGGCCTGGCCCAGCCGATCCAGTGCAGCCAGGATCTGGCCGATGCCATCGTCGATCATCTCGATCATTCCGTAGGTGGCAGCCAGAGCCTCCCGGAGCATCTGATGGTCGCCGGCCACGCCGCACGGTGTGACCCAGGCTCGCTGGGTCGAAGGGTGCATCCGGCTGATGGCCTGCACATAGCGGGGGGCGCCGTCCAGCGGATCGTCGATGGAGGCGGGAACCTCCATGTCGTCGGGACGGTGGCGGTCGAACCATTCACCGGGAGGCGTCATCGGGTGGTGCGGGTCGGGATATGAGGCCCAGGCCAGCCAGGGGCCGCCCCGCCTCGCGGCATCGGTGATGAAGTCGATGGTGCGCTCGGTCACAAACGTGCTGGAATGAAGCTCGGCGCTATAGGGCGGCTCGTAGACCTGCCACCAGCGCTCGGAGCGACGACGGGCGGGCGAATCGGCCGTCAGCGGCACCATGAGATCTTCGAGGCGGCCGCCGCGATCCAGCGCCCACAGCATGTGGTGCCCGGTAACCCGAGCGCCGTGGTCGATCGCCAGCTCGACGTGTTCGAAGCCATAGAAGCTGTCGGGGAATTCGGGTGCCCCACTCATGTAGCGCTCGGCATCTTCGAGCGTGTCCCAGCCCGAGGGCCAGTAGTCGTCGACGGCACCCCCGGATTGGCGCGACGGGAACACTGCGTTGCGGGACATGCCGTGTTGGAGGTGCGACTTGCCGATGAGCGCCGTGCGGTAGCCCGCCGCCGCGAACTGACGCACGTGGGTGTTGGCGCCAGGTTCCAGCGACCGGTCGTTGAACACCACGCCGTGAGCACTCGGCATGCGTCCGGTCATGATCGTCGAGCGATTCGGCATGCAGACCGGGTTCGCCACCCATGCGTTGTCGAAGACCATGCCGCGTGCAGCCAGCGCATCGAGATTGGGGGTGCGGACCACCTCATTGCCGCCGAAGCCGGTGTGATCTGCCCGCTGCTGGTCGGTGATGATGAACAGCACATTGGGCTGTGGCGCAGCGCCGTTTGTGGCAGCGGTCATTGCAATCTCCCGTCGATGGCGTGGGCAGTGAGGCAGCGGGGCTGCGCGGACGCGTCAGCCGAAGTTCATGGCACCCGGGTTGCCGCCGTCCACTACCACAGTTTGTCCGGTGATGGAGTCGGCTTCGCACAGCATGACGGTGGCGTTGGCGATGTCGATCGGGCTGCCGACCTGGCCGAGTACCGAGGCCCGCCGGGCGCCCTCGGAGATCTCGTCGGGCAGCCGAGCCGCCATGCGAGTGCCCTCGACGAGACCTGGCGCCACGCAATTGACCGAAACGGTGGGCGAGAGTGCGACTGCGAGGCAGTGGGTGAGGTGGATCAGCGCGGCCTTGGAGCAGCTATAGGCGATGCTGCTGGAGCCCGGCAACAGACCGCCTACTGAGGCGATGTTGACGACGCGTCCCCCGCCGTCTGCCTGCAGCAGGCTGGCCAGCGCGCGGGTGAGCAGGAACGGGCCGCGCAGGTTGGTCTCCTGCACCCGATCCCAGGTAGCCGAGTCGAGTGGCTCGAGATTCCTGAAGGGGATGCCGATGTTCCACGCAGCGTTGTTGACCAGGACATCGCAGCGGCCGTGGGTGGCGATCGCCCCTGCGGCGGCGTCGATCGAGGCCTCGTCGCGCTGGTCGAGCTGCAGGATGCTTGCATCTCGACCGGCGTCGCGCACCAGTCCTGCACTGGCCTCGGCCCGTTCCTGATCACCCACATAGGTCACGATCACGTCGGAGCCTGCGGCGGCCAGCGCCTCGCAGATGGCGCGGCCGATGTCGCCCGAGCCCCCGGTGACGACGGCCAGCTTGCCTGTCAAGTCCATGAGCTGCAGCCTTTCAGTCGGCGACCATCTCGGCCATTGCTTCGAGCAGCTGCGGCGGACCCGCAATCTGCAGGGTCGTCACCACGGTGTCGTCCCAGCGCCGTAGGTCGCGGGCGATCTTGTCCATCGGCCCAATCAGCGCCACTTCTTCCACCAGTTCCACCGGGATCGCCGCGGAGGCTTCCTGCTTGCGCCCGTCGAGGTACAGGTCTTGCACCTCGTCGGCGACGTGCTGGTAGCCCATCCGGCAGAACACGTCGTAGTGGAAGTTGGCGTTGCGGGCGCCCATGCCGCCCATGTACAGCGCCAGCATCGGGCGCACACGGTCGGCGGCCCGCTCGACGTCGTCGTCGGGCACCACGCTCACCATGCACACCACCTCGAAGTCGGCGTCGTCGGGAATGCGGCCGTCGGTGCCGATCTGGGGCTTGCCGGCGGCGGCGAAGCCCGAGTTGAGGGCGTCGACGTAGAACTGGTTGTCCTTGGGAGCAAAGAAGATGGGCAGCCACCCGTCGCACAGCTCACCGGCCAATGCCACGTTGCGGGGCCCTTCCGCACCGAGGTAGATCGGCAGGTCAGGCCTCAGCGGATGCACGGTCGATTTCAGCGCCTTGCCCAAGCCCATGCCACCCGGGAAGGGCATCTGGTAGTGGTCGCCGCTGAAGCTGACAGGCTTGTCCCGTTCGAGGATCGCCCGGATGATCTCGATGTACTCCCGCGTGCGTGCCAGCGGTCGGGGGTATGGCTGGCCGTACCAGCCCTCCACCACCTGCGGCCCGCTCACGCCGAGCCCCAGGATGAACCGGCCGCCGCTGAGGTGGTCCATCGTGACGGCCGCCATAGCGGTTGCTGCGGGTGTCCGGGCCGAGATCTGCACGATGCCCGTGCCCAGGCCGATCTGCTCGGTGTGGCTGCCCCACCATGCGAGCGGAGTGAGGCAGTCTGAGCCGTACGCCTCGGCTGTCCAAAACGAATGGAAGCCCAGACGGTCTGCAAGCTGCAGCGTCTCGAGCGCGTCGGGCGGAGGCCCTGCTGACCAGTATCCGGCTCCGGTTGCAAGCTTCATGTCATGCCGCCTTGTCGATCTCGGGGTTTCTGCGGTGCCCAGTATGGGCGCTGGCGGCAAAGCGCACCGGCGGTTGTCTGAGCGGCCGTCTTCGCCGGCCCGGGCCGAACAGGTAACCGGTTCTCGCCTGGCAGGGGCGCAAGAAAATGAAATAGCTTGAAAAATATTGAGAACCTACAGTCGCTCGGATGCCGACGGTGCGAGAAGCGATTCGGGTAGTCACCGCCGACGGCTGGCGTCTCAAGCGCATTCGCGGCAGCCATCGTCAATTCGTGCATCCACGCAAGCCGGGTAAGGTGACCGTTGCGGGCAAGTTCGGAGATGAAGTGCCGCCGGGCACGTGGAAGAGCATCTTGAGGCAAGCGGGCATCACAAGGAGACCCTCAGCATGAGCGACACCGCCACGACCGACACCCTGAACTACACGGTGATCCTCGAACGGTCCCGAACGGGCTATGGCGCGTATGCGCCTGATCTCCCGGGCTGCATTGCCGTCGGCAGCACCCGCGAGGAAACCGTGGCGTCGATGCGCGAAGCGATGGAGTTCCATCTCGAGTCGATGATCGAAGATGGAGATGAGATTCCCGAGCTGATCTCATCGGCCGTCGAGATCGAGGTGTCTGTCGCCTGATTTCATGACCTCGGGCCACGTGCGTGGGCTGGCTACCGGGCAGCGGTCGATTCCGTGTGTGCTAATGCGGGGCGGCACGTCTCGGGGGCCGTTCTTTGCGGCGAGTGATCTGCCTGTCGATCCCGAGCGGCGCGACGCCGTCCTAGCGGCCGTCATGGGGACTCCCGCGGGGCGCCAGATCGACGGGCTGGGCGGCGGCACGACGGTTACCAGCAAAGTGGCTGTCGTGGGGCCGTCGGATCACCCCGATGCCGATGTGGACTACCTGTTCGCCCAGGTCGACCCGGTGTGGGGCACGGTTGACACCAAGCCGACCTGCGGGAACATGCTGGTCGGGGTAGGGCCGTATGCCATCGAGCACGGGCTGGTGACGGCACGAGACCCGTCCACGTCGCTGGTGGTTCGCAACGTCAACACCGGCAGCTTCATTGACGTGGTCTGCTGCACGCCCGGCGGGGAGTTGACCTACGAGGGTGACTGCGCGATCGACGGGGTAGACGGCACGGCGGCGCCGGTGGAGTTGCGGTTCCGCGGCATCGAGGGTTCGGTGACTGGCTCGATGTTGCCGACGGGGTGCGTGAGTGAGCCGATCACCGCGGGTGGAGTCGAGGTGGAGGCGACGCTCATCGACGTGGCCATGCCCATGGTGATGGTGCGGGCCAGCGAACTTCGCCGAAGCGGCCATGAGGCACCGGAGGAGTTTGATTCCGATCCTGAGTTCATGGCGACCATGGAGGCGATCCGCCGTGAGGCAGGTGAGCGCATGGGTCTCGGCGACGTGTCGCGCAGCGTTGTGCCGAAGTTCGGCCTGCTCTCAGCGGCCCGTGACGGTGGCACGATTACCTCGCGCTACTTCACCCCGACCCAATGTCATCCGGCCCACGCGGTGTCGGGCGGGATCTGTGTGGCGGCGGCCGCAGCCGTGCCGGGGACGGTGGCTGCGTCGTTGGCTTCGCCGGCAGGTCAGGACGGCGGCAGAGGATCTGCCGCTGATGGCGCGCCCGTCGACATCGTGATCGAGCACCCCAGCGGCTCTCTCGAGGTGAGCCTGGTGACCGCGCCGGGAGCCGATGGGTTGCAGATCGTCTCGGGCGGCGTGACGCGTACTGCCCGCAAGATCATGTCGGGAACCGTCTACGTGCCTGAGCAGGTGTGGTCGGGCTGAGTCGTTTCTAGGCGCAGCCGCCGACGAGCCGTTCAGTCCCAGTCGAGCCAAAGTTCCTCAGGGCCGCGGAAGGTGATGTTGGGGAACGTCCAGTAGTCCTGCGGCACTAGCCGCAGCGACGGCACCCGCTGGGTCAGGATCTCCAGCGCGATCCGTGCCTCCATGCGGGCCAGATTCGCCCCCAGGCAGAAGTGGATTCCCTTGCCGAAGCTGATGTGGCGGTGCGGATCGGGCCGGGTGAAGTCGTAGTCGTTGACGTCGAACCGGTCGGTCTCGGCGAACGAGCACGGCTCGCGGTTCGCCGCTGCGAAGTTCAGGAAGACCCGCGTTCCCTTCGGCAGTTGCACGCCGCCGAGTTCGGTGTCGCGGGTGGTCACTCGGCGCCAGGCCACCTGGCTGGAGTCGAACCGCAGGGTCTCTTCGACCGCCGTAGGGATCAACGACGGGTCGTCGCACAGCGCTTCCCATTGATCTCGTCGCGGCAGCAGGCAATGCAGGGTGTTGCAGAGCAGGTTCGTGACCGGATCGTGGCCGGCGAAGGAGATCCCGTAGATGATCGACTCGACCTCTCTGTAGGCGAGTCCGGTGCCGCTCTCGGGCTCGGGGTCGGCGTCGTGGGCATCGAGCAGCTCAGAGCAGAAGTCGTCGGTGCGGTTGCGGTGGCGCTCCGCCACGAACTCGCGGCAATAGCGCCAGTAGGCCAGCATCCCCTCGGCCATATGGGCCTGCTCGGACGCTGTGGGCTTGCCCCAGGCGAACGCCTTGCGGTTGACGCACCACGACTTCAGCATGAGATCGTCGGTGGGCGGGAACCCGATGAAGCGGAACACGATTTCCGCCGGCAGCGGGAACGCCACCGCCTTCACGTAGTCGGCCGGTGACGGGCCGGCCAGCATCTCGTCGATCAACTCGGTCGCCCGTGATGCCATGTAGTCCTCGAGCGTGCGCAAGCGCCGCACCGAGAACCCGGCACGGGTGAACGCGCGGATGCGTCCATGATCGGGTTCGGCCCGGTTCGACATCACCGCCTGGGGGTCATAGTCGGGCACGGCGAGCACCTCGGCAGCCTCAGGCGCCAGCGGGAAGATCGGGTCCTGCACGTTGGACGAGGCATAGGTGTCGGGGTCCATGAAGACCGCCTCGATGTCGTCCATGCGGGTCACGACCACGTGGCCCATCTCGGCGGCATAGAAGACCGGGTGGTCCTCGCGCAGCTGCGCGGCGATCGGATACGGATCGGCCAAGTACTCCTCGCTGAGCGGCGACCAGCTCTCGTGCACGGGGCAGCCCGGCGGTGGAGGAGCCAGCCGATCCGGTGCGGTGTGGTACGAGTCTGTGCTCATTGGGCTGCCTCCCTGCGGACCGTCAGGCGCTCGCCCGTCTCGGCAACGCCTATCATCGTCGGCCCGCGGGCGATTGGCTCAGATGGTTAGAGCGCTGCCTTCACACGGCAGAGGTCACTGGTTCGAGTCCAGTATCGCCCACTTCATCGGCCCTGCATGAGGCGCCACAGCTCAGCCGTGTTCGGCGAGGTGGCTGAGCAGCAGCTCGGTAAAGACGCCGGGCGCCTCGTCGGTGACGAAGTGGTTGACACCGTCGATTTCCTCGAAGCGGTACGGGCCGGTCACGTGGCCGGCCGTGTTCTCCGCTGCCATGCGGCCTACGGTGACGTCCTCGTTGCCCCAGACGTACATGGTGGGGACGGCGGTCGGCGGGGTGCCGTTGGATTGGATCCTTGAGGGACCCATTGCCCGGTACCAGTTGACGGCGGCGTCGAGGGCATCCCGCTCGCCGAGCGTCGAGAGGTAGGCGTCGATGTCGGCCTCGGGAACTCCGTTGCGAGCCATCGCTCGCCGCAGGGGACCGGCGGCGTCGACGAGCAAGTTGTCGGTTGCCTCGGAACGCTGGAACGCCGGGTGATGGCGGGAGCGATGGGGTTGCTCGGGGTCATCCCGCATCGCTGACATGAATGCCACGGGATGGGGCCGCGAGATAGCACTCAACGAGATGACTCGCTCGGTGTGGTGCGCGGCGATGAACCAGCCGAGCGCGCCTCCCCAGTCATGCCCGACGATGTGAAACCGATCCGCTCCGAGGCTGTCAGCGATGCCCAACGCATCGGCGATGAGCAACTCAACGCGGTAGTTGTCGATCCCGTCGGGACGGGCGCCTGCCGAATAGCCCCGCTGATCGGGGGCGCAAGCGCGGTACCCGGCTGCCGCTAGCGCGGGCAATTCGGCACGCCAGGTGTGGCGCGTCTGGGGAAACCCGTGCAGCAGCAGTACCGCGGGGCCGTCCGCCGGGCCGGCGACATCCGCGGTGAAGTGCAGCCCGTTCGACTCGATCACGGTCGTGTTGACGCCGTTGGTGCTCGTCATCGCTACGGCCCTTTCGGCGGAGTGAGGTGACGCACAGCATGCCGCAACAGTTGGACGTTTCGCTGGGAGTCAACGAATATGGTCGCCCCTGGCAGCCAAAGGCTGCGAGCGCCGCTGGAGCGTCGCGGGGATCGATCAGGGGAGGGGAGGTCGCGGTGATCATCGACTGCCACGGCCACTACACCACAGCGCCTCCGCAGCTCGGCGAGTACCGCGACGCCCAGCGCGCCGCGCTCGAAGTCGATCCCGACGTCGTCGGCGCCAAGGGTGTGCTGAACATCAGCGACGACGAGATTCGTCACAGCATCGAGCAGAATCAGCTGCGGCTGCAGCGTGAACGCGGCTCGGACCTCACGATCTTCTCGCCGCGAGCATCGTGGATGGGCCACCACGAAGGCAACGAGCACACGTCTCGCTTCTGGTCTGAGCACTGCAATGAGCTCATCCGCCGGGTCTGCGACCTGTTTCCGCAGAACTTCGTGCCGGTCTGTCAGCTGCCGCAGTCGCCGGACGTGCCGATCGACAGCTCGGTGCGTGAGCTGTATCGCTGCGTCGACGAGATGGGCTTCATCGGCTGCAATGTCAGCCCTGACCCTTCCGGCGGCTATTGGACGGGGCCGCCGCTCGGCGACCGCTACTGGTGGCCGCTGTGGGAGGCCATGGCCGAGCTGGACGTGCCGGGCATGATCCACGTCAGCGGGACGTGCAACCCCAACTTCCACGCCACCAGCTCGCACTACCTGGGGTCGGACACCACGGCGTTTGTCCAGATGATGATGAGCAACCTGTTCGCCGACCACCCCGATCTGCGCTTCGTGATCCCCCATGGCGGGGGAGCGGTGCCCTACCACTGGGGCAGGTTCCGGGGGATGGCCCAGGACATGGGGCTGGGGCTGCTCGACGAGCGGCTGCTGGGCAACGTGTACTTCGACACCTGCGTGTATCACCAGCCCGGCATCGACGTGCTGGTCAAAGTGATCCCGCCCCCCAACATCCTGTTCGCGTCCGAGATGGTCGGCGCGGTGCGGGGTATCGACCCGACCACCGGCTTCCACTACGACGACACCAAGCGCTACATCGACGCAGCCGATCTCACCGACGACTCCCGACGCATGATCTTCAGCGAGAATGCGTTGCGGGTGTATCCCCGTCTGGCCGGCGCGCTGGAAGATCAGCAGGGCCGATCACCGGCAACTGCACCGGCAACTGAGGAGGTTTGATGTCTTCAGGATCCGCCCACGGCCGCCACGTCGTGGTCCGTACCATCGAACGTGCCCCTGGCGCGGACATTGCGGGACTGGGCGATGCGGGCACTGCGACTGTGCACGAGGCGATCGGACGCCGCGGCTATCTCGGGCCTGAGCTGCGCCCGATCCAGCAGGGCGTCAAAGTGGCCGGCTCGGCGGTCACCGTGCGCTCGCACCCGGGCGACAACATCATGATCCACGCTGCGGTGGAGGTCTGCCAGCCGGGAGACCTGCTGGTCGTCACCAACACGGCCCCGTCGACTCATGGCATGTTCGGCGACCTGCTGGCGTCCTCGCTGATGTCACGCGGTGTCGTCGGGCTGGTCATGGATGCCGGTGTACGCGACACCATGGACCTGCGGGCCATGGGCTTTTGGGTGTGGACCCGGCACGTGTCCTGCGAAGGCACCGTCAAGGCCAGCCCAGGATCGGTCAACGTACCGATCAGCATCAACGGCGTGATCATCGAACCGGGCGACGTGATCTGCGCCGACGATGACGGCGTGGTGGCCGTGCCTCGGACAGAGGCCGGATGGGCGTTGGAGCAGTCGAATGCCCGTCTCGCCAACGAACAAGCCGCTCGCACTCGCCTGAGCGCGGGTGAGCTGGGGCTCGACACGTCCGGATTGCGCCAGAAGCTGGTCGAGCTGGGCGTGGAGTGGATCGAGTGAGCCCAAGCCTGCACGAGGCGGCAGCGACCGGGGTGCGCTGCATGGTCATGCGAGGCGGCACCTCCAAGGGCGCATACTTCGTTGCAGACGAGCTGCCGGGCGATTCAGACGAGCGCGATGGGATGCTGGCGCGGATCATGGGTTCGCCCGACGCCCGCCAGATCGACGGCATCGGCGGAGCGCACCCGCTGACGTCCAAGGTGGCGGTCGTTTCGGCGGCGGCTGGGCGCGATGCCGATGTGGACTACCTGTTCCTGCAGGTGGGCGTCGACGACGACTCCGTCAGCGATCGTCAGAACTGCGGCAACTTGCTGGCCGGCGTCGGGCAATTCGCAGTCGAGCGTGGACTCGTCGCTGCCGCCGGCGACGAGGCCCAAGTGAGGATTCGCATGGTCAACAGCGATTCGATTGCGACAGCAACGTTTCCGCTGGTGGGCGGTCTGCCGACCTATGACGGTGACACGTCGATCTCTGGGGTTCCGGGCACCTCAGCCCAGGTCCGCCTGGACTTCGCCGACACTGCGGGGTCGGCATGCGGCGCCCTGCTGCCGACTGGTGCCATTGCCGATCTGATTGCCGGCGTCGAGGCGACCTGCGTCGACAACGGCATGCCGACGGTCGTGCTGCGGGCGGCCGATCTGGACATCGCCGGCGACGAGGCACCGAGAGAGCTCGAGGCCGACCAACCGTTCAGGGAGCGCTTGGAAGACATCCGCCTGCAGGCTGGAGAGCTGATGAACCTCGGTGACGTGAGTGCAGCCACGGTGCCGAAGATGACGCTGGTGTCAGTTCCCCGGGCAAACGGGCACATCTGCACCCGCACATTCATCCCGCACCGCTGCCACGACGCCATCGGCGTGCTGGGAGCGGTGAGCGTGGCGACTGCGCTGCGGCTGCCCGGTGGGGTGGGCTCGGAGATGCTGCGTGCTGGGGCCGATCCCGACCTGGTGGAGATCGAGCACCCGACGGGCACCTTTGCCGCTCGGGTGGAGTTGACCCACGGCCCCCAGGGCCCCGTCGTGGGGCGATCCGGCATCGTTCGCACCGCTCGCAAGCTCTTCGACGGCCACGTATTTCCCCGGAGCGCAGCATTGCCCACGAGCGCAGGACCCTCCCGAGACGCCTGATGGCCCGCACGATCCTGCCACCGCACCCTTCGCCGCACGCGCCCGCCGCGTTCACGCCGCCGCCTGGCGCAACCGACGCGCATTGCCACGTCTTCGGCCCCGCACATCGGTTCCCGTTCGCTCCCGAAGCCACCTACATACCGCCGGATGCCGGTATCGACGACTTCGAGGCGCTGCAGGAGTGCTTGGGTCTGTCCCGAGCGGTTTTCGTGCAGGCAAGCTGCCATGGCACCGATAACGCCGCGATGGTCGATGCGCTGGTGCGCGGCGATGGCCGCTTCGCCGGTGTTGCGATGATCGACGAGTCGTTCAGCGACGCCGACATCGGCGCGTTGCACGACGTTGGTGTCCGCGGTACCCGATTCAACTTCGTCGCTCACCTCGGCGGCGCTCCCGATATGGACGTGTTCTGGCGATTGGTAGGCCGGGTCCAACCGTTCGGCTGGCACATCGTGCTGCATTTCGATGCGAAAGACCTTCGGTCGTACACCGAGATGCTCGACCGGATGCCGTGCCCGTACGTGATCGACCACATGGCGCGCGTTGATGCGGGGGCCGGTCTCGACCAGGAGCCCTTTGGCGCCCTGCTCGAGCTGATGCGCGATGAGCGAGCGTGGGTGAAGGTGTCGGGCGCGGAGCGGCTCAGCCGCGACGGGACCCCGCCGTACGACGATGTCGTGCCCTACGCCCAAGCGCTCATTGCCGCGGCGCCCGAGCGGATCCTGTGGGGCACCGACTGGCCCCATCCCAACGTGCGCCACATGCCCGACGATGGCGACCTCACCGACATGCTCGCGGTGTTCGCCCCCGACGAGGCGACCCGCAACCGGATCCTGGTGACCAACCCCGAGACGCTGTACGACTTCGGCTGAGCAGATCAACCGCTTGAGGCCCTTGCGGAGCCCTTGCGGAGCCGCTGGGGAGCTCGGGCCGCAGCTCGGGCTAGTGCCGCGTCAGCAAACGTTTGTGAGTTGTGAGATGCCGTTTCGCCGCATGGTGTCAGGGTTTCCGCTCATCCCGAACACCCCGAAGGTTGTCTGACGCGGCACTAGTGGGCGTTCTGCAGGATCAGCAGCCCGTTGCTGGTGTTGGAGGTCGGCACGTGGTGCATGCGAAAGACCTCGTCGACGTGGTCGTCGAGCGCGCCCCGCATCACGAACCACATCACCAGCTCGATTCCCTCCGAACCTGCTTCGCGGATGTACTCGTCGTGCGGGCGCCCGCAGCTGACGCCTGGCTGAGCAATCAGCTCGTCCATGAAGGCATGGTCGAAGTCGGTGTTGATCAGGCCGGCTCGCTCGCCCTGGAGCTGGTGCGACATGCCACCGGTTCCGAAGACGGCAACCTTCATCGAGTCTGCGTCTGAGCCGTCATAGCTGTCGAGCGCCCGCCGGATTGCCCGCCCGAGGTCGAAGCATCGCTTGCCAGACGGCGGCGGGTATTGGATGACGTTGACGCACAGCGGGATGATCCGGCACGGCCATGCATCGGGCTCGCCGAACATCACCGACAGCGGCACCGTGAGGCCGTGGTCGACATCCATCTCGTTGACGATCGTGATGTCGAACTCGTCGCCGATGAGCGACTCCGCGAGGTGCCACGCCAGCTCAGGGTGTCCCTGCACAGTGGGGACCTGCCGGGGGCCGTAGCCCTCGTCGGCGGGCTGGAACTCGGTCGCGACGCCGAGCGCGAAGGTCGGGATCAACTTCAGCGAGAAGGCGGAGGCGTGATCGTTGTAGACGACGATGCAGACGTCGGGCCGCTGCGAGGCCATCCACTCACGGGCGGGCTGGATCTTTTCGAAATAGCTGCGCCAGTACGGCTCCTCCTGCTTGCCGTGGTCGATGGCAGCGCCGACTGCGGGGACATGGGAGGTGCCGATGCCGCCGATGATGGTGGTCATGAGCTGGGACTTTCCGGTGACTCGCCGATGCGACGGTTGCCCGCAACCGGCCGGCCGCCGTCGATCATCATCTGGGTGAATTCCTGGCTGCTGATGCCCGACATGGACCCGCCGACGTCCTGCATCGACAGGCCGTCGAAGATGGCCAGCTTGAAGGTGTAGTAGATGTTGCCGCCGAGGCGCAGCATGCCCAGCCAGTCCCGTTCCAGGACGGCTTGGCGCTGGGAGAGCGTGAGGTCGAAGCCGTCCAAGTAGGTGTGCTCGTCGGCCCCGAAGCGCTCCCGGTTGGCCTCGATGTTGAGGCTCATGCAGAACATGTTCAGGTGATAGCCCTGCTGGGACCGCCGGCCGTCGAAGACGTAGGTCCCCGGGATGTCGTCGTAGTCACGTGGCGTGGCCATGCAGCTCCTCAGCAATGCAGCCCTTCCGTCGACCGAGGCTATTGATTCCGCAGCTCAGGTCGAGGACACTTGTCGAGCCTTGATGGCCCATTCATGAGTTGATGACACTGACCAGTAGTTGGACGCGCTATCAAATGTGCCATGGCGGACTTTCGCAGGCCCGACGCTGAGTTTGCTGCGTATGACGAGGCGTTTGACCGCGATGGCTCCGTCCGGCCGCTCTACGCGGCAATTGTGGACCGCTTCTCCAACTTCGACGCGGCCGAGTTGCGACGCCGCGAGGGCATCATCGAGGAGGAGTTCCGCCGCCAAGGCATCACGTTCACCGTGTACGGCGACTCGCAGGGGACCGAGCGGACCTGGCCGATGGACCTGTTCCCCCGGCTTATCACCGCGGCCGAGTGGCGCGAGATCGAGCGGGGCTTGGCGCAGCGGGTCACGGCGCTGAACCGGTTCCTTGCCGACGTTTACACCGGCGAGGGCGCGGCCATGGCCGACGGCGTCGTGCCGGCATGGCTGGTGCAGTCGTCGGACGGTTTCGAGCGCAACGCGTTCGGTATCAGCGTGCCCCATGATGCTCACTGCGTCATTGCGGGCATCGACCTGGTGCGCGATGCGCAGGGCCAGTACCGGGTGCTCGAGGACAACCTGCGCAATCCGAGCGGGATCAGCTACGTCATCGAGAACCGGGCGGCGATGACCAGGGCATTTCCCCTCGTCTGGGAAGACCACACGGTCGAACCTGTCAGCCAGTACGGCCGGATGCTGCGCACGGCGCTCGAATCGGTAGCGCCAGCGGGGTCCGGCGACAAGCCGCTCATCGTGATCTTGACGCCGGGCATCTACAACTCGGCGTATTTCGAGCACGCATTCCTCGCTCGGGAGATGGGCGTGGAGCTGGTCGAAGGCCCCGACCTGGTGGTGGACGAGCACGTCGTGTACCTGCGCACCATCGAAGGACTGGTTCCCGTCGATGTGATCTACCGGCGCATCGACGACACATTCTTGGACCCAGTGTCGTTCCGCCCCGATTCGACACTGGGAGTGCCGGGACTTCTCGGCGCAATCCGTGCCGGCACGGTGACGGTGGCCAATGCCGTGGGAAACGGTGTGGCCGATGACAAGGCCATCCACCCCTATGTGACCGACCTCATTCGCTACTACCTCGGCGAGGAGCCGATCCTCGGAAACGTCGAGACCTACGTGATGTGGGAGCCCGATCAGCGCGCAGCGGCGTTCGAGCGGCTGGACGAGCTGGTCATCAAACCGGTCGGCGAATCGGGGGGCTACGGCATCGTCATCGGGCGCGACGCCACTGACGAGGAGCTTGCGAATGCGCGGGCGGAGATCGAGGCGGATCCCCGTAACTGGGTGGTCCAGGAGGTGGTGGAGCTGTCGACGCTGGCCTCCATGTGTGATGACGTGCTCGAGCCCCGCCACCTCGATCTGCGGCCCTTCGTGATCACCGGGGAGCGGACGCAGGTATTCCCCGGCGGCCTGACGCGGGTGGCGATGCGGAAGGGCTCGCTCATCGTGAACTCGTCTCAAGGCGGCGGTTCGAAGGACACCTGGGTGCTGGCTCCCAGCACCAACTCCGCAGCCGCGGAGCCCGGCGGCGAACCGTCGATGGATGCCGCCGGCCAGGAGTCGGCCCGATGATCCTGGCCCGGCATGCGGATTCGATGCTGTGGGCAGGCCGCTACCTGGAGCGCGCCGACACCATCGCCCGGTGCGTATCGGTCGAGACCAACGCAGTGATGCATCGCCCGCCCACTGAGGCCCGGCTCGCGTCGCGCCGGCTGGTGCAGGCGCTCGGGCTGCAAGACGAGTTCGTGGCAGCCCAGGTCGGCACCGGACCCTACGCAGTCATGGACTTCCTGGTATCCGATGAGACGAACCCCGGCTCGGTGGTGTCGTCGGTGCAGTCCGTGCGAGAGAACCTCCGCATCGTGCGAGACCGCATCCCGGTGGAGCTGTGGGAAGAGGCCAACAGCCTCCACATCCTCATGCAAAGCGCCAAGGCCGTCAGTTCGGGCGCGCGGGAGCAGACCGGCGGCGAGGTGTCGCGGATGTCGGTCATCACCGCCCGACGGGGCTGCCGGTCGTTGAGCGGAGTGATGACCGAGTCGATGATGCGCGACGAGGGCTATGCCTTCATGGAGGTGGGCCGCTTGCTGGAGCGCTCGACCCTGACGGTTGAGCTGCTCAAATCGGGCCTCGGCACCGGCGGCGATGTATTCGATGGCAACCGACTGCTGGCGTTCACCCATTCGCTGCAGGCGGCTCGCCGTGAGATCGGCCACTCCCCAAGCTGGGCCGCCGTCGCCGGATTCCTGCTCCAGCACGCCGATCTGCCCCGCTCGGTGCTGTGGTGCCTGGGTCGGGTGGAGCAACGACTGGAAGATCTCGCAGCCGCGGCCGGTGCGGTTGCGATGCCGCGACGCCGGGCTGGCGCCTTGCGGGCCCACCTGGAATACGGCGAACTCGACGGATTGCTGGCCGCAGCACCCGACACGGAGTTGTCCGAGCTGGGCACTTCGCTGGCCACGCTGGCGACTGACGTGCATGCCAGCACTGTTTCCGGCTCCGGTCAGGTCGAGGTGCATGCCCAGTTTGTGCGCCCGGGCGACAGTGGGGACGCAGCGCCGTGAGACTCGATATCGCCTACCGGCTGCACTTCCAGTACGCCGCTCCGGTGTCGGAGTCGCAGAACGAGATTCGCGTCCGCCCGCGCGATGACCGCCGCCAGCAAGTGCTGTCGTACCGGCTGACGACGACACCGGCGACACGGGTCTTGCAGACACGCGACTACTTCGGCACGACCGTCGATCATCTCGGAGTGCGAGGTCCTCACAGGGAACTGTTGGTGGTTGCTGAGTCGTCGGTGGAGACAGCGCCGATCGAAGGCGACCCACAGGTGGTGAGCTCCGAGCGGCTCGCCGATGTGGACTTCGTGAACTCCTATGTGGAGTACATGGCTCCGTCCCAGCACGTCCAGTGGGGAGATCTCATCAACGAAGTTGCAACGTGGGCGGTCCGCTCGGCTCCCGATGACGTCAGCGCTCGTGTGCTCGCCATCGTGCAGGCGGTGCCGACTGTTCTGACCTACGAACGCGGCTCGACCTCGATCGGTGTGACGCTGGAGGAGTTGGTCGACGGCGGCGGGGGCGTCTGCCAAGACTTCGCGCACCTTGCCGTGGGCATGCTGCGCTGCGTCGGCATACCTGCCCGCTACGTGTCGGGCTACCTGTTCGCAGTCGACGAGACGAGACCCGAAGGTGACGGCGCCGATGGCGTGGCACCCGCTGCGGTATCGGTGCAAACCCACGCATGGATCGAAGCGGCGATACCGGGCTTCGGTTGGTACGGGCTCGATCCCACCAACGGCGGTTCGGTCGGCGAGCGCCACGTGGTCATCGGCCATGGGCGCGACTACAACGACGTCGCTCCTGTGCGCGGCGTCTTTCACGGTTCGGCTGAAGCCGAGGTTGATGCCGAGGTAATCATCGCTCAGCCCACGGCGCCCGCCTCGATGGTGACCGAGCCGATTCGTCGCCGCTCCAACGTGGCCGTCGCGCCCCCGACTGCTGCGGTGGCGGACCACCCCCAAGCCGCCCAGCAACAGCAGCAGTAGCGGGGCCCGCTACCAGGGATCG
>LXNI01000747.1_pt1 | contig 35021 bp, 30 predicted proteins | sample 809091 | NCBI WGS metagenome assembly LXNI01 (sample SAMN04870527, study PRJNA318959) | sponge metagenome | biome: 01000161; feature: marine sponge reef; material: water | host: Sarcotragus foetidus | place: Greece: Milos, Mediterranean Sea | collected 2013-05-29 | depth 5-7 m
CGAGCGCGCCGCCACGGCACTGTTCGTCTACTCCATCTGCCCCCGCCCCGGCGCTCGGCGCGGCGCCACGCTGAGCGAACTGTCCGCCGCGGCCTTCGTCCCCTCCACCGCGTTCGGGCCCGGAGACGCCGAGGTGGTGTGGGCCGAGTTGTCCGACCCGAAGGTGGGCCTCACCGCCATCGACACGCTTCCCGGCCGGGGCGGCCGACCCGCCCGCTGGGTCTTCGAGACGCGCCAGACGCTGCGAATGTTGCAGCGCCGCGAGCGCGAAGCGGTCACCGACGCCGAGCGCGACGCCGCCGTGACATCAATGGCGTTCGAGTTGGCCACCAGTGGCCCGTTCGATCGAGTCGTTGAGGTTGGCGGGGGTGAGTCACCCACCGACGGCATTGGGCCCGAGCGACTCCGTGACCTTTTGGAAGGAGCCGGGATCGACGACCGGCGCAAGAACCGACTCGTAGTGCTCGACTCCCGATGGTTCAGCCTCAACGGAGGCGACTCCGAGACCCGCTCAGCGCTCCGTGCGGCGTTCGGTCTCGGCGAGGACCGTCTGGCGGTGTCGTGGGCGTCGTCGGCCGTGTTCGCCTGCATCAACACCCAACGTCGGTCCCACGCCCGCGCCGTAGCCGCCGACCACCTCGCCGCGCACAGGGTCTCCCAACTCGACTCCGTCAAGACCAACGACGAGCACGCCGCGGGTGCCGCCGATGCTCTCCGAGGCACCCGCGACCGGTTGCGCAAAGCCGTCCTCGACGCCTACCAACACATCGCGTATCTGGCCGACGACGGCTCCGGCGGGCGCGTCGAGAGCTACCTCCGCTTCGGCGACGAGAATCGGTCGGCACTCAACGGAGCCGTCGTGTGGGCGGCACTGGACGACGCCGACAAGGCTTTCGGCCACGGCGCCTTCAACGCCAACGCCCTCCTGCACAACCTCCGCCCCCAGGACTGGGGGCTGCCTCTCACCGAGTTGCGGGACACGTTCTGGAACACGCCGCGGGCGCCGCTGCTGCCCGCCGGCGAGCGCGACCTCCGCGGCGCCCTGTTCGGAGCGATCACCCGGGGCGACATCGAGATCGTCGACGGCGCCGGCGAGACCCGCACCGTCGCAACCGCCGCCGACATCAACCTCGGGTCCAGCGAACTGCGCATCCAGCGACCATCGAAGAGCCACGCCGAAGTCCCCGACGTGACCGGACAGAGCATGGCCGACGCTCGCACCGCCCTCCAGCAGGCCAGCCTGACAGTCGCCCCCGCAGCCGCCGGAGCCACCGGCGTCGTCGGACAAGAGCCGTCCCCAGGCGCACGCGTCGACCCTGGCGCCACGATCACCCTCACGCTCCGAGCAGAGCCCGACGGCCCGAAGCCGCCACCCACCGAGCACCAGGTGGCGCTGACCGTCACCAAGTCACTCAGCGACCGTGAAGTCCGCAACGCCGTCTGGCGCCTCTTCAGCGCCATCGCCGAGGCCATCGACAGCGACGCCTCCCACATCCAGATGACCATCCGACTCACCGCCCCCGGCGCTGCCAAGGACAACATCACCGAAGCCGCCGAGGCGGCCGGCCTGCCCGCCACGATCAACTCCCTCTGAGCGGCGCAGGAAACAGCCCGCCGTCACAGAGCGCCGGATCCCCGGAGGTGCCCGAAGGTTCGCCGGCGCCCAGGAGTTCGGGCCGGCGCAGAACCGCCTCCCTGCGCCGAACTACGGTAGCCGGATGACCAGTCCCGGGGAACCGCGTCGGCTTCGTTGCCGGCGCTCAGCGCCGAAGAGCTCGTTGCGATGAGCGGCGCCGGGGCCCGGAGGTACGACGTCGCCATCGTCGGCGCGGGTCCGGTGGGCAGCCTCTGCGCGCTCGCGCAGGCGCGTCGCGGCGCCTCGGTGGCTCTGCTCGAGGCGAACCCCAACGCCTCCAAACGGCTCGCCGGCGAGTGGCTGCATCCCCCCGCCCTGCGGACACTCCGGGACTTCGGGATAGAGCTAGACACCCAGCCGCGGAGCGCCGCGGGCAACGGATTCGCGGTGTTCCCCGAAGACCGGTCAGAGCCGATCGTGCTGCCATACCCGGACGGATCCCACGGGTTGGTCTGCGAGCACGAGGTGCTGGTCTCGCGCCTGCGTGAAGCCGTCGAGGACGAGCCGGGCGTCGACTTCGTGCTGCATGCGCGTGTGCGGGCGGTCGAGGACAATCGTGTCACGTTCACCCGCAACGGCGCCGACGAATCCCTCGAGGCCGCGCTGATCGTCGGCGCGGACGGCCGGACCTCGGTCGTGCGTCGCTCATTGGGCCTGTGGACGAGCCCGAGGAACTGCTCGCGGATGATGGGGATCGCACTGCATGGAGTGACGTTGCCGCTGGAGGGCTACGGGCACGTGATCTGCGGCGGGCCGGGCCCGATTCTCATCTATCGCCTGGGAGACGATGCCGTCCGGGTCATCGTCGACGTCCCCTCGGAGTACTCGCCGCAGGACCTCGTCGCCGTGATGTCGGACTCGTATGCGGGCTGGATGCCCGAAACACTCCGGCCGGCGTTCTTCGAAGCGCTGCGGGAGCGGCGATTCCTCGCCGCGGCCAACGCCCTGCGGCCGCGCGCCACATACGGGAGCCCACGGCGGGTCCTCATCGGGGATGCGGCCGGGCATTACCACCCGCTGACGGCGGTGGGGATGACGCTCGGTTTCGGCGATGCGCTGGCGCTGGCCGAAGGAGGGGGTTTTCGCGACTTCACCAAGAGGCGGTTGCGGGCGACCCGCGCTCCAGAACTCCTCGCCATGGGGCTGTACGAGATCTTCGCGGACCATCGGGTGGAGTCCGTGGCGCTCCGGCACGCGGTCTACCGGCGCTGGCGGGAGAGCCCCGCGGTCCGCGACCGGACCGTTGGCCTGCTCGCCTGTGAGGACACGTCGATCACGACTCTGGGGCTGGCGTGCGGCGCGATGGCGGCCCGGGCGATCGTCGGCGAGATCCCGAGATCCTGCGACCAGTCCGCCTGGCGTCGGACCCGCGAGATCATCCGCGCGCTCGTCCTCCGCATCGGCTGGGCGCTGCGCGGGATCCGGCAGCTGCGCAGGGCGCGGAACGCCGGTGGGCAGAAGGACGAGCGGGCTCGGAAGACATTGGCCCGCGCCTTCCTGATCTCCATGCCGTCGAGATCCGGCGACCTCCGGCCCAGCCGCTCCGAGGAGGCTGCGTCACCCGACGCCGGCCCGGCGCTGAGGAGCGCCGGCGAACGCCTAGTGGGCCTCCAGGGCGCCGACGGCGCCTGGGAAGACGAGATGGCGTGGTGTCCCATGCTCACCGCGCAGTACGTGCTGCTGCACCACATTCTGGGACAGCCGTTGGACCCCGACCGGCGTCGGCTCGTGCTGCGCTACTTCGAGCGGTCCCGCCTCGAAGGCGGCTCGTGGGGTTTGCACGAGCACGCGCCACCCCACCTGTTCGTCACTGCCCTGGTCTATGTCGCGGCGCGACTGCTCGGCGTCGAGCGGGACGACCCGCTGGTCGAACCGGCCCGGCGGTTCCTGCAAGCAGAAGGTGTCCTCGGCATACCGAGCTGGGGGAAGTTCTGGTTGGCGCTCCTCGGCCTCTACGACTGGCGGGGCGTCAACGCCGTTCTGCCGGAACTGTGGCGCCTGCCGCGCCGGCTGCCGTTGCACCCGTCGAAGTGGTACTGCCACACCCGGCTCATCTACATGGCGATGGCGGCCATCTACCCGCTCCGGTTCCAAGCCCCTGTCACGCCCGCGATCGCCTCTGTACGGGAAGAGCTGTTCCCCCAGGGGTTCGCCGACGTGGACTTCGCGGCGGGCCGCAATCGCCTGCGGGACGCCGACCTCTTCGCCCGACCCAGCGTGTGGCTCCGAGCCGGCTACGGGCTGGCGCGCCTGTACGAACGGTTCCACAGCGAGGGCCTGCGGGCCCGCTGCACGGAGTCGATCCTCCGGCGCATCAAGTGGGAACTGCAGACGACCAGCCATCGGAGCATCTCGCCGGTCAGCGGTCTCCTCAACATCCTCGCCCTGTGGCTGCGCGACCCGGACGACAGCGACTGCCGGCAGGCTCTGGCGCAGCTCGACGGCTGGATCTGGGAGGACGAGGAGGGCGGGACACGCCTCAGCGGCGCCAGAACCGCCTCGTGGGACACCGGCTTCGCCCTGCAGGCCCTAGCGACCGTGGGGGACTTCGACGGCCTCGAGAGCGCGCTGCGACGCGGGGCCGACTTCCTGGGGCGCCAACAGATCGACACCAGCTTCGAAGGATTCCACGAGGCCGACCGGAGCGACCCCGAGGGCGGCTGGTGCTTCGCCGAGAGATGGCACGGCTGGCCGGTGACCGACTGCACCGCGGAAGCGGTGCTCGGGCTGATCGCCGCCGGCTGCGACGCCACGAGCCCGAAGGCGCTCGGCGACGCGGTCCGCTTCATGCTGGGTGGCCAGAACCGCGACGGCGGGTTCGGCAGCTATGAGGCACGGCGCTCGGCGGTCGGCCTCGAATGGCTGAACCCAGCGGAGATGTTCGGCGAGTCCATGACCGAGCGCTCCTATGCCGAGTGCACGGCGTCCTGCCTGGCCGCGTTGACTGCTTGCCGGGAGCACTCCGGGGAGGTCGCGAATCCACAGGTCGCGAGCGCGGTCTCACGGGGCGGGGCCTGGCTCCGCCGGAGCCAGGAAAGCGACGGGTCGTGGCGCGGCGCCTGGGGCGTCCAGTTCATCTACGGCACCTTCTTCGGGGTCAGAGGGCTGATCGCCGCCGGCGCCCGCCCCGGTGATCCGGCGCTGCGCCGGGCGTGCCGGTGGCTGCTGGACCGCCAACTGCCCGACGGGGGATGGGGCGAGCACCACAGCGGCTGCCTGGCCGGTCGCTACGTCGCGCACACCGAGAGTCAGGTCGTCCAGACCGCGTGGGCGATGCTCGCCCTCCTCGAGGCGGACGATTCGAACTGGACGGCGATAGCGCAGGGTGCCCGGTTCCTGCTGGACACCCAGGACGCCGACGGGGGATGGCCCCGCCAGGACGGGGTCGGCGCGTTCTTCCGCACGGCGATTCTGGACTACGGCCTGTACCGGCAGTACTTCCCCCTCGGTGCGCTCGGCCGCTACGAGCAGCGGCGCCGAGCCCGGCTGGATCTGACACCCGCCGCGGAGGTCGCCGGGTAGAGGCAGAGGCCGTCGAGGTCTCGGTGGCGCCTACGCTCAAAGGGTGGCAGCCGCAGGTATCGAGGGGCACGACGGCCCGGCCCGGCCTCCGAGCGGGCCGCCCGCAGCATCAGGCGGCGAGCCTCGCCCGCGCCGCCACCTGCTGGTCACCAACGACTACCCGCCGAAGGTCGGCGGGATCCAGAACTACCTCTGGGAACTCTGGCGGCGCCTGCCGCCCGATCTGTTCTGCGTCCTGACCCGCCCGCACCCCGACGCCGCCGCCTTCGACGCCGGGGAGGCGTACCCCATCGTGCGCAGTGCGGCCCCCTTCCTGCTGCCGCGCCCGAAGGTGCTGGCGGAGATACGCGGCCTGCTGGACTCCACCGGCGCCGAGTTGGTCGTATTCGATCCCGCCGTCCCCGTGGGGGCCCTGGGGCCGCGCCTGGGGGTGCCCTACGGGGTCGTGTTGCACGGTGCCGAGGTGACGGTGCCGGCGCGCCTGCCGCTCGCCGCGGGAGCACTGCGGCGCACCCTGGCGGGCGCCGAAGTGGTGATCTCCGCCAGCCGCTACGCGGCCGGCGAGGCGCGGCGGCTGTGCCCCGACATGGCTCGGGACCACTACGTGCCGCCGGGGGTCGACGTGGGGCGTTTCGTGCCGCTGTCGGGCGAAGATCGGCGGGCGGCGCGCCGCCGCCTCGGCGCGGGCGACGGCGAGACCCTCGTGCTCTGTGTCAGCCGGCTGGTGCCCCGCAAGGGCATGGACAGGCTCATCGAGGCGGTGGCCCGCCTGGCGCCCGCCCGGCCGGGTCTGCGCCTGTGCATCGCCGGAACGGGAAGGGACAACGGGAGACTGGAGCGGCTCGTGCGCCGGACCGGCGCGCCGGCGCGCCTGGTGGGGCGGGTCGCCGAGGGGGAGCTGGCCAGCCTGTACGGCGCGGCGGACCTGTTCGCCATGCTGTGCCGCAGGCGCTGGGGCGGCCTCGAGCAGGAGGGATTCGGGATCGTCTTCCTGGAGGCGGCGGCCGCCGGCGTGGCGCAGGTGGCCGGCGACAGCGGGGGAGCGGCCGAGGCCGTCGAGCACGGCACCGGAGGGCTGGTGGTCGAAGACCCCGACGACGCCGCGGCCGTGGCCGACACCTTGGCGGCCCTGCTCGACGATCCTGAGCGCCGGCGCCGCATGGGCAGCGCGGCGCGCCGGCGCGCCGAGGCGCAGTTCAGCTACGACCGCCTGGCCGGGGACCTGTGCCGCGCCCTGAGCTGAGCCCCCCGGCGCCTGCTTCGGGCGGCGCGCCGCCGTGGCAGTGGCTGCTCGCGGCCTCCCGCGCCGGCACAGCGGTGCTGTGCGTCGCGATCCTGGTGGGGGCGGTGTGGCCCGCTCGGGCCGGCGGGGCCGCCGCGGTGGTGTCGCTGGTGCTGTTCGGCGCCGGGATTCTCGCCTTCGGGCGGGCGTACGCCACCGCAGTGCGCCGGAGCCGCGTCGTGCAGGTGTCGACGGTGGCTGCCTTCGGGGGAATGCCGGGCGCGCCCCGGTCGGTGCGCACCGAATTGCGGCTCGCCGCCGGGTTGCAGTTCGCCGCCGGGCTCGCCGGCGCAGCGACCCGCCCCTTCGGCCCGCTCGCGTTCGGTATTCTTGCGGGTGTGTACGGCTTGGGCGCGATAGCTCTCTGGGGCGCCGCCCACGGCGACTTCCCCAGCCGTTCCCCGCACACCGAGCGGAGGCGTGATGGTTGAGTTCTCGACGCGGCGGATGCTGGTGAACGCCTCGCCGTCGGACTGCTTCGACGTCGTCGTGGACTTCGAGCAGTACCCGCAGTGGGCGCCGGACATCAAGGAGGCCCGCGTCCTGCGGCGGGACGGCAGCGGCGCCGGGGGTCTCGTGGCGTTCCGGGCCGCGGCGATGGGCCGCAGCGTGACCTACACGCTCAAGTACTTCTACGGCTCCAACCCGCTGCGGGTGGCGTGGCGGCTCGTGGAGGGCGACCAGGTCCGCCACCTGGAAGGCGAGTACGAGCTGGCGCCGTCGGCCGACGACGAGGCCAAGACCCTCATCACCTACTCGCTCGCGGCCGAACTGGCGGTGGCCGTGCCCGGGTTCGTCAAGCGCCGGGCGGAGTCGCGCATCATGCAGGCGGCGCTGGACCAGCTGCGCCGCCGCATCGAGTCAGCCAGCGCGGAGCGGCAGCAGCGGCGCGGGTGAGACCCGCGGCGAGCGACGACCGGCCCGGGCCGCCCGCGCGCAGCGGATTGAGCCCGCGGCTGCCGGCGCAGATGTCCGGGCGCCTGGCGGGCTTCGACATCGGCGGCACCAACATTCGGGCCGAGGCGCTCGGTTCGGGCCCAGCCGGAGGGCTCGTTGCCCGGCGCAGAGACCGCCCCGACAGCACCGACGGCATCGTCGAGGCGATCTGCGAGATGCTGCGCGGCATGGAGGAGGCGTTGGCCGAGCCGGTCGCCGCACTCGGCGTGGGGTGCGCCGGGCTCGTGGACCGGTCGGGCACAGTGGCCACGTCCCCGAACATTCCCGCCATCGCCGACTTCCCGCTCCATGCGATGCTGACAGAGCGCCTGGATCGTCCGGTGGTCGTGGAGAACGACGCCACCGCGGCGCTGCGAGGCGAGATGGAGGGTGGGGCCGCGGCCGGCGCCGCCGATGGGCTGCTGGTCACCTTCGGGACGGGGATCGGCGCGGCGCTGCTGCTCGACGGCGAGATCCGGCGCGGCGCGCACGGCCTGGCCGGCGAGGCGGGGCACATGGTCGTGGCCCCTGACGGGCCGGAGTGCCTGTGCGGCCGCCGGGGCTGCTGGGAGCAGTTGGCCTCCGGCGCGGCGCTCGGGAGAGCCGCCCGGGAGGCCGCCGGCGCCGGGAAGGCGCCGGCGCTGAGGGACCGGGTGGCGGGTCGCGTCGAGGTGCTCCGGGGTGAGCACGTGGGGGAGTTGGCGACCGCCGGCGACCCCGTGGCGCGCCGGCTGCTGCGCGAGTTCTGCTCCTGGGTGGCGCTGGGGCTCAACAACCTGATCCTGGTGCTGTCGCCGGAGGTGATCGTGCTCGGCGGGGGACTGTCCGAACTGGGCGAGGTGTTCCTGGCGCCCGTCGGCGACGCACTGTCGGAGATCTTCACCGAGCAGGGCCGGCGGCCCCCCGTCGAGTTGCACTGGGCCCGCCACGGCGACCGGGCTGGGGTCATCGGCGCGGCCCACCTGGCGCTGGACGCCCTCGGCGGGCCGGATCTGCACGGCGCCGGCGGGCGCGTTCGCTAGCCTCGGAAGCGATGGAGTTCCGCCGCGTCACCAACCTCCCGCCGTACGTGTTCTCGGTCATCGACCGCCTCAAGGTGGAGGGCCGCCGCCGCGGCGAGGACATCATCGACCTGGGTTTCGGCAACCCCGACATCCCGTCGCCCGACATCGCCGTCGAGAAGCTGGCCGAAGCCGCCCGCAACCCGCGCAACCACCGCTATTCGCTCAGCCGGGGGATCCCCAAGCTCCGCAGCGCCGTGGCGGACCTGTACCTCCGCCGGTTCGGCGTCGAACTCGACCCCGAGACGCAGATCATCAACACCATCGGAGCCAAGGAGGGCCTCTCCCACCTGATGTGGGTGGTGTTGCAGCCGGGCGACGCCGTGCTGGTGCCGGCGCCCTCGTACCCGATCCACCTCTACGCGCCCCTCTTCGCCGGCGCGGAGATCCGCACCATGCCCCTCTCGGTGGGCGACGACCTCGACGAGGTGCTCCGGCAGCGGTGGGAGTACTCGTGGCCCAAGCCGCGGGTCATCCTGCTCTCGTTCCCGCACAATCCGACGACCACCTGCGTGGATCTGGACTTCATGCAGCGGGTCGTGGACTTCGCCCGCCGCCACGACGTCCTCGTGGTCCACGACTTCGCCTACGCCGACATCGCCTTCGACGGCTACCGGCCTCCGTCGATCCTGGAGGCCGACGGCGCCCTGGACGTGGCCGTGGAGTTCTACTCGCTCACCAAGTCCTATTCGATGGCCGGCTGGCGGGTGGCCTTCATGGCGGGCAACGTCGAGGCGGTGGCTGCGCTCGCCAAGCTCAAGTCCTATCTGGACTACGGCACGTTCCAGCCCGTCCAGATCGCCGCCACCGTGACCCTCAACGAGGCGGCCGACTACCCGAAGCTGGTGCGCGACACCTACCAGAGTCGCCGCGACAGCCTTTGCGAGGGCCTGGCGCGCATCGGCTGGCAGGTGGACCCACCGAAGGGAACGATGTTTGTCTGGGCGCCGATCCCGGAGGCGTACCGCCACATGGACTCGGTCGGCTTCGCCTCCTTCCTCGTCACCGAGGCGAATGTGGCCACCTCGCCCGGCGGCGGGTTCGGCGCCGGCGGCGAGGGCCACGTGCGCTTCGCGCTCATCGAGAACGAGCAGCGCATCGGCCAGGCGGTGCGGAACCTGCGCAAGGCCCTGCCCGAGCTCGGCTGAGTTCGGTGCGGCTCGGCATCCTGACCGGCGGTGGCGACTGTCCGGGGTTGAACGCCGTGATCCGGGCCGTGGTGCTGCACGGCGCCCGGCGATGGGGGGACGAGGTGCTGGGTTTCCGGGACGGGTGGCGGGGAGTCGTCGAGGACGAGGCGGTTCCGGTGACTCCCGAGCGCGCCGCCCGGATCCTGGCCCGGGGCGGCACCATCCTCGGCACCTCGCGCATCCAGCCCTACCGGACCGCCGACGGCCCGGCCAGAGTGGTCGACGTGCTGGCCGGCCGGGGCGTGGCGGCGCTGATCGTCGTCGGCGGTGAGGGGACCCTGAGCGTGGCGCACCGGCTGCACCGCGACCTCGGCGTGGCTCTCGTGGGCGTGCCCAAGACGATCGACAACGACGTGGGGGGCACCCAGCTGACCTTCGGTTTCGAGACCGCGGTGCAGACCGCCACCGACGCCATCGACCGGTTGCACACCACCGCCGAGTCGCACCACCGGGTCATGGTCGTGGAGGTGATGGGCCGCCACGCCGGCCACGTGGCGCTGTGGGCGGGAATCGCCGGCGGTGCGGCCGCCATCCTGGTGCCCGAGCGCCCCTTCGACATCGCCGCGATCGCCGCGGAGCTGCGCGGCCTGCACGACGACGGCGCCCAGTCCTCGGTGGTCGTCGTGGCCGAGGGCGCCCGGCCGGTGCCAGGCACCCTGGAGGTGCCCGAGCCCGGCGTCGATGAGTACGGGCACGTCCGCCTCGGCGGGATCGGGGCCATCGTGGCGTCCGAGATCGAGCAGCGCACCGGCCTAGAGACCCGGATCACGGTGCTGGGCCACACCCAGCGCGGCGGCACCCCGACGGCTTTCGACCGCGTGCTGTGCAGCTCCTTCGGGGTGGCGGCGGTGGACGCCGCCCACGCCGGCGCGTTCGGCCGGATGGTGGCGGTGGAGGCCGGCCGGATCGCGTTGGTGCCGCTGGAGGAGGCCACCGCGGCGATCAAGCCGATACCCGACGGGCTCTGGGAGGTGGCGGAGGCCTGCCGCTCCTAGCCGCCCCCGCCGGGTCCGGGCGGCGGTCCGGGCGGTCCCAGCGAGGCGTAGTGCACCCGCCCCACCGGCGCCTCCACGTCGCCCTCGTCGGTGGGCAGCGCGCGGGGCTCGCCCTCGATCAGCACCCAGAGCCAGTCCACGCCCGGGAGTTCGGTGGCGGTGTAGACCAGTTGGGCGATCGCCAGGCTCTGGAGCGCGCCCTCGATCTGCTCCAGGGTCCCTTCGGCGAGGTTCACCTGCAGGACGCCGTTGGTGAGGTCGCTGCCGAGGACGACTGTCTCGGCGGGGATGGCCGAGGTGAGCCCCGCCGAGGCCTCCTCGGTGGTCGGCCCCTCGATGAGCGCGTCGAGGGCGGCCACGAGGCCGGCGGGCGTGGCCAGCTCGCGTTCGACGGACTGGCTCAGGACCTCACCGTCCACGAAGTAGAGGTAGACGCTCTGGCGCGGCACCGGCGCCTCGGTGGAGGTCGTGGTCGTGGCGGGGATCGCCAACTCCTCCGGGAGGTCCGAGGCGTCGAGGACGCGCGGCGCCGGATCCTGCGGCACGCCGCAGGCCGCCGCTGCAGCCAGCGTCGCCAGGGCTGCCAGGGCTGCCAGGGCTGCGGGCAGGGACCGCGGGGCGGGGCGTTGCCGGCGCGAGGGGCTCACAGCTCGTTCACCGGGAGCGTGACGACGAAACGGGCGCCGGAGGCGCCGTCGGCTCGCTCGGTCACGCGGACCGAGCCGCCGTGCAGGCGGACGTGTTCGGCCACGAGCGCCAGCCCCAGCCCCGTGCCGCTGAAACGCCCGCCCGAGGTCTGCCGGCTGCCGCGTGAGAAGCGGTCGAAGACGACGTCGCGATCCTCGGGGGTCACACCCGGTCCGGCGTCGATCACCGAGATCGCCACCGAGGCGTCGAAGCGCTCCACATGGATCTCCGTGGCGCCGCCGGCGTGGTTGTGGGCGTTCTCGAGCAGGTTCGCCATGACCTGTGCCAGACGCCGCCGGTCGGCTCGCAGCACCAGGCCTTCGGTGTCGGGATCGCGGGTGACCCGGGGCGTGTGACCGGCGGCGCGGGCCGCCTGCTGGACGAACTCGATGATCTCGAACTCTTCCAGTTCCAGGGCGGCGGCGCCCACGTCGTAGCGGGAGATCTCCAGCAGGTCGGCGACGAGCTGCTTGAAGTGCTCGAGGTCGGCGGTGAGCAGGTTGAGCGCCGTCTGGGACCGCACCGGCAACTCCCCCTGGCGCCTGCGCAGGACCTCCAGCGAGGCCGTGAGGGTCATCAGGGGCGAGCGCAGCTCGTGGCTCACGTTCGACGCGAAGCGGGCGTCGCGCTCGATGCGGTCCTGCAGGGCGCTGGCCATCTGGTTGAACGAGCGCGAGAGCCGCTCCAGATCGGGGTCGGCGCCCTCGAGGCGCGTGTGGAGATCGCCGGCGGCGATGGCCTCGGCCGCCTTGCCGATGTCGGTGAGCGGTTGCACGGCGCGCTGCGCCGCCCAGATGCCGATGCCGATGCCGGCGAGCACCGTGATGGCGCTCCCGGTGAGGAGCGCGATCAGCAACGAGCTGAGCGTGTCGGCGATGTCGTCCAGCGGCACCGCCTCGTAGTAGGCGGCGTCGATGTCGAAGTAGGGGATGCCGATGACGGCGAAGGGGGACTCCCCCACGACGTAGCGCATCTGCGCGGCGCGGCCCCGCGCCACGGTGTCCTTGAGGAGCGGGTCGATCTGCGGCTCGCTGAACTCCACGGGGTTGGCCGAGAGCCAGAGGTCGCCGAAGCGGATGACCGGGCGGGCCCCGAGCGGCGTGTAGAGGTTCTGCAGCAGGTCGCGCAGCTGCTGCTCGGTCGACTCGGCGTCGATGAGCCGGCTCACCTGGGTGGCGTTGAAGAGGACGCGCGCCAGCGAGGTGTCTTCCCGGCGGGTCAGCAGGTTGTCTCGTGTGAGCTCGTAGGTGATGAGCGAGAGGCCGGCGGCGAGCAGGAGCGCTCCGAGGCCGAAGACCAGGCTGACGCGCAGCCGCAGGGAGACGCGCGCCGCCACGGTCGCTAGGGCTGCAGCTTGTACCCCTCGCCGCGGACGGTCACGACGTGGCGGGGATTTGCAGGGTCGGTTTCGATCTTGGTCCGGAGGCGGCGGATGTGCACGTCCACGAGCCGGCTGTCGCCGAAGTAGCCGTAGCCCCAGATCCGCTCCAGCAGCACCTCCCGGCTGAGGGTGCGCCCGGGGCTGGAGGCCAGCTCGACGAGCAGGCGGAGTTCGGTCTTGGTGAGGTCGATGTCCTGGCTGCCCCGGCGCACCACGCCCTCCTCGGCGAAGATCTCAAGGTCGGCGAAGATGAAGTTGGTGAGCGGCCCCTCGGCGGTGCGGGCCCGGCGCAGCAGCGCCCGGATGCGCGCCGACAGCTCCTTGGGTGCGAACGGCTTGGTGAGGTAGTCGTCCGCGCCGGCCTCCAGTCCGGCCACGATGTCGTGGGTGTCCTCCCGGGCGGTGACCATGACGATGGGAACGTTGCTGATCCGCCGCAGCGAGCGGCACACCTCGAAGCCGTCCACGCCCGGCAGCATGATGTCGATCAGCACCACGTCGGCGGGTTGGCGCCGGAAGATGTTCAGCGCGGCCTCACCGTTGGAGGATTCCTCCACCTCCCAGCCTTCGTCCTCGAGGGCCAGCCGCAGGGAGGTGCGGATGCGCTCGTCGTCCTCCACGGTCAGGATGCGCGTCGCCATGGTCACCATGCTGCCCCAATTCGCGGGCTGCTGCCGCGTTCAGAGGCTGTGGACGCCCCTGCCGAGGTGCCGCCGGGCTCCTCCCGCAGGGGAGTGCGGGTCAGGGGAGTGCGGGTGGCGGCGCAGGCCTCGGTGTCCGAGTCGACGGCGAGTTGCCGGAGGGCTTCGAGGTCGGCGCTGCCGGCGGTCACCGGGCGCGCCGGCGGCCGAGCCGCGGGGCGGCGCTCGAGGCGGCGCGCCGCTCGCTGCGCCACTCGTGCATGGCCCGCAGGGTCAAGGTGGCCACGACCGCCACACCCGTGGCGCTCGCCACCGCACCCACGAGGGCGCCCACCCCGAGCTGCCAGCCGCAGCCGCCGGTGCAGCTCATGTCCACGAGGGCATAGCCGATGAGCCCGCCGCAGACTCCTGCGAGGAGGATCGCCAGGGTGGCCACGGCCCGTGCGCGGCGCCCCGGAAGGGCCGACCGGGAGGGGGTGCCAGCCGCCTCGTCAATCACCCGAACCATGTTAGGACGCGGCGTCGGCGTCGCAGCGCTGCCGGGCTCGCCCTAGCGTGGCCGCATGCCGCAGCTCGGTGCGGCCAACGTGCTGCACGTGGACATGGACGCCTTCTTCGCCGCGGCGGAGGTGCTGCGACGCCCGGAGTTGGCCGGCCGGCCGGTGATCGTCGGGGGAACCGGCGACCGGGGCGTCGTGGCGGCGGCCTCCTATGAGGCCCGGCGGTTCGGTGTCCACTCGGCGATGCCCACCCGGCGGGCGCGCTCGCTGTGCTCCGGAGGTGTGTTCCTGCCCGTCGACCATGACTACTACCGCGGGCTCAGCAGCAAGATCATGGAGCTGTTCGATCGTTTCACCCCGCTGGTGGAGGCGCTCTCGCTGGACGAGGCGTTCCTCGACGTGACCGGCGCCCGGCGCCTGTTCGGCGCACCGGCCGAGATCGCCCGGCGGATCCGCGCCGAGCTGGCGCGCGCCGAAGGCCTCAGCTGCTCGGTGGGGGTCGCACCGAACAAGCTGCTGGCCAAACTGGCCTCGGAGCAGGCCAAACCCCAGGCAGCCCCCGGCGGGGTGCGTCCCGGCCGGGGAGTGGTCACAGTGGAGCCGTCGGAGGCGGTGGCGTTCCTGCACCGGCTACCGGTGCGGGCGCTGCCGGGAGTCGGACCGGCCACGCTGCGCCGGCTGCGCGACCTCGGTGTGGGGACCGTCGGCGAGCTGGCGGCGCTGCCGACCGACACCCTCGTGGCTTCCTTCGGCGCGGCGCACGGCCGCCGCCTGGCCGAAGTGGCCGGGGCGCACGACCCCCGGCCCGTCGTCGCCCGGCGGGCGCCGAAGTCGCTCAGCAGCGAAGTGACCTTCCCGCGGGACGTCTCGGACCGGGCCGCCCTGCAGGCCGAAGTGGTACGGCAGGCCGACGCTCTGGCGTCGCGCCTGCGGGAGGCCGGCTGCACCGCCGGAACCATCGTGTTGAAGCTGCGCTTCGGCGACTTCCGGACGGTCACCCGGTCGCGCACCCTGCCGCGGGCCACCGCGCACGCCCCGTACCTCGCGCGGGCGGCGCGGGATCTGCTGGAGGGCCTGGATGTCGGTGCCGGAGTGCGGCTCCTGGGACTCGGCGCCGGGGTGCTGTCGGTCGGGGGCGGCGAGCAGCTCACCCTGGAGGAGGCCGCCGGGGGGTCCGCAGCGGCGCTGGACGAGGCGCTCGACGAGCTCCGGGCCCGGTTCGGCGCGGAGGTCATCGCCCCGGCCGGGGTCCGTTCGCCGGCGCCGCCGGAGGAACCCGAACGCGCTCGCTGAACACTCATGCGTTGTGGCGGAGCGCCGCGTGTGCGAGACTCGGGGCAGTCGCCGGCCGTTGACCGGCCTGCGGCCGAACCGCTGTCGAACGCAAGGGAGCAAGGCCTGTGCCGCTGTCGGATGACGAGCAACGGATTCTCAGCGAGATCGAGGCCAACCTCTACGAGACAGACCCCGAGTTGGCCGAAGAGGTTCGCTCCACCACGGTGTTCCGTCACGGGTTCCGGAACCTGAGAAGGTCGGTCCTAGGGTTCATCGCCGGCATCGTCTTCATGGTCTTCACACTGTCGACGTCGTTCTGGCTGTCGTTCGTGGGCTTCTTGATCATGCTGGCCTCGGCGATGTTCTTCGAGCGGAACGCCCGCCTAGTGGGCAAAGCCGGCCTGCAGCAGATCTCGCGCAACCCCCTCAGCGGCGCCTGGCGCGACGAGGGCGGCACGCCCGGCCAGCGGATGCGCGACCGTTTCAATCGCGACCAGCGAGGCGACTGAGGGCGGTTGCTCCCGGCGCGCCGGCGGTTCGCGCCGGCGCAGAGCCTCTAGCCGGCCGCTCCTCGGCGGCGCACGGCGCCCATCAGCAACCTCCAGGGGCGCGGGTCGACGACGCCCCGCAGCCGCTGCGCCGCGGTCCGGGACTCCCGGAGGTCCTCGCTGATCGATGAGGACGCCGCGGCGACCTGCCGCTGGAGTTCGGCGGGCATCGGACCGCCGGCGAACGCTGCCACCGAGACGCAGAGGGCGAGCCGCCGCCATGGCTCGGGGGCCGAGTCGAGCGAGCGGGCCGCCCGCTGGGCCACCTCGAGAGGGGTCTCGGAGAGGTGCGGCCGGATGCGCCGCGGGCGCAGCAGGTCGATGATCTCCTCCCACGCCACGATCGCCCCGCGGCCGGCGTCGGTACCGGCCCAGCGGCGCCGGCGCCGACGCTGCAGCGAGCGGAGGCCGCCGGTGGCGGCGGCGTAGAGACCGCCTGAGGCGACGGCGGCGGCCAGCGCCAGCCCGGCCAGCGCCAGCATGCGCGCCGCGCTGGTACCGCCGCCTTCCCCGGCGAGCTCGCCGCCGCTCGGAGGGGCCGGCGGCGGCGAGTCGCCGCTCGGGGGGGGCGCCGGCTGGTCGGGAACCGTCGGCGCCGGGGACTCTCCCGGCGAGTCCTGCTGCTCGGGAACGAAGGTGTACGACTCGGCTCCGGGCGCCCCGCGCCCCGGGGTGGGCTCGAACGCCACCCAGCCGGCGCCGCTGATGTAGACCTCCGGCCAGGCATGGGCGTGCTTTCCGCGCACGCTGTAGACGGTCCTGCCGGCGGCGTCGGTCCCCAGGGCCGTCCCCGGGGTGAATCCCACCGCCACCCGCGTCGGCAGACCGAGGGTTCTGCCCAGGGTGGCGAAGGCGCCGGCGAACTGCTCGCAGTATCCCCGGCGCTCGCGGAACAAGAAGGCCTCCAGCCGGTCGCCGGAATGGCCCGGCGCCGCGTCGAGGTCGTAGTCGAATCCCTCCCGCAGCCAGTCCTGCAGCGCCAGCGCCTGCTCGTACGGACCGTCCCGGCTGGCAGTGGCCGAGCGGGCAGCCTCGGCGAGCGCGGGGCTCAAGTCCGCCGGCAGATCCACGAAGCCCGCAGGGACGTCTGCGGGGTCGTTCCGCAGCGACCGGAGGAAGGCCTCCTCGAAGCGCGGCGCCGCTGACTGCACGGTGTAGGCGAGGCCGTCGGAGTCGCTGCGGTCCGAGCCCACCAGCAGTGTGGAGGAGATCGGTTCGAAGCCGGCCCCGAACGGCGCGCCGAGGGGTTCGAACGCCACGGGCCGGTAGGCCGCTGGCAGCCAGACCGCGGCGAGTGCGCTGATCCTGTAGCTCTGGGTGAACTCGCTCACCGGCCCCGAGGTCGCCGCGAGAGTGGGCAGCGACTCGCCGGCCGCGTCGGTGCTCTCGTCGAGGGACCAGACCGCCCCGTCGAAGTCTCCGAGCGCGGTCAGGCGCCAGTAGGACCGCTCGGAACTCTCGACGGTGAAGAGTTCCAGATCGGGGTTCTGCAGCAGCCGGCCCGGGACCGCCACGAGCGGGCTGAGAACGACCTTCCGACCGCTGTCCGGTGCAGGGGTCGACGGGTCCAGCAGCGTCCTCAGCGGCCCGTCGTCGAGTGAGGGCAGCAGCGCGGCGGTGACCAGCACGCCGGCGCCGACCGCCAGTGCGCTCGTCACGAGTCCCCGGGGCAGGCGCACTCGGCGCTTCGGTGCGGCGCCGGCGGCGGGCCGGGTCGCCGAGCGCGCCGTGGCGTGCGCCAAGGCGAAGGCGACGGCGCAGGCCGCGCTGAGGGTGGGGTAGAGGATCGTGCCGTCGCTGGTCCCGAAGGTCGCCACGAGGGCCAGCAGGATCACCGCCGGCGCCAGCGCCTCGCCCCGGGCCCCGACACGGAAGGCCGCCCAGTCGCTCAGCAGGGCGAGCAACCAGGCCACCGCGGCCGCGGCGACGAGCAGGCCGGTGTCCTCGCTGAGCGGCACCTGCGCGGACCGCAGCAACTGCCAGATGCTGCCGAGGTCCGCCCCGACTGCCTCGAAGGTGGCGCGCCGCGGCAGCCCGTAGGCAGTCGTCTGCGGGTAGTGCACCCACACCTGGAGTCCCGCCACGCCCACCAGCGAGACGAGCGCGCCCAACACCAGGCCGCGACCGGCCCGGCGCATCAGAGCCACGAGCAGGTGCGCGAGGAGGGCCGAGCCCAGCACCGGCGCCAGGAACGACGTGCCGTCGAAGAGGCGGACGCCTCCCGCCAGGGTCGCCAGCGTGACCGCCGTCGCCAGCAGTTCCGGGGCTAGGGATCGGCCAGACGTGCGCAGGCTGCGGCTCATTGGAGGCGGGCGCCGGTGCGCAGCATTCTGAACTCGTCCCAGCGCTCGACGGTCGATTCGTCTGGGCCGATGGCGATCACGTCGCCGCGCTCCTCGGGAGGTTCGTCTCGCCAGAACTTGAGGATGATGCGCCGGCTGCCGAATCGGTCCAGCGCCGCCGGGTAGTCGCTCATCCCGTCACCGGTCACGGCCATAAGGACCATGAGGGCCGCGCCGACCGGCAGTCGCGGTGAAGATCGGGCACCGCTGGGGACCTGCCGGACGAGGGCCAAGGCGTCGAGCACACCCGTGGGGGTGCCCGTCGCGCGTACATCCACGCCGTCGCGGGTCACCAGTCGGACCGATTCCGCCTCGGCGATGGCCATCACCGCCAAGCCGGCGGCCGCCGAGACCATTCGTTCGAAGGTCCCGGGGCTGGCGATCGCCTCGTCGGTCTCCAGGTAAAGCAAGGTCTCTGGGCGCTGCACTGTCTCGAACCGGCGCACCAGCAGTTCCCGGTAGCGGGTGCTGGAAGGCCAATGAATCCGATGGGGATCGTCGCCGGGCTCGAACTTGCGGAGACTGTGGAAGTCGGTGGCGGTGCCTGCCACAAGCTGGGCGTGCCGGCGTCGTTCGGCGGCGTGCTCAATCGTCTCCGGCAAGGTGGCGAGTTCATCGATCCTGGGCCAGATCAGGACGCGGCGGCGGGGGAGGAGGCGGTGTCGTCGCCGGACCAACCCGAAAGGGTCTTCCAACTCGAGTTGGAGGGGGCCGACGGCACGCCAGCCGCGTTGAGCGGTGATTAGGTCGTACTGGTGCTCGATGGCCGCGCCCGGAGGCACGTGCCCCAGCCGCAGCACGGGTCCAGGGCGATTGCTGGACTCATCGAACACGCCCGCGACGGTGACACTCCGCCGCCGGGTCCGGTTGCTGACGCGCAGCACGATCTCCAGGGGCGTACCGCTCTGGATGCGCCGTCGTGCCGGGGTGCACACCGCCAGCAGCGGCGGCTTGACTGTCACCGCGATGATCGCCAGCAGCACCAGCCCGGCGCACACCGCGGCCACGAGGAACAGCTCCGGCAGCCCGAACAGCAGGGCGGCCGCCCCGAGGACCAGGGCGGAAAGCAGCGCCAGTACGCCGGCCCGGGTCACCTGGGCGTCCGATCAGCGAACGCTGACCGGCGGGCTGGGGGTGTCGGCCAGGATCTCCTCGATCACCGCGGCGGGAGTCGTCCCGTTGAACTGGGCGCTCTGGTGCAGGGTGGTGCGGTGGAGCAGGATCGGCCGGGCCACGGCCTTCACGTCGTCGGGCAGGACGAAACTCCGGCCGGCGGCGGCTGCCCTCGCCTGCGCCGCGCGCTGCAGGCCCAGCACGGCGCGCGGCGACATCCCGCCGGCGATGGCGCCGTGGGCGCGGCTGTTGAAGGCCAACTCCACGAGGTAGTCGCGGACGGCGGGCGCCACGTGCACCGCCCGGACCGCCTCGATCATGGCTTGGACCGAGGCTGTGTCGGTGACGGCGGGCAGTCCCTCCAGCGGGTCCCCGGCGAGATGCGAGTCCAGGATCTCCGCCTCGGCGGCGCGATCGGGGTAACCGGCGCTGAGGCTCATGAGGAAGCGGTCGATCTGGCTTGTGGGCAGCGGGAAGGTGCCCTCGATCTCCTCGGAGTTCTCCGTGGCGATGACCAGGAAGGGCGAGGCGAGAGGGTGGGTGGTGCCGTCCACCGTGACCTGCCGCTCGGCCATTGCCTCGAGCAGTGCGGACTGGGTGCGGGGTGAGGTCCGGTTGATCTCGTCGGCCAGCAGGAGTCCTGCGAACACCGGCCCCGGCCTGAACTCGAAGCCGTTCTGCACCGGATTCCAGAGCGACACCCCGACGACGTCACTGGGCAGCAGGTCGGGGGTGAACTGGACGCGGCCGAACTCCAGCCCGAGGGTGCGGGCCACTGTCTTGGCGAGCACTGTCTTGCCGGCGCCGGGCGGGTCGCGCAGCAGCACGTGCCCCTCGGCGAACAGGCAGATCAGCAGCAGCCTGACCAGCCTGCGCTTGCCCTTGACGACTCGCTCGACGTTGGCGGTGACGGCCTCGAAGGTCGCCGCGAAACCCCCTTGGGCAGGGGCGGTGGCTGGCGACTCGGGGTTGGCGTTGCTCACTCTGGCAGATCCGGTGTGTACTCGCCTGCGGTCCTGGGGGGCGCCGCCGGTCGTCCGCCGTCGGGCACTCCGCGCCCCATTAGGGTACGCCGGTGGTGGGCTCGACAAGTCGCATTCGGCGGCGGCGCCGCTCCGGCGGCCTGTTCCTGGCAGTGGGCTGGGAGGTTCTTCGCCGCCCGCGCCTCTGGCCGGAGGCATTGCGGCAGTTGCCGGCCGTCGCCTCGGGGCGGTACCGGGCGTTCCGCTCGGTGACCGCCTACGGCGATCCCCAGCGGCAGCCGGCGGCGGCCGACGTCCTGGCCTGGCTGCGGTGGGCGCGGTCCTTCAGGCAGGTCTGCCCCCGGCGCCGGTGAGGCATCGCGCGCCATGGGGCTAGCTTGTTGGGCCATGACCCAGGCCCTGGTGCTCAACGCCACGAACGAGCCGCTGAGTGTGGTGCCGGGTCGCCGCGCCGCCGTGCTGGTGCTCGACGGGAAGGCCGACGCCGTGCACTTCAGCGGTGTGGAGCTGCGGTCGGAGAACCTGAGCCTCCCGATCCCCTCGGTCGTCCGCCTGCAGTACTACGTACGGGCGCCGTACCTGCGGCGCGGCTCGCTGAGCCGGCGGGGCGTGCTGGCGCGGGACGACCACAGTTGCCAGTACTGCGGTCACCGAGCCGACAGCATCGACCACGTCCGCCCCCGCAGCCGCGGCGGGGGACACACCTGGGACAACGTGGTGGCGGCCTGCCGGCACTGCAACACGCGCAAACGTGACCGACTTCCCAGCGAGATCGGCATGCGGCTCCGGCGCACGCCCCGGCCGCCGACGTGGACCACCCTCATCCGTCTCGGCGCCGGCGAGGTGCCCGACCATTGGGGCGCCTACCTGCACGACGACAGAGCCCTGTCGGCGTGAGCCGCGGCGGGGCCGCGGCGCCGGGCGGCCCCCCCGAACCCTGGAGCACCATCGAGCCCTGGAGCGTCGTCGAGCGCAGCGGCTCGGTGCGGAGTCTGCACGGGATCTCCTCCGGCGCCGTGCGGCGCCGGGAGATCTGGGTCATGCGGCCCGCGGCGGGCGCCGTCGTCCTCGGCAGCGGCCTGCGCCCCGGCGCGGTGGACGCCACGGCGGCGCGCCGGCGCGGCCTGCCGGTGCTGCGGCGCCGCTCGGGCGGGGGAGCGGTGCTGGTCTCGCCGGCCGATCTGCTGTGGGTGGACGTGGCGGTGCCCCGGAGCGATCCGTTGTGGCATCCCGACACCGGACGGTCCTTCCTGTGGCTCGGCGAGCTGTGGCGGAGCGCCCTGGGCCGCTGCGGGATCGCCGCAGAGGTTCACGGGGGCCGCTACGAGCCGGGCACGTGGGGATCGCTGGTCTGCTTCGCCGGACGCGGCCCCGGCGAGGTCTTCGTGGCGGGGCGGAAGGTGATCGGCCTGTCCCAGCGGCGCACCGGTGCGGGGGCGCGGTTCCAGTGCGGCGTGCTCGTGCGCTGGGATCCCGCGGTGCTGGCCGAGCTGCTCGCGGTGCCGGCGGAACAGCGCGGGACCCTGGAGCGCGATCTCGCCGGCTGCGCCGCAGGCATCGGTATCTCCGAGCGCCGGATTCTGGACGCCCTCCTCGGCGCCCTGCAGGCGGCCGGGAGCAACCGGTAGGCCATCGGCCCCGCGGCCGGGTCCGACCGCCGCCGCAAGGTCGCTGGGCGTTCGGCGGCCTCCGTCGGGTGGTTTGATTGTCTTGCTGAGTGGGGCGAAGTGGTCTAGTGTGGTGAGAAGAGGGGAACAGTCCCTATACTGAACTCCGTTCAGAAGAGCCGTGCCGAGCGCGATGCACGGTGCTGAGTTCATGGGACACCACACGCTATGGACAGAACATTCTCCGGCAGCCACGAGCGCTCCATCGACGGCAAGTGGCGCGTCTCGCTCCCGCCGGAGTTCCGCGGTGGGCTAGACGCCGAGGACCGCTGTGTCCTGGGTCGTGTTCCCGGCAGTCCCTGCCTGGGATTGTGGCGTCAGAGCAGTTTCGACGCCGCCTACCGGCGCCTCGAGGAGGCGGTTCGCACCCGGGGCACCGGCCAGAACCTGCTCCGCTGGTTCACCGGCAACGGCTATCCCGTTCGGCCGGACGCGCAGGGACGCATCGTCGTGCCCGAGCCGCTGCGCGAGGTACTGAGCATCGACACCGCCGAGAGCGAGGCGCGCGTCTTCGTTGCGGGCGTCGGCGAGCGGATCGAGTTGTGGAACAGCGAGGTCTGGCTGGAGACGGTCGGCGGCGCCGATGCCTACACCGATGAGACGGGCCTGGATCCCTGGTCCGAGAGCAGTTGGCTGTGAACGACCGGCCTGCGTTCGTTCGCCGCTCAGCAATCCCCCGGCTGGCAGGAGGACAGCCTGTCCCTACTCCGCCCACTTGCCACTTTCCTTGCGACGGCAACAATCGCCGCGAGGTCCTGGCAGCCGGGGGATTGCTGAGCGGCGGACCGCGGCTGCAACGGCGCCGTGGCCGTCCATGAGGGACCCGGGACCGGAGGGCACGACTCCGTCATGGTCCGAGAGGTCATCGAGGTGCTGGAGCCGATCCCGCCGGGCGTCCTCGTGGATGCCACGGTCGGAGCAGGCGGTCACACCGCTGCCCTCCACGAGCATCGCCCCGATCTGCAGTTCGTCGGGCTGGATCGGGATCCGGCGGCACTCGCCGCCGCCGCCCGGCGGCTGCCCGACAGTGTCCGGTTGCTCCGCCGCAGCTTCGCGGAGCTCGGCGCGGCGCTCGCCGAGTTGGGGGTCGGCTCGCTCTCGGGCGTGATCTTCGACCTCGGCGTCAGCTCGATGCAGCTCGACACCGCCGCCCGGGGATTCAGTTACCGGGCGGCCGGACCGATCGATATGCGCATGGATCCCGAGGCTGGGCTCAGCGCCGCGCAGATCGTCAACGAATGGCCGATCGAGCGTCTCGCGAGCCTGCTGAGGACCTACGGCGACGAACCGCACGCCTACCGGATCGCCCGGGCCATTGTGGCACGCCGCCCGCTGCCCGACACCGTCGCGCTGGCCGAGGTCGTACGCGCCGCCATACCTGCCCGCTACCGCCGCCACGGCGGGCATCCCGCCAAGCGCAGCTTCCAGGCGCTGCGCATCGCGGTCAACGATGAGATCGCTCAGATCGCCCCTGCGCTCACGCAGGCCATTACGCGCCTGGCGCCTGACGGCAGGGGAGTGGTGCTCAGCTACCACTCCGGGGAGGACCGCGTCGTGAAGGACACCCTGGTGGCTGCCGCCTCCGGCGGCTGTGCCTGCCCGCCGAAGCTTCCCTGCGTCTGCGGCGCCGTCGCCGGCATCCGGCTGCTCTCCCGGCGCCCGGCGCGGCCCGCCCCGGAGGAGACCCGGCGCAACCCGCGCGCCTCGAGTGCCCGCCTGCGGTCCTTCGAGAAGCTTCAGGCGGCGGCATGAGCAAGGCCCTCCCCAAGCCGCAGCCGGCCGCCGCAGAGGCAGGGACGCAGTCCCGGCTCCGGGTCGTGGAGCGCGAGCGGCCCAGGTCGAATCAGATTCGTCGCATCGTCGTGCGAGTGGGGGTCGTGCTGCTCGGCGGGCTGTTCGCCATCGGTGTCCTCCAGGCCGTGGTCACGCAGGCTCAGGGGCGCATCGACCAACTGGACCACCGGATCGACGAGGCGGTCAGCCTCGACCGCGAGCTGCGCCTGCGGCGTGCCGGACTGCTGTCGCCGGCGCGCCTGGCCACCGAGGCCCGGGGCCGTCTCGGGATGGTGCCGCCGGCGACGATCAACTACCTGGACCCGGCCGTCCCTCCGGCGCCGTGAGCAGATCCGACCGTGAGCGACCGCACGTGGAGGGTCGATCCGGCGCCGCCGGGCCGCGGGGCTACCGGTCGGGTGGCCGCCGGGCGGTGCTCGTGCTGGCGATGCTGGCGATGGCCGCCGGGCTCGTCTTGCGGACCTTCGAACTCCAGTTCGGTGAGAACGAGCACATCCTGGCGTGGGCCAGGGACCATCGCATGCAGGAGAGCGCCCTCATGGGCGTGCGCGGCGACATCCTGGACCGCTCCGGCGAGCCTCTGGCCACGTCGGTGGAGTGGTCGGCGGTCTACGCGGATCCGTCCCTGATCGGCAACCCGCTCACCGTGGCGCGGGCCCTGGCGCCCGTGCTCGGCGCCGACGTGGAGCCGCTGGCCCAGAAGATGTCGGTGCCGGGCCAGTTCGTCTACCTGCAGCGGCAGGTGCCCCCCGAGCAGGCCGCGGCGGTGCACGCGCTGGCGTTGGCCGGGGTGGGCACCCTCCCGGAACTGCACCGGACGTACCCGTTGGGCGACTTCGCCGTGGAGATCGTGGGTTCGGTGAGCACCGACCACGCAGGCATCTCCGGCATCGAACTGCTCCACGACGACCTGCTGGCCGCCAGCGACGGTTCGGAGTTGCGCGAGATGTATCCGGGAGGCCGCAGCGTGCCCGGCGGGGTCAGCGAGTCCGTGCTCGCGGTCGACGGCGCCGACCTGCGGCTCACCATCGACGGGCTGCTGCAGTTCGAAGCAGCCCGCATCCTGGCCGAGCGGGTGCGCGAGACCGACGCGGCCGGCGGGGTGATCATCCTCGGCCGCCCGGCGACCGGAGAGATCCTGGCCATGTCCACCGCAACCCGCGACGATTCCGGAGAGGTGGTGACCGGCGCCGAGAACAGGGCCATCACCTGGGCCTTCGAGCCCGGATCGGCGATCAAGGGACTCACCTTCTCCGCCGTGCTGGACGCCGGGCTGGCCGGCCCGGCCACGACCCGGGCCGTACCCGACCGCCTGACCGTGCACGACTCCGAGTTCAGCGACTACTCCCCGCACCCCGTGCTGGACTATTCGGTGCGCGACATCGTCGTGGAGTCCTCCAACATCGGGACGATCCTCTGGAGCGAGCGGCTCGGCGCCGCCGGACTCGACAACTACCTGCGCCGATTCGGTCTCGGGGCGCGCAGCGGACTGGGGCTCTACGGCGAGTCCGCCGGCCTGCTGCCGAGCGTCTCGGACTGGTCGGGGACCTCCTTGGCCACCATCGCCATCGGCCAGGGCGTCTCGTTGACGCCGTTGCAGCTGCTGCAGGCGTTCAACACCATCGCCAACGGCGGCGTCTACGTCCCGGCTCGGATCGTGGCGGACGTGAGCGCGCCCGACGGGCAGGCGACGAGCTCGCAACCCGCGCTCGAACCGCGGCGGGTCGTGTCCGCTGCGGCGGCCGTCCACATGCGCCGGATCCTGAGCGAGGTCGTGGAGAGCGGGACCGGCCGGCAGGCCGCCGTGGAGGGCTACGAGGTGGCGGGGAAGACCGGAACCGCCCGCAAGCCGCACCCCGACGGCGGCTATGAGGACGCGGCCGGGAACTATCGCCACGTCGCCACGTTCGTGGGTTTCCTCCCGGCGTCTGCCCCGGAACTCTCGCTGATCGTGGTGATCGACGAACCTACGACCACTATCTACGGCGGGAGCGCGGCGGCGCCGGCGTTCGCCGAACTGGCCCGGATCGCCCTGCGTCGCCTCAAGGTCCCCCCGCTCTCCGATGACGGACAGCACTTGATCCTGGCGGCGCTGCCGGCGGGAGACTCCCATGAGTGAGCAGGCGACACTCCGGTCGCTGCAGCGGCGCAGCCGGACCGCGGGCCGGCTGCACGTTCCGGCCGGGGTGCGGTCCGAGGACCCGCCGATCACGGTGGTCTGCGAGGACTCCCGCGAAGTTCAGGCCGGCGCCCTCTTCTGCTGCATGCCGGGAAGATCCAGCGACGGCCATGACTTCGCGGCCGGCGCCGCCGAGGCCGGCGCCGCCGCGCTGGTCGTCGAGCGCGCCCTTCCCGTGCGGCTGCCGCAACTGGTGGTTCCCGAGGTGCGCGCCGCGGTCGGTCCCCTGGCACTGGCCGGCGCGGGATCGCCGCAGGAGCACCTGCTGTTGGCCGGAGTGACGGGCACTGACGGCAAGACCACCGTCACCCATCTGCTGAGCAGCATCCTGGAGCGGGCCGGTCGGCGCTGCATCACCGTCGGCACCCTGAGCGGCACGCTCACCACGCCGAGGGCAACCGAGTTGGCTCGCCGGCTGGCCTCGGCGCGGGAGGCCGGGGCGGGCGCCGCGGTGCTGGAGGTCAGCTCGCACGGGCTCACCCAGAAGCGCGTCGAAGGGCTGCACTTCGCCGCCGCGGCCTTCACGAACCTCTCCCCGGAGCACCTCGATTACCACGGGGACATGGAGGACTACTACCGGGCCAAGCGCAGCCTGTTCAGCGACGCCCGGACCTCCCTCTCGGTGGTCTGCACCGACGACGGTTGGGGCCGGCGCCTCGCCGGCGAGCTCACCGGCGAGGTGCGACGCTGCTCACGGGACGACGCCGAGGTGCTGGAGGTCGCGGCGCGCTACAGCCGTTTCCGCTGGCGCGGGGTCGAGATGTCGCTGCCCCTGGGGGGCGCGCACAACGTCTCGAATGCAGTGGTGGCGGCCACGCTCGCCGAGGCACTCGGCGCCCGGGCGGCCGATATCGCCGAGGGGCTCCGGCGGGCGGCGCGCCTGCGGGGCCGCTTCGAGGTGGTGACCGAATCCCCTGCGGTGGTGATCGTGGATTTCGCGCATTCTCCGGCGGCATTGGAGCAGCTGCTGCGCGCGGGCCGGAACCTGGTGCCCGCGCCGTCTCGCCTGACCGTGGTCTTCGGCTGCGGCGGCGAGCGGGATGAAGGCAAGCGGGAGGCGATGGGGGCCATCGCCTCCCGGCTTGCCGACAGGATCATCATCACCTCCGACAATCCAAGGGGCGAGGATCCGGCGGACATCGCCCGGTCGGTCATGGCCGGTGTCCCAGACGGCGCCGCGGAGCTGGAGCTGGATCGTCGGCGCGCCATCTCGGCGGCGCTGGCCGATGTGCGCCGGGATGACGTCGTAATCGTGGCCGGCAAGGGACACGAGACCGAACAGATCATCGGCGGCAGGTCGCTTCACTTCGACGACGCCGCGGTGGTGCGGGACGTGTTGGGCGCCGCGCCGGAGGCGCCGACGACGTGATCCGCCTCCTGCTCGCCGCCGCCATCGCCGCCGTCGCGTCCCTGGCGGGCACGCGCCTGCTGATCGCCTTCTTCCAGGCGCGGAACCTCACCCAGCCGATCCGCAGCGACGGGCCCGAGACACACGCCCACAAGCAGGGCACGCCGACGATGGGCGGGCTGGCCATCGTCGGGGGCGCCTGCGTCGGCTATGCCGGGAGCCACTTCATCCACGGAGGCATCTTCACCCGGACCGGGCTGTTCGTGATGCTCGCCATCGTGGGGGCGACCGCCGTGGGGGCCCTGGACGATTGGCTCAAGGTCTCCCGGGCGCACAGCAGCGGACTCAGCAAGCGCGCCAAGATGCTCGGCCTGTGCGTCGTGGGCGGCGGGTTCGCCTCCTTGACCGTCCTGGGGACCGACATCAGCACCGAGCTCTCCTTCACGCGTGCGGGGGGCATCGGCTTGGACATGGGCCCGGTGGGCTGGAGTCTCTGGGCGGTCCTGATAATCGTGGGCGCCTCCAACGCGGTCAACTTCACCGACGGATTGGACGGTCTGGCCGCGGGGTCCAGCATCTTCAACTTCGCCGCCTTCACCATCATCGGGTACTGGGCGTTCCGGCACGTGGAGCTGTACAACCTGCCCCACGCCCTGGATCTGGCCGTCGTGGGGGCCGCCATGCTCGGCGGCTGCGTCGGGTTCCTGTGGTGGAATGCCGCCCCGGCCCAGATCATCATGGGCGATGCCGGGGCGCTGGCCATCGGCACCGCTCTGGCCTGCCTGGCGCTCGCGACCAACACTCACCTGCTGCTGCCGATCATGTGCGCCCTGTTCGTGATAGAGGCCCTGTCGGTGATCCTGCAGATCGGCGTGTTCAAGTCGATGGGCGGGCGGCGCCTGTTCGCGATGGCGCCGGTGCACCATCACTTCGAGGAGCGCGGCTGGCACGAGACATGGGTCATCGTGCGGTTCTGGTTGCTGGCCGGGTTCGCCACCGCCGTGGCTCTAGGACTGTTCTACGCGGACTACTTCCCGCTCCTCGACGCCGCCGGCGGGGGATCGTCGTGAGCGGTCTCGGCGAGGGTCCGCCGCTGCTCTGGGGCATGGGCGCCACCAACCGGGCGGTGGCGGCGGCGCTGCACCGGCGGGGGCGCCGGTTCGACGCCGTCGACGACGCGCCGGGGCCCGGAATGCGGCGGGCGGTGGCCGAGGCGGGCGGGGTGCTGCTGGCACCGCCGCCCGACGACGAGTTGGCAGAGCTCATGGGCCGCTGCGGCGCCTTCCTGCCCACACCCGGCCTGGCGGACCGCCACCGGGCGATGCGCGCCGCCCATCGTGCAGGCACCCGCGTCCTCAGCGAGTTCGACCTGGCCGGCGCTTGGGACGACCGTCCCGTCGTCGCCGTGACCGGGACCAACGGCAAGACGACGGTCACTGTCCTGGTGGCCGCGGCGCTGGCGCCGAGCACCGGGGCGGTGGTCGCGGGAAACAACGAGCTGCCGCTGGTGAGCGCCATCGATGACGCAGCTCCGACGATCTTCGTGGCCGAGGCCTCGTCGTTCCGCTTGGGTCGCAGCCGGTCGTTCCGGCCGAAGGTTGCGGCCTGGTTGAACTTCGCTCCCGACCATCTGGATGTGCACGCCTCTCCGGAGGCCTACGAGGAGGCCAAGGCGAGTATCTGGCGACACCTCGGCGCCGATGACGTGGCCGTGCTCAACGAGGCCGACTCGACAGTGGCGGCCCGGTGGCCGGCCGCGGGCAGGGTGGTCACCTTCGGGCGGCCGACGAGCGACGTCGCCGTGTGCGGCGAGTCGCTCACCGTCGGCGGTCAGCCGCTGGTCGAGGTCGCACGGCTGCCGCGACGCTTCCCGCACGACCTGCGCAACGCCGAGGCCGCCGCCGCTTGCGCCTTAGCGGCCGGCGCGCCCGCCGCGGACGTGCGCGCCGCCCTGGAGTCGTTCCGCGGGCTCCCGCACCGGCTGGAACTGGTGGCCGAGACCGGCGCCAACCGCTGGTACGACGACTCGAAGGCCACGACTCCCGAGGCGGTGCTCGCCGCCAGCGAGGCGTTCGAGTCCTTCGTGCTCATCGCCGGCGGGCGCAACAAGGGCCTAGATCTCACCGGTCTGGCGAGTGGCTCCTCGATAAGGGCCGTCGTGGCCATCGGAGAGGCGGCCGCTGAGGTGGGCGCCGCTTTCGCCGGCGCCCGGCCCGTGCAGCGGGCCCGCGACATGGCGGCGGCCGTCGCCATGGCCGGGGAGATGGCCCTGGCTGGGGAGGCCATCGTGCTCTCGCCGGGCTGCACTTCCTTCGACTGGTACGAGTCGTACCGCCAGCGGGGCGAGCACTTCGCCGCGCTCGTGCGCGCCGCGGTGGGCGAGGGAGAGCCGGGATGACCGCGGTGACCGCCGGCCGCTCGCAGCCCGCAGGCGCACGCCCGCACCGGACGGCCCCGCTCCAGGCCTTGCGGAACCCGCCGGTGGGGCGGAACACCCGCACCTTCGGGGCCCTCGCCGTGGTGCTGGTGCTCGTGAGCCTGCTGGGACTCGTGATGGTGGTCCTGTCTTCGACGGTCACCTCCATCGAGGCCACGGGGGATCCCTTGTTCCACGCCAAGCGGCATGCCCTGTGGCTGGCACTCGGCACCGCCGCGTGCATCGTGACACTCCGGGTCGACTACCACCGTTGGCGGACGCCGCTGGTGACCACCGGGGCGGTCGCGGTGACGCTGGCTGCACTTGTCTGCCTGCTGGTTCCGTCGTCGCTGGTGCAGGTCAGCAACGGCTCGGCGCGCTGGATCAGAGTCGGTGGCCTGGTGATCCAGCCTTCGGAGGCGGCGAAGCTGGCATTGGTGCTGTTCACCGCCTCGCTGCTGTCACGCCGCCTGGACCGCGTGGCGAGCGTCCGGCAGACGCTGCTGCCGCTGCTGGTGGTGTTCGGGGCAATGGCGGCACTGGTCCTGCCGCAGCCCAGCCTGGGCACGGTCGTGCTCCTCGGGGGGATCCTGCTGGCGATGCTGTTCCTGGCGGGGCTGCCGGCCCGGCACCTGGCGGCACTCGTGGCGCTGGGGGCGGGGGCGATCGTGCTGTTCACGATGCTGATCGGCTACCGGCGCCAGCGGCTCACCTCCTACCTCGACCCCTGGTCCGATCCATACGGCACCGGCTACCAGTCCGTGCAGGCGCAGGTGGGGATCGCCTCGGGCGGGTTGGCGGGGGTCGGACCGGGAGGGGCGCGCTCCAATCTGGCGTACGTGCCCTACGCCCACACCGACTTCATATTCGTGACCATCGCCGAGAACCTGGGGCTGATCGGCGCGCTCGTGGCGGTGGTGCTGTTCCTGTGCCTGGGGATCCTGGGGATCCGCGTGGTCCGCGACGCTCCCGACCCGTATGGGGCGTTCCTAGCGGCGGGGATCAGCGGCTGGTTCGTGCTGCAGGCCTTCATCAACATCGCGGTGGCCCAGAGCCTGCTGCCCACCATGGGGGTGACGCTCCCGTTCGTCTCCTACGGGGGCTCGAGCCTGATCGTGAACCTGGCGGCCGCCGGCATCCTCATGAACGTCGCGCGCCAAGGGCGGACCGCATGAGCGGCGGCCGCCGGCGTGTCTGGGCGGTGGTCGCGGGCGGCGGGACCGGCGGGCACGTCTACCCCGGGCTGGCGGTGGCGGAGGCCCTCGGCGCCGGCGACGACCCCCGGGGCAACCGGGTCCACTTCGTCGTGAGCCGGCGCCCGCTGGACTCCGAGATCGTCGCCTCGGCCGGCTTCGAGGCGACGGCGATCAGTGCCCGCGGCTTCCGCCGGCGCCTCACCGCGGCGAACCTGGTTGCGGCCTGGGCCACCGCACGCGGCGTCTGGCAGTGCTGGCGGCTGCTCGGCCGCAGCGCGCCCCGGGTGGTGCTGGCGCAGGGCGGGTACGTCAGCGCGGCGTGTGCCGTGGCCGCCCGCCTGCGGAGGATCCCCATCGTCGTGCTCGAGGCCAACGCCGCACCCGGCGCCGCCAACCGCCTGACGGCGCGCTGGGCGTCGGCCTGCGCGGCGGCCTACGAGGGAACCGATCTCCGCGGGGCGGTGCCGACCGGGCTCCCGGTGCGTGCCGGCATCGCCGGGTTGCATCCCCGAAACGGGCGCGGCCAGACGGCGGACAGCGGGCGCAATGGCGCCCGTGCGGCTCTGGGTGTCGGCGAGGGGCGGCGGCTCGTGCTCGTGATCGGCGGCTCGCAGGGTTCGACCCGCCTCAACGCGGCCGTCGCGGCGGCCTGCGACCTTCTGGCCGGGCGCGCTGACCTGGCTGTGCGCCACGTCACCGGAGGCGCGGCGGCGCCCGGGGGAGTCTCCAGCGGCGGAGTCTCCGGCGAGGGACTCCACTACGAGACCGTGCCCTACGAGTACGACATGGCTGCGGCCCTCGCTGCCGCCGATCTGGTCGTCAGCCGTGCCGGCGGCAGCGCCCTGGCCGAGTTGGCGCTCGCGGGCCGTGCCTCGCTGCTCGTGCCGCTGCCCGGCGCCACGGGCGACCACCAGAGCGCCAACGCCGGGGTGCTGGTGTCGGCCGGGGCGTCGCTGGTGATACCGGAGTCCGAACTCAGCGGCCCGCGCCTGGCGACCGCGCTGTCCGACCTCCTCGCCGACCCGGTGCGGCTGGAGCGGATGCAGCAGGCCGCGGCCAACCTCGGCCGGCCCGACGCCGCCCGGCGGGTGGCCGACATGCTGCTCGCCGCCGCCGGTGAGGGTGCGGGCCCGTGAGCGTCTCGCTAGACGGGGTGCGCCACGTGCACGTGGTGGGTGTGGGCGGCGCCGGGATGAGCGCCATCGCCACGGTGCTCGCCGACGCCGGCCACATGGTGACCGGGTCGGATCTGAAGGCCTCGGTGGCCTTCGAACGGCTCCGGGCCCGCGGCCTGGGAGTCGCCGTGGGGCACCGGGCGGAGCATGTCCTCGAACCCGCCACGGTCGGCGCCGAACTGCCGGCGGGTCGCCTGCCCGACCTACTGGCCCGCTCGAGTGCCGTGGGCGACGGCAATGTGGAGGTCACCGCGGCGCGCCGCGCCGGAATCCCGGTGTGTACCCGCGCCGACATCCTGGCCGCCGTCTGCGAGTTGCGGCGGACTCTGGCGGTGGGCGGCACGCACGGCAAGACGACCACCTCCTCCATGCTTGCCCTGATCCTCGGCGAGGCCGGCTGCCGACCCTCGTACATCGTCGGCGGTGACGTCAACGAGATCGGCAGCGGGGCGGTCTGGGGCACGGGGGAGTGGCTCGTGGTGGAGGCCGACGAGAGCGACGGCACATTCCTGCAACTCGACGCCGAGGCGGCGGTGGTCACGAGTGTCGAGCCCGATCATCTAGAGCGGTACGGAAGCCTCGGGCGCCTGCACGAAGCCTTCGAGCAGTTCCTCCTCGCCGCCGGGGGCTTCCGGTTGGTGTGCCGGGACGACCCCTGGGGTGCGCGCTTCGCCGCGGGGCATCCGGCCGTGCTCAGCTACGGCGTCGCCGGCGAGGCCGACTTCCGACTGACCGATCCGGCCACAGCGCGTACCGGTGTGGAGTTCGCGCTGCACCGCCGCGGCGGCGACAGTGCTGAGGTGACGCTGCCGGTGCCGGGATTGCACAACGCGCGCAACGCCGCCGCGGCGATGGCCTGCGCGGAGCATCTGGGGGTCCCGCTGGCTCGCAGCGCCGAGATTCTGGCCCACTACGGCGGCGTGTCCCGCAGGTACGAGTTCAGGGGCAGCGCCGGCGGGGTCACGTTCATCGACGACTACGCGCATCTGCCCGGCGAGGTGGCCGCGGTCCTCGCGACGGCCCGTGCCGGCGGCTGGCAGCGCATCGTCTGCGTCTACCAGCCGCACCGCTACACCCGGACAGCGGCCCTCTGGCGCGACTTCGGAGCTGCGTTCGCCGACGCCGACCTGGTCGCCCTCACCGACGTCTACGCAGCCGGCGAGCCGCCCCGGCCCGGAATCAGCGGGAAGCTCCTCGTGGACTCTCTGCTGGAGGTCGAGCCGTACAAGCGGGTGGCATGGTTCCCCCACCGGCGCGATCTTCAGCGCTACCTGGCCCGCGAGCTGCGGCCGGGGGACCTCTGCTTGACGCTGAACGCCGGTGATCTCACCACGTTGCCCGCCGAACTGATCAGCGAGTTCGCGCCATGACTGCGCAACGGCGGCTGGCAGCCGGCCGCGACTGGTCCGCGGCGGTGCGCCGGCTGGCGGCGGAGTTGCCGGAGAGCCGGGTCACCGGCGGGGCGCCGCTCGGCCCCCTGAGCACCTACCGCGTCGGAGGCGCGGCCGGCCTGCTCGTGGAGGTCGGATCGCGGGACGACCTGCGACGCCTGGCGCAGGCCGCGGCGCAGCAGGGCTGGGAGGTGCTCGTCGTCGGCTTGGGGTCGAACCTGCTCGTCGCGGATGCAGGGTTCGACGGCGTGGCGATCCGCCTCGGCGCGGCCTTCGCAATCACCCGGATCGACGCCCCGATGGTCACCGCCGGCGGGGCTGCGCCGTTGCCGGTGGTGGCGCGGCAGTGCGCCGCCGCCGGACTCGGAGGCTTCGGTTGGGCCGTCGGAGTTCCGGGCAGCGTCGGGGGTGCGGTGCGGATGAATGCCGGCGGGCACGGCTCGGACATGAGCGAAGTGCTGCGCAGTGCCGAAATCGTGGATTTCGCGACCGGCCGGGAGTGGCGTGCGGGCCGCGAGGATCTGACGCTCGGCTACCGCCGGTCAGCACTGAGAGACTCTCATGTTGTAGCTGAGGTTGAGATATGTCTCCGTCCCAGCCGGCGCGAACGGGAAGAGGAGCTCATCCGCGAGGTGGTGGCCTGGCGCCGCCGGCACCAGCCCGGCGGCGCCAACACGGGCTCGGTGTTCATGAACCCGCCGGGCGATTCCGCCGGTCGGCTCGCGGATGCCGCCGGCTGCAAGGGCCTCCGGATCGGTTCGGCCAGCGTGTCGGGACTGCACGCCAACTTCATTCAGTCCGACCCCGGCGGATCGGCCGACGATGTGATGTCGCTCATGGTGGAGGTGGCGCGTCGCGTCGAAGCCCACAGCGGCGTTCGACTCCACCCCGAGACCTGCTTCGTGGGCTTCGAGAAAGTGGGCTTCGAGAAACCCTTTGGGAGCCAATCATGACCGCGCACGCACCGAGCCTTCCGCACCCTCGCATCGCGCAGCGCCGCGCCGCCGTGGACGCCGCGACCCGAGCGAAGGAACTCCGGCGGCGGCGCTTGCTGTGGCTGTCACTGGCGGTCGCTCTGGTGCTTCTGTCCGGCTACCTGGCCACCCGCAGCGAGATGCTGGACGTCGACCGGCTGGAGGTGGCAGGCACAGCCCGCACATCGCCCGAGGAGATCATTGCGGCGGCCGGGGTCCCGACCGGCTCGCCACTCATCGGCCTCGATCTGGCTGGCGCCCGGGCGCGGATAGCCGGCCTGCCCTGGGTGGCGGACGTGTACTCCAGGAGGTCCTGGGACGGCGTCGTGCGCTTCACGATCACGGAGCGGTCACCCCTGGCGGCTCTGGCGACACCGGGCGGCTGGGCGCTCGTGGAGGAGAACGGTCGGGTGCTTGCCGTCGAGCAGGAACTCCCCGGATCCTCCGTGCCGATCATCGGACTGAACATCGCACAGGCGGCCCCGGGGGATTGGTTGGAACCGACCCAACGGGGTGTCCTGACTGTCGCCGCGGAACTGTATGAACCTGTCCGCGGAGCGGTCCGGTCGGTCCGAGCGGCGACCGAGGGGTATGTGCTGGATCTGGGCGATGCCGGCCGCGTGCTGCTCGGAAGCGCCGAGGAGATGGCCGCCAAAGTGCTGGCTGTGCACACCATCATCGAGCGGGTCGATCTTCGCTGTATGGACACTCTGGATGTTCGTTCACCGGGCAATCCGGTGTTGACGCGGCGGAATCCTTGTCAGTAGACTTCCTCTTATACAAGAGACT